>Ga0157378_10004196_pt1 | contig 12719 bp, 11 predicted proteins | sample M65metaG_FD_115309 | JGI IMG/M metagenome (GOLD analysis project Ga0157378, IMG submission 115309) | Miscanthus rhizosphere microbial communities from Kellogg Biological Station, Michigan, USA - M6-5 metaG | ecosystem: Host-associated > Plants > Roots > Rhizosphere > Soil | place: USA: Michigan...
GTGGGTGAACAGGTCGCCGCGGCCGCTGCCGTGGAGCGAGGGCAGGCCCTGGTTGCGCACGCGGAAGACCGCGCCGCCCTGAGTGCCGGCGGGAATCTTGAGATTGATCGCACCCTTGAGCGTGGGGACGTGGATTTCGCCGCCGAGCGCGGCCGTGGTGAAGGGGATCGGCACGTCGCAGCGAAGGTCAGCGCCCTCGCGCTCGAAGATCGGGTGTTCCTTGATGTGGACGACGACGTAGAGATCGCCGGAGCCGCCGTTGCGCAGGCCGGCCTCGCCGTTGCCGGTGGAGCGCAAGCGCGCGCCGTGCTCGATGCCGGCGGGAATTTTCAACTTCACGCGTGAGGTTTTCTCGACGCGGCCTTCGCCGCCGCAGGAGCGGCAGGGCTTCTCGACCGTGCGGCCGGCGCCCTGGCAGGAGGGGCAGGTTTGCGCGACCTGGAAGAATCCGCGGGACACGACGACCTGACCGCGGCCGCGGCAGACGTGACAGGTGACGGTTTTCGAGCCGGGTTGCGCGCCGGTGCCGGAGCAGTCGCCGCAGGCGTCGAGCTTGCGAATCTCGATTTCCTTTTCGACGCCGTCGGCCGCTTCCTCGAGCGAAATCTGGAGGTCGTAACGCAGGTCGGAGCCGCGCTGGCGACCGTCCGCGCTCGCACCACCGCCGCCGCCAAAAAATTGGTCGAAGATGCCGCCGGAGCCGCCGCCCTGGCCGAAGACTTCGCGGAAGAGGTCGAATGGATCGTGGAATCCGCCGCCGGCTCCGGCGCCCGCGCCCTGCTGGAAGGCGGCGTGGCCGTAGCGGTCGTAGGCGGCCCGCTTGTCCGGGTCCATGAGGACGTCGTAGGCGTGACCGAGTTCCTTGAAGCGTTCCTCGGCCTCGTGGTCGCCGGGGTTCTTATCGGGATGGTATTTGACCGCGAGCTTGCGATAGGCCTTTTTGAGGTCCTCCGGGGAGGTGCCGCGCTCGACGCCGAGAATTTCGTAATAGTCGCGCTGCGTCTTCATCACGGCTTATTCGCCTCCCTTGGAGACGATGACGGTCGCGGGACGGAGGAGGCGGTCGCGGAGTTTGTAGCCGCGGCGGAGCTGGCGCAGCACGACACCCTCGGCGGCTTCGGCGCTGGCTTCCTGGCCAATGGCCTCGTGGAGATTGGGATCGAAGGGCGTGCCGATGGCCTCGATGGATTCCACGCCGCTGTCCTTGAGAAAGTCCTGGAGCTGCTTTTGCACCATCGAAAGGCCCTGGAGGATGCTGTCCGCGCCGGCGGTTTGTTTGGCGGCGTCGAGGCCGAGCTCGAAATTGTCGAGCACGGGGAGCAGGCGTTCGAGGAGCGAGCTATTCGCGTAGCGGATGGCGTCCTCGCGCTCGCGGGTGGCGCGTTTGCGGTAGTTGTCGAGGTCGGCCTGGCTGCGGATGTAGAGGTCCTTGAACTTCTCGAAGTCCTCGCGCAGGGCGTCGAGTTCCGGGGTGTCCGAAACGGGGGCGGCGTCCGCGGCTTCGGCGGCGGCCTCATCGGTGATCGGAGATTGGGCGGAGTCGGTCATAATTTGCGAATGGCTATCAAGGTGATGTCGTCGTGTTGCGGATAGTTGCCGACGAAGGTTTTTAGATCGTCGGTGAGGCGGCGGATGACGTTGGCCGCGCTCCCGGTTGCACTGGCCTGGAGCGCCCGCACGAGTCGTTCCGCGCCGAATTCATCGCCTTCCGCGTCGAGCGCCTCGGTGGCGCCGTCGGTGTAGAGCAGGACGTAATCGCCGCGCTCCAGCGTGAATTCGAAATCGGCGCAGACTCTATCGAACACGTCGCCGCTGTCAATTCCGAGGGCCATGCCCTTGGGGTTGAGGTTCTCCACCTTGCCGGTGGCGGCGCGATAGACGTAGGGCGGGTCGTGGCCGGCGCGCGCCATCGTGACGGAGTCGGAATGCGCGTCGAGCACGAGATAGACCATGCTGATGAACATGTCCTCCTTGATGTCGGGATAGAGCTGGCGGTTCACCTGCTTGAGGAGATCGGCAGGGGAGACCTTGGCCGGGGCCTGGCTGCGGATGACGCTCCGGCACATGGCCATGATGAGCGAGGCGGGCACGCCCTTTCCGGAGACGTCGGCGATGGCGACGCCGGTGCGATTGTCGTCGATGACGAGGTAGTCGAAATAATCGCCGCTCACCTGGCGGGCGGGAATGTTCAAGCCGCTGATTTCGTAGCCGGGGACGGGCGGCGGATCCGACGGAAGCAGGATGCTCTGGATCTCGCGGGCGATCTCGAGATCGTGGTCGAGGCGCTTTTTTTCGTTGGCCTCGAGATAGACGACCTCGTTGTAGAGAGCGAAGGCGGATTGCTCGCAGAGGGTGTGAAAGACCTTCACGTCGGCGGCGGTGAAGGGGAGGGCGCCGGGCAGCGCGGTGACGGCCAGGACGCCGAGACATTTGCGGCGGTAGATGAGCGGACCAATGAGGGCAGGGCCGAGCTGGAGCGAGCGATCGCGGTGGAGATTCAGCTCGGTTTGCTCGCCAATGACGAGCTGTGGCTCGGAGCTCTTCCAGGCGGCGCCAATAAGGCCTTCCCCGGGCTTCACGGCGTGCAGGCGCACGTAGCTATCGGCGGCGATGGCCGTATTCGCGCCCTGGTCGAGCACGTGGCGGGGAATGTCGATGAGCGGGGGACAACCCTTGGAAAGAAAGGCGGGCACCATCGCGGCATCGTTGCGGTCGGCGAGATAGATTGCGCCGGCGGGGGCGTCCATGATGCGGGTGGCGCTCTCCACGATCAGGCGGTGGAGTTCGGCGGAGCGCACGCCTTCGGCGAAGGCCTCGCCGAGACTGTGCAGGAATTCGAATACGCGGCCTTCCTCCAGCTCGATTTCCTTGCGGGCTTTTTCGGCCAGGGCGGCGCGTCGGGCGAGCAGTGCGCAGGCGACGAGTCCGGCCACGGTGGCGACCAGGAAGAGCGTGAAGAAGACGAGCGTCCAGTTCATGCGAGGGGCGATCAGCGCGGGGAAATCATCCGGGCGACGCGGTGCGAGTGAAGCGTGCCATGATTTCCCCGAAAGCTCATGGAATCAGGAGTCCTCGGAGCCGGCCGGCGATTCCTGCTTGAGCAAATCGAGCACGTCCTTGAAGCGTTCCTCGTTCTCCGGGTCGGCCTCGACGAGCGCTTCGTGCGCGGAAAGGATCGTGGCATGCTGGACCGAGGAATTTGCCGGGGGTGGGGGGATGACCTCTTGCGCGGCCGGGGGCGGCGCGGCGGTGACGCCGGGCGGAAGATCGAAGGAGAAAAGATGATCGAGGCCGAGATTTTCGAGCAGGCTGCGGTTGCGGGGATTGGGGTTCAGCACCGTCAGGCTGCCGCTGCCGATCTCGCGAAGGCGAAGGGCGATGCCCGCGAGCGTGCCCATGAAGGTGGAATCCATCAGCTCGCACGAGGCGAGATCGACGACGAAATCCCGATGGCCGCGCTGGACCATGCGACGGGTGTATTCCTTCATTCCCGCGCTGGTTTGGAACGTTCCGCGCCCATTGACCCTCAGCCACACCGCGTGGTCGTAGAGGCCGGCGAATATCGTGGATTTTGGAGTCACGAGGCTTTGGAAACTATGACCCGCGCACGGGCAGTGTCAATGCCACCACGGTGCGCTACTTCCACATGAACGAGTTGCGGAAGGCGACAATGCGCCCGTCCACGATGAGGAGCACACGCCAGGCGGTCACCTTGCCGTGCTCGAGATACTCATCGCCCGTTACGCGGAAGTCGGATTTATAGGAGCCGCTGGCGTTCGGGTAGTAGCGTTCCTGCGCCATCACGTAATCGCCGAGGGCCGCCTGGCGATACTCCAGGCGCACCGTCACATCGGCGCGCTCGTGTGCCCACCAAAAGAACGTGAAGAAGTTGCCCGTGACCTCATCGTAGTCGCGCGGAGTCACCACGCCGTAGTTCATGCGCATGCGGAAGAACCGCATCGCCTCGCTCTGGGTCGTGAGATAATTCCGGGGATCGTTGAAGAACGTATCCTGCTTGCGAATCTGGAAGCGGTCGTTGATCTGGACGGGCAGAACATTGGCCCGCTCCAAATAAATGGGCGGCTTCTCGGGGCCCGCACAGGCCGCGAGCAATACAGACGCGAAAACCGCGGCGAAGATGCCTCTCATATGCGGGGCGATGAAAGCGGCTTTGACGCGGAGTGTCAAAGGGAGTTGAACGATGTTGCTTCGACGGGGAGTTTGACGCGCCCGCGCTTCGACGCTTTAACTCTTCGTCCCTTCAACCACCGCCTACCTTGACCGCATCCGAAATTTTTTCCGGCCTCACGCCCGCCGAGACGCACGAGCTTCTTGAATCCTTGCACGACACGAACAAGCCCGCCTACAAGGGCTGCATGCAAGTCACGGCATCGCGCCGACGTCTGCGTAGCGTCTTCCTCGAGCGGAAGCCGCGGGTGGAGCGTCACGCGTGGATGCAGTCCGTCCTCGCCCGTCCCGAAAACGAAGACCTGGGCCTCGAGGTGCTCCAGAATTGGCTGCTCGGCTCCCATCGTCCGCTGCTCGGCGATTTTCTCGAGGCCTGCGGATTCACGCACGAGGACGGCCTCATCGACGACATCCCGCCCCAGCCCGCGCGCGAAGTCGTCGATGCCGCCGTCGATGCGGTTGCCGCGAAGCATCCCGCGCTTGCCGTGAAGATTTATCTCAATCTCTTCCAACCCGCCGCGCCCGGCGCCTGGCCCGATCTCGATGCCCTGCTTGTCATCGACCCGCGGCTGGCCCTCATCCGAAAATGACTCCCTTCAAGCGCTCGCTCAAAGACGCCGTCGAAGTCTTCCAGGGCCTTGCCGCCCACGAACCGAAGATTCTCGAAGCCGCCGCCGTGCTCGAAGCCGCCTTCCTCGCCGGCCACAAGCTTCTCATCTGCGGAAACGGCGGAAGCGCCTCCGATGCCGCGCATATCTCCACGGAATTCGTCTGCCGTTTCAAGGGCGACCGCCGACCCTATCCCGCCATGGCGCTCACCACGGATGCCGGCCTGCTCACCGCCATCTCGAACGACTACGCCTACCAGGAAGCCTTCGCCCGGCAGGTGAAGGCCTTTGGCCAAAAGGGCGACGTCCTTCTCGTCATCTCCACGAGCGGAAAATCCCGCAACCTGCTCGACGCCATCGAAGAGGCCCGCCGCGCCGAGGTCCACACCATCGCGCTGCTCGGCCGCCAGGGCGGCTTCACGAAAGGCGCGGCCGAGATCGAGATCATCGTCGAAGGCGCCGAAACCGCGCGCATCCAGGAGGCGCAGAAGTTTCTCCTCCACGTGATCTGCGAGCTGCTCGAGGAGCGGCTGCCCCGGGAATGACCCGCGAGGAGATTCTCGCGGTCTTCGCGTTTGTCTTCGGCGCCATCGTCGGGTCGTTCCTGAACGCCTGCATCCATCGCCTTCCGCGCGGCATTTCCCTCAACCATCCACGGCGCTCGTTCTGCCCGCACTGCCAGGCCACGATCCCGTGGCATCACAACCTGCCGATCGTGAGCTGGCTTTGGCTCCGAGGCTGCTGCGCGAAATGCGGCGCCCCGATCTCGCCACGCTACCTCCTCGTGGAAATTCTCACCGGCGCCGTGTTTCTCGGCCTCTGGTTGAAATTCGGCCTGCCGCTCGCGCCGGCCTACTTCCTCTTCGCCGCGCTCCTCATCGCCGCGACCTTCATCGACTTCGAGCACTACATCATCCCCGACGAAATCACGCTCGGCGGCACGGTTGCCGGCATCGCGCTCAGCGCCGCGTTGCCCGGCCTGATGGGCGTCACGATTCATTGGCAGGCCGCTCTCCTCTCGCTTGGCGCCGCCGCGCTCGGCGCGGGCGCGCTGTGGCTGGTCGTCGAAGGCGGCAAGCTCGCATTCGGCCGCAAACGCCTCACGCCCGAGCAGCCGGAGCCCTTCCACTTCGAGCCCGATCCCGAAAACCCCCGCCTCGTGATTGGCGGCGAAATCTGGGCATGGCAGGATGTCTTCAGCCGCGAATCCGACGTGCTCATCCTCGAGTGCAAACACGCCACGCTCAACGGCGCCGTCGTCCGCGAATTCAAAATTCGCGTCCATTACAACCGCGTCGTCGCCGACAAACACGAGACACCGCTCGAGGACGTGCGCGAATTCACCGGCGTGCTGCGTTCCGTCGTGATCCCTCGCGAGGCGATGGGCCTCGGCGACGTGAAGTTCCTCGCTTGCATCGGCGCGTTCCTCGGCTGGCAGGCCGTTATTTTTTCCATCGTCGTCTCGTCCATCGTCGGCGCGTTTGTCGGCGGCGGCATGCTGCTCGTCACCCGCGGCCGGGCCGGCGGCAAAATCCCCTTCGGCCCGTATCTGGCACTGGGCGCGGTGGTCTGGCTCGTCTGCGGCCCCGAGCTCGTCCGCTGGTATCTGAATCTCGTGCGCCCAGGCGCGCTGTGAACCTTTTTGTTTCACGCGCCGCCCTGGTCGGCTAGCGTTTCCCCTCCGGCCCATGGCTGATCTTAAAAAGCAAAAAATTCCGTTTCCCGAGCTCGTCCGCCGGCTCTGGCGTCCCTATCTCGCCCTCGCGCAATATTTGAAGCCCTACAAGGTGCGCTTCATCATGGGGCTCGTGTTCGGCGTCCTTGCCGGCGTGCTCAATGGCATGATCCCGCTCGTCATCAAGCTCGTCGGCGACAAGGTTTTCCCCGCCGGCAACACGGTGGCCAAGATCAATCCGTTCCTCTCGCAGACCGGCACCACCGGTCCCGGCATCGGCGAATACGTCTGGATTCTCATGCTCATTCCCGCCGCAATGATCGCGCGCGGCATTTTCGCCTACCTGAACTCCTACTGCCTCGCGTGGGTGAGCTACCGCGTGCTTGGTGATCTGCGCAGTCAGCTCTTCGCGCACCTCACCGATCAGTCGCTCGATTTCTTCAACAAGGCGAAGTCCGGCAAACTCATCTCGCGCGTGCTGAACGACACCCGCATGGCGCAGAACGCCCTCACTTCCATCGCCAGCGATCTCGTGAAGGACCCCGTCGCCGTCATCACCGGTATCGTCGTCCTCGTCCACATGGACTGGAAGTTCGCGCTCACCACTCTCGTCCTCTTCCCGCTCTGCATCCTGCCGGTCGCCATCTTTGGACGCAAAATCCGTCAGGCGGGCAAGGCCGAGGAAAACGAGGCCGGCCAGATGGCGGTCATCCTCCAGGAAACCTTCTCCGGCATCCGCGTCATCAAATCCTTCGCTCGCGAGGGCTACCAGGCCGAGCAATTCAACCGCTCCAGCGACGAGCAATGCCGCAACAGCATGCGCGTGCGCAAGAGCATCGACATCGTGCAGCCGATCATCGAGTCCGTCTCCGCCGTCGGCGTCGTCTTCGCACTCATCTACGTGATGTATTTCAACATCGGATTCCTCCAGTTCGCCGCCCTCTGCGCCGGCATTTTCCTGCTCTACAATCCCGTGAAATCGGTGAGCAAAATTCCGCTCCAGATGCAGAAGTGCCTCGCGTCCTCGACTTACATCTTCGAGATCATGGCGACGAAGGCGACGATTCAGGACACGCCCGACGCCATCGTTCTCAAGAACGTGCGTGGCGAGATCGAGTTCGACCGCGTGACGTTTGGCTACGGCACGGATTCCACCGCTCTCCATGAGGTTTCGCTCAAGATCGAGGACGGCAAGCAATACGCCCTCGTCGGCGCGAGCGGCGCGGGCAAGACCACGATGCTCGCCCTGCTCCTGCGGTTCTACGATCCGCAGTCCGGCGTCATTCGCCTGGACGGTCGCGATATTCGCGGCGTCACCCAGCAATCGCTCCGCGAGAACATCGGCATCGTCACGCAGGAGAGTTTCCTTTTCCACGACACGATCTACGAAAACATTCGCTACGGCCGCCTCGACGCGACCAAGGCCGAGATCGAAGCCGCGGCGAAGCTTGCCTACGCCCACGATTTCATCATGGCGCAGCCGCAGGGCTACGAAACCATCGTTGGCGACAAGGGCAGCCTGCTCTCCGGCGGCCAGCAGCAGCGCCTCGCCATCGCCCGTGCCCTGCTCAAGAACGCTCCCATCCTCCTGCTCGACGAAGCTACTTCCGCCCTCGACAGCGAGAGCGAGCGCATCATCCAGGCGGCGCTCGAGCGCCTCGCTGAGGGCCGCACCGTCATCGCCATCGCGCACCCGCTTTCCCCCATTCTCAAGTCCGACCAGATCGTCGTGATGGACCACGGCCGCATCGCCGAGGTCGGCACCCACCGCGAACTCCTCGACAAGAGCGGCCTCTACCGCCGCCTCTACGAGATCCAGTTCCAGCACGAAGAAGCCGCCGCCGCGGCGTGATCCGAAACGCTTTGAAAACCACCAAGGCACCAAGACACCAAGGAATTAAGAGGAACAAAGCATCTGCATTCCTTTCTTTCCTTGGTGTCTTGGTGCCTTGGTGGTGAAAATTCCTTTCTCCAATGAAAATCGCCCGCGCCCTCATTTCCGTCTCCGATAAAACCGGCCTTCTCGACTTTGCGAAGGGCCTTGCCGGCTTCGGCGTCGAGATCATTTCCACCGGCGGCACCGCCAAGGCCCTTCAAAAAGCCGGCATCCCCGTGATCGAAATTTCCGCCTTCACCGGTTCGCCCGAGATCCTCGACGGCCGCGTGAAGACGCTCCATCCGAAGGTCCACGGTGGCCTCCTCTACCTCCGCGAGAATGCCGAGCACACGGCCACCGCGCAGGAGCATGGCATCGCTCCCATCGACCTCGTCGTCGTGAATCTCTACCCCTTCGAGGAAACCATCGCGAAGGAAGGCGTCACCCTCGCCGAGGCCATCGAGAATATCGACATCGGCGGCCCGTCGATGATCCGCAGTGCCTCGAAGAACTACCAATCCGTCACCGTCGTTACCGATCCCGCCGACTACGACGACGTCCTCGCCGAGATGAAGGAGGAGGACGGCGCGACCACCGCGAAGCTCCGCGAACGCCTCGCCGTGAAGGCCTTCGCCACCACCTCGAGCTACGACCGCGCCATCACCAACTACCTCGGTAGCAAGGAAACCGGCGCTCACTACTCGCTCGACCTCCCGCTCGAGCAGCGTCTCCGCTACGGCGAAAATCCGCACCAGAAGGCCGAACTCTACGGCTCCTTTGGCGACTACTTCGAGAAGCTCCAGGGCAAGGAACTCTCCTACAACAACATTCTCGACATCACCGCCGCCACGCAGCTCATCGCCGAGTTCGCCAAGCCCACGGTCGCCATCCTCAAGCACACGAATCCCTGCGGTGTCGCCACTGACGCGGACCTCAAGGCCGCCTGGGACAAAGCCTTCGCCACCGACAAGCAGGCGCCCTTCGGCGGCATCATCATCGCGAACCGACCGGTCGATGCCGCGCTCGCGAAAGCCATCAGCGAAATCTTCAGCGAGGTCATCATCGCGCCTGATTTCGACGCCGAGGCCCGCGCCGTCCTGCAAAAAAAGAAAAACCTTCGCCTCATGCGCCTTCTTCGCCTGCCGGAGACGGACCGCCGCGATTTCCGCGCCGTGCTTGGCGGCCTGCTCGTGCAGGATGGCGACAGCGCCGGTATCGAAGAGCTCGAGCACAAGGTCGTCTCCGCCCGTCCGCCGTCGAAGTCCGAACTCGAGGCGATGGAATTCGGCTGGAAAGTCGTCAAGCATGTGAAGTCGAACGCCATCGTCTATGCCGCCGCCGACCGCACCCTCGGCATCGGCGCCGGCCAGATGTCGCGCGTCGATAGCTCCCGCATCGCCGTCTGGAAGGCGAAGGAAGCCGGCCTCAGTCTCAAGGGCAGCGCCGTCTGCAGTGACGCATTTTTTCCGTTCCCCGACGGTCTCATCGCCGCGGCGGAGGCCGGCGCGACCTGCGCCATCCAGCCCGGTGGCAGCGTCCGCGACGAAGAAGTCACGAAAGCCGCCGACGAGCACGGTGTCGCCATGGTCTTCACCGGCATCCGCCACTTCCGGCACTAAAGTTTTCACCACCAAGGCACGAAGACACCAAGAAATCCACAAGGACCTTCCCATTCCTCCGCTTGGTGCCTCCGTGTCTTGGTGGTTAATTGAATCGCAGTAAATGATCTCCCTCGGCGTTAATATCGACCACGTCGCCACCATCCGGCAGGCGCGCTACCGCGGCATGGCGGACTCGCCAAATGCCGAGCCCGATCCCGTCGCCGCCGCCCTCGCGGCCGAACGCGGCGGCGCGGCCGGCATCACCGCCCACCTGCGCGCCGATCGCCGCCACATACAGGATTCCGACATCTTCCGCCTGCGCGAGGCCATCACGACGAAGCTCAACTTCGAGATGGGCAATACTCCGGAAATCCTCGCCATCGCGCTCGCCGTAAAGCCGGAGGATGCCTGCCTCGTGCCGGAAAACCGCGCCGAGGTCACCACCGAGGGCGGCCTGGATTGCGTCGCCCACGCCATCGCCCTGCGCGAAACCATCGCCCGCCTGCAGGATATCGGCACCAGCGTGAGCCTGTTCATCGATCCCGACCTCGAACAAATCGAAATGGCGGCCCAGCTCGGCGCGGAATTCGTCGAGCTGCACACGGGAGCCTTTGCGAACGCTTCCGGGGGCGAGCAGGACGACGAGTTGCTGCGCCTGATCGCCGGCGCCGAACTCGCCGACAGCCTCGGCCTGCGCGTAAATGCCGGCCACGGTATTAACTACGAAAACGTTGCGAAAGTCCTGCGCATCCCGCGCCTCGTCGAACTGAACATTGGCCACTCCATCGTTTCCCGTGCGGCCTTCGTCGGCATCGAACAGGCGACCCGCGAGATGGTCGAGGCCATCAATGGCTAGTTGCTTTTATGGTCCTGGAAGACCGGTGGGACCTATAGATTTTATCTTCGCCCATGAACCTCGACCAGTGGCTCGGCGCTCGCCTCTCGGAGATCGAGACGCAAAACTTGCGTCGTCGCCTGCGCACGGTCGAGTCCGCGCAGGGCGCCGAGGTCGTCGTCGATGGTCGCCCGCTCGTCAACTTCTCGTCGAACGACTACCTCGACCTTGCCAATGATCCGCGCCTGCGCGACGCCGCCTCTGCCGCGCTCGATCGTTATGGCGCGGGTGCCGGCTCCGCCCGACTCGTCTGCGGCAGCCAGGCCCCGCACGCCGAGCTCGAAACCGCGCTTGCGCGCTTCAAGGGCACGGAGGCCGCGCTCGGTTTCTCCACCGGCTATGCCGCCGCGCTCGGGACAATTCCCGCGCTCGTCGGAGCGGAGGACGTCGTCATCCTCGATAAGCTCAGCCACGCCTGCCTCGTGGATGGCGCGCGGCTGAGCGGTGCGACGATCCGTGTCTTTCCGCACAACCACCTCGGGAAGCTCGAGCGGCTCCTCGCCTGGGCGCGCGAAAATTACGCGAAGGCGAATGTGCTCGTCGTTACCGAGAGTGTTTTCAGCATGGACGGCGACCTCGCGCCGCTGCGCGAGATCGTGGAGCTCAAGGAGCGGTTCGGCGCATGGCTCATGGTTGATGAGGCGCATGGTGTGGGCGTGCTCGGTCCGCGCGGCCGCGGCCTCGCCGCGGAGCTGGGCGTGGGGGAGCGCATCGACATTCAGATGGGGACGCTTGGCAAGGCGCTCGGCGCGGCGGGCGGCGCGATCTGCGGGAGCGCGGCGCTCATCGACTTCCTCGTGAACCGCGCGCGCAGCTTCATTTTCTCGACCGCGCCCACGCCTGCGAGCGCGGCGGCCGCAACGGAGGCGATCCGCCTGCTGGAATCCGGAGAAGCCGAGGTGCTTCGCGAAAAGTTGTGGGGAAACCTCGCCCGATTCCGCCCCGATCCGAAGCCGGAGAGTGCGATCCTGCCTCGCCTGGTCGGCGGCGAGGAGGGGGCGGTGGCGCTTTCCGGGCAGTTGCGCGAGCAGGGATTGCTCGTGCCGGCGATCCGTTACCCGACCGTGGCGCGCGGCCAGGCACGCCTGCGCATCACGCTCAGCGCGGCGCACTCGGAAGCGCAGATTGCCCGGCTGGTAAACGCTCTCGCGGAGGTCCGCCCTTCTCCTGCACCAATACCTTGAAGGCGCCGCCGGCGCCGGTGTGATCCGCGAGTTGCGCGTCGTGCATTCCCGCGCGCACCGCGCCGTGGGCGGCGAGGAATTCCGTCTGGGTCGTCAACGCGATCGTGTGCCAGCCGCAGTGTTCGGTCCACGCGCGCAGGTCGGTGAAATTCACGTCGGCGGTGAGGTCCTGCCTGCCGAAGCGATGATAGACCTCCGCGCCCTCGTAGCGTTGATGGTGGAAGTAGGCCCGTAGCGTGCCGCGCGGCCGACGATGGTAGAGCGCGGGCGTCGTGTCGCCGTAGTCGATGGTGAGCAGCCGCGTCTCGCGCGCCGACGTCGCCCATGAGGCGAACCACTCCGCGGCCGAGGTATGCACTTCCACGCGCTGTCCATCGGCGAAGTCCCCGTCGAAGGCGCTGCTCTCGGGCGGGGCGCGGTCGATGGCGCATTCGTGGACGCGGCCATCCGTGATGCGCACGCCGATCTCGATCCATGCACTGCCGTGTCGTTGGAAAAGACGGCATGGAAAGGCGTCGATGAGTTCGTTGGAAAAAATCACCGCGCGCCCGTCGCAGGCGGCCAGCGCGGCAGGCATGGACTCGTGCCAGCGCACGCGAAATTGCGGAAGTGCCTTTCGTTGCTCGGCCTGGAGCACAGGCGAAGTCTCGACGATGTGATAGGTGAGGCCGCGTCGTCGCCACAGGCCGAGA
>Ga0157378_10004198_pt1 | contig 12718 bp, 10 predicted proteins | sample M65metaG_FD_115309 | JGI IMG/M metagenome (GOLD analysis project Ga0157378, IMG submission 115309) | Miscanthus rhizosphere microbial communities from Kellogg Biological Station, Michigan, USA - M6-5 metaG | ecosystem: Host-associated > Plants > Roots > Rhizosphere > Soil | place: USA: Michigan...
ATACTCGTCGTCGACGCCGACCTGCGGCGTCCGAGCGTCGCCAACTATCTCGGACTCGACCTTCAGCCGTCGCGGGGATTGTCGGACGTGCTGCGGGATCCCGCATACACGCTCGACGACGTCGTGCAGCCCGTCGAAGGATTCAACCTGTCCATCGTGCCGGCCGGCGCCCCGCAGAACGCGCCATACGAGCTCTTGAACTCGACGCGCCTGGAGAACTTTCTGAGCGAAGCCCGCGAGCGTTACGACTGCGTCCTCGTCGACACGCCGCCGCTCGTGCCGCTGCCCGATTGCCGGCTCATCGGGAAATGGGTCGACGGTTTCCTGCTCGTCGTCGGCGCGCACAAGACGCCGCGGAGACTGGTGCAGGACGCGCTCAACCTGCTGGACATGTCCAAAGTGATCGGCATCGTCTTCAACGGCGACCGGCGGCCTCTCTCGAACGGGTACGGCTACTACTACTACACGCACGCGAACGATCGCGATGCGAGCTGGTGGCAGCGCATGACCAGGGGGACCCGGTGACGCGTCCGCTTCGCCGTGTCGTGGCGCTCGGCGGCGGCACGGGCCTGCCTGCGGTGCTGGCCGGCCTGCGGCGCCATCTCCCTCGGACCTGCCGGATCACCGCGGTCGTCACCGCCGCCGACGATGGCGGGAGCTCGGGAATCCTGCGCCGGCAGTACGACGTGCTCCCGATGGGAGACATTCGACACTGTCTGATCGCCCTGGCGCAGGTGGCGCCGGAAGTGACCGCCGCGCTCGAGTGCCGGCTGTCGGTGTCGGCGGGTCCGGAGCACGCACTGGGCAATCTGCTGCTGACGGCGCTCAGCATGGTGGCGGCCGACGAGATCGCGGCAATCCAGCTCGCGGCGAGCCTGCTCGGAATCAGGGACGTCATCCTCCCGTCGACGACGACGCGCGTGACGCTGGTGGCCGACCTTGTGGATGGCCGGCGCGTGCATGGCGAGTCCGCCATCCCCCTGAGCGGCGCCACGGTGCTGCATCTCGGCATCGATCCGATGGACGCGTCGCCGGCGCCGGGCGTCATCGCCGCGCTCGAGGCCGCCGACGTCATCATCCTCGGGCCGGGCAGTTTCTATACGAGCGTGCTCGCGACGCTGATCGTGCCGGGGATCGTCCCTGCGCTGCTCGCAAGCGACGCGATGAAGATCTTCGTCTGCAACCTGATGACGGAGCCGGGGGAGACCGACAAGTTCGGCGTCGCCGCGCACCTCGACGCGCTGCGCGCGCACGGAGTGCCGCCGGAAACGCTCGACTGCGTCGTCGTCAACGACGCGCCGATCCCGCCACGAGCGCGCGTTCGTTACGGAGCGCAGGGCGCCGAGCCGGTCAGTCCGGACTGTGCCGTGGCCGGCGACGGCCCCGCGATTGTCGCCGCCGACCTTCTCGCGCCGGGCCCCGTCGTCCGACACGACCACGACAAGATTGGCCGGCTGCTCTGCGCGCTTGCGACACGGGACATGGTCCTGCCGGTCGTCGCGGCGCGCGCGAACGCGATCCAGTCGCAGTCGATCTCGCTCACTGACTAATTACCCACGACCGAACCTGAAAATGTACGGAACAGCGGATCGCCGCTCATACGGCGTCGTCCTCGAAGGACGCTTCGGCCAGGCCTACAACGAGCAGGCCTTCCGGTACTTCCTGCAGATCGAGCGCGGGCGGGCGGCACGCGCGCAGCGGCCGGTGCTGCTGCTGTTGCTGGAGCTGAGGAAGTCGGACGAACACGCGCTCATCGATCCCGCGCTGGCCGCGAAGCTGTTCGACTGTCTCTGGCGCTGCCTCCGCGAGACCGACCTCGTCGGCTGGTATCGCGAGGACCGCGTGGCCGGAGCCGTGATGACGCACGTCGAAGGCGAGTGCCGCGCGGACGTCCTGGACGTCATCCGTCAGCGACTCGGTCAGACGCTGTGCGCGAGTCTTTCGACGGATGTCGCGCGCCGGTTTCGCGTGCGTGTTTATCAATGCCGGCCCCAGCTGAAAGGTTGATGACTGTCATGAACACCGTCAGCGTAATTACCCGTCCTCGCCGCAAGTCGACCAAGCGCCGGCAGCCGCCGCGGCCGCTGAGCGAAGAGCTCTTCCGGGGCGTCCTGATCAAGGAACGCAAGCGCACCGATCGGCTGAATCAGCAGCTGGTGCTCCTGACAGTCTCCTTGAGAGATCGCGAGGATGCGCAGGACCCGTCAATCTGGGTGCCGGTCATCGAGGCGTTGTCGGCGGTCACTCGCGAAACAGACATGCTCGGCTGGTTCGAATGGCGTACCGCCATCGGCATCATCCTGCCGGAAGTGGTGGGCACCATCGGCGCGGCGAAGATCGCCGAGTTCGAGAATCGTTTCTCCTGCGAGCTGATCAGACGGTCGAATGCGGCGACCGCCGCGCGGCTCAACGTTCGCGCACACCTGCACTCCGATCCGAAGGGCGTCTCCGCGTTCCCTGAACCGCATCGGCCGCATATCCGCGCCTCCGTCTACGGAATGATTAAACGGGGCCTGGATCTCGCCGGCAGCGCGACGCTCCTGACGGTGCTGGCGCCGCTGTTCGTGGTCATCGCCGCCGCCGTCAAGCTGAGGTCCAAAGGCCCGGTGTTCTTCGAGCAGGAACGGGTCGGCGAGAAGATGAAGCCGTTCCGGATGCTGAAGTTCCGGACGATGCACACGGGCGCGGACTCGAAGATCCATCACGAGTACGTCACCCAGTTCATCAACTCGAAGGCCCAGGCGCCGGCCGCGGGCGCGACCGAGGTGTTCAAGCTCACGCGCGACCCGCGCGTGACGGCGATCGGCCAGTTCCTTCGCAAGACGAGCCTCGACGAACTGCCTCAGCTCGTGAACGTGCTGCGCGGAGACATGTCGCTCGTCGGCCCGCGTCCGCCGCTCAAGTACGAGGTCGATCAGTACAAGGCCTGGCACTGCCACCGCGTCCTCGACGCGAAGCCGGGGATCACCGGGCTGTGGCAGGTGAAGGGGCGCAGCCGTACCAGCTTCGACGACATGTGCCGTCTCGATCTCCGCTACGCCAGGAGCCAGTCGATCTGGACCGACATCAAGATCCTGCTCGCCACGCCGGGCGCGGTGCTGTCCGGCAAAGGAGCCTGCTGATGGTCGCCGTGGCGGAAGACGTCAAGCTCGGCCATGACGTCAAGCTCGCGAAGTTCGTCAACCTGTACGGCTGCGAGATCGGCGACGAGACGAAGCTCGGCACGTTCGTCGAAGTGCAGAAGAACGCGAGAATCGGCCGGCGCTGCAAGATCTCGAGCCACACCTTCGTCTGTGAAGGCGTCACGATCGAGGATTACGTCTTCATCGGCCACGGCGTCACGTTTACCAACGACCGCTATCCGCGCGCGACGACGGCGTCCGGGGCGCTCCAGACGGAGCAGGACTGGAGCGTCGAACCGACGATCGTCAAACAAGGCGCGTCGATCGGATCCGGGGCGACCATCCTCTGCAACGTCGTCATCGGAGAGAACGCCACCGTGGGAGCCGGCAGCGTCGTCATCCGCGACGTCCCGGCTAACGCGATCGTGGCGGGCAATCCGGCGAGAGTCCTGCGATATCTCCCAACACAACCTGAGAGCGTGTGATGAACATACCTGACATGCCCGTGTCATTGCCTCCGGCGCATCCTGTGCCGATGCCCGCGTCGCTCGCGATTCCTTCTTCGCCGATTGAGCTGCACGCGGCCCCGGCCGACGTTCTGCGTGTCGGCGTCGTCGGATACGGCTACTGGGGACCGAACGTCGTCAGAAATCTGCACGGTCTCGATTGCTGCGAGGTCGTCTCCATTTGCGACAAGAACGCCGCGGTGCTGAAGCGCGCGCACCGCCAGTACCCGACGGCGCAGATGACGACGGATGTCGCGGACATCCTGACCTCTCCCGACATCGACGCCGTCGCCATCGTCACGCCCGTGTGGACGCACTTTCCGCTGGCGAAGCGGGCGCTCGAAAACGGCAAGCACGTGTTCCTGGAGAAGCCGCTCACGTCGACGACCGAGCAGGCCGAGGCGCTGATCGAGCTGGCGGAGCGGAAAAACCTGAAGCTGATGGTGGACCACACGTTCCTGTTCAGCGGACCGGTCAGGAAGATCCGCGAGCTCGTTGACAGCGGAGAGCTCGGTTCGCTGTACTACTTCGACTCCACCCGCGTGAACCTCGGGCTCTTCCAGCACGACGTCAACGTCGTGTGGGATCTCGCCCCGCATGATCTGTCGATCATGGACCACCTCATTCTCGAGCGGCCCGAGGCGGTCGTCGCGACCGGCGGCCGGCATCTCAACGGGATGGCCGACGTCGGATTCATCACCGTCTATTTTCCGAGCAACGTCATTGCGCACGTCAACGTCAACTGGCTGTCGCCGGTGAAGGTCCGGACGACGTTGATCGGCGGCCAGCACAAGATGCTCGTGTGGAACGACCTGGCCGCGGACGAGAAGATCCGGGTCTACGACAAGGGCGTAAAGATCACCAACAAGGAAGACCTCGATCGCGAGCTGCTGGTGAGCTATCGGTCGGGGGACGTGTGGGCGCCCAAGGTCGAACAGATCGAGCCGCTGCGACAGGAGCTCCAGTACTTCGCCGACTGCATTGTGAACGATCGTCAGCCGTTCAACGACGGCGCGGCCGGCCTGCGGATCGTCAAGCTGCTCGAAGCGGCCGACCGGTCGCTGCAGAAGCGCGGACGCATCGAGTTTCTCTAAGACAGCGGGTGACGGAGCACGTCCAGCACGAGTTTCTGAAGCTCCACGATCTCGGTTCTGGTGTCGTCACGCGTCGTCCACCAGCGATCGGGATCGAACGCCGAGTAGCGGGCGGATCGAATCGTCACTTTCGTCGCCGTCCCCTCCATCGAACGATGCAGCACGCGGCGGACCCGGCGCGAGTGATCGGGGCTGCTCATGACGAGGATCGAACGAAACTGACGCCGGTTGCACCAGGAGAGCAGGACTTGACCTTCGGCTTCAGTCCCCGCGGCCGGTTCGGCGATCACTTCGACGTTCGTGACGCCGAGCGAGTGGAGCAGGCGAACGAGTTCGACGCTCTCATCCGGGTGGGACACGCCGCGGCGCATCAGCTCTCGCTCCGCGGGCTTCGACGGTTCGGGGAGCACGGCCACGAGATCGGCAATTCGGTCGTGCACGAGATCGGACGCGTCGATGGCGCCGGCGACCCCGGCCCACTTCGGCAGCACGATGACATCCACCGGCGCGACGGGTTCGTCGACGACGAGCACTCGGCCGGCAGCGCGAAGTAACGAAGTCCGGATGGCGGGAATGGCCGCCACCCCGCAGGCGACGACGACCAGCACGGCGACCACGAACAGTCGCGACGAACGCCACCGAAAGCTCATACCCCACAATCATATGGAATCCACCACGAAAATTCCTTTCCTCGACTTGACGACGCCGCACGTGGAGCTCGAACAGGAGCTCGTCTCGGTGTTCACGGCGTCATTGCGGGCGGCCGGCTTCATCGGCGGACCCGAGGTGGAGAACTTCGAGCGCGAGTTCGCCGAGTTCTGCGCGGTCCGGCACTCGGTCGGCGTCGGGAGCGGCACCGACGCGTTGAGGTTCGCCCTGATTGCCGCCGGCGTCCGCCCGCGCGACACGGTCGTGACCGTCCCGAACACCTTCATCGCGACGACGGAGGCGATTACGCAGGCCGGCGCGCGGCCGGAGTTCGTTGACGTCGACGAGCGGACCTACACGATGGATCCGGAGAAACTGCGGATCTACCTCGAAACCGGGTGCACACGTGCGTCGGCGTCCGGCCCAATCGTGAGCAAGCGCACCGGCCGGCCGGTGACGGCCATCGTCCCCGTCCATCTGTACGGGCAGATGGCGGACATGGATCCCATTCTCGAACTCGCGTCCACGTACAACCTGAAGGTGATCGAGGACGCGTGTCAGGCGCATGGCGCCGAGTACTTTTCGCGGAACGAGCAGCGGTGGCGGAAAGCCGGATCGATGGGGCACGCCGCAGCGTTCAGCTTCTATCCGGGAAAGAATCTTGGGGCGTGCGGTGAGGCCGGAGCCGTCACGACTGATGACGATCGAGTGGCCCGGACCTGCCAGATGCTGCGCGACCACGGTCAGTCGAAGAAGTACTTCCACGACATGTCGGGCTACAACGGCCGGCTCGACGCGATCCAGGCCGCCTTCCTGCGCGTGAAGCTTCGTCGTCTGGCCGCGTGGAATGAACAGCGCCGGGAAAGGGCGGAGGCGTACGGCCGGCTGTTCGCCGGCGCGGGCGCCGCAGCGGGTCTTCCGCACGTGCCGGAGTGGTCGCGGCCGGTCTATCACCTCTACGTCGTCCGCGTGCAGGAACGGGAGCGCGTCCAGGAACAGCTGACGAGCGCGGGAATCGGCACGGGCATCCATTACCCGATTCCGCTCCACCTCTCCAAGGCCTACGAAGGCTTGTTCCTCCGTGCCGGTGAGTTTCCCGTGGCCGAGCGCGCGGCCGCAGAGATTCTGTCGCTCCCGATGTTTCCCGGTCTTCCGTTCGAGAGCCAGCAGCGCGTCGTTGCCGAGGTGGCGAAGGCGACGACGAGGGCCGCGGCCGTCGCGGCGCCACGAGTCTCGATCGCGAAAGGCGAGACCCGCGGCAAAATCTGGATCGATCTGGACAACTCGCCGCACGTCCCGTTCTTCGCGCCGATCATCGAAGAGCTGGGGAAGCGCGACTATTCGGTGACGCTGACCGCGCGCGACTGCTTCCAGGTGCGCGACCTGACCGACCTGTTCAACCTGAAGTGCAAGGTCGTCGGCCGGCATTCCGGCAAGAACACGTTCCGCAAGGTGGCTGGACTCTGTGTGCGGGCGTCGCAGCTGGCGCCGGTGATTCTCAAGGACCGGCCCGATCTCGCGGTCTCGCACGGCTCCAGGTCGCAGCTGATCGTCTCTGCCTCGCTGGGGATCCCGAGCCTGTTCATCGGCGACTACGAGTTCTCGACCGTGTCGGCCTTCATCCGCCCGACGTGGCTGATGTGTCCCCAGGTGATCCCGAACTCGTCGATTCAGGGCGATCCACGGCGCGTGCTCAAGTACCCCGGCATCAAGGAAGACGTCTACGTGCCCCGGTTCATTCCGGATCCGACGCTGCGATCCACGCTGGGTCTCCGGGAGGACGACCTGGTCGTCACCGTTCGCCCGCCAGCGACCGAGGCGCACTACTACAACCCGGAGAGCACCGAGCTGTTCAAGGCGGTGATTGAATTCGCCCGCAGGAATCCCGACGTGCGGATGGTCGCGCTGCCGCGAAACGATCGTCAGGCGATCTGGATGAAGGAAACCTGGCCGGAGCTCTTTGCGAACGGCACGCTCCGGATTCCTCCGGCGATCGTCGACGGCCTCAACCTGATCTGGTACTCCGATCTCGTCGTCAGCGGCGGCGGCACCATGAATCGAGAGGCCGCGGCGCTCGACGTGCCCGTCTACAGCACCTTCCGCGGAAAGATCGGCGCCGTCGATCGGTACCTCAGTCAGTCGGGCCGGCTCGTCCTCCTCGAGAGCGCCGCCGATCTGCCGCGACGCCTGAAGCTGGAGCGGAGAGAGCGTCCCGCCGGGCCTGGGAAAAAGGAGGGCGGAACGCTCGCCAGCATCGTCGAGCAGATCGTGAGCCTGATGCAGCCCGGAGCTCAGGCCGTGAATGAGAAGGTCGCCTGACGCCATGAATGCCGGATGCACCACCACCGAGCTCTGGGCGGTGGCCGAGAAATTCATCGGGTGGCTCGAAGGCGAGGGCTACGCCGCCTACGACCCGTACGACGTCTGGGGAACCCGGTACGGGCGATTCGCACGCCGTCTGTACTATCGAAAGAATCCACTCGGCGTGCTGTTGACCGCGCCGGTGCTGCTGATGGAAATCGTCGGTCCGTCGCTGCGGCGCCTCCTCGTCGACAAGCAGCGGTACGCGACCGCCGACGCGCAACTCGCGCTCGCGTTCATGAACGCGTACGAAGTCAGCCACGCCGACGTGTGGCTCCGGAAGGCCAGGGATCTCGCCGCCGATCTGTTGACCCAGAGCATTCCCGGGTACCGCGGGCTCTGCTGGGGCTATCCATTCGACTGGCAGAACGTCGGCGGCCTGATGAAGAAGGGCACGCCGCACATCACGGCCACGCCGTACTGCTACGAAGTGTTCGCGCGGCTCTTCGACCTGACCGGCGACAGGTACTACGGCACCGCCGCCCGGTCGATCGCGGAATTCGTCTACGGTGATTTGAACGACACGCCGACGGGGCCCGGCGCGGCCGCCGCCAGCTACACCCCCTACGATCACAGCAAGGTCATCAATGCCAGCGCGTATCGTGCCTTCGTGCTGTTCGACGCGGCCCGCCGGTTCGACGACGACCGGTACCGCGCGAAGGCGTCGAAGAACCTGCGGTTCATTCTCGACACGCAGCGGGAGGACGGCAGCTGGCTCTATGCCATCGACAGCCCGGCTGAAGCCTTCATCGATCACTTTCACACCTGCTTCGTGCTGAAGAACCTGTACAAGATCAATGTCGATCTGCAGAGCGCGGAGGTCGCGCGCGCCGTCCGGCGGGGCTACCAGTGGTACTGCAAGTCGCTCTTCGACGCCGACGGCACTCCGCGGCTGTTCGCCATCGCGCCGCGGCTTCAGCTCGTCAAGCTCGAGATGTACAACGTCGCCGAAGCCATCACGCTCGGCGTGCTCCTCAGAGACGACATTCCGGAAGCGTTCGACCACGCGGAATCGCTTGCCGAGCGGTTCGTCACGCGCGGCCAGCTGCCGGCAGGCCACTGGATCACGCGCACCTACCTCGGCGGGATCACGCACCGCGTGCCGTTCATCAGATGGCCGCAGTCCCAGCTGTTCCTGGGCCTGACGAACCTGCTGAAGGCGAAGGCACTCACAACACGAAAGGGGAACAGCGTCATGACATCCAGCCCCCGTACGGGCACGAACGATCTCCGCTACGTCCTGGTGACCCCGGCCCGCAACGAAGCGGAGTTCATCGAACTGACGATCAGATCCGTCGTCGCGCAGACGGTGCGGCCGGTGAAGTGGGTGATCGCGAGCGACGGATCGACCGACGGCACCGACGAGATCGTCAAGAGCTACGCCAAGGACTATCCGTGGATCGAGCTCGTGCAGATGCCGGCGCGGCGCGAACGTCACTTCGCGGGGAAAGCGCACGCGGTCAACGCCTGCCTGGCCCGGCTGGCGGAGATCGAGTACGACGTCATCGGCAACCTCGACGCCGACGTCTCGTTCGACGCCGACTACTTCGCGTTTCTGCTCGGCAGGTTCGCGGCGGACCCGCTGCTGGGCGTCGGCGGCACCGCGTTCAAGGACAAGTCGCTCCATTACGACTATCGCTTCGTCAGCCTCGAGCACGTGGCCGGCCCGCTGCAGGTGTTCCGGCGGAAATGCCTGGAAGACATCGGCGGGTACGTGGCGTCACGGTCCGGCGGCGTCGACCACATCGCGGTGATCAGCGCGCGGATGAAGGGCTGGAAGACGAGAACGTTCCCCGAGAAGGCGTACCGGCACCATCGGGAGATGGGGACGGCGGCGCAAGGCCTGGTGGCGGCGAGATTCAAGAGCGGCCGGGTGGACTACCTGCTCGGCGGCCATCCGATCTTCGAGTTGTTCCGTTCCCTCTACCAGACGACGAAACCGCCGTATGTCGTCGGCGGACTCGCCCTGCTCGCGGGCTATCTGTCAGCCGGCGCGCGGCGCGCGGCCCGGCCGGTGTCACAGGAGCTCGTGGCGTTCCGCCGGCGCGAGCAGATGCACCGGCTGAAGAACCTGTTCGCTGGACGCGCAACTGCATAAGACATGTCCGGCATCCCTCACATCAGCGTCTGCATCTGCACCTACAAGCGCCTGCCGTTCCTTCGGCGCTTGCTGACGGCGCTCGCTGCGCAGGCGACCGACGGGCTCTTCACCTATTCCGTGGTCGTGGCCGACAACGATCGTCACCAGTCCGCGAAGGCCGTGGTCGAGGAGTGGTCAGCCGGATCGACGCTGCAGGTGGACTACTGCCTGGAGCCGCGGCAGAACATCGCGTTGACGCGCAACCAGGCGATTGCCAATGCGAAAGGCGACTTCATCGCCTTCATCGACGACGACGAGTGGCCGACCTCAAGTTGGCTGCTGACGCTGTTCCGGGCGTGCCGCGACTACGGCGTGGACGGCGCGCTCGGGCCGGTGAAGCCGCACTTCGACGAGCAGCCGCCCCGCTGGGTGGTCGCCGGCAAGTTCTACGACCGCCCGAGTTATCCGACCGGGTTCGTGATCGACTGGCGCAAGGGACGGACCGGCAACACGCTCCTGAAACGCGCGCTGTTCGACGGCGAGACGCAGCCGTTCCGGCCGGAGTTCCTCACCGGAGAGGATCAGGACTTCTTCAGACGGATGATCGACAAGGGACATCGATTCGTCTGGTGCGACGAGGCGCTGGCGTACGAGACCGTGCCGTCGATCCGCTGGAACCGGGCGTTCATGCTGAAGCGGGCGCTGCTGCGCGGCGCCGTGTCGCTCGTGCACCCGACGGCGCGGCCGACCGCGATTGCCAAGTCGATGATCGCCGCGCCGATCTACGCCATCGCGTTGCCGTTCACGCTGCTGCTGGGGCAGGGGCGGTTCATGACCTTGCTGGTCAAGCTCTGCGACCACATCGGCAGGCTGCTCGCGCTGGTCGGCATCAAGCCGATTCGTCAGTCATATGTCACCGAATAACGACCGCGCACTCGACGATCTGCTGATCGGAAAGAACGACCCGATCCTCGTGACCGGTGCGACCGGCTTCATCGGCTCCAGGCTCGTGAGAGCGCTGCTCGACCGCGGATTCCGCAACGTGCGCTGCTTCGCGCGTCCGACCAGCGATCGAAAACAGCTGGACGGCGCGTGCGGCGCCGGTGCGCCGCTGATCATGATGTCGGGCAACCTGCTGTCCCGCGCCGACTGCCTCGCCGCGACCCGGGACGTCGCGGTCATCTTTCACCTCGCCGCCGGCCGGGGCGAGAAGTCGTTTCCCGACGCCTTCATGAACTCGGTCGTGACGACGCGTAATCTGCTCGACGCGGCGCGCGAGCACGGATGCCTGCGCCGGTTCGTCAGCATCAGCTCGTTCGCGGTCTACAGCAACATGCGCAAGTCCGGCCGCCGCCTGCTCGACGAGTCGTCCCCCGTCGAAGCCCGTCCCGAGCGCCGCGGGGATCCGTACTGCTTCGCCAAGGTCAAGCAGGACGAGATCGTCGAGGAGTACGGCAGGCGCTACGGAATTCCCTACGTCATCGTCCGGCCCGGGTACGTGTACGGCCCCGGCAAGCACGCCATCACCGGCCGCGTCGGCCTCGACACCTTCGGCATCTTCCTGCACCTCGGCGGATCGAACGTCATCCCGTTGACGTTCGTGGACAACTGCGCGAACGCGATCATGCTGGCCGGCGTCACCAAAGGCGTCGACGGCCGGGTGTTCAACGTCGTAGACGACGATCTGCCGTCGAGCAGACGGTTCCTCGGCTTGTATAAGCAGAACGTCAGGCGATTCACGTCGGTGTATCTCCCGAAGGCGGTGAGCTATACGGCATGCCGGCTGTGGGAAGCGTACTCGCGATGGTCCGGCGGACAACTGCCGCCGGTGTTCAACCGGTGGGGCTGGCATGCCTACTGGAAAAAGACGCGGTACAGCAACGCCAGGCTCAAGACCGAGCTCCGGTGGCAGCCGCACGTTCCCACGTCGGAGGGACTGCGCCGGTATTTCCAGAGCTGCCAGGAGCGCAGGCTCCATGCTTAGAGTCGCCATCGTCGGCTGCGGCAAAATCGCGGACGCGCACGCGTCGCAGATTCAGAGAATTGCCGGATGTGAAATCGTCGGCGTCTGCGACACCGAGCCGTTGATGGCCGCGCAGCTCTACCAGCGGTTTCCGGTCGGCGCGCACTTCAGCGACGTGAACGCGCTCATCACCGACGCCCGTCCGGACGTCGTGCACATCACCACGCCTCCGGAAAGCCACTACGATCTGGCGCGATGGTGTCTCGAGCGTGGATGCCATGTCTACGTCGAGAAGCCGTTCACGCTGCGCACGGCCGACGCGGAAAGCCTGATCGCCCTCGCTACCCGCAAGGGACTCAAGCTGACCGTCGGACACGACGACCAGTTCAGCCACGTCACCCGCCGTATGCGCGGTCTGGTCGGGCAGGGGGCGCTCGGCGGCCCGCCGATCCACATGGAAAGCACGTACTGCTATGACCTCGGCGACGGCTATGCGCGCGCGCTGCTCGGGGACCGGCGCCACTGGATCCGCCGGCTGCCGGGGAAGCTCCTGCACAACGTCATCAGCCACGGCGTGGCGCGCATCGCGGAGTTTCTGAGCGGCGACCGGCCGCAGGTGATCGCGCACGGGTTCGTGAGTCCGAGGCTCGCCGCGATGGGCGAGCGGGAGATCGTCGACGAGCTCCGAGTGATCATTCAGGACGCGAACAGCACGACGGCGTCGTTCACGTTCTCCTCACGGCTGCGGCCGACGTTGCATCAATTCCGGATCTATGGGCCCGGAGGCGGCCTCGTGCTCGATCAGGATCAGGAGACGCTGGTCCGGGTGCGGGGTGCCCGGCACAAGAGCTACGGCGAGAAGTTCGTTCCGCCCGTGACGCTGGCGGCGCAGCACCTGGGGAACGCCGTCCGAAACATGCGCGCCTTCCTGGCGCGGGACTTTC
>Ga0157378_10004199_pt1 | contig 12716 bp, 8 predicted proteins | sample M65metaG_FD_115309 | JGI IMG/M metagenome (GOLD analysis project Ga0157378, IMG submission 115309) | Miscanthus rhizosphere microbial communities from Kellogg Biological Station, Michigan, USA - M6-5 metaG | ecosystem: Host-associated > Plants > Roots > Rhizosphere > Soil | place: USA: Michigan...
GATCGCACGAGAGGCGGGGGCGCGACTGCGGGAGTTTTTTGCCGAGGGCGTGGAGACCGAGTACAAGGGCGATGTGGATCTTGTGACGGTGGCGGATAGGACGGTCGCGAAGCTGATCCGGATGCGGCTCGTGGAAGCATTCCCGGAGCACGGGATCTATGGCGAGGAAGGCACGCGCGAGCGGCTGGACCGGGAATTTCGCTGGTATGTGGATCCGCTGGATGGGACGACGAATTTCGCCCATGGGTTTCCGCAGTTCTGCGTGTCGATGGGGCTGGAGAAGCGCGGGGCAGGGCTGACGGAGGAGCAGGACGGGACGCTTGTGGCGGCGGTGATTTACGATCCGATGCGCGACGAGCTGTTCGAAGCAGAACGCGGGAAGGGTGCGACGGTGAACGGGAAGGCGATCGCGGTTTCGAAGACTGCGACGCTGGCCGAGGCGCTGGTTGCGACGGGGTTTCCGAGCCGGAAGCGGCATCAGAATCCGAACATTCACTTCTATCACGAGATTACGTTGCGTTCGCACGGGGTGAGGCGAGCGGGCTCGGCGGCGCTGGACCTGGCTTATGTTGCGGCGGGCCGGCTGGATGGTTTCTGGGAGTTCAATCTGAATTCGTGGGATACGGCGGCGGGGGTTCTGCTGGTGGAAGAGGCTGGGGGGCGGGTGTCGAATTTCGCCGGCGGACCGTTCCGGCTGAACAGCGAGGAAACGCTGGTTTCAAATGGGCTGATCCACGGTGAGCTGGTGGAGATTTTCGAGGATTTGTTCGCGGGGCGGGATCTGACGCCGTTGCCGAGTCCTCGAAGGACAGGGAACCAGGGGACAAGGGAACCAGGGAACAAGAAGGCAGGCTTCGGGAAAACCGACGAGTGAAGCGGTTTTTGGGCAAAATTCCTGTTGGCGCTTTTCTCCCGCATGGCAAAACCGGGGCACGGGGCATTGAGGTCAGTGGTAAGGGCCGTGTGCTACTATCAGCGTCGAGACTTCAACTCTTCGGAGATATTCAGAAATGGCCTATGTAATCGCAGAACCTTGTATCGGCACGAAGGACACGGCATGCGTAGATGCGTGTCCGGTCGATTGCATCCACCCCAAGAAGGACGAGGCCGATCACGGGACGGCCGATCAGCTGTTTATCGATCCCGTTGAATGTATTGACTGCGGCGCATGCGTTCCGGCGTGCCCGGTATCGGCTATTTTCGCGCAGGACGATGTGCCGGAGAAGTGGGCTCACTTTACACAGAAGAACGCGGAGCACTTCGGACGGTAGTTCGACTTGCGGTCGATTCTGGCGAGATTCAAGAACGCGTCCGCTGCGGTGGGCGCGTTTTTGTGTTTGGGCTCATTTGTCCCAGATATCTTGCTAATTTTCTGACGGCTTTTCGATGTGATCTATGACGAGCATCTTCACGAGACCTTTCGAGGGCTCGACTTTGAGCCCAAGCTGTTCCTGCAGTGCCCGGTCCAGTGGCGGCATCGGGTCCAAATCGCTGGCGTCCCGGTCTCGATCCCAGCGGCCTTTGTACTTCAGTACGAAATCGTACTTGCCCGTCAACTCGGTCTTGTCCGTCACCGGCCTTCCAAACTGACCCGCCAAGAGCTCGACTAGTTCGTTCATCGAACATCGATGAGCAATGAAGTCGTATCCTTGCTGGTCATTCTTCTGATAAATCGGCGGCGGCGGCTGGTCAGCGAATGTTTTGGCTTCTTCGGCTGAGACTTGCACGGAGCCGGCCGCGCGCAACTTGAGGCCGCCCTTCGCGACCACGAGGTTGTAAACGTCGCCCTCTCGAGTGTCCCAGTGCGTCTTCAGCTTGAAGCGGTCCTTCAAGAGCGTCTGGAGCATATGCTCCCGTTCCGCCTTTTGCTGGTGGGGGGGTAGTGTCGCCATCTTCGCATCCGCTTCGCTGTCGCTTTTGGCCTCGACCATGAACAACGTGGGAAAGGGCCATTTCGGGGTTCCGACGATTTGCTCCTCATCTACTCCGTATGCGAAGGAAATCAGGGATTTGATGTCCGTATTGATCAGGCGCAGCGCTGTCGTGTTCGGAGCAAAGTTGCCACCCATCTCGACGCCCGCATTTACATCGACGTTCTTGTTCTCTCGAACGGATGCGACGTCGAACGTCATGGTGGGAACATAGGAATTCTTCGGGGGCGGCGTAGCCGGATTCTGCTGACTCAAAGAAAAGGTGTCGAGGGTCAACAATGCAGCGGCGATTAGAAGAGGGTTGACGGCAGAGTTCAGCTCTTTGAGAAGCATTTCGAGGATCCTACGGGTTGCGTCCAGAACCTTGATTCGATCAGATGCTCGAAGGAGTGTCTAGACTTGGATTGAGCAGCCGACGCAATGAACGATTTTCATCCCTGCGGGACTCGGGATTCTCACTGCCTGGCTGTAAGGTGGAGTGTTTCGTTTCGACAAAGAGCGTCGCTTGGATGGGGCACCCGGCGTTCGTGCGTTGGGACGACCAGGTTCCAGCCTCTAGCTGCAGGATTATTGCTGGCCGGTTGTAGTTTATGGCGAAGAGAGGTGGAACTCAGCGAATCGGTTCGCCTTTGAAGCGGTCATAATACAGGCCGGCCGACACTCCACTCCGATCGAGTCTGACCAACTCCCAGTACGAGCGATCCATCCATTCGTCGGTGCCGATGGGGATGAGCGGTGACTCATCACCGTTTGGCCACCTCAGAAATGTGCCACTGTCGCGGCTGAACATCGTCATTTCCGCATTCGGTTGATAGAAATCTGCGGAAAAGCGGAAACGCAACGGCTCATGGATCGGCTCAGGAGGTGTTGCCAGCGGGTGAAAAGTCTCGTGAGGAAGTCGAAGAGCGATGTGGGCCAGGCCATTGCCAATATCGGATGGCGCAGAGGAGTAGATATTGCTGAAAACGATCACGGTCAGCTTCTCTCTGGGAATGTGCAGCACGTATGAGGCAAAACCAGGCGCGCGCCCGTTCATGTAGTAAGTCGGCGCATTGAAATCCTTGTTGTCGGACCTAAACCATCCGTAGCCGACTCGTGGAGTGCGTTCAAGCAGGCGATCGCGCGTCTGAGAATTGAGAAATTTGCCGTCGAAAAGGGCATGTACGAGGCGAAGCTCATCCGTCGTAGTCGTAGTGATGGATGCATTCCCCGCTTTGGCTGACCAATGAATCGAGGGCGCGGGTTCGAGATCGGCGATGCCTTTTGGCTGGTATCCCTGAGCGGCTGACGGCGACGGAGTGCCGTCCTCGTCCGCGTAGGTTGCGCCAAGGCTCAGTGGTTTGGACAGAATGTCCTCGAGAGCCTTGGAGAATGGGAGGCCAGTCTTCTTTTCAAGCAAGAGAGCGAGCACGTTGAATGCCGAGTGTTCTTCGCGTACGTGCCTGGTTCCTGGTGTAAATGATAGGGGAAGCCCGTCGATCTGAGCGACGAGAGATGCAGCTGTCTGATGTTGCTGCAGGACCACCCCATAGTCAGAATGCGAATTGATGTCATCGAGTCCAGACTGCTGCAGCAAAAGATCGCTTACCGTGATCTTCTTTGCCTCGGGAGTCTTAGGCAGCAAGTCCTCGACCGTCGTTTCCATCGTGAGTTTCTGCTGGTCAATGAGACGGAGAACGGCTGCGGAAGTGTATTGCATTGACATGGACGCAATGTGGAACTGCGTCTTGTTGTCGTTGGCCTGCTTGAGCTCTCGCCTGGAATACCCGTAAGAGCGTTGAAAGATGACCTTGCCCTGGTGCTCGATCAGCACATTCCCCGAGAAGTTGTTACTCGTAACATAGGGGCGAACAAAGCTGTCGAACTCGCCACCCTTTGGCTGATGTGGCACGCCTGCAAGCATCAATAGCCCTGTGAGGATGCGGCGGAACATGATTCACCGGATCATAACAGGCGATACACTCATCGAGAGATAAGGTTTCCAATGGGTTGTTGAGGAAGATTTGTGGCGGTGTTGACTTCGGAAGCAGTGGTGTTGCGCACGTGGCCGGTGCATGAGGCTGACCTGGTGGTTAGCTTCTTTACGCGCGACTACGGAAAGATGAAGGGCGTGGCGAAGTCGGCGCTGAAGAGCCGGAAACGGTTTGGCGGGGCACTGGAGCCGATGACGGTGGCGCGGGCGTGGTTTCAAGAGAAGCCGAAGCAGGAGTTGGTGAGGCTGGATCAACTGGAGATTGTTCGTTCGCCGCTATCGTTGCCGGTGGATGCGGTGCGGCTGATGGTGCTGAGCCTGTATGCGGAGGTGCTGGAGCAGGCGCTGCCGGAGCACGATCCGCAGGAGACGGTTTTTCGGCTGATTGCTTCGGTGCTGGAGCAGACCACGGTGGAGCAGCCGTGGATGCCGCTGACGTATTTCGAACTGTGGATGACACGGCTGCTGGGGTTGCTGCCGGACCTGGCGCATTGCATTGCGTGCGGAGAGGCGCTGGTGGCGGGTGAGACGAGCTTCAACGCATATGCGGATGGGCTGTTCTGCAGAGTGCACAGGCCGGGGAATGCGAGCGAGTTGTCAGAGGATTCGTGGCAGATGGCGCTGAAGATGCTGCGTGCGCCGGTGGGAGCATTTGCGGGTGAGGCGTGGCCGCGTCGGCGTGGACAGGATCTGCGGAGGTTTGCGCTGCAGGCGCTGGAGAGACATCTGGAGCGGAAGATGAAGTCGGCGGAGATGCTGGCGCGGTTTTGAAAGACAGGGGACAAGGGAACGAGGGGACAAGCTCCCACATCTCAAAAGCGAGATGTTGGGCACCCGCTGCTTAACGTGAGTTGGGTCGTAATCCCGCCCTAGCAGAGCCAGGACGGGGCACCCAGGGTCGCACGTCGCACCCAGGGTTGCACCCGGGGTCGATACGAAGCGTTAGAAGAGGATGGAGGGGAGCCAGGCGCCGGCGGGATCGTTGTAGAGCCCCATGGACATCAGGGTCAGGGGTTCGACGACACGCAAGCCGTTGGCGAGGCACCAGCGGAGGAGTTCAGTGTTGCGCGCGGGGAGAATGATGCCGGGGCCGCCGAAGGATTCAGCCGAGGTAAGAAGGGCCTGGAGGTCCTGGTTGGATTCGGCGGTGGTGTGTCCGAAGAAGGCGAGGGCGCTGGTGTAGGCGGTGATGCGGTCTCCGCGTTCGACGACGAGTGCGGTGCCTTGCTGCGTCGAGAATGCGAGATCGGCGCCGCGATCGAAGCCGTGAATGCGGTGGGATAGTGCATTGCACGCGTCAAGGTCGGCGGATGTTGCGGGGCGGACGGTGCAACCGGGAATGGAGCGCAAGCGGGTGCGGCCCTGCATGACGATGAGTGGTTCGCGGACATCGAAGCCGAGCGAGGCGTAGAGGGACAGGGAGCGATTATGAAACGCGGCTTGTACAAGCCGGACGCCGACGGCATTTCCCGCGTGGGAACGGTCGAGCACCGCCTGCATGAGGCGGCGGCCGAGGCCCTTATTTTGGACGTAGGGATTGACGGTGATGGGACCTACGCCATGGATGACGGAGCGCTCGTCGAGGCAGTTGGAGCCGAGAATCTTTCCGTCGGATTCAGCGACCACACAGTAGAAGCCGGGCGCGTTGAACATGCCGTTGATGAGACGGTTGGCGTATTCGGGATTGGGAAAATCGCAGGGAAAGTTGTGGGCGGCGTTGATGGCAGAGAAGGCGTCGTAGCAGATCTTGCCGCAGGCAGCAGCGTCTTCAGGAGTGGCCTTGCGGATGATGATGTCGTTATTGGAAGACATTTGGGAAATGACCTCGTGAAGCGGGAAGTATAGCAAGGAAGGGTTCGGGGACGGGCTGGCGAAGGAAGCGGGCGCTCGAGCGCATCGTTGCTTAGTAAAACAGCAGATCCTTCGACTCACCACCCCCAAGCTGAAGAGAACGCTTGGGGCCCCGTTCGCTCAGGATGACAGCGATTCGGAGTTTCTGGGTTTGATGTTTGTCAGCCGGCTATCTGGAGGACTCGAGGAGTTCGTCGCGATCGAGCTGTGCGGATTGGACGAGTGCTTCGGAGAGCGACTCGGAGATGGTAATCGGGTTTGGTCCTTCTTCGGAGTGGACCATGCCGATGGCTTGATTCTTGCCGGCTTTCTTAGCGCGGTAGAGGGCGCGGTCTGCGTACTTGAGGACTCCTTCGTAGTTGAGGGCCCGGACGTCATCTTCATACCACGGGAAGGCCGCCCAGCCGATGGAGCAGGTCTGGGCTGTTTGTTCTGCAGCGTCGACCTGGAAGGATTTTTTGCGGAAGGCGTCGAGGATGCGATTGGCGAGGATGCCGGCCTGGTTGCGATCGGTGCATCGGGAGACAACGAGGAATTCTTCACCGCCCCAGCGGACGAGGAGGTCAGAGTTACGGATGGCTGAGGAGATGCGGCGGGCGGATTCAATGAGGATGCGGTCTCCGCTGTCATGGCCGAAACGGTCGTTCACCTTTTTGAAGTTGTCGAGGTCGATGAGGTAGAAGATAAGGTCCCGCTCGGAGCGGTCGCCGCCTTCGAGGTGGGCGCGAACGGATTGACCGATGTCGCGCTGGATGTTTTCGAAGAAGAAGCGGCGGTTGCGCGTTCCGGTAAGCGGGTCAGTGGTGGACGACCACTGCAGGACGAGATTGGAGTGCTTTAGTTCCAGATGCAGGAGTTGCTGTTTGAGAAACACGAGACCGGCCATGGCGAACATGACGAAGGCAGTGACGAGAACGCGGAAGTGGACAATCTGAACAGAGATGCCGGGCTCGAGGATGGCAATGACGACCATGACGGGAAGGGAGAGCACTGCGATGATGGAGAGGGAAGTCAGCCAGGAACGGTCGTTGTCTTTTTCATCGGATTCGCGGTCGAGACGAAGGCTGACGCCTACGATAGCGATCAGCATGTATACGGCCCATGAGGCGAGGTAAGGAACGTCGTACCAGCAACCGACGAAGTAGGTGTACTTCTCGATGGCGCGGTTTTCGATTGCGAAGCAGAGATAGTTGAAAAGAATCGCACCTGTGTAAAGAAGGTAAAAGCGACGCCAGTGACCTTCGCTGTGGCGGATGAGGTGGGTAAGGACTCCGACGATGATGACGATCTCACCGAGGTAGAGATTGTCGTAGTTTCGGTTGTAGAGATCTTCGTTGGGCGAGACATATTGCCAACAACTGACCAGATAGGCATAGAAAAAAACCCACCAGAGAACAAGGAGCAGGAAGTCTACAGTTCCGAGACGGGCGCTGCGGCGTGACTGCTGCAGGTGAGGGCGCAGCAGGAAGCCGGAGAGCATGAGGACACCGGGGACGAACATGAGCACGTCTCCGGCGAAGAGCATGGGGACCTGCTTACCGAGGAAGACGTCGTAGTACATCCACCATAGCTGGTTGAAGAGGGCGACGGACCACCCGATGGATTGCATGATCCAGAAGACGCGGAGGCGGCCGCGGGTGGGGACGGCGTTGCGGGCGAAGGCGATGACGAGAGCGAGGAGGAGGAGGGACGAGGCGATATCGCTGACGGCGCTGAGAGCTACTCCTCGCGGAAGCAGAGAGGAGGCGGCGAGCTGTACGAGGGTGAGGAGGATCGCCGTTCCGATCCAGAATTTTGTGGTCTTGCGCACAACTGGGCCTTCAGTTCCCCAGAAACAATTATCGGCCGATTGAGGGTCCTGAAACAGGAGCGAACGTGGTAGTTGGGTGGTACTTTTGGATCAGGGCTGTGGCTGATTTAAAAGCAGTTATGCGAATTGGCAATCGATTTCACCGCGAGGTTCCCGTCCGGGGTGAAGAGCGATTTGATTAGAGCCGGCTGGTAAACTGGCGTTTAGTCCCTTCGAAAGAGAATGAGCGTGGCTTCAGGCGTAGGATCTTCCTTTCAAAAATCAGCGTTGACGTTCCAGGAATTGCTGTTTCGGCTGCAGAGTTTCTGGGCGGATCGCGGGTGTGTGCTGCAGCAGCCGTATGACGTGGAAGTGGGCGCGGGCACGATGGCTCCGGAGACATTTTTGCGGGTTCTGGGGCCGAAGCCGTATCGCGTGGGGTATGCGCAGCCTTCGCGGCGGCCGGCGGACGGGCGGTATGGCGAGAATCCGAACCGGCTGTTTAAGCACACGCAGTTTCAGCTGATTCTGAAGCCCCCGCCGGTGAATGTGCAGGAGCTGTATCTCGAGTCGCTGGCGGCGATGGGGATCGATCTCAAGAAGCACGATCTCAAGTTCGAAGAGGACAACTGGGAGTGGCCTGCGGGCGGCGCGTGGGGCGTGGGCTGGCAGGTGATGCTGGATGGGCTGGAGATTACGCAGTTCACGTACTTTCAGCAGTGCGGCGGGATGGATCTGGACCCGATGTGCGCGGAGCTGACGTATGGCCTGGAGCGCATCGCGGCGTTTCTGCAGGATGTGGACTCGATCTACGACATTGTGTGGGCGCGCGATCCGGAGACGGGCGCGGAGATGACGTACGGCGAGGTGCGGCTGGCGGAAGAACTGCAGTTCTCGGTTTACAACTTTGAGGAAGCGGATGTGCCGCGGCTCTGGGAGCACTTCAATTCGTATGAAGCGGAGGCGCATGGGCTGCTGAATCGCGCGAATGAGTTGATGGGGAACGAGACGGCAGGCGTGGTGGAGAAGAAGCGGTTTCCGCTGCTGCCGACTTATGAGCTGGCGCTGAAGTGTTCGAACCTGTTCAACATTCTGGATGCGCGGGGAGCGATCAGCGTGACGGAGCGGGTGGGTGTGATTGGGAGAATCCGGGCGCTGGCGGTGGGAGTGGCGAAGGCGTATGCGGTGCAGCAACAACAAGCTGTTAGCTCCTAGCTTCTAGCCGCTAGCTCGTGTTCGTCGATTTTGCAGTTACGAATTCAGAGATGAGCTAGAAGCATGAGGTTGGTAGCTCTTCAAAGAAAGATTGATTTCATGTCTGACTTTTTACTTGAGATTGGGCTGGAGGAGATTCCGGCCCGGATGATTGCAGGGGCCGAGGCCGAACTTGGCAAGCGCGTGCAGGAGTTGCTGACGCGCGAACGGCTGCTGGATGATGGCGCGAACGTGATGCACCAGCGGGTGAAGACGTTTTCGACGCCGCGGCGGCTGGCCGTGCTGGTGGAGGGCGTGCGCGCGGCACAGGCCGATGTGGAGGAAAAGTTGACGGGGCCGTCGTGGAGTGTGGCGTTCAAGGATGGAAGCGCGACGAAGGCGGCGGAGGCGTTTGCGAAAAAGGCGGGCGTGGATGTCGCGGCGCTGGAGAAGGTGACGACGGCGAAGGGCGAGTACGTTGGCGCGACGGTGAAGAGAGCGGGGAAGGCCGCGCCGGAAATTCTGGGCGCTGAGTTGCCGAAGGAGGCGCTGGGGATTTATTGGGCCAAAAACATGTATTGGAACATCCCCACCGGACAAAAATCGTCCGGCGGGGGCCCCACTCGCTCCGGCAAGTCGGAGCGGTTTGTGCGGCCGGTGCGCTGGGTTGTGGCGATGCTGGATGGTGCTTTGGTGCCGGTGGAGATTGCTGGGATTGCGGCGGGGAAGGCGAGCCGCGGGCACCGCATTCTGCATGGGGATGCGCCGGTTGCGATTGAGTCGGCGAAGGAATATGCCGAGGCGCTGCGCGGGGCGAGTGTTGTGGTTGATGTGGCGGAGCGGCGGCAGGCGATTCGGAAAGCCCTGGACAAGGCGACTCGGACGGTCGCAGGCGCGCGGTGGCGCGAGGATGAGCCGCTGGTGGAAACGGTGGTGCACCTGACGGAGTGGCCGACGGTGATACTGGGGAACTTCGAGGAGGAGTACCTGGCGTTGCCGGAAGAAGTGCTGGTGACGGTGATGCGCGATCACCAGAAGTATTTCGCGGTGGAAGATGCGAACGGGAAATTGGCTCCGCATTTTCTGGCGGTGTTGAATACGAAGGCAGATGAAGAGGGGCAGTCGATTATCCGGCACGGGAATCAGAAAGTGCTGCGAGCGCGGTTCAAGGATGCGCGGTTCTTCTGGGATGTGGACCAGAAGGTTCCGCTGACGGAGCGGGTAGAGAGCCTGAAGGCGGTGACGTTCCAGAAGGAGTTGGGAAGCTATTACTGGAAGATGGAAGAGAATTTGGAGGCGGCGAGCTTTGTATCGGAGCTAGCGGCGAAGGCCGGTGTGAAGTTTGACGCGGATGCGCTGACGACTGCGGTGCGGCTGGCGAAGACAGATCTGACGACGGAGCTGGTGAAGGAATTCACGGAACTGCAGGGCGTGGTGGGCGGCCTTTATGCGCGGGCTCAGGGACTGGGCGAGCGCGTGGCGCTGGCGATCTACGAGCAGTACACGCCAGCGTCGACCGAGGGCAACATTCCGGTTTCGGTTGAAGGGCAGCTGCTGGGACTGGCGGATCGGATTCAGACGATTGCGGCGATGTTTGGGATCGGATTGCAGCCGACGGGGTCGAAGGATCCGTTTGCATTGCGGCGCGCGGCGAACGCGATCGTGAAAATTCTGGCGGAATCGGAGCTGCCGTTGAAGTTGAGCGAAGTTGCGCACTCGGCTCTGACGGATGATGTGAATGAGCGCAAGGTGCTGGAGTTTCTGACGGAGAGGCTGAACTTTTATCTGAAGGATGTACGCGGGTTTTCGTATGACGTGGTGAGTGCGGTGCTGGCGGCGGGGGCGGATGATGTTCGCGATGCGATTGCGCGGGCGGAGGCGTTGACGGCGGCTCGAGCTTCGGCGGATTTTGAGGCGGTGTCGGCGGCGTTCAAGCGGATCAACAATATTCTCCGGCAGGCGGCGGAGAAGGGATTTGGCGTAGGTTCGCCGGATGCGGTAACGCTTGCGCCAGAGGCGCAGAAGCTGAAGGACGCGGCGGCGACGCTGGCTCCCGAGGTGGCGAGGCTGCGGCAGGAACGAAACTACGGTGAGGCGCTGGGAAAGATTGCGACGCTGCGGCCGGTGGTGGATGCGTTCTTTGACAAGGTGATGGTGCTGGATCCGGATGAGAAGATTCGTGGGGCGCACCTGGGACTGATTGATGGTGTGCTGAAGGGTTTTTCGGGGATTGCGGATTTTTCGGAGATTGTGACCTCGTAGTTGTTGGCTTTTAGCTCGTTGTCGAAGGACGAAACTTTCGGAAATCCTACCCATTCGGCAAGAGCGGCCGACTGGATGGGACCACCCGAATGATGTCAGAGGCGGAATCCTCGCGTTTGGCTGTGAGGCGAAGTTTTCGTATACCACCCAAATGATGGTCTGATCCCAGATCTCAAAGGCGAGACGTGGGGCCCCGGGGGACATGGGACACCCGGACCTTGTTGTTCATAGGATGGTTCGTTTCCGCCCAAGCAGAGCTTGGACGGGGCACCCAACCTGACTGAGCCTGATTTCAGTGGTTGGAATTCAAGAGGGTGACTGCCGCGGGCATGCCGCCGGCGCGGAGGATTCCGGGCACATTGAAGTGCTGGAGATAGTCAGCGTCAGACTGTAACGCTGGAGTTTCGCTCAGGTGAAGTGAGACGGGGGTGTTGCTGACTGCGGCGGCGAAGGTGGCCCAGATGGCTGCATCGCCTGTGGCGTAAATCTCGATCTTTTGTTGATCTTTCGCCGCCACATACGCAATCGCGGTGAGAATGTCCTGCACGCGGGCGGCATCAACCGTTACGTTGAACGTCAGGAACTTCGGATATCCCGCGGCTGCATCGGCGCTCACTTCTTCATCCGTGCTATCCGGCTGGTTCGCATTCGGCGGTACCGCAATGTCACCGGGACGGGGAGCCTTTGCTTTGCCCGTCTGGAAAGCGTCGAGCAGGAGGATGGGACGGCCCTCTTTCTGCAACTGTTTGACTGTTTCTGTCTGACCTGCCGCTGACGATCCCTTGGGAAGGATGACGATTGCCGGGGTGCCTTTGCCTTCAATCCAGAGGCCGGGCACGCGATCTTTCTTCGAAGCGCGGCTGAGGACGATGGTTCCGTCGCGTACATCGGCGATGACGTCGCGAGGGAATTCAACCGCGAGGGTCTGACGAAGCCGGTCACGCAGGAACTCAGGTTTTTGTGCCTGCACATTTTGTTCTTTCGCGAGATCCTTCCAGAGGCGAAAGAGACCGCCTTCATCGAGCGCGCCGGATGGCAGCGGATGGTTTGAGAGGACGGCCATCTGCTGGAGCATTGGCACCGAGATGTTGGATTCGCTCAGCTGGGCAGGTGAGCTCAGACCGGGGTGGTGTTTCGCAAAGAATCGATAGACGGCCTCGCGGCTGAGCTGATTGAAATTATGTTCGGCTTCGATCTGAACTACTTCAACCTGATCGCCTTTACCGTACAGCTCGTAGATCCGGTGGATGGCGGGGAATTCTTCTTTCGGAACATTGTGTGTCCAATCGCCAGTTGCCGAAACAAGGAGCATCGGTTTGGGGGCAAACATGGCGGCGATCTCGACGTTGCTGGTTGCAATGCGCAGTCCGGGCGCGTTCTCACACAGATCGCCGCCTTGCATGATTGCGGAGACCATGTTGACGGGAGATGCGAATTGAATGCGATCGTCGATGGCGGTGAGCAGGAATATCTGTGTCGCTCCTCCGGACGCGCCAGCTGCGCCTAGTTGAGCTGTGTCCACATCATCGAGTGAAGAGATGAAGTCGAGGGCGCGAATCGAGTTCCAGAGTTGCAGGCCCAATGGACCGAAGGACCACAGCCGTTGCCCGGCACTGCCGAAGCGATGCGGCAGCTGGATGGTATCGGTATAGCCGATCATGTCGTACGCGAAGACGACGTATCCCTGGCGCGCGAGGCTGATGCCCAGCGATGGCCC
>Ga0157378_10004200_pt1 | contig 12715 bp, 13 predicted proteins | sample M65metaG_FD_115309 | JGI IMG/M metagenome (GOLD analysis project Ga0157378, IMG submission 115309) | Miscanthus rhizosphere microbial communities from Kellogg Biological Station, Michigan, USA - M6-5 metaG | ecosystem: Host-associated > Plants > Roots > Rhizosphere > Soil | place: USA: Michigan...
AACGGTGTCCCGCATCCTGGCGAACCTGCATGCAGGCGGCGCCATTCACCTTCGTCGCCGCAGCGTCGAAGTCTGCGACGATGCGTTGCAGTCGCGGTTGCAGCGTCGCCGGTCGTAGCAGCGAGACGCTCACTCACCGGGCCGCGCGTGGCCCTCGTCGCGAAACTTTCAGCGCGTTGGGCAGACGAACGACAGGGTGGCGGTGGCCTCGTAAGCCCCGAAAAGCCTCGGCTCGTCACGTCGATCGGTTGCCAGAACAAGGAAAACAATGCGCAAGTCCTCGGTCGCCTTTCTGCTCGCCGCCTTGGTTTCGAGTGCCGCCTGCGCACAGGTCAACGCCGGTGCGCAGAAGACGGACCCCGGCCTTCCGTTCAACATGACGCAGGTGGCGACCTTCGCCCTGCCGTGGCGGATCGCCTTTCTTCCGGACGGCCGCATGCTGGTGACCGAGAAGGTCGGCCACCTCCAGCTCGTCACCCCGCAAGGCGTCAAGACCGAGGTCAGGGGCGTGCCGCCAAGCTATTACCAGGGGCAGAACGGCATGCTGGGCGTCTTTCTTTCGCCGCAGTACGCCGCCGATCGCAACGTCTATCTGACCTACGTCGAGCCGGGCGACTATGGCGGCGGCCTGGCGCTGGGCCGCGGCCAGCTCGTGCTGGAGGGCGGGCAGGCCGCGTTGAACGGATTCCAGGTGTTGTGGCGCCAGATGCCCCGGGGCAAGGGCGGCCAGGCGGGCGCGCAGGTCGCCTTCTCGCCGGACGGAAAATATCTGTTTCTCGCGGTCGGAGATCGCCAGCGCATGACGCCCGCGCAGGATCCCGACCAGCCCGTCGGCAAGATCCTGCGTCTGACGCTCGATGGGAAGCCGGCGCCCGGCAACCCGATGGAGGGCAAGACCGGCGCGGCCACGGTTCCGTTGATCGATCCGCCGGCCGATACTGAAGCGGCCAAGGCCGCACGCGTCGTCAGCACCTATACGTTTCCCGGGCCGAACCTCACGCCCGCGGAGACGTGGACGATCGGACACCGCACGCCGTACGGCCTCGCCTTTGGGCCCGATGGGCGGCTCTGGGAAGCCGAGCATGGTCCGCGCGGCGGCGACGAATTGAACCTGATCGAGCCGGGCAAGAACTACGGCTGGCCGCTGGTCGTCTATGGGAAGAACTACAACGGCGTGCCGATCGCCAGCCCGGACACGCGTCCTGACCTCGCCAAGCCGGTCATCTATTGGGATCCGGTGATCGCGCCGGGCAACCTAATGTTCTACAGGGGCAGCGTCTTCCCGCAATGGGACGGAAGCGCCCTGATCAGCGGCCTCGAAAGCAGATCCGTCGTGCGCGTCACGTTCGACGGCAAGGGCGGCGCCGCCGCGGTGCAGCGCTGGAACGTCGGCAAGCGCGTTCGCGATATCGAGGAAGCGCCCGACGGCTCGCTCTGGATGCTCGAGGACGCCAACCCCGGCGGCCTGTTCCACCTCACGCCGAAATAGCGCGCTGCACGCCGTCGCCTATAATTTCGCCGCTCCCGTCGTTCGTTCAGCGGCGCCGCCGCCGAACGTCTCACCGGGCGACGCTCGCGGGGCCTGCGGCCTCGGCAAACGGAGTCGTGTTTGGACAAGGTGCAGACCATCGTTGTCGTGGCCATGGCGTACCTTGCGCTCGGCGCGTTCTCCGCCTTCTTCGCGTATTCGGATCAGGACGCGTGGAGCGTGTGGCTCACCAGCGGCCTGGGCCTCGGCCTGGTGCTGGGCCGCGCCCCTACCGACTGGGCGCCGGTGCTCGGCGGCGCGTTTCTCGGCGCGCTGATCTTCGAACCGCTGGTGGGCTCGTCGATGGGCGAATCCTTCATCTATGCGCTCATCGAAGTGGTGGTGACCGTCGTCGGCGGCCTGGCGGCGGCGAGGCTCTCCACGACGCCGTTGCGTTTCGAGTCGCCGCGCGACGTCGCCGCGCTCGTCGCGGGCGCGTTCGCCCTGGCGCTCACCGGCGCGGTGTTGGTGGGCCTGTGGGATTACGGGCGACCCGAGGCGTGGCGCACGTTCCGCGTCTGGCTGGCGGCGAACTTCGCCGCCATCCTGCTGCTCGCGCCGTTCATCGCGGCGTGGGCGCAGCTCCAGGTCAAGCGCATGGACTCGCGCAGCGTGTTGTCGGTGGCCGGCGGCGCGCTGGCTGTCGCGCTGTTCGTGCTTTGCGTGCGCGCGCTGTTCGCCGCCCCCGCCGGGCAGAGTCCGTGGGGTTTGGCGATGGGCTTCACCTGTCTCTCGGCCGTGCTGTTCGTCGTCGTCGCGATGTTGTGGGGGGCCCGCGGCACGACGCTGGCGGCGCTCGTCGCGGCGATGATCGCGATCACGCAAACCGTGCGCGGGTTCGGACCCCTCATCGGCAGCGACGAGCCGTTCGGCGACGCCATCCTCAACGCGCAGGGCTACGCGGTCGCCGTGTCCATGGCCGGGCTGCTGCTGGCGACGATCGTGGAGCGCAGGCGCCTGGCAAGCATGCCACCACCCCGCTGAAGACCCGGCGTCGCACCCGTGCGATCCACGCGGATCAGCTCCCCAGGTCCGCGGCGAGCTTCCTGAAATCCGGCGATGCCAGCAACAGCTTTCGCGCGACGGCGCGCAGGCGGTCGACCGTCGCAGCGTCCAGCGTGAGCGTGGTGGGGATGGTCTGGAAGCTGTTGCGTTCGCTTTCGTCGGCGATGCCCTGCAGCGAAATGTCGATGAAGTAGAACTGCGGCCCCTCGCCGCCCGTCGCGCCGCTCGTGCCCTGGCGCGCCTTCTTGACGTCGTTGCGCCAGCCGTCGAAGCTTGCGCGCAGTTGCTCGGCGACTTCGGACGAATGCGCCGATCCCGGCAGCTTGAGCGCGTTCAGCGTCTGGAGGAAGTTCGGCGTGTTGGCGTTCTGGTCGATCGCGTGATTGGAGGCGGTCTCGGCGTTGACCGAGATGAACACCACGTGAGACACGTTGCGATAACCGAGCGCGTCCACCAGCTCGAAGAAACCGCCCTGCTCGACGGCGAAGTCGCCCGCCACGCGCAAGCCCAGGTTGTCGATCAGCCCGCCGTCGACCAGGTGCACGTGCGGCCGTCGCGACCGATCCAGGTACGTGCGGGCCTCCTCGAGGCGGACGACGCGCGTCGGCGTGGTGGCGTCGATTTTCGCGGCGATCCCCGGAAGCGACACCGGGCCGCAGGATCCCGCGAAGTTGTCGAGGGTGATCGCGCCGAAGAACGGCGGCAGCGCGGCGGACGCCGCCACCGCTCGTCCGACGGAAACGCTGCCGAGATCCGAGCAGAGCAGGTCGAACTGCGCCTGCGTGAACGGGAACCGCGCGCCCGTCGCCAACGCCGAGGCGTTGATCACCACGTACGGCCGCATGCTGCCGCGCGCCAGGTCGCTGTACGTCGCGCCGTCGAACAGTTCCCGGTCGAAGTATTCGGCGAGCAGTTCACCGCGCGAGAATTGCGGCTGCGCAAGCCGCGGCAGATTGGCGAAGACCTCGGCGCGAATCTGGCGCTCGACGTCGCGCTTCAGGAACCGGGACTCGAAATCGCGGAAGAGCCCGTCGCGGTGCACGGCGTAGTAGGCGGCGACGATGCTGCCGCCGGACACCGCATTGATGACGTCGACTTCGTCGAGCAGCCGCCGGCTGCGGCCGCCGATCTTCAGCTTGACGTCGCGCAGCGCTTCCATCGTTCCGTACGCCAGCGCCGCCGCGCGCGTGCCGCCGCCCGATAACGTCAGGATGACCAGAACATCGCCGGGATTGTCGGGATCGGCCTTGACGCGCTGGAGCCGGTAGCCCTTGGCGAGATCCTGCGCGGCGATCGGCGCGTTGGTCGGATGCGGCGCGTCGCAACCCGCGAGCACGATCGCAGCGGCAAGGCTCCACACCAAGCGTCGGAGGCCGAGCAGTGCGTCGAGCGCAGGGCGCATGGGAGCGAGTCGCGGGTTGGGCGGCGGGAGTCAAACACTATACTTCGGTTCATCGGGGTGATCGGCCGCGCCGCATGCGGCGGCAACGCCGTCCGACGCCCGAGCCCGCCGGGGCGGTCAGGCGAGCAGCAGCGCGCCGACGGCCAGCAGCAGGGCGCATCCCGCGCAGAGTGCCGGCGTGGCGAGGCGCGGCGGCACGACGAAAGCGGCAAGCACCAGCATGCCGCCGGCCAAGCCCGCCGCCACCAGCGCGGCGTTGTCGTACCTGTCGGGCAGCACGCCCATCAACGCCGCGCCGATAGCGACGAATATCGCGGTTCCCGCGGCGAGCGCAAGCGCGCCGCCACAGGCGCAGCGCAAGTAATGCCATGCGCGCGCAGGCGTGGCATCGTCGGGAACGTCGTCGCGGAGTCGGGTGATCATCGCAAGCCGCCCTGCATCGCCGGCGACAGCGGCACGAACGCCGCCACCGCGTGACTCATGAGGCTCGGAGACAGCATGCGCGCCGGGTTCGCCGACGGCAAGCGAGTTTGCCAGGCGCGCGCGGCGGAGAATTCACAGCCGGTCTCGGCAACGGTCCGTTGCGGTGCACGACGGCCGCCGCGACACACGATCCCGATGCGGCGTGATTCAGGCCCGCGAGGGAAGCGTGGGCGCCGGTCCCGCCTGCGGCTCTCCCGCCTTCCGGTAGCCCCACTCCCGCCAGATGAGGTAGCAGACTGCCAGGTCCAGCACGATGAGCAGCGTCAGCGTAGTCGAGTGCGTGTGCGCGACCCGATAGACCTGGTACGAGATGAGCAGGCCGAAGACGGCGAGCGCGACCGGAAACGCCCAGAGCTTCTCGCGGATGAGTCCCCATGCGATGAACAGCTTGGCGAGGCCGTGCGCCATCAGATACACGCTGGCGAACTCTTCGGTGCCCGCCTGGAGCCCGTAGCCCCAGACGGCGATGGCCCTCCCGATGCGGTTGGCGGAATGATGGAGCATGAGGTCCACGACCCACGACGCGACCGCCGGGCCCACCCAGCCGGGTTTCAGTGCGAGGATCAGCCCGCCGGCGACTTCCAGCACGCCGTTGACGGCCTTGACGATGACGGCAGCGTCGAACAGCCAGTGCACCGTTTGCCGCCGGGAGAGCGCCATGGCGTGCCGCCTCTTTCGTCAAGGCGCCGCGCGTGCGAAACGAGCGTCGCACACCCGGTGCGCAGAAAAAAGCGCCCCTGCATCGAGGCGCTCGAGGAGAGAAAATCGTCGTGCGTTAGACCTTGCCCTTGTTGGCGTTCTCGGCCGCCTGCTCGAGCTCTCCGGCGCCGCGCTGGACCTTGCCTTCGACCTGCTTGGCCATGCCCTTCACCTGCTGTTCGCTGCTGCCGACCGCCTCGCCGACCTTCTGCTGCACCTTACCGGCGACGTCCTTGGCTTGCCCGACCACTTTGTCTCGATTCATGCCGACTCCTCTTCGCGGCCCATTCCGCCCGATCATTCTTCGCGCGCCCGCCTGCGATCGAAAGCGGCGAACGGCGCGCGGCGCCGTAGGACCCGGCGACCCGTGCGCTCGGACGGGCGGCACATGCTGCCCCGCGTCCGCCACGCGCCATTCCAGCGGGCGCATCGCTACCCGTGACTTGGCCCCGAGATCTTCGCCAGTGCCTCGGAAGCAGGCTTGATCTCCGCCTTGTCGACGGCGAAGTCGCCCAGCGCCACGATTCCCACCAGCCGCTTGTCGCGATCGACCACGGGCAGCCGGCGGACCTGCCGGTCGCTCATCAGCTTCGCCGCATGATCGATCGTATCGTCATCGTAGGCCCAGCAGATGCCGGTCGACATGACGTCGCGCACCGGGGTGTCCGGGCCCTTGCCCTCCGCGACGGCGCGAATGGCGATGTCGCGGTCGGAGATCGCGCCGATCATGCGATCGTTCTCGCCGACGGGAAGCATGCCGAAATCGCCCTCGGACATCGACCGCGCCGCCTCCTGGATCGTCATGTCGGGGCTCGCGACCTTGACGTTTCGGGTCATGACGTCTTTCACGTGATGCATGGGAATCTCCTCGGGCGGGTGAACGTTTGCGCGACGTCGTTTCGACGGCCCGAAAGTGTGGCTCCGGCTTCCGCGCGCGGCTATCGGAACGACAGGGAAAGCAGCGGGGCCTTTGTCCTACAACGGTGCCGGGGGCAGCCACCTCGGCGACATGCAAAGGGCCCGTGACCGACGCGGGCCCAATGCCCCGCGAAGATCGGCGGGTCTTATATCATCCTGTCAATTCCGCCGAGACTCCCGCATGCCGTCCGCCGATCCACAGTCTCCACAGTCTCCCGACCGCTTCACGCCGTACCAACGATTCGTCGTAGCGTCGCTCGCGTTCCTGCAGTTCGCCGTGATCCTGGATTTCATGATCGTGGCGCCGCTCGGTGCGCTGGTGATGCCCGCGCTCGACATCTCGCCGCGCGACTTCGGTCTCATCGTGTCGGCCTACGCGTTCAGCGCCGGCGCCAGCGGGCTGCTGGTGGCCGGCTTCGCCGACCGCTACGACCGCAAGAAGCTGCTGCTGTTCTTCTACACCGGCTTCGTGCTGGGCACGCTGTGGTGCGGCCTCGCCCAGTCGTTTCACGCGCTGCTCGCCGCCCGCATCGTGACGGGCATCTTCGGCGGCGTCATCGGCTCGGTGGTGATGGCCATCGCCACCGACCTGTTCCAGCCGGGACAGCGGGGCCGGGTGGTCGGCTTTCTTCAGACCGCGTTCGCCGCCAGCCAGATCCTGGGACTGCCCGCCGGGATCTACCTGTCCAACCGCTGGAGCTGGCATGCGCCGTTCCTGGTGATGGTGGGCTTCGGCATCGCAGGCGGCCTGGTGGTCGCGTGGAAGCTGCAACCGGTCGTGGCGCATCTCGCCGCGCCGCAGGAGCGCAGTCCGTGGATGCACCTTTACGACACGATCCGCGAGCCGCGGCACTGGAGCGCCTTCGCCACCATGATGCTGCTCGCCACCGGCGGCTTCATGCTGATGCCGTTCGGCAGCGCTTATCTCGTCAACAACCTGGGCATTCCGCTCACGAGCCTGCCGACGATCTACCTGGTCACGGGGGTGTTCACCATCTTCATCGGGCCGCTGGTGGGCAAGCTCGCGGATCGGCAGGGCAAGTATCCCGTGTTCCTGGGCGGCAGCATCCTGTCCATTCTCATGGTGCTGATCTACGTGCACCTGCCGCCGGTTCCGCTGGCGGTCGTGATCGTCGTCAACGTGGTGCTGTTCGCGGGAATCTTCTCGCGCATCATCCCCTTCCAGGCGATGGCCACGTCGGTCCCCGAGACGACCAAGCGCGGGTCGTTCAACGCACTGGGGGCAGCGATCCAGCAGGTGTCGGGCGGAATCGCCTCGGTCATCGCCGGCCACATCGTCACGATGTCGTCCGACGGCAAGCTCGAGCGGTTTCCCGTGGTCGGTTACGTCGTGGTGGGCGCCACGCTGACGGCGATGTTCACCACGCTGAAGGTGAAGCAGGGCATCGAGCGGCGCGTCGCGGACGCGCGACCGGCGACGGCGTAGCGCACGCCGGTCACGCCCGGAAGGGCCGGTCCTGGCGACGCGCTGCCGCGTCTTGCCGATCGACTGCGTCAGCCGCCGACTCGGGAGCGTCTGCCGTTGTCGCCGCGCCCACGCCGTGCACCTACACCATCTTTCCACCGAGCCACCCTGAAAATCCCAGGAGGGCGATGCCGACGAACGAGATCAGCATCGCCGATGGCGGCGCATGCGGAGCGCCAAGGCGCAGCATGAAGCTGATCGCGAAGAGCGCCACCACGGTCAGGTTCGCCGCCATGTGCCACACCGCAAGCGTGCGAGCGCGTGACGCGGACAGCGCCAGGAAATCGGCGAATCCGAGATCGCGGCCAACAGCGCGCCGACCCCGTCGACGCGGGCCGACCGCGCTGTGGGACGCCGCTTCCCCGAAACGCGCTACATCGCGGCGCAGGGCCTGCGTTGCTATAGTCGGCATTCGATGCCCGCGCGCACACCTTTCATGAAGCTGGCGCTCTGCGTGACGGCCGCCTCGCTGTCGGGCGCCGCGGATGCGCAGGTCATCACGCCCGCGGCGCCGCGCTACCTCGAACCGGTCTACCTCCGGCACGGGCCCAACCCCTACGAGTTCTGGCAGGGCGCCACGCTGTCGATGGAAGGGAGCGCGCTCGTCGTGCGCATCCGGTCGATGAACTGCAGCGATCTTTGCCTGCCCATCGACGCCGCCGATGACATTTTCCTCGGGCGGTTCCCGACGGGCACCTACGCGGTCCAGATCATCGTCAACGACGGTCCAGAGATTCCAGGTCAGTTCACCGTCGCGGCGCCGGCGAATCCGCAACTCGTCGACTATTCCGGCATGTGGTGGCTGCCGTCCGAGTCGGGATGGGGGCTCAGCATCTCGCAAGGACCGACGGGCCTCCTGTTCGCGGTGTTGTTCGCATACAACCCGGCGGGCGAGCCCACCTGGTACACGTTGCAGACCGAATCGAGTGCGAACGGGTCGAGCTTCGCCGGAACGGTCTACAAGACGAGCGGACCGTACTACGGCGGCGCGTTCGATCCGACACGAGTGACCGTCACACGCGCCGGCAGCGGTTCCCTTCGCTTTGCGCGCATGGACGTCGGGACGCTTGTCTTCGACATCGACGGGGTCACCCTGACGAAGCAGATCACCCGGCAAGTGATCGAGTAACGCGCGGCACCCTGCGCCTGAAAGCGCGTGCGGGACCGGTGAACGCGGCGCCCTGCCCACTTACATATGTTCGATGTGGGCCGGCGCGTGACTCCAGTTGTCGGTGCGACCGTCGACATACACGATGCGGAGGCGCGCGAGCTCTTCTTCCGTGACGTCCTCCAGGCACCCGAGATTGATGCCGTACATCTCGCCCATCGGCGTCTGCGTGCCGTGGCCGAAGCACCGTACGCCGCAGTCCTTGCAGAAGTAGTGCTCGTTCCTGCGCGTGTTGAACAGGTACTTCGTCAGCGACTCGCGTCCCTCCAGCAAGCGAAAGCCCGACGGTCCGACAACGGCCGGCCAGAACCTCGTGCGCCGGCAGATGCTGCAGTTGCGTCAGGTCGAGATCGGCCTCGAAGCGGACGGCGCCACAATGACACGAGCCACGATAGGTCTTGATCATTTGCATTCCTTCTGCAGTGCTGTCCCGCGGCAACCGCGGGTCAGTCGAGGCGGCAACGCCGCGCTCTGTAACTAAATTACATCATCCGGCGGGATCGGCGGGTGCCCCAAGACCGCGGCGCGGCGCAGGAAACGTCGCACAGCGCCGCTTCTCGCTATGAAGAAGCGGAGGTCCGCGGGGGTTGACGCAAGACGGGGCAAGCGTACACTCGCCGCGGTCAGGTAATTAAGTTACAGCGCGGCGCCTGCGCGTCCCTCGTGCCCCCGAGGCGCCTCGAACATCGACGAAGGCTCTAGGCAGAGCCCTTTGCCCGCCAAAGGAGGCGCCATGGTTCGCATCGCTGCCCAACATTTGCCGTTCCCTCACGTGAGTCTTGGCGCGATCGCCCGCCTGCTCGTTTGCGTCGCGGTGCTCGCCGCCGCATGGTCGGGCGTCCCCGCCTCGGCCGCGCCACCGAAAGGCGGCGCCGCGAACCTCGCGATGATCGGCGAACCGCAGACGCTCGACCCGATGGCGTCGACCGCCGACCTGGTGGGCACCATCATGCAGCACGTCTACGAGCTGCTCTACACCTACGACGCCGACTCGAACGTGGTACCGATGCTCGCCGAGAGCATGCCCACGGTCTCCAAGGACGGTCTCGTGTACACGATCCCGCTGCGCGCGGGCGTGAAGTTCCACAACGGCAGGGAGATGACGTCCGCCGACGTCGTAGCCTCGCTGTCGCGCTGGATGGAAATGGCGCCGCGGGGCAAGGCCGTTGCGAAGGAGATCAAGTCGGTCGAAGCCAAGGGGCCGAATTCGATCGTCGTCACGCTCAATCGACCCTACGCCCCGCTGGTCGCGCACCTGGCGCTGTCGAACGGCTTCGCCGCGATCATGCCGAAGGAGACGATTGCGACGCCGCTGACCCAGTTCGTCGGGACCGGCCCCTACATGTTCAAGGAGCGCAAGCCCGACCAGTACGTGCAGCTGGTGCGCTTCGACGGCTACAGTGCGCGCAAGGAGCCCGCGAGCGGCTACGGCGGGAAGCGCGAGGCGCTGCTCGACGAGCTGCGCTTCATTCCGGTGCCGAATGCGAACACGCGCGTCGAAGGCATGCTGTCGGGCCAGTACCAATTCGCCGACGTACTGCCGGTCGAGGCGTATTCGCGGCTCGAGGCCGCGCCCGCCGTGAAGCCCGTGCTGACCGCGCCGTTCGGCTTTCCGTACGTCGTGCTCAACACCAAGCAAGGCCCGCTCGCCAACGTCGCGCTGCGCCAGGCGGTGCAGGCCAGCCTCAACAATGCGGACATGATGGGCGCCGCGTTCGGGGACCGGAAGTTCTACGACACCGACGCCAATCACTATGCGAAGAACACGCCGTTCTACTCGACGGCAGGCACCGACAACTATGGCAAGGGCGACGCGAAGAAAGCGGCGGCGCTGTTGACGTCCGCCAAGTACGACGGCACGCCGATCAAGATCCTCACGAGCCAGCAGTACGACTTCCATTATCGGATCGCCCTGGTGATGGCGGAGAACCTGAAGGCGGCGGGGTTCAAGGTCGACATGCAGGTGGTCGACTGGTCGACGCTGATCCAGCGTCGCAACGACCCCGCGCTGTGGGACGTCTACATCACGCACTCCGCGGTGCTGCCGGAGCCCACGCTGACGCCGCCGCAGCTCGGCGACGGCGCGCCCGGCTGGTGGAGCTCGCCGGCGAAAGACGCCGCGCTGGCGGCGTTCAACGCGGAAGCCGATCCGAAGAAGCGCGCGGCGCTCTGGGGCAACGTGCAATCGGTCGTGTTCAGCGAGGTCCCCTACATTCGCGTCGGCGATTTCAACAACCTGACGGCGCGTTCCGCGAAGCTCGACGGCTACGTCGCGATGCCGTGGCCGTTCTTCTGGAACACCGGCCTGCAGAAGTAGCGGCGCCAAGAGGTGACGGTCCGAGCGGCGGGACGCACCGAGACGGGCCGGCGACCCCTGCGCGACGGGTCGGCCGACCGGTCGCGCAGCTTTGCGTAGACACCGATCGGGCATGACTCGCTATCTCGCGTCGCGGTTCGCCGGCATGGTGATCGTGATGCTCATCGTGGCGGCGCTGGTGTTCTTCATCACGCGCCTGGCGCCGGGCGATCCGGCGGCGGTGATGCTCGGCGAACAGGCGACGGCCGCGGACATCGCGCAGCTGCGCGCCTCGTACGGACTCGACAAGCCGCTGCCGTTGCAGTTCGTGTACTGGCTGGGCGAGCTCTCGCGCGGCAACCTCGGCCAGTCGATATTCCTGCAGCGGCCGGTCACCCAGGCGCTGCTCGAGCGCGCGGAGCCCACGTTCTTCCTCACGCTGTTCTCCCTCGGCCTTGCCGCGCTGATCGGCGTGCCCTGCGGGATCGCGGCCGCCGTGTGGCGCGGCAAGGCGATCGACCAGGCCTTTTCGGGCTTCGCGATGCTGGGCGCGAGCATCCCGAGTTTCTGGTTCGGCTTGATCCTGATGCAGATCTTCGCGGTGTCGCTCGGCTGGTTCCCGGTGGCCGGGTACGGCGATCCCGGCGTGCCGCTGTCCGACCGCCTCCATCACCTGATCCTGCCGTCGATCGTCCTCGGCGTGGTCAACTCCGCACTGATCCTTCGGTTCACGCGGGCCAGCATGCTGGACGTGCTCGGCGAAGACCACATTCGCACCGCCCGTGCGAAAGGCGTATCCGAGGCGCGCGTCGTGCTGCATCACGCGCTGCGCAACGCGCTGATTCCCGTGATCACGGTTCTCGGCCTGACGTTTGCGCTGCTGATTGGCGGCGCCATCGTGACCGAGACGGTGTTCGGGCTGCCCGGCATCGGCAACCTCGTCGTCTCGGCGGTCCTGCGCCGCGACTACCCGGTGATCCAGGGCGCGCTGCTCGTCATCGCGGGTCTTTACGTGCTCATCAACCTGCTGATCGATCTCCTTTACCTGGCGATCGATCCGCGCGTGCGGTATTGACGCCGATGAACGGAGTTTTCCCCGTGGCCAATGCCGGCGCTGCGTCGGCGGGACGTCCGCGCGGTCCGGCCGCCATCATCGTGCGCAAGCTGTTCGGTCGCCGGGTGGTGCTGGTGGGCGCGGCGATCCTCGTCGTGGTCGCGCTGGCCGCGCTGCTGGCGCCGTGGATCACGCCTTACGATCCGATGAAGCTCCGGATCCTCGACCGGCTGCAAAGTCCGCGCGCATCGCACTGGTTCGGGACCGACGAGCTCGGCCGCGACGTGTTCTCGCGCGTGGTCTACGGCGCACGCTACTCGCTGATGATCGGCGCGCTGGTGGTTCTCGTGTCGATGTTCTGCGGCGTGCTGCTCGGGCTCGCCGCCGGCTTCTTCCGACGGCTCGACGGGCCGATCATGCGCGTAGTCGATGCGATGATGTCCTTCCCGGACATCCTGCTCGCGATCGCGCTGGTCGCCGTGCTCGGCGCCTCGATGGCCAACGTCGTCATCGCGCTCGCCATTGTCTACACGCCGCGCGTGGCCCGCGTCGTGCGCGCCTCCACGCTGGTCGTTCGCGAGCTGCTGTACATCGAGGCCGCGCGCGCGCTCGGCGTGTCGACGTGGCGAATTCTGTTCGTCCATATCCTGAACAACATTGCCTCGCCGATCCTGGT
>Ga0157378_10004204_pt1 | contig 12709 bp, 8 predicted proteins | sample M65metaG_FD_115309 | JGI IMG/M metagenome (GOLD analysis project Ga0157378, IMG submission 115309) | Miscanthus rhizosphere microbial communities from Kellogg Biological Station, Michigan, USA - M6-5 metaG | ecosystem: Host-associated > Plants > Roots > Rhizosphere > Soil | place: USA: Michigan...
CTCTTGCCTCGGAGAGATCGCCGAGGACGGCGAAGGCGCCGTAGCCGGTCTTGTCGGCCGGGATCTGCGTGTTCGCGGCCCATTTGCCGTTGACGTACTTGAAAAAATCGTCGCCCGGTTTGACCGAACGATCCATCCCATCAAGGTCGATGCCCCACGTGCCGTACCGCTGGGCGGTTGTGGATTCAGGTGTGGTTGCTTTCGCGTCATCGGCGGCGCGAGCAACGGTCGAGAATACGAACAGGACGATCACAGCGATCGCCGGACCAAAACGTTTCAAACGCATAGGTGATTTTCCTCTCGGGTTGTTGGAACCCCCCAGGACGGGAGGGAAAAGGAGGATAGCAAAAGTGTGACTCGCCGGTCGTTGCACTTCGGTGACAGCGCTCTCAGCGGTGAGCGGCTTTCGTCACGGATTGCAGCACGAGACCGAGGAACGTAACTGCCCACGCCGCCAGCGCCACGAACACGAAGACGCGCGGAATCGGCAGGAGGAAATCGAGTCCGGCCACTTTGGCCAGCCGAAACGTGCAGACCGTGTACATGCCCAGCGGAAAGACCGCGCCCCAGTAGAGCGGGTTGTAGGTCAGCGGAAAACGTTTGTAGACGTGACGCCAGAACCCGAGGATCAGCAGCATCGGGATCCACCAGGTTGCCGTCGACCAGAAGAAGAGAGTGAAGCCGAAGAGGAACGCGCCGAGCTTCTGCAGCAGCGGCGAGCCGGCCTGATTGGCGATGAGCAGCGTCCCGGCGAGCGTGGAGATCGCCATCGCCCCCATGTTGATCCAGTACGGAGGCATCAGATCCGAGGGCGCGAACCGAAAGAAGGTGTAGCGGTAAAAGATCAGCGAGATCAGCCAGATGTAGAGCATCCCGCCCGCCAGCCAGAACGTGAGGCTGATGAAGAGCAGCTTCTCCGCGTGCGCCGCGAACGACGGCGCGATGAGCGACGCCAGCGTCGACACCGACTCCGTGGCTACGACCGCCACCAGCCAGCCGCCGCTGATCCCCTGATCAAGCGCCGGTTTGACCTCCTTCACCGTGAAGGCGGCGAAGACCGCGTAGATCAGGAACAGCCAGAGCGCCAGCGTCACGAACCAGAGCGCCAGCGCGATCCGGAAGTTCTGCATCAGGATGACGATCTGCGAGCCGAGCACGCTGGTGGCGGCGACCATGGTGAAGAAGCCGACGCCGCGCTGGTGATCGATGAGATCGGCGAAGGCGTCGCGTGGGAAACGGACGATGCGGATGATGGTCAGCAACACCAGCACCGCGAAGGCGATGACATTGATGACCAGCAACGCCTGCGCGATCACGGTCATCTCCATCAGCTTCGCGGCGATGGAGACGATGCCGGTGGCCATGACCAGCGCGAAGTAGGCCGGGTGAAGCGTGCGAAGGCCCTCGTTCACGGACGCTCCATCTGATAGACGTACCAGAGCAGGCCGGCATTGAGCAGGAGGCAGACCATGCTGGCGATGGCGGCCGGATTGATCACCGCCTCCTCGCCGCCGAGGAAGGCATTCATCGTGGCGGTCAGGAGCCAGAGCTGCAGGACCACGATGATCAGAACGATGCAGAGGATGCCGAAGACGATGGTCATCTTCTGCTGCCGCGAAAACGGACGCCTCATGCGCGCACCTCGACGCCGGTAGCGTAGATGGCGCCGTCGCGGATCTCGAGTGTGATGCGCGGCAGCGGGCGGCGCGGCGGGCCTCCGGTGGGAACGCCGGTGGCGAGATCGAAGAAGCCGTGATGGCAGGGGCAGTAGAGACAGTTCTTTTCGATCTGCGGCGTCACGGCGCAGCTCAGATGCGTGCATTTCTGGCTGTAGGCGACGAAGCGATCCGCCGCCGTTCGAATGAGCACGCAATCATCGTGGGCATCGGGATAAGCGAAGGTGACCGAGCCGCCGGCGGGAATCGCGGCCAGCTTGGCGATCATGCGGATCGGCGGCCGCCCGCGCCGCTTCCGGGCGAAGTTCTCGAAGGCGATCCAGACCTGGCCGACGACGAAGGCGAAGCTGGTCAGGACCAGGAACTTGGTGAAGTCGCGGCGGGCCACCAGTTCGTCCTGCGGCCAGTCGATAGGAAAGTCGTTCCGCCATTGCGGCTGCTGGTGATACGGCTTCCCATCCGGCGGGACAGATAGTTGATCGGGATTCTCTCGGCTCATGGTCACATCTCGTCGAACACGTTTTCGAGCATGCCGGTTGGATTCACCGCCTCGTCGTGCATGGCCGCGGTGACGTCGATGTGCTGTGTGGCGGAATCGCGCGGGACCATCATGTTGACCTTGGTGGTGATGATCTGATTGCCGAAGCGGAAGCTGTTGATCGCCGCGGAGCGCGGGCGGGCGCGCTCGATCTCCTCGCGCGTGCCGAAGTAGAGCGCGCCGCTGGGACACACCGACGCGCACATCGGCTTCGAGCCGACGGAGGTGCGGTCGTAGCACATGTCGCACTTCATCATCAGCGAGTACTCGACCTCCATCTTCGGGACGCCGAAGGGGCAGGCCAGGACGCAGTTGTTGCAGGCGATACAGCGCGGTTTGCGCGCGGTCTGAACGACGCCATCCTCCGTCCTCTTGATCGCGTCCGCCGGGCAGACCTCGGCGCACGTCGGCGAATCGCAGTGCATGCAGACCACCGGCACTGTCTGCACCGAGATCGGCCGGTTGACGGTCTGGAGGTGAATCATCGACGTCCCCTTGTGCGTGTCGCACTCGCTGCACGCGGCCACGCACGACTGGCATCCGATGCAGCGGTTCGGGTCGACGAAGAATTCGAATTGCGCGGGGACGCTCATGCCTTGCGAATCCTCACCGCGCAGACCTTGTACTCGGGGATCTTCGACACCGGATCCTGCGCCGCGATGGTCAGCTGATTCGCCGCTTTGCGGCCCGGCCAGTGGTAGGGGATGAAGATCGTGTCGGGGCGGATCGTCGTGACCACCTGCGCCTGCAGGGTGACGTCGCCGCGGCGCGATTCGGCCGTGACCATGTCGCCGTCGGCGATCCCGTACTTCGCGGCCAGCTTCGGATGAATCTCGATTCGGGGCTCGGGATATTGATCGACCAGCGGTCCGATGCGCCGCGTCTGCGTTCCGGAGAGGAACTGGCTGACCACGCGGCCGGTGGTGAGGATGACCGGATACTCGTCATCGACATCCTCGGCTGGCGGCCGGTACGCGGGGACGTTGAATCGCGCTTTGCCATCGGGGAAGTAAAACGGCCCGGCGCCTTTGGCGACCGGATTCCATGAGCCGGGCTCGAACAGGCGTGGCGTACCGGGATGATCTTCGGACGGACAAGGCCAGAAGACTCCGTCGTTCGCTTCGATCTTCTCGTAGGTGATGCCGGAGTAGTCGGCCACGCCGCCCTTCGAGGCGACGCGGAGCTCGTCGAAAATCGCGCGCGGACTGTCGAAGGTCATCCCGTGCGGGCGGCCGAGGGCGCGGGCGATGTCCTGGATGATGCGCCAGTCCTGTTTGGCTTCGCCGGGCGGATCGACCGCCTTGTTGATCTTGATCACGCGCCCTTCCACCTGCGCCACCACCCCTTCGTCCTCTTCGTGCAGCGATCCCGGCAGAACGATGTCGGCGTGCTGCGCGGTCTCGCTGAGGAAGAAGTCGATCACGGTGAAGAACTCCAGCTTCTCCAACGCGCGGGTGACGAAGGCGTTGTCCGGCAGCGAGACCTTGGGGTTGAAGCAGATATTGAGAAGGCCCTTGATCTCGCCGGCGTCGATCTTGCGCATCATCTCGTAGCAGTCGACGCCCGCTTCCGGGATCTCCTCCGGTTTCACGCCCCACACGCCGGCGATGTATTCGCGGTGGGCAGGGTTGCTGATGTCCCGCCAGCCGGGGAGTTGATCGCACTTCTGCCCGTGCTCGCGCCCGCCCTGGCCGTTGCCCTGCCCGACGACGGTGCCGTAGGCGCAGAGCTCGCGCCCGATGCGGCCGGAAGCGAGCACGATGTTGATGGCGCTCAGGCAGTTTTCGACGCCGTGTGAGTGGTGCTCGATGCCGCGCGCGTGCATCAGGAAGCTGGTCCTGGCCTGGCCCCACAGCTCCGCCGCTTTTCGTATCGACTTCTCGGCCACTCCAGTAACTTCGGCCGTCCGTTTCGGCGTCCATTGCTTCACATGCTCGGTCACCGCTTCGAAACCGACAGTGTGGTTGTCGATGAAGTCGTGATCGAGCCAGTCGTTCTCGATCATCAATTGCAGGATGCCGTTGAAGAGTGCCACGTCGCGGCCGGGCTTCACCGGCAGGAAGACATCCGCGGTCCGGGCGATCGGCGTGATGCGCGGGTCGATGACGATGACCTTGCCGCCATTCTCGCGCGCCTGCCAGACGTAGTTGGTGGTGATCGGCGCGCACTCGGCGGTGTTCGAGCCGGCGATGACCACCACTTCCGCATTCAAAATGTCCGACCACGGATTGGCGGCGCGATCGATGCCGAAGGCCTTCTTGTTGGCCGCGCCGGCGCTGACCATGCACAGCCGGCCGTTGTAGTCGATGTACTTCGTCTTCAGGCAGACCCGGGCGAATTTGCCCATCAGGTAGGCCTTCTCGGTGGTCAGGCTGGCGCCCGACAGCACGCCGAAGGCGTTCGGACCGTACTTCGTCTGAATGCGGTCGATCTCCGCGGCCACTCGCGCGATGGCCTCGTCGTAGGCGAGCGGACGGAATCCTGTTACGGATGATGGGTCGCGCTGCAGCGCGGTGACCAGGCGATCGGGATGGCTTCCTTGCAGATAGCGTTTGACGCCCTTCGGGCAGAGCATCCCCTTGTTGAAGGGGAAGTCGTACCACGGCTCGAATCCGATGACGGCGTTGTCTTTGACCTTGAGCTGGATGCCGCATTGCTGGCCGCAGAAGCAGCAGTGCGTGTTGACGACCTTGTCCGGCTGCACTCCGGTGTCGAGCCGCAGTCCCTCCATCCGATTGAGGTGCGGTCCGTAGGCGTCGATGAGGGCATCCTGTTCTTTGGGGAGCTTGGCCATTCGGTCTAAGTCCTTGTGGCCTGCCAGAGATCGCCTTGCGCGAGGGCGAGCATCGATCGGCGGCAGGCGGGGCAGATGCGCTGGTAGTGATCGGCGCCGCCAGCATCCAGCTCGTATCGGTATCCGAGTTTTCGCTCGACGTCGATGAGGTCGTTGATCTGGATGAGCGGGGCATATTCGGCGTCACAACGGCGGCACCGCGCCATCCCTTCGAGCTTGCCGATGTCCTTGTAGAAGCTCACGCCGAGCTGCGCCGGGCGCTGGAAGATGTGAAAGAACTTTCCGAACGGGAGCCAGAGCAGTGTGAAGATCACCGTCACCGCGTGCAGCAGGGCCAGGAAGTCGTATCCGTATCCCTTCATCCATGTGTTGCTGGCGGTGAGCAGCAACCCGGTCACGCTGATGGCGAAGAGGAGAACCAGCGGCAGGATGTCTTCTCCGAATCTCTGCACCGCCGCGGCCCCGTGATCGCGCATCCGCCGGCGCATGGCCAGCATCACCCCGGCGATGACCAGGAAGGCCGACCAGACCAGGCCGTGAAAGATGAGAAAGGCCATCAGCGAATGGATCGGGAACGAGCTCGTTCCGAATCCGAAGACGTACGTGCGATAGGTGGTGAGATCGCCGGGCACGGTCTCGAAATGAATCCAGCCGAAGACCAGCGGGAAGGTGATGGCGAAGGCAAGGATGCAGCCCCACATGATCAGGGCGTGGGCCATCCCCCGTTTGCGATCGCGCCGGAAGATGAAGCGGTTCAGGGCGAAGTCGCTGATCACCCAGACGAACCAGTTGCGGATGTTGCGGGCGAGGTATTTCCCGCTGAAGAAAACCTGCCAGCCACGCAGCCAGTATTTGCGCGTCGGCGGCCGCTGCAGCCACATCGAGTAGCGATAGGTGATGGCAAAGGTGGCGAAGAGAGTGGCGAAGGTGTAGCCGACCAGTGCGGCGTCGAAATGGGCCAGATTCCTCGATCCGAAGACGATGAGAACGGCCAGGACGGCGGTGAACAACAGCCCCCAGAGCAGAGCTACGATGCGCTCTTCACCAACGCGTCCGAAAGTCATCGCGGAGAGCCTACTTCATTACTTGGGAGACCACGCAATTTCGCGTCACCGCCTCGGGTGACGATCATCACAAGGCTCTCTCCGGTTCTACATCGATCCCAGTGCCTCCTGCATCCAGTCGACGACGTCGACGACGTTGTTGATGGGCGGGTTGTAGGCCGGCGGACGAACGCCTCCGACGTATTGGGCCGCGCGGAGGAAGAGCGTGAAGAGGTTGGGCGCCAGGAAGGCCGGCTTGCCGACTTCGTCCTTCATGATCTCGCCGATGGTGTGGCGGCCGAGGCTGCGATAACTCTCGAATTGTGACTCGGAGAAGAACTGATCGACGGTCGACTCGTGCGGGAAGGTGTCGTTCGTCTTCCGGTAGTTGCGCACGTCGGCGGGACAGTCGTCGTAGACCGCCGGCTTGATGTAGAGCAGGCGGCCGATGGCCTCTCCCCCGTCGACATTCTTGTAATAGATGTCGCCGGTGGCGCAGTAGCGGCCCGTCCGCGGATTGTTCTGCGGGCCGATGTACTTGGTCACCAGATTCTCGATGGGGATGCCGAGGTCGATGCGTATCTTGCGGATGGCATTGGCCAGATCGCCGAAGGCGTATTGCGAGTCGCCGGTGGCATCGCAGACCACGATGTACTTGCAGCGGCGCAGCACCATCTCGTACAGCCCGAGGTTGTCGAAATGGCCGCCGTCGGAGAGGAAGACGTAGGAGTCGGTGTCCTTAGTCGCTCCGAGCGCTTCGTCGAACAGATACTGGAGGCTGACCTTCGGCGAATTCCGGACGTAGGTGTTCTTGCCGTCCGGCCCCGGGTTGCCGAGCCACCATCCCAGCCGGGCATTAAACAGCGTCATCAGGAAGGTGACCACGGGTGAGGAGTTGTGGCCTTGATTCGGGCTCACCGCCGCGCCGGAGATGGCCATGGCCGTGCCGAGCGAGATTGCATTGGCGTACTCGGAGGCGTCGCGGTATCCGAGCCGGTGATTGCCCGCGTGCAGCGGAGAGACGGTGAAGGAATCGGCCTTGCGCTCCTGCCAGGCCAGGTTGTCGCCGCCGACGAGATTGAGGGCGATGTTGAGAACGTGCAGCGGCGGCTTTCCGATCGGCGGTTGATCCTGCGCCAGCATCGCCACTGGGAACGAGGGCTCCTTCTCCTTCAGGAAATCGAGATCTGCCTGCGTGAGCGGCGAGCTGGAGGTGGTCGGCGGGATGACCTCGTCGAATTTCTCGATCGCGTTGGGAAAGCAGGTCTCGAGATAACGCCGGTTCTCGCGCAGCAGCGCGGGCGAGCACGGCGCCGGCACGTCGTTGGCCAGGTCGTGGGTCAGCATCCGGCGATTGATGGCGTCGAGGATGGCGATCTGCAACTCGGCACGATCAGGAGGTGGCGGAATGGCGACGTAGGCACGCGCGGAGGCGCGCAGATCTTCGAAGTTCGACCACGGCTCCTGCGGCAGATCGCGGGCAAACGATTCGAAGTCGAGGAAGGATGACGGCCACAGAACTTCCGGCCGGAGCTCCCACATATCAACGTTGTCCTCGGGGTCGAAACCGGTGAAGGCGTCGGGATGCCGCTGCCATCGCGAGGCGCCGAGGTAGGCGCGGATCAGGCGGTTGCGATACATGGCGTGCATCGAATAGAGGTTGACGTTGAGCAGGCGCGACATGAGCAGCGCTACCGAAAGAACGATCACGAAGAAGGCCGCCAGGGGGAAGAACATCGTCGCGCGCAGGGCCGCCAGATGCATTCCGGCAATCGGGGTGACCACCCATTCGCCGATTCGAATCGGCGCATCCTCGAGGGCGGGAGGCCCGACGCGGCTGAGCCATGCGAAGACTTCCGTGGTCCCCAGCCAGTTGAGCAGAGCGCTGGTGCCGAGGGAGATCACCGCCACGATCAGCAGCAGCGTGACCAGCGCCGCGCCCTTCAGAATCCACGTGGTCCACCGCGAGGGAACCTTTGCCTTCGACTCGGACGATGCGCGCTTGCCAAGGAACCAGGAGATGGCGCCGGAAACGCCGCCGACGCCCGTCAGCGTCGCCGGCAGCGCGATGATAAGAATCGGAAGGATCAGCACGGACGTCGAGAGCAGTGCGTTGATCACCGCGCAGATGAACATCACCGCCGCGCTGCGCGCCCACCATTCGCGATCGTGATCGCTGGAGAACAGCGTTGTGAAGCCGACCAGTAAGGTTGCCTCGGCGAAAAAGACCAGGAGGAAGAGCGGCAGCGCCAGCGCGGCGTAACGCTCGAGATGGATGCCGTCCGAAAACGTGTTGGCGTCGAAGGCCTTCTCGAAGGAGACCCACAGCAGCAGTCCGCCCAGGTATCCCGCAACCGTGGCGGCGGCGATCTCGCGAATCGCGCGCGACCAGAAGTCCCGCCAGCTCACGATCGCCCGCACGATGCCCTCCAGCTTGGCCATGAATCCCTGCTGCATCGGCGTCAGGGCAATGGAGCGCCGTAACGAGTAGATCAGCGCTCCGGCAAAGCCGGCGGCCGCGAAAAGCTTGGCCAGCGCGAACGGGTCGATGCCTTTTGGATTGTTCGGCCAGAAGATAACGAAGGCGATTCCGGCGGCGATCAGCGGTACAAGCCAATACAGCACCCGCTTGCGCTCCCGGCGCAGACGGCGGGCGTTGATGCGATCGCCTTTTGCCGTCCGGTCGCTTTTCGGTCGAACGGTGGCAACGCCGATGACCGCGCCGAATCCGACGATGCCGGCGATCCGGGCCCATTGCATGGGATCGAGACCGGCCCGGCCGTTGATGAGCGCTTCCATCACGCGCGGCAGAGCCAGCATCGCCGCCAGCGCCGGAAGGAGCATCGTCCAGTTGAGCAGAAGATTGCGGAAATACGTGGCGATGAGCGTCCACAGGTCGACTGAGAACGCCGATGCGTTCGGCGCGAGGTAGGAGCTGTATTCGCGCAGATGCCGGATCGGTTTCACTTCCGGCTCGGTCGGGTCGATCGGCTGGCGGGAGAGATCTTTGGCCACGCCGCCCGCTCCCTCTTTGTGCCTGCGCATCCAGGACGAAAGCCAGCTGCCGATGTAGCCGCCGCCGGAGACGGTGGAGAGATAGTGAAAGCGCGTCAGCAATCGGTGATCGGCCAGTCCCTGCAGAATGCCGAGGTTGAAGGTGGCGCTGCGGATGCCGCCGCCGGAGAGGCAGAGCGCGGCCACCTCTTTTTCGTGGATGGCCTCGTACATGGCCCGCACGCCATGTCCGTCGGCGAGATAGTCGCTGTACGCGGTCTCGAGGAGGATGGCGTTGAAGTGCGAAAGCGGCACGTCCTCGATGCGATCGGGAGCGACGACATCCGGCTCGGGACCGGAGATAAGTCCGAGCATCCTCTTGAGCTCGGTGGCGCTGACCGAGAGCTCTTCCAATAGCCTGTCGGCCGGCTTTTTCCGGCGCTTTGGCCTCAGAAACGAGAAGAGCCGGCTGAAGAAGCCAGGCTTCGAATCGTCACCGAAGGTCTCGATCAGGCGCTCGCGGATTTTCTCATCCGCAACGATGGCATCGGCGAGCATGCGATCGTCGGCCAGCGTGCTGAGGAGCGCCGGGTAGCGCTCGAACGCCGAACCGAATCCGTGCTTGATCAGCACGCGGATGGCCGCGGAGTGCCCGTCGAATTCGTGGTAGAGGTCGTCGTCGGCCAGGATGTGCTGGGCGATGTCATCGTTTTCCAGCAGCAGTCGCCGCGCCTGCGGGATCTGCAGAAGAGAGCGCAGAGTCTCGTGCGATTCGATGTCCGCCCTGACCGCGGGATCTTCGAGCAGATGCTGCAGGAGCCAGGCGTCGTCTTCGGTCCGCTGGCCGTCACTGCGGTGCGGGACGAGCATGGCGTTCAGCTGATCGATGAGCTGGTTCTCGCTGAAGTCGTGGCCGAGGCGGCGGGCCAGCAGGTCCCAGCGAGTTCTTCCGAGCTGATGGGACTCACGTCTCGATATCTGTTCCAGACGCCGCCCCAGGCTGGCCAGCTCGCGAACATGCGATCGCTCGATCTGGATTGGCTTCAATGACGGTTCATTGAAGAAATAGCTGAACTCGTCGCGCAATATCTCGCCCAATGAAAGCGGATACATCGGCATTGACGACCTCGCTTATGAAAATGATTTGGTTTCTATGGAGAGCCGCAAAGAGCACCTTTCCCTACCCGCGAAAGACGGACCGAGCCGCAGATTTCCGGACTGATCGTCAGGCATGTCCGTTGCTCAACAATGGTCAGGAGGCATCACATGGCTGACCAAAAGAAAGTGACGCAAACGGAGACGAAGACGAAAGACGATCTCTGGGGAAATCCGAAAGAAAAAGAGACCGTCACCCGTGAGACGAAGTCGAAGGAAGGCGTCTTCGGCGATCGGAAAGAGACCAGCACCACCGTCGAGAAGAAAGAAGAGGAGTAACGCTCTGCCGGACGTTGCGGTTCGACGCAACGTCCGGCGTCTCGAGGTTCAGCGGGTGATCGCGCCGCCCTTCGTCAGCAGCACCACATCGCACATCTGCAGATAGTGCGTCATCACGATGCGCTGTCCGTCCGGCGACCATTCGTAGCTGGAGATCGCGCCGTCGGTGAAATTGGTCAGCGGCGTTGCCGTGCCTCCGGCGAGCGGCTGCACGAAGAGGTTCTCCTGCCTGCCGTCACGTTTGATGAAGACGATCCCTTTGCCGTCGGGCGTCCAGCGGAACATTTGTCCGGTGACCTCCGGAAGATGCGGCGGAGTGCTTCCGTCTAGCGAAAGGACGATCAGCTTCGCGCCGGTATCTTCCATCCCCGAGGTGAAGGCGATCAGTTTTCCATCGGGCGAAACGGCGGCGTCATGTCCCTGCGATGCGTAGAGCTTCGTCACCGCACCGCCGCCGATGCCGACTTTGAACATCTTCACTGCCTTGTCGTCGAGCGCGGAGAAAACGACCGAGCGGCCGTCGGGAGTGAAACGCAGATGCCTGAGGAGAGGTCCGGTGGTGGCGATGGTGTTCGGCGTGCCGCCGTCGATCGCTACCGACATCAGCCAGGCGCGATTCAAGGTGTCGTTGGCCATGCTGTAGACGATGCGCTTGCCGTCGGGTGAGACGGCGAAATCGTCGATGGCCGGCGCGGCGACGATCTGTTTCTGCTGCGAGCCGTCGGAGTTCATCCGCCAGATGGCCGCCGTGCCGTGCGCGCGGCTGGCGTAGACGATGGTGGCGCCATCGCTGGTGACGATCGGATGCGATTCCAGCCGTTCATCATTCGTCAGCTGCCTGGCCTCGGAGCCATCCGCGTTTGCAATCCAGAGATCGACGGTGCCGCCGGCGGACGATGAATAGACGATGCGCCGGTCGCGCGTCGAGGTCAGGCCGGTCAGTCCGTCCGAGGTGCCCAGGCCGCGCGTCAATTGCGCGGCGGGGGAGCCGGGCGTCACCGACCAGATCGTGGACTGATACTTCGACTGAATCGCGGCAACGGATCCGGCCACTGCGTGAGGCTCGATGTAGTCGTCGCTGTCGTCGGTCAGATTCGTCACCGCACCGCCCGGAACGTCGACGCGCATCAGCTGGTGGCGGCCGGCCGAGCGCTCGTCGGCTGCGCTGATGAGGAGCGCGTCGCCCGAGGCGGTCCATGAGACGTCGTGAATCGTGCCGCGCAAGCCGGCCAGCGGGATGTTTTTCTGCGCGCCGGTGGCGACGTCGATGGTGATGAGCCGCAGTCCGTGAACGATGGCAATCTCCCGGCCATCCGGGGACCACGACGGCGACTTGGCCCCCTCCGGGAACGGCAGCGTGGCCAGCACGCGCTCGTGCGATCCGTCGCGCGCGGTGACCAGCAGCCGGCTCTCGCCTTTCTCGAGCACGTCGCGCGTCACGGCGAGCTGCTTGCCGTCCGGCGACGGCGATGCGGCGGTGTCGGCGTCGCCGATCAGCTTCGCCGGAGTGCCGCCGAGGATCGGCACCTCGATCACAGCGCCGTAGACGCTGCCTTCGTAACGCGTGGCGATCAGATGGTTGCCGTCGGCGGAGAAGGTGACGCCGGCGTAGAACGTTTTCGGCGCGGCTGGGATGACGGCCACGCGGCTGCCGGTGGCGATCTGCTGCAGCCAGAGGCCTTCGCCGGCGCCGTCGTTGTTCACGGTGTACGCGGCGAAGCGGCCGTCAGGCGAGACGGCGAGATGGACGATGTGCCCCGAGGTGGTGATCCGCTGCAGCGCGGAGTGCGCGATTGCGCCGTCAGCCGCCGCCGGTTTCATGCGCAGGTGAATCTGCCAGACGATCACGGCCACGATTGCGGCGATGGCGATACCGATGGCCACGAATGCCGGAGTCTTGCTCTTCGGTTCCGGCGCTGGCTCGGGCTTGCGCTCGTCGACAGCTCGCAGGTCAAGCGCAACGTCGCGGATCGATTGATAGCGATACTCGCGATCCTTGACCAGGCACTTGCCGACGATCCGCTGCAGTTCGGGATGCTCGATCTCCGGCGGCGTGGCGTGCAGAACCTCGTGCAGCGTGTCGACGAAGGAGTCGCCGTCGAACGGCCGCCGCCCGGTGATGGTCTCGTAGATGATGCAGCCGAAGGAGAAGATGTCCGAGCGCTGGTCGATGATCTTGCCGAGGATCTGCTCGGGCGACATGTAGCCGGCGGTGCCGATCAATTCGCCC
>Ga0157378_10004205_pt1 | contig 12709 bp, 21 predicted proteins | sample M65metaG_FD_115309 | JGI IMG/M metagenome (GOLD analysis project Ga0157378, IMG submission 115309) | Miscanthus rhizosphere microbial communities from Kellogg Biological Station, Michigan, USA - M6-5 metaG | ecosystem: Host-associated > Plants > Roots > Rhizosphere > Soil | place: USA: Michigan...
AGTCAAAATTAGAACAATTATTTCGTACTTTCGTAGTCGGGTTGGTTTGTTTTCAACAACCAATATTTAAAAACCTACATAACTCGCACTTATCTAGGGTTTACAAGGGTTTCGGGCTTCCGAAACCCTTTGTTTTTTCTATCAACAATCAATTAACACTTAAAAAATTAAGAGTTTTCAAGGTGCTTTCTGCATCGGATAGAATTACAAGCCTCGATTTTTTTCGGGCACTTGCAATTTTATCGACTGTAATTTTTCATTTTAATAATTTTCCTTTTGGTGAACTCGGTGTTGATTTATTTTTTGTGCTGTCGGGAATTCTTGTAGGTGGAATATTGATAAAGCAATTTAAAGCGGACAATAAAATAAGTTTTACCAAGTTTTTTCTGCAAAGAGGTTTCAAAATCTGGCCATCGTATTACTTTTTCATTTTATCAGGTAGTGTAATTGCATACTTCTTTTACCACAACACAAACCCCGAATTATTGATTTTCCCCAATGATATGTACAGGTACTTGTTTTTTTATCAAAATTATACAGGCCTTCCCTTTCATTGGATATTTGACCACGTGTGGTCTTTGTGTGTGGAAGAACATTTTTACATTATCCTTCCGATAGTATTTCTCATTGTGCAAAGTTTTGTACCGAAAGAAAAAAAATTGAAGTACTTGTTTGCTTTTATAATTTTATTAATTGCAAGCGGCATATTGTTTAAGCCTCTATCCTATTTATTGCTGAACAGTCAAGATACTTCTGCGGGTACACACAACCGTATAGATGCTTTAGCCTGGGGAATTCTTTTACGATTGATTGTAACGTACACAAAGACAAAAATAAATATGCTACCAATGTTATTATGCGGACTTGGTATTTTTGCTTGCAATTTGCATTTAGCTTTACATAGTGAGTTTTACAGTAAATTATTTCTTCATTCAGTTACTCCCTTCGCTTTTTTCCTTATAATACTGTCACTTTACGAAACTAATTTTTCTAAGTTCAAAGTGCTTGGCTTCATTTCTTATTATAGTTATAATTGGTATCTGTGGCATCCGATATTCGTAATTTTTCTCACAAAGCATTTTACAAATACATTCTCCGGCACGAGCGTTTATCTGCTCACAACTTTTGCCGTTGCAATGCTGGCAACAATCTTAATAGAAGAACCTTTTTTAAAACTCCGAAGTAAATTAATCAAATGACAAACCATGAATTCCATAACCGACCAACCCACTTATCAAATAAAAATTTGACAAGTGAACAGAAATGGCAACTCGCTATTGCTGTTGGACAGGTATTTACTTTTTTGTTCGTATTAATTAGTTTCATTATATCAATTAACCTATGAAAACACTTAAAGTTATAATTTTATTAAGTCTCGTAACATACGTAAATACAGCATTTTCCCAATGTCAGCCTGTCTGTATTGAAAGTGGAACGGTTACAATAACGCCAAGCGGAACGCTTAATGTTAATGTAGTCAACACTCCGACTGTTCATGTGAACAATACTACGTTTACAGTTGTACCAAGTGGAACGCAAACAACAGTCGTTACAAATACCGTTTCTATTTCAGTCGTTGGCACTCCAACCGTTCACATTAACAATACAACGTTTACAGTAACGGGAGCAAGTACCGCAGTAGATAGCATTGCCGCAGGTGTTCTAATTGGAAATAATAACAGCAGCAATGCGAAGCAGACCACGTTAAACCAATTACTCAATCAATATTTTAACGGCGGCGGCAACAGTCCATTATTTGATACGATAAGCGGTAAAAAAATGTCTATTGCGAATGTAATGTATACAGGACTATTTCAAGGTAATAACCCTTTTTGGTATAATCAGAGCAATGGTAGTAATTTATTTTATGATGCAAGCACAGGAAGAGGAGTAGCAGTAAGTATTGGAGTTACAAATAATTTTATAAGCGATAATTATTCTATTTCAGATTTTGAAGATAACGGCGATCAATCCGTATTTAAGGCTGGAAATTATAGCGGAGCCGCAAATATGGTAAGTGCATTTATAACGCCCCGCGCGCAAGGTGGAAAAGCCTACGGAGAAAATATTTCAATGAGCGATACGGTCATTACAGATGTAACGAGCATGGCAAGTTTAGTAACAGCCGTAAATTTATTTTATGCCCAGCATCCATACAGAAGAATTGCAGATTGCCAATACAGTAACGCAGTAATTACGGCTACATTGACATTTTTTGCAGTTATCCGATACAAAGACTAATCCACAAAAACAAAATCATGAAATACACAATTATTTTTTGCATTCTAATTACAACGACTGCGCCCGCCATCTACAAAAAAGATGTGCCAAAGAATTCACCCAACAGCGTTACGTCAACGCATGAAAAATGCGACTCTGTAAAATTAAATTCGATTACGGACGTGAATAATTTTTTAACTAGCATCACTCCCGAAGTACGTATCAAGCAAATAAAAACTTCAACTAAATAACTATGGCAAAAGGTTTCAGAAGACACAGACACGTAAAGCTAATGCTTGAAGGCAAAAAGAAAAAAGCCGCCAAGAAAAAAAAGAAAATGCCTTTAGCAAATAAAGGATTGACTAGAACAAAAGGCGGAGCGATTACACGTAAACAGTTGCAAAAAGTTCTTAAAGCACATAGAGAAACTTTGCCACACGGTTACGAAATAAGAAAGAAGAAACGTTAAACTAAACCCAAAAACAAAATGAAAAAATCAATTCTCACAATCGCATTCAGTCTAATTATTTTAAATTCCTTTTCGCAAGGAAAACCGTATAGTTTAAATACTGTATACGATGCTTATCCAAATCTCTTAAACAAGGGAGTAACATATTTTAACCGATCTGCACCTGGGCAAATTTTCCTTTCTCATAATCTTATCATTGCAGACAGTTCAAATACTGCAAAAAGTACAGCAACATTTTACGGTACGGTAAATATCAACGGAACTTTAAATGTTATACCAGTTCCGAGCGTTGTTAATCTTGGTACTTCACAAACTTTTGTAATGGTATCGAAAGACACTTTGAAAATTACTACTTCGCAACTTGTAAGTGGAAATGTAGGACAATTAGTAAGACCAAGCCCCGACGCTTTGATTTTTCTTACTGGAAGTGATTATTCTTCAACAACTGATTCGACTACTTTTAGTAATGCTAAAATTTCTGCCGCCGCTGCTTATACTTACATAGTAGATAAAGTCCCTACATATACTTTTTCCGCAGGAGCCGTAAATATTGGCACGGTTAATACTGGACACGGAGCAGGTTTTTTTGTGGCTGGAGTTTATAAAGGAACTTCAACTGCTTCCACAAGTGCGGGAGGCATTGTTACACTTAGCGGAACGGGAGATTTTATATTTTATTTTAACGGCACATTAACAACAGGTGCAAATACAAGATTTATTTTAACCAATGGTGCAACGGCTTCACACGTATTTTTTGCATCGTCTGGCGCAGTCACTACGGGAGCGAACAGTACATTGGTAGGTACGTTTATTTCCCCATCAGCAATGACCACAGGCGCAAATACAAATCTTACGGGTAGATTATTATCAACAGCCGCCGCAGTCCATACAGGAGCCTCAAATTCATTAATAATACCAACTAATTAAGATGAACATTAAGTTTTCAAACTGGTTTGCAAAGAACACACCGAGAGTTGTACAAATCATTGGCGACATTGGTTTACTTGCTGCATTTTTTAGCGCAAATTTTTTAGTGTTCAAACAGAACCTTATAGATATTGGTCTTACTTCATTGGCCAACAGTCCGTATTTAGATCGTACAAACGCTGCGTGTTTGTTTCTCGGAGTACTAATAAAGTTCGGCACTAAATTCATTGGAGGAAAAGAATTTACCAATCCCGAATTAGAAAATAAATTGCAGCAGACTACGGATGAAATTCAAAGCGAAGTAAAACGTTTAAAAGATTTAAAATTGATACCTCAAAACTGGATTGTAACAATTAAAAAATAATTTATGGCATTCGGAGACAGATACCGCCAACGGGATGCGGAGAAACCAAAGGTGGAAGAAAAACCCGTTGAAATAATTGTCAAGGAACGGACAATTGAGGAAACTGTAAAAGAAGAGTTTCCCAAATCAGAAGTTTTTGTAATTGAACCTAAAATAAAAATTGTCCGTAAGAACAGGCCATTCAAAAAGAAGTCAGTTACAAAAGTAGAGAAATTTATATCTGAATTTAAAGACCCCGTACCAACGATCAAAGAAAAGGACGGTGTAGAAGACAAGAAGTACGTAAATATTGCTTTAAACGGCAATACAGTTGAGTGTAATGACTTCCGAGCCATTGTAAAAAAGAAGGGATTGAAAATTACCGATGTGCTTACAAAAATTATCAAAGAATGGAATGCAGCAAATTATAATTTCTAATGTGGAACCCGTTTAAAAAAAAAGCTATGAGCAACAAACACGAGAACAAGCACAAAAAAAGTGACAAACAATTATTTACCGAAAAACTTGAAGAAGCGTTAGAACACAAAAAAGACGGACAAGAAAATACGGAAGAGCAAGAGCAGGAAGAAGAGAAAGAAAGAAGTTTTTATTCTTTAACTCATGATGAAGTAAACGGTTTACTTATGAAAGTGCTGCAATATAATACACACGCTTTGCAGGAATTACAAAAAGCGTTTAAGTTCAACGAACACCATATCGTTAACAAAACAATTGACAGCAACAATTTGCTAATGAAAAAAATGGAAAATGAGTAAATGTAATTGCAAAAGTCATTCTACCAATGAAATTGTAAACTCCAAAGGAGAGGTTGTAATTCTTGCAGTACGTAATCAAAATACAGTACCTTTTGATTTGCCGTATTGTATTTGGGGAGCGTTATACATAGACGACCCTACCTCTTTTGGTAGAGTGTTACAACCATATTTACCGACCGGCGTAACTGTTACAATCGCAAGAGATAGCGTTGGAAATTTAGTATTTACTTATACGGATGGTATACACACGGATAAAATTACAGTCACCGTTCCAACTGACTACGATATTTCATACGGAGAAATTGTAACTAATACACGAACAAATTACATGAAGAGTAATTTGTTAATGTTCAACTGCAATGCTGCCGTTAATGCAACATTTTTACAGCCCGCTCAAATTAACAAACTACTTTCACTTGGTTTAGTCATGCAGGACGTTAACGCTCTCACAAATGTTGGCGGCTCAAGGAACAGCAATATAATTATTCCTCGTTCACGTCAGATGATTAATAATACGGTTTCAAATTTGATGGAGATATATTTACGCAAGGAGAAGATACAACCTTCTACGGTGTGGGTACATAAGTTTGGGTATCTTGCTATTGTAGGCGAACCCTTCCCGATAACTTTCTCATTTACCGTAATTGTCAATGAAGTTATTGACGTTAATTGCTCTCCGCAGGAAATTTCAGACCGAATGACCTGCCCTACTTGCAGACAAAACTTAGAAAATCAAGTCGGCTGTTCGTAATTATATATAGGCAGAATTATGTAACCGTATCGAATTTAAAATACTTTCGTAAAACCTTAATCGCAGCGCAATGTCAATATTAAAAGGAGTAAATAAAACCGCAGTCGTAGAAATTGCCTTTGGTATCGCCTTAGGCATAATGATTATAAATTTACTTGCTTCTATCTTTTCAAGAGGTATGGGCGGTCGTTTGTTCGGTGCAGAAGATGCTGATAACGCAGAGGACTTTGAAAATATGTCCGATGCTGAATACGCAGAATTCCTTGACGGTTTAGATGATGCTGAATACGCTGAACACATGGAAAATTTCGGTGGTCGTGGTCGTGCAAGGCGTGAAGCTCGCAGGAACAAAAGGTCAAAGCGTAAAATCGGAAAATTACGGGCTTTAAAGAGACGTAAGAGTGCGGAGCAAGATGAAGAGGATGACACCTACGATGCACCCGATGATGATGGAGGAGAGGACGGAGAAGAAGAGCAATTTGAGGGGATGAGCAATGCAGAAATTGCAGAGTATTTTGAAAATGCTGCTTAGTAAAAAAATTAATCAATGCGTGATATACTTAACCAAATAAAAAAAGAGATGGAATATTCAAATTTGGAAATGCTCGAAATGGCTGACTATTTTGACGGCTTAGATGATGCGGATTTTGATAACATGGACGATGCGGAATACGCAGAATACCTTGATTATCTTGATGACTTAGAAGATGCGGAGAAAAAACACCGTATCGGAAGACGTGCAGGTCACAGACACGCAGGACACCGCAAAGCAGGACACCGCAAAGCAGGTCACGGACACGGAAAACGCCGTTCGTCTCATCACGGTTCGCATAAAATCGCAGCATTAGCTGCAATCGGTGGCGGTGGTAGCTTCGCCAAAAAAGGCGTAGCAAAAGACGGCCCTACAACTTTCGGAAGCAAAGCGTATATCAATGATTTGATGACACGCAGCAAAGGTGACTTAAACATCACTGTTACACGTGAGAGTATCAACATCGTTGGTGTAAAATTACCGTATATCCTTTTCAACTATAACGGTCTTAGTTCAAACTTCGCCAGCACAATGCAAAATTATTTGCCATCTGGTGTGACCATGACAGCAGCATCGGAAGCGGGAACAGGTGATATGATTTTGACATACACCGCACCTGGGCCTTTAGTTGATACTGTACGTATCTCTTTAACAGGATCTCAAATCTCTTATTCGGAGTTCTTACAGTCAATGACCTCAAACTACTTTGCAACTCGTTATATCCGTCAGGAATACCAAAACGACAGCAATTTATTGCTTGGTGTGTCACAGACTATCAACTTCGGTAAATTATCGGCTTTAGGCGCTAAAGGTGCAAACAACCTTTTACCACGTTCACGCCGTCTGAACGATGACTATCAAACTTTCATCGTCAATTTATTCCTACCGGAACAAACAGTGACAACGGATTTTTCTTTTGTTCAAAAAATTCTTGCCGTTGCGGATTATACAATCGCATGGGACGTGTTCATGAGCAAGCGTATTAACTTAAACAGTATGGCAAATGGCTAGAAGAGGATTTTTAGGTAAAATTGAGGACGAACTCAAGGGAAATAAAAAAGGTGGTTTCAAAGAAGCAATGACACACTTGAAAGAGTTTGTTATGTCACCTACGGGGCTTATTTCAATAGTATTGGTAATTCTTATCATTCACCACTACATGGAGCCTAAGAAGGCAAAGGCATAACGTATGTCTCAAATAACGAACTGCTTGAAGTGTAACCTTGCGGTTAAGAAACTCAAGCGGTTCGTTATTTCTCCCAAAGGACTTATCGGTATTGTAATTCTGATTTTCATTATACATCACTACCACAAAAAAGCGCAAACGACGTAATGTTTTTTTTTTAAAGTAACATCCCCCAGCACTTTTTTTACGTCGAACCCTGAATTAGTTATTCGGGATGAACACAAAGTTCCGTTTTACTGGCACACTAATAGAAAACGTCATTTAACTTTCAATCTACCAATAGGTCAATACTACACCGAAAACAGAATAGTCAAAAGACCCAAATTTAAGCCTTACGGCAAACGAACGTACCCTGCCTTACTACTTGACCCCAACAAGGTTAAAATATTCTGCCGTAGGAACCCCAGTAAAGCCAGCATATCACTTAAACACCTTGTGATATTCGCAGACCCCAAGTTTTACAGACACCGTTATAAGCCATTAAAAGTGTTTACGCTCTGCCACGAGTTGTTTCACAGCGTTGACCATGCTAAGACACCAATAGAACGTAGAAACAGGTTTATACGCGAACTAATTGAAATGAGATGCGACCATAACGCGGGAAACTGGATGCTGCAAAACGGTTACAATCCAACACAGGTTTCTTTGTCGGGTAAACTTCTGTTAAGAGGTAAAGGTCGTAGGGATTGCATTACGGCTGACAGTTCACACCGTAAAAATCATTTCAGACGATGAAAAAGACCGGGATAACTTGGATAGTCGTTATTCTATTTGTCCTGCTTCTCTTCTCTGACAAATTCAAAGAAAAAAACGAAGTCGATAAAGCACTAAAAAAAAGAGTACGAATGAAAAACCAAGATTATTTAAACCTTCTCAACCCTGCCGTAAGGGATAAGTTCACACAATTTGTACGTGACATTGAGAGTGTAGGTTATACCGTTGTTATAACTTCCAGTTACCGATCATTCAAAGAACAGGATAGATTCAAGCGGTTAGATCCGCGTAACGCTGCACCTGGGTTTTCTTCGCACAATTACGGAACTGCTTTAGACTTGGTACTTGTAAAGAATGGCAGAGTAGTAGCCGACAAGAGTACGGCACTTGCTACGTGGATAGCAACAAAAGTACCTGCACTTGCAAAGAATCAATACGGTATGCGTTGGGGCGGAGACTTCAACGGATATGCAGACCCCGTTCATTTTGATTACAACAATGTGTACGACACAAAAAAGTTGTACGCAATGGCAATAGAAAAATGGGGAAGCCCCAACAAAGTTATTGGTAACGAATTAAATTTACTGTAATGCCTGAAAGCGAAGGTTTATTTCAAAATAGAAAAGTGCAGGTATTTTTAGGCGTGTTCGCCATTATCGGAATTATTCTTTTACTTTCAAAAGTGTTCGGCAAATCTGAGGAAGAACAAGCAGCAAGCAGAAGCCGTAAGAAAACATACGGTAAACTTTCATACGCTGATTACGTTTACGCTGACATGGCAGAGGCTTTAGAGGAGGCATTAGCCAATGGCATCACAGAGGATGAAGATGCGGTATATGGAGTGTTTGAAAAGGTTAAGAACATTGGAGACGTTAATAAAATCATTGAGCATTACGGAAAGCGAAGAGTAACGGGAAGCGTTGGCGGAAAATCACTTCCGCAAACCATTACAGCAGTATTTAGCAGCGGAGAAAAAAAGAAACTCAATAAAATTCTAAGCGGTAAAGGAATTGCTTACGAGTTTAAGTAGCCTGTTCCGACACCTGCGCTGCCTTAGCCCCTTCTAATTGTCCACATTGGATCAGATTTTTGCCACAGGCCGGAACAAGATCTCTTAAAATATGTCCACATCGGCCAATGTGGACAATTACTAGAGGCCCGTTCAGCGCCGTATGAAATGATAAGGAGAAATGGATGGCGGTTCATTACGTTCATTGCAATAAAGAAATAAATGTCCCCATTCTTTACGACGTGCTTTTTTGCATCTATATAATTCAACTGTTTTACCAGCCTGAAAATATTTTCCTTTCTTCTCTATGGCAAATTCTAATTGGTCGATATTTCGCTTTGCACCGCACCATTGACAAATCTTCCTTGTACTCATTATCTCAATTTAAGTGGAATATTTTTGTACTGTTCAACCTGCGGTACTGTCAATAAGCTGTTATGTATCTTAGGAAACGATTTAAAGCGTTGCAACTGGTATTGTATCAAATCATTTGTAAAGAAGCGCAGGAGCCAATTTAAATAAGGAATAAGCCATTCCGTTGGGATCTGTGAAAGCGAATGATAAACAATAAATACAAAGTTGTTCAGCTTGCGAGCGTTTACAAGAATATCCGCAAGTAAATTGTGCGGGTGGTTCGGGTTGGTCATGCTGATATTTAATTTTTTCGGCAAACAGGTAAACGCCTCGTCAATTATTATTATACAATCTTTTTTTGTGTGTGCATACCGTAGAAACTCAATGAAGTTGGTAAACACTTTTACTTTTTTCCCAGGTACTTTAAAATCATCCCTTATACGCAGGTAGCAAATTACTTCCTTCTCCCCTGCTTCATTACATTTATCTTTTATAAAAGTTCCTTTACCGCTTCCAGTTTCCCCAGCCAAGCAAACGACTTTACCGTTAGCCATTAGTTTTGATGTGCAAAAATAAACGTTCTTAACTTCAATCTGCTAATAGGCTTACGGCAAAATCTGAAAATTAATCTTGAGGGATAATCAGTATGTAACACGTAATGACGTGCATCGTTTGCAGCAAGCAACGAAATTCTAATTTTTACCTTCATTTTTTCTTTGCTTTTTTTGCTGCCTGTTTCTTGGCAGGTTTTTTATTCACTTTTTTTGCGGATTTCTTTTCCTTCTTTACTTTTTCAGCATCCTCTTTTACTTGCGCTTCAAATTCTTCGTCCGTTAATTCTTCAAACTCCTCTTCCTCCTCTTCTACTTCTTCCTGTTCCTCCTCCTCCTCTTCTTCAAATTCTTCTTCCTCTTCACGTGCTTTAACTTTTTTCTTTTTGTGCTTGTCTTTCAACTCAAGCAAATTATCTTCACGTAATTCCTTGAACTTTTGGTAATAAATATACTCCATGTGAACAATCCCTATCACTTGAGTTGGAATTTTATTTATTAACTCAACCATTTTCTTCGACTGAAAATACACTTCAAGCGTTTGTTGGTCTTCCTCATCTAAAGACATACTGCCTTTTTTTATTTTGTACTTTGTTACCATTGAGTACAAAAATTCGTGCAGTCCGTCAACAAGAATGAATGCCAAGCCCAAAAACATTTTTATTTTGAACTGGTCAACTATATCGAGTTCTACATCGTCTGCAAAAGAATTATTATCTGAATTTTCGGAATTACTTTTTTCTTTAGATACGGTATGCTGTGAACTTGTACGGGCAAATTCATCAAACGCATTTTCAAAATCGTTTTCCTGTTCCTTTGAAATTGGCTCTTCAATTTCGGGGTTTACTGTTTCTCCTTCTACCATTATTTTTGTGTTATTAAAGCGTAAGGTTCATTATTCATTACTATAATTTTGTAAGTACAAAAGTTGGCGAATAAAATATCTCCAATCAAAGAAATATCTTGCGGTGTGTAAGCATGAATATTTAGAAACAGGTTTTTTGCACCGAAATTCGGTTGTACGGTTGCCCTTGCTTCTTTGAGAACATCATAAACCACCTCTAAGTGAGTTTTTTTTTCTCGTCTGCTTGCCGTCATTACACGGTCTAAATTTTCTCCAATCATTATACGTCAAATTTAATTATTTCGCCGTCCTTTTTTTCCTGCAAGAAGGAAATTTTCAAACTCGCAAAGTCACAGATAACAAAAATGTGTTTACTCGCTTCCACTTTTGCAGGATCAACTTTAAACATTTTTAAAAGTTGCTTCATTTCTTTTTCGGTGAACGGTTCATCTTGTTTCACTTTCCCGCAAGTGCAACGTAATATTGATTTTTCGGGCGTGATGATAATTGACAACGATGTAATTTTACCGTGTTCCTTTTGGATTGTCTTAAACTCTTTCCTTCGCTTAATTCCTGAAAATAAAAAGTGTTTCAAGTGCTTCGGAACGGCTGGACGCTTAATTGCTGGTTTATCTTGCGGTGTTGTTTCCATTTTATAAAATTATTAAGTTTTCGGTTACAAAAAAAATTATTTACAGTCCTCCAATCAAATTATACTCTATACCCTTTAAAAAAGACGGCGTTTCCCATTGTTTAAAGCAATATGAGAGCGTTAACAGTTCTCCGTAGTCAAAAGTTACCTGCACTGTCTTTTTCTGCTTCATTTGCAGCGTAAACGCTTTTGTAACGCAATTCAATCTTAAATTATTAAGATGAAAGTGTACTAAACCGCCTAGCAAACCTTTTTCAACGTCTGTAATAAACATTATACATCGAGTAAGGTAGTTACCGAACTCTTTTAACTGGTCGAGTGTGAATTTGTATTTTTTCATTCCTCATTTTTTAAAGTGGTTTAGACTGTCAATTCTATGCTGCAAACTGTCATAGTAACATTTATTAAGTTTGTCTTGTTTGTAATTCTCCGCTATGCAGATAATTAAAATTGTATAGCAAACGAACGTTAATGATACAACTATTATTAAGAGTTTTTTCATGCTGCAATTCTTTTTGATTTGTATAATTCTATCGAATAGGGAGCCACTTTAATTGGATTTACAACTTCAACCGCAATTACATTGTTGCCGTTGATCTCTGTAATTATTTCGCATATCTTATTTTTAAGTGGCTCTTGTTTAGACCAAACAGCGCATTGTATTTCTAACATTTGCTGAAAGTCATTCATGTACAGTTCTGCATACTCAATGCGTGACCAGTCCTTTGTTATTTTATCTAAGCAAGCCTGATGACCTAAGTCGTGACGGGTATATGTTTCTCCCTTTTGCCCATAGATAAAATCAAAAGAGGGCAACGGTTTACGATGCCAACATCTATCCTTCTCATATTGCGTGAAAGGTGTTATTCCATCGGGACGAACGCCCCAGTAAATTACAAGTTTGAACTTTGTGGTGTTTAGTTTTCTACTTTTTTCCATTTTTTCGCGTGTTAGTTCTGTTAGTAATTGAATACAAAAAATTAAACTTAGTTTTTGATAGCTTTACTCGTTTATATCGCTTGTGATAGCTGTATTTGCTGTATTAGAACAACAAAGAGCGCACGAACCCAAAATAAAAACGGGCAGCTACATTTAGGGGGTTAATCTCCCCTTACAACTCGAAATATTAATTTCTCAAGTTATAACAAATGTAACTGCCCGATTAATTGTACTTCTTAAAGAGCAGGGTACGATATGAAAGTAATTTTATGGCGGCATAGTTGGGGGGTAGGGGAGTAGATTAACAAATGTCAAAAAATATTGTATATTTACAACACTTTCCTTGAAATATTGAGATGTAAAAAAGCGATTTTCAAAAATTGCTGACCCTCGGAAACTCTTGTAAATAAAGGCATTTCGGGTTATCTTAATGATAATTATA
>Ga0157378_10004206_pt1 | contig 12708 bp, 10 predicted proteins | sample M65metaG_FD_115309 | JGI IMG/M metagenome (GOLD analysis project Ga0157378, IMG submission 115309) | Miscanthus rhizosphere microbial communities from Kellogg Biological Station, Michigan, USA - M6-5 metaG | ecosystem: Host-associated > Plants > Roots > Rhizosphere > Soil | place: USA: Michigan...
AGCCACCTCGGCCCTGACTACGCCGACAAGATCGAGAACCAGGATGCTGTCTATGCGTGTGGCTGCTGCGGCAACGGCATCGCGTTTGCGCTCGCGGATGGAGTCAGCACTTCCCTCGGATCCCGGTTCGCCGCGGCGCTCGCTGCCTTCCGCTTTTGCCGCGCACTCAGGGAACTCGAGCGCAATGCGCCACAAAGCCCTTCCGCGTTGATCGAAGCCGTCGCCACAACCCAGCGCGGAATGGATAGCGTGTTGAAACGCCTGCTGGATGACCCCTTCTGTCCCGCGATGGAGCAGATATTGAGTGCCTCTCGCATGCCAGCCCGAACCGTGCATGCGGTCCTCGAAAACACTCGAACCGCCGAAAAGACTTCACTTCTCCCTGCGCTCGCCACTACTCTGATCGGCGGCCTCATTCGCCCTTCTTCTGTCGCGGGCAGCTTCACTGCTTCCGTCATCTGCCTCGGCGACGGCGTCGTCGAAAAAATCTCGCTCGGTGGCCAGTTCCAACAGATTATTGCAACTGATCCCGAGATATCTGAAATCACCCATTCCATGTCGCCCGGTCCGCTCGCCGCCAAGTTTATCCGTTCCGGGAAGCTCGCCCCCGTCACCATCGACATGCGCCAAGGCGATCATCTCCTGGTAAGCAGCGACGGCCTCGCCCGCGGACATTCGGGCCCAGTCTGGCCCATGATCGAAGAATTAGCTGGCGACATTCGGGCCAGATTGCAACGCGGAATTGCCGATTCCACGGCCATCCTTTTGCGCGACGTTACTGCGAAGGCCAGTGAACTCCGCAATTCCAGACATCTGTTCGACGACAACGTTTCCTTAATTCTCATCTCGGCAGGCTGATCATGGCGGAAAAGGCCGAAATTCGACGAGAGGCTAAAGAGCGCCAGGGAACGGTGATCGTAAGCCGGCGCGGCCGCTACTTCATCGAGGGTGACCAAAGAAGAGCCCGTTTCCAGTCAGGCGCCGAAGGTCTCGTGCAACCCGCAATTGAAGAAGGCACTGGAAAAAAATACCGCATCAAAGTGTTCTGGGATCCCGATGAGTCTCGCCTGGCCCGCTCCCGCGCCCTCGTGCACCGCGCTCTCGCCCGTCCCGAAAGTTCCCTCGATGTCCTCGGCGGCGCACCTTTCGCAATCCTTGACTCCCTTGGCGGCTCTTCGCGCTTTGCCGTAATCATGAAGAACATCGAGGGCGTCAGTTGGAAAGATCTTCGCCGCGACGCCGAGTTTGCCGGTGTCTATCCGCCTCCCGATTGGCCCTCGTTCAGGACGCGATGGCTCTGGGCATACGGGCTCGTCACTGCCGTAGCCAAAATGGAGACTCTCAACTTCATCCATGCCGATCTGTCTGATGGAAATCTCGTCGGCCTACATACTGGAAACCGCGCGGGAGAGTTGGCGCTGGTCGATTTCGACGCGTACTTCAACCCAGACTATCCTAGCAATTATCTGGGGACCAGCGGCTTCGTCGCCCCTGAAATATGGAGCCAGAGCGCCATCGGGGTCGGCAGCGACCGCCTCGCCATGGCTATTCTCATTCAGGAGTTCCTGCTGGTCGGTGACCATGAACTAAACGCGACTGACGCTTTTCAAATCCACTACACACAAGAGCAGATCTGTGCCCTTGAGTGCACCGCGCACCCGCTTCTTCGCCTAAAGTATCCGGCCATTGCAAACTTGTTCGATAGAACCTTGAAAGCGCCCTCGCGCAATCTGCGGCCTGAACCGATGGAATGGCGAGAGACTCTGCGTACCCTGCGCCGCACAGGGCCAGTTGTCGTCCACCTCACTCCGCCGACCGGAGGGCCTGACCTGCCTATTGAACTCCGCCCGGGAGAATTCAAGGACCTCGCCCCTACGCTCTTCGGCATCCATGCCGACCTCGTCCTCCACGAATCGCTTTGTGTGCGGCCACATCCCGGGTCCCATGTCCTCCTCCGTCCGGTCGATGGTACTTGGAAGGAACTTGCCGACTCATCCGACGTGGAGATCTCTCCGAATTCTCGTCTCTTCGACCGAGCTGGCAAGATGCAGGCTCAGGTTGTTGTGGATGCAGCGCCGGAAGACGCTACTGATCCGCAAAGCCAGACGGATCTGAGGTCGTACGATCAGACCGTCGACGACTCTGCGCCATCCGTAAACGGGATAAATCGGAAGAGGCTCACAAAGATCAAATGGAATAAAGTCGCTCTTTCTGTTGCCATTCTCTGCATCGTGTTCATTTTGATTTGGGCGTTCGTTCACCTCAAACGCAGACAATTTCGCTCCCTGACTTCCTCCACGGATACGTCCGTCCCCAATCAGTCGACATCCCCGGTTACTGGGCCACAAAGTGCACAACACCTTCCCACTGAGGATGCTGCTCCGCAGACGTCTGATCCCGTTCAGGACAGCGCCACGCCTCAACAGATATCGCCGCCTTCGGAAGTCCCTCCTCCCGTGTCTAAACCAGGCACCGAGCCCGATTCAGTTGAGCTGCCACCCACTCCATCCGAAACGCCGTCTGATCCGGCTGGGCCGGATGGTTCTAAACTGGCGGCCGGCGTTCCTCAGGTCGAACCGCCGAAAGCCCCTATCGAGCCGAACGTATATCGCGGTCCGCCTTCAGGCGACTTCGTCTGGTCCGGCACGGTCGAAAAGAATCAGCTGATTGAGATTGCTAACGGCTCTCCCAGTATCGGGTCCATCAACGGTCAGCCGTTGCCTGGAGTTCCCGTATCCATTTCCATCGTGGACGCGCAGATCGCAGTCGTCGCCCAACCTAATCCGCTCAATCACTTCTCCACTGTGGTGTTCCGGAGCACAACAAAGGGGAAGATCGCATTCGGAGTTCACTGGGTCGTCTTACCCATCAACTAAACCGTGTGGAGGAAGCGATGCTGACATATTTCTCTCGAACTGTCTTGCTGCCCGTGTTCCTGTTCTCCGCGGCCTTGGCCGCTTGCGCGCAAGCGCCAGATCTAGACAAAGCGCCTTTTACTGTGAGGCTTACCGCACCCCTTAGCACAAGGACCAGCGAAAAAGGACAGGAGGTTACAGCTCAGGTCGTGGCTCCCGCACGGTATCAGAATTGGTTCTTGGTCGGGCGAGTAGACAAATCCGTCAGCAGCGGATCCTTCGATAAGAAATCCGAGCTTCGCTTTAGCTTTAAGCAACTAATGAATCCTGATGGGTCGGTCAAAATTCCCGTCTCCGCCCAGGTGACATCCTTCTCCAATTCAAAAGGCGTGAAGAACACCGACGAAGAGGGCCAGATCGTTGAGCACAAGAATCAAGCAGCCAAGTCGGCGGTCATCGGCGGCGCACTCGGGGCGGGCATTGGTGCCCTCGCCGGGGGCGCGAAGGGCGCCGGCATCGGGGCTGCTGCTGGAGCCGCAGCCGGACTGCTCTTTGCTTCATTCGGTACTAAGGCTCCAAGCATCACGTTTGATACAGGTAGTGAGTTCGAGCTGTCTGTGTCCACCGGATCGCGGGAGTGATTGAACTGCCCGTTCCCTCCAACCGAACCGGCCGGCAGACCTCCATACCGGCTCGAGCCGCTGCTCGCCTCGCCAGATTGCCGAAGGAGTTTTGAGTCGCTCATATGGCCAGAAAGAAACGTTTGCAATTCACGACCCGCGCTTTTTTATGTGTGGATCGCAGTTTAGCGCAACAGATAACGCGAAACGGTCGAGTGACCCCACTGACCGGAAACAATCTTGATTTTTGTGAAATTGTTGAACAACTCCGGCCTAGCATTTTGGGGCGACGGGGCTGGGTACGACCTGAATTTTCTGGATTAAGTATCGATAAGCCGACTTCTCGGTACCAATCCGGTGTCGGTGAGTGCATTGGCGGAGTTACGTCAATTGTCTGGCCCACAGTTCTCTAAGCTGCTGGCACCGCGAGCCGATTTGCTGCAACAGCCCAAGCATATCCGGCTGGCCATGCTCTTCAGCGAATTGCCCGTCCGACAGACGGTAGAAATTCATGGCCTGCACTCCGATTGCTTTTCCCGTCGGTGGGAAGCCGAAAAATGTGGCCTGATGAGTGCCCCACATTGTGAATCTTGCGGCAACTTTGTCGCCCTCATCAACCATCTCCTCCAGAGTCCATTGAATATCGGGGAAGCTGCCGCGCATCAGCCCGATGATAGCGAAGTAGCCAGCCGGACCGCGCATCGATTCGGGACTTCCCGGAACATCAAATATCGCGTCTGGCGAAATGAGCTTCTGAGCAAGCCTCTCGCTGGCAGTGTTAATGAATTCCAGGAAACGGCGCATAACGATCTTGTTGGTTTCTGCGGTCATCGTGGTATCTCCTCCATTATCTCTTTTCTCTGAGCGGCGACAGCAGGGTTATCACGATTCCAGATCCTGCTTCGCTCGGAAACACAGTGCCTTCCCGCGGGTCGTGATGACTCCTGACCCTACTGTTCCACCACATTCATCTGTTGTTCGTTTATACGACCGCTATGAACCTTAGACTCGGACAGAGCACGGTCAAACTCTTTCTGGTCCCCTGCGGTGAGTACAAGGTTGGCGGCTTCGATGTTTTCCTCAAGATCTTGACCTTACCCGTTCCGGGGATCGGAACGATGAACGGCTTTTTGGCCAGCAACCATGCGAGCGATAGCTGCGCCGTCGTTGCGCCTTTCCCCTTTCGCTAGCTTGATAACGCGATCGACGAATGGCTTGTTCGCGGCAATGCTTTGTGGCTGGAAGCGATCGAAGCCAGAAGGCAGATCCGATTAGTTGTGTGCGGGGCGCGCCATCACAGTCGTCATGCCGACTTCTCGTTCCTTTTCCGGTGCGCACAGAAGAAGATTTGCCCACACGCCCCGATCAGGATCGTGGGATCTTGGCGCAAGTCGCCATAGCAAAGATCATTTACAAATCGAACACCGACCTTGGTGTTACGCTGCGCGACAGTGCAGACACTGTATTCGATATTCGACAGGGCTTCGACATCTCCGATCGTCAGATAGGTGACGACCGGAGATGCAAAGAAAAGTCCCAATTGTGCGGTCTTCTCGCAGGGTTGTCAGTAACTCCTGGCCAAGTGGAATTTCGTCGAGGCAATGAAGCCTCTCTGTGCGGGGAGACTTAGGCCCGCCTGAATCCTTTGAGAGCCCGGACCAGTAGATTTACTTCCCTCCGATCCTAATGCAGGATCGCCAAAGAGTGCGGAAGCGATGTCGAATCCGAGCCAGTAGCGGACATCGGGGTCCGCGGTGCGGGCGGAAGCCACGGCAGGGTCGGAGGCTGCCATGCTAGCGCCGATGGCTGCAAGCTCAGGATTGCGGTTGCGATCCATGGCGAAAGAGGAGGCTACTTTGAATCCTTCCTGACCGGCGGGAGGCAACGAGTCGAGAATCCTCTGCTTTCCAGGGCCCCATTGGGTGTCCTTGCTTGTAGCGGCAATGCCGACATCGAATCCGTGACGAACGGGACCCTCGGGCTGGCGGTCGCGGAGCGCACTAACGAGCGGATCGTCGGCCGCGAGGGCTGCTCCAGCTGGTGCGAGCTGATCGGCTTCGCTTAGAAGGTTTTGCCCCCCTCCGTTGGCACGGCACTTGGCGGAAAGGTCGGCAGCTTCGGGGGCTCCGCGGTTGAGCGCGGACTGGGCAGCATCACAGACCGATACCGGCACACCCGACGCCCCTGGGGTAAGATCCACTTTCTCGTTAGCTGAAATTTGTGCGTTTTGCGCGGCGAGCCGTCCGGCAATCTGAGCGTTGGCAGCATTGCATTGTGTTTCCAGAGTTTTCGCCGCAGGCGAGTTTCTGGCCCGCGCTGAACGAGCTGAAACACAGATCGGTGCCTCCACGCCGGCAGGCGGGGATGGCGAGTCATGAACTCGGCCGATCGAGGCCACCGGGTTTGGAGATGGCGGGTGAAGGGGCGCGGGCGAAGGGGCCCCACAGATCAGGCCCATTGCATCGAGCCATACTCCCGAACGTCCGTAGACTCCGGTCGCGAATTGGCCCGGTGGGCATACCTGACGGTCCTGGTTTGTTGAAATAAGCGAGCCTCCCACATCACCTGGAAAGGCCGGCTTAGAGGCTACGGCTGAGGGGCCGTCAAACACGGCTGCTGGGTTCGCCGGCAGAGTTTGATTTGAGACAGGTAGCCCGCAGTAGAGACGCACGTTATTGACGACGACCGTGTCGGCTCCCTCGGCAACCACGTCAAGACCGAGTACGGCTGGTGTGCGTGGAGGACACCGCAACTGCACCGGACTGCCACCTGGCCCCCCGAACCAGGGATGATTGCCGGAGATGGCGCCAGCCGCGTTCGCGCACTCAGGCTGGATAGCATCAACGTCGTCGCCGGCTCGCAACACCACGCCAGTCAGGTACTCGTTCGGCCCGCAGGGCGCCTTAAATTCACCTCCGCCCGGTCCGCCGAGAAGTGGAAGATAAGATTTGACATCGACTCCGTTGGGAATGTAGCCGCCTGCCGGGATCTGGCCAATCATGGACGGAGCACTATGGAGTGCGATGAAAATCCAGATGACCACAGGCGTAGATCGCGAATCGAGGAAGGCGTGGATTATCCGGACTGGCAAGCTGGAGCGGGGACACGGAGAAGTGAAAGCGATTTTCAGCATTGAGGATCCCTCCTGAGCGCGCGATATTCCATTGCAGCTGCTGTTCAGTAACTCCTGCCGAGTTGATACTTTGTTGAGGCAATGAAGCCTCTCTGTGCGGGCGGACTCAGTCCGGCCGGCTGGACGAGCAGGAACAGTGGGAAGAGTGACCGCAATTTGCGCGGAAGGGGAGCGGGGAAAGCTCTGAGAGTCGAAGCGGTCATGGAACATCCCTTCCTTGCTGTCAGGTGGACTGCGCTCACACATTTTCAGAAGAGACGAGATGCGAAGTCCCGGTTGAAGATGTGCTAGTAAGTCCGGGCTAGATGGAATTGGGTGGAAGCTGTGAAGCCTCGCTGGGCCGGGGCGCTGAGCGAGGCAAGAATTCTGGCTGAGCCGGGACCTGTGGACTTACTGCCTTCGGAGCCGAGTTTGGGGTCGCCGTAGAGAGCCGAGGCGATGTCGAATCCCAACCAGAAGCGGACGTCGGGGTCGGCGGTGCGAGCGCGCTGTACGAGAGGGTCGGACGCAGCGATTTTGATTCCAACGGCGTCAAGTGCAGCGTAACGGTTTCGATCGAGAAGATAGGAGGCGGCAAGTTTGAACCCATCCTGCTGCGCCGCCGGTAAAGAATCGAGAATGCGCTGCTTGCCGGGTCCCCAGAGGGTGTCTGAGCCGCATGCGCCGACGCCGATCTCGAAGCCGCGATGAGTTTCGCCCGCCGGCTGGCGCCGCTCGAACTCGGCGAGAAGTGGATCGGCTCGGATCAAAGCCGTTGCCGCGGCGGAGAACTGGTCGGCTACGGGGACAAGTTTCTGGCCTCCACCAGCGGCGTTGCACTTGGCAGTGAGGTCGGCGGCTTCGATGGCGCCACGGTTGATGGCGGCTTGCGCAGCGTCGCAGATCGAAGTCGGAACTCCGGAGGGGCTGGGTGCTAAGTCTGCTTTTTCCGCAGCGACGATTTTGGCGCCTTCCGGGCTACATTGGGCTTCTAGATACGGCGCTGCGGGAGAGTTTCTTGCGCGAGCGTCGGCTGCCTTTTCGCACAGTGATTGGGCGGGACCGGGAGTGGATCCCCCCTGAGCCTTGACCCGGCCGAGCGAAGAGACGACGCGCTTGTCTTGAGGTGTGAGTCTGAGCGCGGCGGGCGGAGGGCCGCAGATGATTCCGACCGCATCGAGCCAGACTCCGGAACTGCCGGTAACGCCGAGAGCAATTTGGCCGGGTTCGCACTCATCTTGATCGTGAATGGGTGCAGCAGCAAAGCGGCCGGAAGATGATACATGGAATTGCGGTCCGTCGAAGACGGCGTCGGGGTAACTCACCAAACGCCGGCCGTCGGAGGCGAGGCCGCAAAAAATATGAATGTTGTTGACGACGACCGTATTCATTCCTTCTGCGCCTACGTACATGGCGACGACGGCAGGGGTCTTCACCGGGCAGAGCAGGACTTTGAGGCTCCCGCCGTTGCCGCCGTGCCATGGTGTATCGGTGGGCCGTCGGTCGTCGACGCCGAGACAAAGCTGCTGAATTGCGTCCACGTCGTCGCCGGCGTGGAGAGCGACGCCGGTCAGGAAGTAGTTGGTTGGGCACATGTCGGCGAACGGTTCGCCTCCCGTGCCGCCAATGGGTTTGAGGCCGTGAACCTGGCCGACCTGACTGTGCAAGGTGGCGAAGGAGCTTATGAGCAATAGCAGGAGAGGGATTCGCGATTTTCTAGTTGAGGTTGGACGAGTCGGAAAGAAGAACGGAAATCGCTTGCCGGAAGAGAGGAACGCGTGGGACTCGATGTTGAGCATCCCAGGTACCTACTTTCTAACTTGGACGAAGCTGACTCGCCGGGGAGCGAGTGTTGCAATTGTTGCACACTACTCAAGTTTGTGCGCCGCAGCTCTGCAACTACCCGAAATCGCGCCAGTAATGCGAACTGACGAAGTACTCCGCATTGCGCTCCGTGTGAGCAATATTGAACAGACGCGGACGCATCAATGCCACGAATTCCCTGAAGCCAATCACTCCACCAATCTGCCGTGTGCGATTGATGCGCCAACTCTTATCGTGGCAGCTTTGCCGAAACTCGTCTTTCCGGCAGGATAACCAGCTTAGGGACTTGTAAAATTGAAGCTGGTTATCCCAATCGCATCCATTTAAAGATTCGGCCATTGTAGCCATGACTGTCCCCTGACTGAATCAATCCACGTTTGGAGGACTAGACGGGATTTAATGAAGAAAGCGCGAAGGCGACAATCGAAGCAACATCGGTTTCTCGGTTTCCGCTTCGATTTCAAGAGGTCGCGGGATGGGCTCGGCGATCTGGATCTTCTTTCCTACAACGTGCTCAACCGGTCAGTTCAAAGCGGCACATCCATGATGGATGCCCTCATGGAAGCCCTCAGTTTGGCGGACAGGCCGATCCCAGTTAAATTCATCAGCGAAAAGCTGCGTGAACCCATACTACTCAGGGGGCGCGTGTTCTTTGGAGATGCTTGGAAAGAGATTGATGATGTGGTCCAGAATTACCAAAGGATGCGATGGTGGATTACTGTGCAGGGGTTAGTCATTGACGAAATTCCACCGGAATTAGATTCTCTCTCCGAGTTCGAACGGATCGTGGGTCCTCTAGTGTCAGGACACTTTACTATTTCGGTTGAGATGCTTAGGGCAATCGCGGACAAGCTCGACTCGGCTGGTTTCAAACTCAAGGACCATTTGCAGCCTGTTGAACGTAAGGCGATAGCGGCCGAGCATCAAAAACACCACTCCACAACAATTCACAACTTCGCTTCTGCGGTCTCGAATCCACGTTTCGTCCGGATGGTGCGTCGTGCAATCTACCGAGCCCGCGAGAAATACGAGAAGGCGCTTGCCGCGTCCAGCGAAGCAGACTGGACACCTTTTATCCGGTGAGCTAAGTCCCTGAAAGATAGGCAATAAGATCGCGAGATTCTGTCCACTCTATCCGCTGAAAGTGCCTCCTGTATCGACGCTTTACGCCGATTGAGGCAACCTCGTTCTGTGATCTGTGCACCAGGCAAGGCGGATCAACGGTGGAGCGTCGTGGAAACAAGCTCGCAAGAGAAACTCTTGATTAGGTACGTCTCGATTACGGACCTTCGTCCCTACCCCAAAAACGCCCGTACACATTCGAAGCGACAGATCGGCCAAATCCTGAACAGCATGAAGGCGTTCGGTTTCACGAATCCGATCATCATCGATTTGAACAAGAGAATCATTGCCGGTCACGGTCGATGGGAAGCAGCCAAGCTTCTGGGAATTACCGAACTACCGACAATCTGTCTGGAAGACCTAAGCGAAGATGAGATCCGGGCTTACGTTATTGCGGACAACAAGATCGCTGCGAATGCTGGCTGGGATAAGGAGATCCTGGCCATTGAACTGCAGAACCTCTTGACTCTGGACAACGCTGATTTCGACATCACGGTATCTGGATTCGAGATCGCTGAGATTGATGCGATTCTTGAAGAAGTCAAGAATGCAGCGGAACAAGAGGTCGGTGCTCCAGAGCCTGAATTCGAAGGGAATCCAGTAGCAGAAGCAGGAGATCTTTGGGTACTGGATAAGCACAAGATCGCCTGCGGGAACTCCCTGCGCGATGCGCCGTATCGAGAACTTCTGGGCAACTGTCGAGCGGCAGCGGTCTTTACCGACCCGCCCTATAACGTCAGGATCGATGGGAATGCCACCGGAAAAGGTTCGATTCGGCACCGCGAGTTCTCGATGGCGTCCGGGGAAATGAGTGGCGCTGAATTCGTTTCGTTCTTAAGCAATGTTTTCGCGAACATGGCGCGCTTCAGCTCTATGAACTCCGTTCACTACCTGTGCATGGATTGGAGGCACGTGGACGAGCTTTTGGCGGCGGGCAAACGGCATTATGCGTCGTTACTGAATATATGTGTGTGGGTCAAAGACAACGGTGGGATGGGCAGCTTCTACCGTTCGCAGCACGAATTCGTCTTCGTCTTTCGCAAGGGCAAAGAAACTCACCGCAACAATATCCAGCTCGGTAGATTTGGCAGGAACAGAACGAACGTCTGGCAGTATCCCGGTGTCCAGACCCAGTCCCGTCAGAGCGATGAAGGCAACCTCCTCGCCCTCCATCCAACCGTGAAACCGATCGCCATGGTCGCCGACGCGCTCCTCGACAGCACCGCCCGCGGTGAGATCGTGCTCGATCCATTCCTGGGATCAGGAACGACGTTGATGGCTGCCGAACGAGTGGGACGGATTTGTTGTGGGATCGAAATCGATCCCGTGTACGTGGATGTTGCCATTCGGCGCTGGCAAAAGTACACCGGCGGAGCTGCAATTCATGAAGCTTCCGGCAAACGGTTTGAAGAGATTGCAGCCGAGAAGGAGATGGTTTGTGGATAACGACGGATCGTATGAGATCGGTTACGGAAAACCCCCGCAGGCCTCTCGGTTCGCACCGGGGAAATCCGGAAACCCAAAAGGACGTCCAAAGGGCTCGAAGAACCTGGCCACGGTGGTGCTCCGGGAATCGTGCCAGCGTGTGCGTGTGAACGGCCCACGGGGCTCACGGATGGTTACCAAGCTCGAAGCCGCTGTCATGCAGATTGGGAACAAGGCGGCACAGGGCGAACTACGCGCAGCTCGAGAACTGTTCAACCTGGTGCAACGGTCAGAGGTGGAGCTCGGTGCAGCGGCTAGCGGGCCGAGCTTTCAGGAAGCTGACGCACGTGTCCTCCAAAACCTGCGCAGGCGCTTTGAGGGCCTGAGCACATCCGAAACGAAGTCACCCAAAATCGAGTCCGAGGAGGGTTCGAAATGAGCAGCGTGCATCATCTGTCCTTCACTGAATACGAAGCCCTATTGCGCAACGACTTTGCGAGCTTTGTCGAGCGCAGCTTCTATGAACTGAACCCACAGACTGAGTTCATTCCCGGCCGGTATATCGACCTGATGGCCTCTACGCTCGAAAGATGCCGTCTAGGACTTGCGAAGCGCCAGATCATCAACATGCCGCCGAGAACGCTGAAATCGCACGCGGCCAGCGTTGCCTTTCCAGCCTGGCTGCTGGGCCGTGATCCTTCCGCACAGATCATCTGTGCGAGCTACGGTCAGGACTTGGCAGACAAACACGCGCGGGATTGTCGAACCCTGATGCAATCAGAGTTCTATCGTCGCTTGTTCCCCAAAACGGTGCTATCGAAAGACCGGCTAGCTGTGAACGACTTTATGACCACTGCGCAAGGTTTTCGCATGGCGACTTCTGTAGGAGGCGCACTAACAGGGCGTGGCGCAGACTTCATCATTCTTGACGACATCATGAAACCCGACGACGCATTGTCTGAAACCCGCCGCAAATCTTCGAACGACTGGTATTTCAATACCTTGTTTAGCCGGCTGAATAGCAAGGAGAACGGTCGAATCCTGGTCGTTATGCAGAGGCTGCATCAGGGCGACCTAATTGGTGAGGTGCAGGAACGTGAACCATGGGATGTGCTCTCGCTCCCGGCGATTGCCTCCGCGGATGAGTTTTACGCCTTCGAGACTGCATTTGGCCGAGGTGCATATTTCCGCAAGCTTGGGGAAGCTTTGCACCCAGAGAGGGACTCGGTTGAAACTTACAAGCGCATCCGAGAGGCTGTCGGCGAGTACGTCTTCCAAAGTCAGTACCAGCAGGAGCCAATCCCGCTCGAAGGAGGGCTCATTAAGAAGGATTGGTTGCGGTTCTACGATCCCAATCAGCTTCCGAAATCGTTCACCTACGTAATCCAGAGTTGGGACACGGCGAACAAAAGCTCAGAGATGAACGACTTCAGCGTTGGCACAACGTGGGGCATGTGGAACGGCCAGTTCTACCTTCTCGATGTGTATCGAAAACGCGCCGAGTTCCCAGAACTGAAGCGAGCGGTCGTCAGCGCCCATCAGAAGCACGATCCCAATAAGGTCCTAATCGAGGACAAAGCGTCTGGCACAGCACTGATTCAGGAACTGCGCCGAGAATTCGTATTTGGTGCCGAAGCCTATGCACCTGACCCGGGCACCGACAAGTTCATGCGCTTTGCCGCTCATGCAATCCAATTTGAGAGCGGGCGGGTTCTTCTTCCCACCCACGCACCATGGCTGGATGAATATA
>Ga0157378_10004208_pt1 | contig 12705 bp, 16 predicted proteins | sample M65metaG_FD_115309 | JGI IMG/M metagenome (GOLD analysis project Ga0157378, IMG submission 115309) | Miscanthus rhizosphere microbial communities from Kellogg Biological Station, Michigan, USA - M6-5 metaG | ecosystem: Host-associated > Plants > Roots > Rhizosphere > Soil | place: USA: Michigan...
AGGGCGAAGGCGGCCTCGTTGGCGATCTGGGCGAAGAGGCGGCCGAGGACCTCCTCGGCAGCGGGGTCGATCTGGGCGAGATGGGCCGGGTCGAGAGTCGGCGCCTCGATACCGAGGTCCGGGTCCGGCTCACGGCCGGCGCCGGCGCCGGCGCCGTAGTCGTGGTAGCCGCGGCCGCTCTTGCGACCGAGCCGGCCTTCGGCGACCAGCTGCTCCTGGATCTGGCTGGGGCGCCAGCGCTCGGGCTCGCCGCCCTGGGCGAAGAAGGAGCGGGCGATTTCGAGGTTGACGTCGAGGCCGATCAGGTCGAGCAGCTCGAACGGGCCCATGCGGAAGCCGCCGCCGAGGCGGACGATGCGGTCGATCCGGGCCGCCTCGGCGACGCCGTCGCCGAGGATCCGCAGCGACTCCAGGGTGAAGGGGCGGGCGAGGCGGTTGGCGACGAAGCCGGGACTGTCCTTGGCCCGGATCGGGGTCCGGCCCATTCGCTCGGCGACTTCGGTCGCCGTCGCCAGCGCCGCCTCGGTGGAGCGCTCCGCGGCGACCACCTCGACCAGCTTCATCAGCGCCGGCGGGTTGAAGAAGTGCATGCCGACGAGGCGCTCGGGCTGCGGCACCCCTTCGGCGATCTCGGAGACGCGCAGCGAGGAGGTGTTGGTGGCGAAGACCGGCTCCGGCCCCAGCGCCTCGGCAAGGCCGGTGAAGATCTGCCGCTTCAGCTCCAGCTTCTCCGGCGCAGCCTCGATCACCATGTCGCACCCGGCGAGGCCGCTCAGCTCTATCGTCGTCTCGACCCGGCTGCCTGCTTCCAGCGCCTCGTCGATGCTCCAGCGCTCCCGCTCGACCCCCTTGTCGAGCGCTTCCCGCAGGCGCGAGGCGCCGATCTCTACGACGTCGGGCGCAACGTCGTAGAGGACGGTCTCGTAGCCGCCGAGGGCGGCGATCTGGGCGATCCCGCGGCCCATGGTCCCGGCGCCGAGGACGCCGACCCGGGACACGCTCACCGGCCCTGGAAGCGGGGTTCGCGTTTCTCGAGGAAGGCGGTCATCCCCTCGACCCGGTCCTCGCTCGCCATCGCTTCGTCGAAGAGGGCGCGCTCCTCGCGCAGGCCGTCGGCGAGGGTCGTCTCCTGCGCCGCCAGCACCGCCAGTTTGCCCAGCCGCACCGCCAGCGGCGGCCGCTCGGCGACGAGCCGCGCCAGCTCGATCGCCTCGGTCAGCCATTTGCCTTTGCCGACCACCTGGTTGACGAGGCCCCAGCGCTGCGCCGTCTTCGCGTCCCAGCGGCGGCCGGTGAGGACGTACTCCATCGCCCGCTGCTTGCCGATCGCCCGCGCCAGCCGCTGGGTGCCGCCGCCCCCGGGGATGATCCCGAGCGTGATCTCCGGCTGGCCGAAGCGGGTCCCCTCGTCGCAGACGATCATGTCGCAAGCCAGCGCCAGCTCACAGCCGCCGCCGAAGGCGTAGCCGGAGACCGCAGCGATCGTCGGCGTCCCGATCGCGGTCAGGCGAATCCAGAACTCCATCCCCTGCGGATCGGGCGGGGCGTCGAGCGGCCGCTCAGCCATCGCCCGGATGTCGGCGCCGGCGGCGAAGAACTCGTCGTGGCCGGCGAGGACGATGCAGCGCACCTCCGGATCGGCGTCGAGCCGCTCCAGCGCCCCGGCGATCTCGCTGCGCATCTCCGGCGAGAGCGCATTCCGCGCCTTGGGTCGGTTCAGCCGCAGCAGGCCGACGTGGAACTCGTCGACGGAGACCTCGACGAAGCCGGCCAACTCAGGGCTCCTGCAGGGGGAGCATCGCGTTGATCCCGGTCGCGGCGCGGCCGATGATCAGCTTCTGGATCTGCGAGGTGCCCTCGTAGAGGGTGGTGACGCGGGCGTCCCGCAGGTAGCGCTCGACCGGGTAGTCGTCGACGTAGCCGGAGCCGCCGTGGACCTGGATCGCCAGGTTCGCGCATTCGACCGCCGCCTCGGTAGCGAAGAGCTTCGCGACCGAGGTCTCGGTCGCGTTCGGCTTCTTTTCGTCCTTCAGCAGGCCGGCGCGCAGGACCAGCATCCGGCTGGCGTCGCGCTTGAGAATCATCTCGGCGATCATCTCCTGGACCAGCTGGAAGCGGGCCAGGGGGACCCCGAACTGCTTGCGCTCTTTCGCGTACTCGACCGAGCTCTGCACGCAGCCTTCGCAGATGCCGACACAGCCGGCGGCAACGCTGTAGCGGCCGTTTTCGAGCGCGCTCATCGCCACCTTGAAGCCGTCTCCCACCTCGCCGAGCATCGCGTCCTCGCCGACCTCGACCTCGTCGAGGGAGATTTCGGCGGTGTCGGAGGAGCGCAGGCCGAGCTTGCCGTGGATCTCCTGGGTGGTGAAGCCGGCGGAGTCGGTGGGGACGATGAAGGCGGCGAGGCCGCGGTGCTTCAGCGCTGGGTCGGTCTGGGCGAAGATCAGGGCGAAGTCGGAGACGTTGCCGAGGCTGATCCACATCTTCTGGCCGCTGATCGACCAGCCCCTCTCGGTCTTCTTGGCGCGGGTGCGGAGGTTGGCGGCGTCGGAGCCGGTGTCGGGCTCGGTCAGCCCGAAGCAGCCGAGGCCCTCGCCCGAGCAGAGACGGGGCAGCCACTTCTTTTTCTGCTCCTCGGTTCCCCACTTCTCGATCGGGCCGGCGACCAGCGAGGTGCAGACGGAGACGACAGTGCGGGCGGAGGAGTCGGCTCGGCCGATTTCCTCGGCGATCAGGCCGTAGCTGACGTAGTCCAGGCCGCGGCCGCCGTGCTCTTCGGCCACCGGCGCCCCGAGGAAGCCGATCTGGCCGAGCTTGCGCGCCAGCTCGCGGTCGAAGCGGCCCTCGCGGTCGTTGTCGCGGATGTTAGGCAGGATCTCCCGCTCGGCGAATTCCCGCGCCGCCTCGCGGATCAGCTTCTGCTCGTCGCTGTAGGTGAAGTCCATCTCAGAGCTCCTGCAGCTCCCTGCCGAGGGTCTCGGCGAAGGCCTCCTGGGCTTCGCGGGTGCGGGGTCCGGGGGCGTCGGCGAAATCATGGCCGTCGACCGAGGCGACGGCCTGGATCTCCCGCGTCGTCGAGGCGAGGAAGGCCTCGGAGGCGCCCTGCAGCTCCTCGACGTTCCAGGAGCCCTCCTCGACGTCGAGCGCCTTGATCATCCGGTCGCGGGTGATCGACTCCAGCACGCCGTCGGTCAGCGCCGGGGTCCGCAGCGCGCCCTCGGGCGAGACCCAGAAGACCGAGGAGGTGGGGGGCTCGAGCACGATCCCGTCGGGGCGGACCAGGCAGGCCTCGTCGGCGCCGTGGGCTTTCGCCAGCCGCGTCGCCTGCATGTTTGCCGCGTAGGAGAGCGACTTGACGCCGTTGAGGATGATCGTCGGGTTGTAGGTGACGGTGGCGAGGCTGAGCGTCTCCGGGTGGTCGGGGATCGGCTCGGTGGCGGCGATGCGGCGGCCACCGCGGGTGACGATCAGCCGCAGCTGGCCTTCGACCGGCCCAGCATGCTCCAGCAGCGCCCCGATCTCACTCTCAAGCGCGCCGCGGTCGAGGCGAAGCTCAATCGAGGCGGCCGAGCGCTCCAGCCGGTCGAGGTGGTCGACCAGCGCGAACGGCTTGCCCCGGTAGAGGCGGATCACCTCAAAGACGCCGTCCCCGCGGTAGAGGCCGTCGTCTTTGAGGCCGATCGTCGCCTCGGCGATGGCGCCGATGCTCCCGTCCACGCTCGCCAGCTCTTCGAATCCGGGGGCCACGCGGCGAGGCTATCGAGTCGTCGTCGGCGCCGTTAGCCGTGTTTGCTGTGGACCTGGCAGCCGGGCTTGCCGAGGCGGTCATCGTTGACGCAGCGCTGCGGAGCCCAACGGACCTGGAAGTGGCTGTCCCAGGTGTTGGTCTGCTGGCGGCGGACGTAGAAGGGGGAGACGATGCCGGCGTAGATCGTGTGGTGGCTGATCCAGGCGATTTCGCAGCGGAAGCGGGTACGGCTGGCTTGGCGGCAGTCTCCGAAGATCCGGCTGAGGTCGGCGAAGCGCTTGCCGAAGGCGTTGAAGAGGGTGTAGACCGCGAACTCTTCGGCGACCGACTTCTTCATCACCGGCAGCGGCGCCGCCGGGTCGACGAGCGGTTCCGGAGCGCCGCTTTCGGTTGCGGCGATCCATTCCCCCACCCAGGAGGAGACGTAGTCGACGCGGGTCAGCACGTTGGGCGCCTGCGGGGTGCAGAGCGGGCCGACGACGCTGATCACGCCGAGCTCCACCGGGGTGCCGTCGGCGCGCTGGCCGATCGCCGGGCCGCCGCTGTCGCCGAAGCAGGTGCCGGATTTATTCGCCGGCGGGCTCAGCAGGCATAGCTGGACCGCGGGGGAGAACTCTTTGTAGAAGCCGCGGGTCTTGCGCTGGCAGGTGGCCGGTTTCTGAATCGCCATCGTCGCCGAGCGCAGGTTCGCCGGCGCCTGCCGGTTCTGGGCCCGGGTCAGACCCCAGCCCGCGACCGTCACCGCGGCGCCGCCTTCGTACAGCGCTGCGTCCTCGGGCCCGGCGAGCGCCAGCGGCGTCGCGCTGGTCGGCCGCGAGAGGATCAGCACTGCGGCGTCGCCGTGGATCACCCCGGGGTCGAAGGAGGGGAAGACGTGGACGGCGCTGACGTCGAAGACACTCTCGCCGCTGGCCTGCTTCGGGTTGGCGATGTTGGTCGCGAGCGCGTATTCGCCGGGCTTGGTGAAGCCTCCGGTTTCGATGTCCTCGGCGCAGTGAGCGGCGGTGAGGACCACCCGCGGCGCCACCACGGTGCCGGTGCAGGCGAAGCCGTGGCGTTCGTTGCCGGCCTCGATGTAGGCGAGGGATGGAAAATCGACGATCGATGCCGGGCTGCCGCCGATGACCGAGGCGTGCGCCCCGCCCGAGGCCGCAGCCGTCGCGGGCAGCGCTATGGCCAGCACCAGAATCGCGCCGCCGAGGATCGTCAGCAGTCGTCGCCCCGCCATCAGAGTCTGTAACACCCTAGTTGAGCGTTCAGACCGCTTCGTAGACAGTGGACAAACCTTGGCCCACCCCGACGCAGAGGGTGGCGACGCCGAACTTGCCGCCGCGGCGCTTCAGCTCCCTGACCAGGGTGCCGGTGAGGCGGGCGCCGGAGCAGCCGAGCGGGTGGCCGAGGGCGATCGCGCCGCCGTTGACGTTGAGGCGCTCCTCGTCGATCCCGAGCTCGCGGGCGCTGGCGAGGACCTGGGAGGCGAAGGCCTCGTTTAGCTCGACGAGCTCGATCTGGTCGATCGTCAGCCCGGCGTTCTCCAGTGCCCGGGGGACGGCCTTGACCGGGCCCACTCCCATGAAGGCGGGGTCGACGCCGGCGACGCCGGCGGCGACGACCCGCGCCAGCGGCTCGGCCCCGAGCTCTTCGGCGCCCTTCTCGGAGGCGACCAGCAGGCAGGCGGCGCCGTCGTTGAGGGTGGAGGCGTTGCCGGCGGTAACGGTGCCGCCCTCGCGGAAGACCGGCTTCAGCTTCGCCAGCTTCTCCAGCGAGGCGTCGGGGCGGGGGCCCTCGTCGGCCTCGACCACGACCTTCTCGCGTCCCCGCGGCGCCTCGATCGGGACGATCTCCTCCGCTAGCTTGCCGGCCTCGGTCGCGGCGACGGCGCGCCGGTGGCTGCGCAGGGCGAAAGCGTCCTGGTCCTCGCGGCTGACGCCGTAGCGCTCGGCGACGTTCTCGCCGGTCTCGCCCATCGCTTCGGTGGAGACGCCGAGCTCGGCCATCCGCGGGTTGATCATCCGCCAGCCGAGCGTCGTGTCGTGCATCGTCTGCGGCCCGCGCGGGAGGCCGCGCTCGGGCTTCTCGACCACCCACGGCGCCCGGCTCATCGACTCGACCCCGCCGGCCAGGTAGAAGTCGCCTTCACCGGCTTTGACTGCGCGGGCGGCGCTGTTGATCGCCTCGAGGCCAGAGGCGCAGAGGCGGTTGACGGTCGCCCCGGGCACGCTCTGCGGCAGGCCGGCCAGCAGCGCCGCCATCCGGGCGACGTCGCGGTTGTCCTCGCCGGACTGGTTGGCGGCGCCGAAGTAGACGTCGGTGATCCGCTCCGGATTGACGCCGCTGCGCTCGACCACGGCGGCGATCACGTGCGCGGCCATGTCGTCGGGTCGCACGCCGGAGAGAGCGCCGCGGTAGGCGCCCATCGGCGTGCGCAGGGGTTCGATCAGGTAGGCCTCGGGCATGGCTACGAACCGTATCCTTCTCGCGTGCTCTTCATCCTCGGAACCCTTGGGTTGCTGGCCTTCATGGTCGGCGTGCTGCTGGTCGTCGGGCACTTCTACCCGGGCAGCTCGGCGAGCCTCGTCGACTGGGTCCCGACCCGCTCGCCGGAGGTCGAGGCGCAGAACGAGATCGACGACGTGCGCCAGATGCTGGAGGCGCAGAACGAGATGCGGCGGCGGCGCGGCGCCCCCGAGATGACCGAAGAGGACCTCCATCGGGCGGTCGCCGAGGACGAGAAGCTGCGCCTGCGCGGCCGCGGCCCCTTCGAGGCCGGCTGAGCATGGCGCGGGCGCTGATCGTCGGCTGCGGCTGCCGCGGCCGGGAGCTCGGCGAGCGGCTGCTGGCCAAGGGCTGGGCGGTGCGCGGGACCAGCCGCCGGGAGGAGGGGCTGGAAGCGATCGAGGCGGCCGGGATCGAGGCGGCCGAGGCGGACCCGGATCGGCCCGGGACGATCCTCGAGCTGGTCGGCGACGTCGCTGTCCTCGTCCTCCTGCTCGGCAGCTGTCGGGGCAGCGAGGAGGAGCTGGCGGCGATCCACGGCCCGCGCCTGGAGCGGCTGCTGGAACACCTGGTCGAAACGCCGGTTAGGGGCGTCCTCTATGAGGGAACCGAGGAGGGGGAGGAGATCCTCCGGGCGGCGGAGCGCACCTGGCGCATCCCGGTCCGGATGGCCGGCGACGGTGACGATCCAGCGAGGCTTGTCGAGGGTCTCCTCGCAGGCCGATGACCGCAAATAGCTAAACTCCGATAAGAATTTAGGTAATAGATGAAGAAACGCGAGAGGAGCGGGAAAAATGGCTCTACAGCTCGGTGACGTAGCACCCGATTTCGAGGCCGATACCACGCAGGGCCGGATCAAGTTCCACGACTGGATCGACGGCTCGTGGGCGGTCCTCTTCTCCCATCCGAAGGACTTCACCCCGGTCTGCACGACCGAGCTCGGCTACATGGCGCGGATCGAGCCGGAGTTCGAGAAGCGCGGGGTCAAGATTGCCGGCCTCTCGATCGACCCGCTCGACAAACACGAGGAGTGGGCAAACGACATCGAGGAGACGCAGGGCGCGCGGGTCGAGTATCCGATCATCAGCGACTCCAACTTCGAGATCGCCAAGGCCTACGGGATGCTGTCGGCCGACGTCTCCGGCGACCCCGGCGACCGTACCCCCGCCGATAACCAGACCGTCCGCAACGTCTTCGTCATCGGGCCCGACAAGAAAATCAAACTCATCCTCGTCTACCCGATGACCACCGGCCGCAACTTCGACGAGGTGCTGCGGGTGATCGACTCGCTGCAGCTGACCGAAAACCACAAAGTGGCGACGCCGGCCCAGTGGCAGCAGGGCGACGACGTGATCATCTCCGGCTCGGTCAAAGAGGACGAGGCGAAAGAGCTGTGGCCCGAGGGCTGGGAGTCGCCGAAGCCCTACATCCGGATCGTGCCCCAACCGGAGAAGTCGAAGAGCTAGTCGAGGCGCTGCAGCAGGTCAGCCAGGATCCGGGCGGTTGCTCCCCAGATGAGTTGACCCTCGACCTCGTAGGTCGGGGTGTGGATGGGGACGCCGCGCCGGACCAGGCGGCGCATCTCGTAGCCCTCGCGCAGCAGCTCCAGCGAGAAAGTGAGGACCGTCTCGACCTCGGTCGGGTTCGGTCGTAGGTCGAGCTCGCCGGGGTGGGGGACGTACCCGACGAAGGGGTGGACGAGGTAGTTGGTGACGAAGGTCTTTATCGCCGGCAGCGCCTCGCCGGGCTCCACCTGCGCCGGGTCGAGGCCGATCTCCTCCTCGGCCTCTCGCAGCGCCGTCGCCCGCAGGTCCGCGTCGCCCTCGTCGCGGCGGCCGCCGGGGAAGGAGATCTCGCCCGCGTGGCGCCGCAGGTCAGCGCGGCGCTCGGTGAATATGAGGCCGGGATCATTCGGCCAGCCGTAGAGGGGCAGGAGCACGGCCGCCTCTACCGAGCGGCCGATCAGATGATCACCTGGACGGTGCCCCCGTCTACCGACCAGGCGGCGCCGGCGACGTAGGAGGCGCGCTCGGAGCAGAGGAAGACGATCGTCGCCGCGATCTCCTCGGGCTGGGCGAGGCGGCCGATTGGGCGCTTGGAGCCCGCTTCCGCCAGTGCGTCCTCGCGACTACCTGCTCCGCTGAGATCGCGTGATTGGTCGAGCAGACCGCCGGGCTCCATCCACATCTCTGCCTCGACCGGGCCGGGGGCGACCGCGTTGACGAGGACGCCGGTCTTCGCGTAGCGGTCAGCGAAGAGGCGCGAGAGCGAAAGCTCGGCCGCCTTCGCGACCGAGTACTCGGCCATCGCCGCTGAGGGGCGCTTGCCCGCGGTCGAGCAGACGTTGACGACGCGGCCCCAGCCGCGCTCGGCCATCGGCGGGATCGCCGCCCGCATCCCCCGCAGCGGCGCCATCACGTTCAGCTCGTACTGGGCGCGCCAGTCCTCGTCGGGTACCTCGTCGAGGTCGCGCCACTTGGCGGCGCCGGCGTTGTTGACGAGGACGTCGAGGGCGCCGAAGCGCTCCTCGCAGGCAGCGAGCATCCGCGCCCCGGCGTCCTCGTCGGTGACGTCGAGCTGGAGTGAGGCGGCCGCGCCGCCAGCCGGCTCCGCCGCCCGCGTCGCCTCCGCGGTCGCCGCCGCCAGCCGCTCCTCGCCGCGGGCGACCAGCAGCACCTTCGCGCCCTCGGCGCAGAGCTGCAGCGTCGCCTCGCGGCCGATGCCGCTGCTGGCGCCGGTGACGACGCAGGCGCGCCCGGCCAGGCCGAGGTCCATCAGGCGGCCTCCAGGCGCTCGACTACGGAGACGTGCGCCTCACCGGCGAGCACCTTGTGGACCGGGCATTTGGTGGCGATGACGAGGAGCCGGCGGCGCTGCTCGTCGTCAAGATCGCCCGGCAGCTTCACCCCGACCTCGAAGCTGGTCGGCACCGGCCCCTCGTAGCTCATCTCGACGTCGACCTCGAGCTCGCCGACGTCCCAGCCTTTGCGGTTGGCGTACATCTCGACCGTGATCGCGATGCAGCCGGCGAGGCTGGCCCCGAGCAGCTCCGTGGGGCGCGGGCCGCTGTCGGTGCCGCCCGCCTCCGGCGGCTCGTCGACCCGCAGGTCGTGCCTGCCGTCGAGCTCGACCTCGTGGGCGTACCCCTCGACCCGGCGGGCGACGATCCGCACGTCAGTCCTTGCCGCGGCCCTCGAACAGGGCGGGGTCGTCGACGTCGGCGAACCGGGCCATCGCGTAGACGGCGTCGGAGGCGCGGTTGACGAAGTGGATCACGGTCTCGCCCTCGATCTCGCCGGCTTCCTTCAGCTCCGAGATCCGGCGCTCGGCGCGACGGACGACGGTGCGGGCGACGTCGAGCGCCGCGGAGAGCTGGTTGCCGCCGGGGATGACGAACTTCGGCGGCAGCTCGACCCGGTCCATGTAGCGGTCGATCAGCTGCTCCAGCTCGCCGACCATCTCCTCGGTGGTGCGGCTGACGCCGTCTTCGAGCCGCCCCGCAGCCTCCGGCGCGGTCGCCAGCTCGGCGCCGGCGACGAAGATGTCGTCCTGGAGGCGGAGGATGTCGGCGGCCAGCTCGGCCTGCTCGGGGCCGCAGAGGGCGCGGGCGACTCCGAGCAGGGAGCAGGCCTCGTCGAGGGTGCCGTAGGCGTCGGTGCGGCCGTGGTGCTTGGGGACGCGGCCGCCGTACCAGAGCGAGGTGGTCCCGTCGTCGCCCTTCTTGGTGTAGATCTTGACCACGTCAGCGCACCGGGTTGAAGGCGTACCCGGTCATCACCTTGGGGAAGAAAAAGGTCGACTTCGGCGGCATCACCGCGTCGGTGTTGCAGATGTCCTTGACCTGCTCGACCGGGACGCCCCGCTGGATGAAGGCGACGTCGTAGTCGCCCTCGTCGACCATCTGCAGGGCGGCGTCGACGGCCTTCGCGTATTCGAGCCCGTTGCGCTCGTCGATGTCGTGGTCGCTCATGCCCGCCAGGCCCTTCAGCACCAGCGTCTCGAGGATCGCCGAGTCGAGCCGGCGGTAGGACTCGGGCTTGCCCTCGAGCCGGCGGTCGACCTCACTGAGGTCCTTGAGCCGCAGGCGGAAGGCCTTCTTGTGGAAAGAGTCGTAGAGGCCGAAGACGCCGACGCCGTCCTCGCCCGCGGGGTCGATCTCCTCGCGGTCGACCTCGGTGATGTCGAAAAGCTCCCTTAGGCCGTTCCCGAGCCGCTGCTGCTTCTCCGGATCGTCGGCGAAGCCGGAGAGGAGGCGGTGGGTGGGGAAGACGAGGAGGCCAGGATCGTCGAGCCCAGTCAGCGACATCAAGGTGTGGTTGTGCGGTCCCTTGCCGCCGACCTCGTCGCGGAAGGCGCGGGCGGTCTCGTAGCGGTGGTGGCCGTCGGCGATCAGCAGCTGAGCGGAGGCCAGGCACTCGGTCACCGCGGCGTGCACGGCCGGGTCCTCGACCTTCCAGAGCCGGTTGACGGTTCCGTCTTCGTCGCGCGCTTCGCCCCAGGGCTGGTCCGGGAGCGTCGGCTCGACCAGCGGCCAGGCGTCCTCGGTGCTGAGCGAGAAGATCGAGGAGAGGTTGTAGCCGGTGGCGCGGGTCAGCTCCAGCCGGTCGACCAGCGGCCCCGGATGGGTGCGCTCATGGGGGCGGACGGTGCCGCTCTCGTAGTCCTCGACGCGGACGCGGGCGAGGATCCCGTTGCGGCTGTAGCTGTTGCCGTCGGGGGCGACGTAGTCCTGGGTCAGCGCCCACAGCGAGGGCCCGGTGTCCTGGACCAGGGCGCCATCGGAGCGCCAGCTCTCGATCCGCGCCGCCGCCTCCGCGTAGGGATCGCCGCTGGGATTGCTGTCCGGATCGGCGGGGTCGAACGGTTTCGGCAGGTCGATCGCGACTGCGTTGTAGGGCGAGCGTTCCAGCAGCGCCTTCCGCTGCGCCGCGTCGATCACGTCATAAGGAGGCGCCGCGACGGCATCCAGCGAGCCGACCTTCCCGAGGTCGTAGTGCAGCGCCTTGAAAGGAAGCACCTCCGCCATCGCCCCCAGAACCTACACTTGCCTCAGACGGGGTGTGGCGCAGCCTGGTAGCGCGCCGCCTTTGGGTGGCGGAGGTCCCCGGTTCGAATCCGGGCACCCCGATCACGGCGGTTGAGGAACATCAACCGGCGGGTAGGGAATGCGCAGACGCCCCCGGGTGAAGGAGGTTGCAGATGGAGAGTTGGGATCTGAAGACGGTCGAGGTGGAGCCGCATCAGCCGCGGATCCTCGCGTCCGCTGATGACGCGCGGACGATCCTCTTGCACCTGCCCGCGGGGGAGGAGCTGCAGGAGCACGAGGTGCACGAGCGGGCGCGGGTGATCGTCGTCGACGGGGAGGTCGAGGTCAGCGCCGACGGCGGGTCCGACTCGGCGGGCGCCGGTCACCTGTTCGAATTCGCGCCCGGCGAGCGGCGGACCGTCGTCGCTCGCTCCGACGCGCGACTGCTGATGGTCCTCTCACCATGGCCCGGCGACGGTCACCCCGGTGCGATGACGCTCGAGGAAAAGTCCGAAGCGCGAGAGAAAGCCGCCGAACACGCGGCTCAGTAGTGAGCTAGTCGAGATCCTCGTCGTCTCCGAGATCCCACTCATCGTCAATCGAAAACAGGAGCTCCTCCGGAACGGCGGTCCAAGCGAGGCCCGCGAGTAGACCCTCTAGCTCATTTTTGGAAGTCATTGTCTGCAGTAAAGCATCCCGCGGGTGTCAGATCTTGCTTGGATCAAGTTCTGGCTTGATTCCGTCGAGAAGTCTCTAGATGGAAGAGCTATTCGGCAGCCAGGTGGACGATCCGACGGAGTCGCGCGAGCGACGGCGGGTTGAGCGCGCGGTTTTCGAAACCGACCGGCAGTTGATCGAGGGCGATCTGACGCTGCCGCCGGCCGGCTACCAGAGCCGCTTCTCGGACTCTCTCAACCGCGGCGAGTTCGAATTCGTGCCATTGACCAACGCGCAGATCACCTCGCTGGCCGACGGCAAAGTCGCCCAGGTCCCGTTCCTGGTCCTCTCCAAGCGCCAGATCCGGCTCGCCTACCCGATCGAGCAGTAGGCCTGTCGCTTTTGTTCGGGAGGGCCGAACGAAAGCGACAACTAGTCCCGCCGGGTCCGCCCGCGACTCGCGTAGGAGCCGAGGTCGACCAGGAAGGCGAGGATGACGATGAACCACTCGAAGCCGGCGACCTCGTTGGTGCTGGTCGACCACATCACCGCGTAGGCGAGCGTCGTCCACGGCAGCAGGAAGAACCCGAGCAGGGGGACGAACCAGCTGTCGAAGGCGCGGCTGAGCAGGTCGGAGAAGAGGAAGATCGCGAACAGCGCCGGCTGCGGCGCGAGGAAAGCGAGCAGGACGACCACGCAGCCTATGCCCGCACGCTACCTTCTACATAGGAGGACAAAGCGATGAACAGCCTTGGAAAGCTGATGACGATGATGCACC
>Ga0157378_10004211_pt1 | contig 12700 bp, 12 predicted proteins | sample M65metaG_FD_115309 | JGI IMG/M metagenome (GOLD analysis project Ga0157378, IMG submission 115309) | Miscanthus rhizosphere microbial communities from Kellogg Biological Station, Michigan, USA - M6-5 metaG | ecosystem: Host-associated > Plants > Roots > Rhizosphere > Soil | place: USA: Michigan...
CGCTGCGCAATCCTCGAGACCATGGCGACTCCGAGCATCGCCGCGGATCTGAGCGCGGGCGGCGGCGCACCGATTATCGCGACGTAAATCGCCGTCGTGATAAAAGCGCCCATCAGCGACGCCCGGCGCGACATGCGCGCGACCTGAAAGAGCAGCTCCATCGCCGCAGCGATGACTGCGACGTGAAGTCCAGAGATCGACAGCATGTGAATCAGACCTGCCGAAGCGTACCGGTCGCGCATCTCGATCGGGATCTCGTGCTGATCGGCGATGAGGAGCGCGCGCGCCAGCGGCGCATCGTCTCCAAAAGTGCGATCGATGATCCGTGAAGCGTGCTCTCTGATGCGCGCAAGAACGCCACTGCGAGCGGCGGCCTGTTCAGCGCGAACGGTCGGCCGCTCGGCGGGGGGAGTCGATACCGCAATGACAGCGGCGGCAGCGTAAATCAGTGCGCACGCCAGCCATGTCTGTTTGCCGCGAGCTCTGGCGATGATCGCCACCGAGAGCCCGATGACAACGGCGATCCAGGCAAAACCGCCAAAACCGGTCAGCAGGCCGCTGGTATAGGCGAGGTAGGTTGTGGTTATGAGCGGCAGCTGGACTCCGGGCCCGTGCCGCCATCCTAACGGATCAATCGGCGCGGCGCGCAATCATACGCGCCGCCACCCAATCAAACGTCGAGCCCTAACCCGCCATCGGCAGTGCGGCGCGCTGGCCGACGACCTGACCGATGAAGGTCGAGCCCGTCGTCCCCGTCAGCTCCACATTCAGGTACTGACCGATGAGCGAGACATCGCCCGGAATCATTACCGTCTTGAAGTCGCGCGTGCGCGATTGAAGCAGTCCACCGCGTCTCGCCGATTTCTCAACCAATACCTCGCGTCGCTCGCCGAGGAGCTTGAGGTTGCGTTCGCGGCTGCCGCCGCGCACAGTGGCGATCAGACGCGCGAGTCTGTCGCTCGCGACTTCGTCGGAGACGGTGTCCGAGGCCGGGAATCGCGTCGCCGGTGTTCCGTCGCGCAGCGAGAACTTGAAGGTGTAGGCGTCGTCGAATCCGACTTTTTCGACGGCGGTCAGAGTCTCGCCGAAATCCTCTTCGCTCTCCCCGGGGAATCCAACGATCACGTCGGTCGTGAGCGATACGTTGGGGATTGCCGCCCGCAGGCGATCGACACACTCGAAGTATTGCTCGCGCGTGTAGCGGCGGAGCATCCGCTTCAGCGTGCGCGTCGAGCCGGACTGCATCGGCAGGTGGACGTGCTCGCAGAACGCTTCGATCTCGCCCATTGCACGAATGACCCGATCGCTGAAGTCGTTCGGATGCGGGCTGGTGAAGCGGAGTCTGCGTACGCCGGATACAGCGCCGACAGCGCGCAGCAGATCGGCGAAGTCGTGAGTGCCGTCGAAGTACGAGTTTACTGTCTGGCCCAGCAGCACGATTTCGGATATTCCGGAATCCACCACGGCTTCGGTCTCCCGAACGACCTCTGCCAGCTGGCGACTTCTTTCGGGGCCACGCGTCGTCGGGACGATGCAGTAAGTGCACTTGTAGTCGCACCCACGCTGGACGGGAATCCACGCCTTCACGCCGTCAAACCTGCGAGGCGAGAAATCCTCGTAATGCTCCTCGAGATCGAACTCGACGGCAGTCGCGCGCTGACCCACCCGCGCGTTTTCAATCAGCGAGGGTAGCTCACGGTAGCCATCGGGTCCGATGACCAGGCTCACGTGCTTCACCCGATCGAGCAGTTGGGCTCCCAGTCGCTGCGCCATGCAGCCGGTCACGCCGAGCACGGCATCCCGCTTCATCTTGCTCTTCATCTCGCCGAGGCGTCCGATCACCCGCTGCTCCGCGTGATCGCGAATAGCGCAGGTATTGATCAGGATGACATCGGCGCCGTCCGGCTGCTCGACGGAATCGTAGCCCGACGCCGTCAGCTTGCCGAGCATCAGCTCGGTGTCGCTGACGTTCATCTGGCAGCCGTAGGTCTCGATGTAAACCGTCGGACGGGACGTTTCTGACATTGGTGGAAGATAAGGCGTCCGGCAGCGCCGGCGCCAAGGTCCTATCGCGCGGAGCCGGAGGTGGCCGTCTGGCCGGCGATGCTCTGCGCGTCGAGCGACAGCGGATCGGACGGCAGCTCGATGTAGAACGAGCTTCCCTTTCCCTCTGTGCTCTTGACCCAGATGCGGCCGCCGTGTCTCTCGACGACCAGCTTGCAGAAGGTGAGGCCCAGCCCTGAGCTGCGGGTGCGCGGGCTACGCGGCATCTCCACCTGCCCGAATTTCCGGAAAATCACTTCGTGGTACTCAGGCGGAATCCCGGGACCGTTGTCGCTCACCGTGAACAGCACGCCCTGGCCGGCGCGCCTCGCACCCAGTTCCAGGTGAACCGGATGCGATGAATGCGTGACCGCATTCTGAATGAGATTCGAGAAGACCCGCTTGATGAGATTCCTGTCTGCGGTGAAGATCGGCGCGTCGTCCGCGACTGATACCGCCGCCGTTGCGTGCTCCTGCTGGAAGCGGTGCGCCCACTCGTGCACCAGCTCGGCGAGCAGCGCTCCCGGCGCGATCGGCGCCAGGCTGAGCGAGATGTTCGCCTCCTCGATCCTCGCCACCTCGAGGATGTCGTCGATGAGGGCAAGAAGATCTTCCGACTTGGTCTCGGCGTCGCCAATTGCGGCCTTCTGCGGGATCGACACCTGCCCGAAGTCTCCGTCGGAGAGCATCTCCAGCGTCGCCAGCACCGACGTCAGCGGTGTCTTGAGATCGTGCACGATCATCTTCATCAGATCGTCGCGCACTTTCTCGAGCTCGCGGAGCTTGCGCAGGCTGTCCTCGAGCGCATCAGTCGCCGCCTTGAGCTTGAGGAGACTCCGCACGCGAGCGCCGAGGACCAATCGGTTATGCGGTTTGGTGAGAAAGTCGTCGCCGCCGGCTTCGATTCCTCGAACTCTGTCGCTCGTGTCGTTGAGCGCTGTGACGAAGATCACCGGAATGCGGGCCGTCCGCGGGTCGCGTTTGATGCGGCGGCAAACCTCGAATCCGGCCGAGCGATCATCCACTCCGAGGTCGCCGGCCGGCATCGCCACGTCGAGAATGCAAAGGTCGGGATGACCCTCGAACGCGGCGGCAACTGCTGATGGCCCGTCCGACGCGGTGATCGTGTCGTAGCCGAGGCTGTTCAATTGGTCGAGCAGAAGCTCGACGTTGGCGGGGATATCGTCAGCGACGAGTATCAATTCGGGCCTGGTTTTGCCCGTCTCTGCCATGTCAGGGAGTTACTCTCAGGCCGAAGCTGAGAATCAATCCGCGCTCCTTGATATCCGCCGCCGTACGACTGGCGTGCTGCAACGAGAAATCGAGAGCGGCGCGATCGCGTGAGAGTGGTAGTCCAAGACCCGCAGCGAACGTTGACTCGGACACCTTTTCGCCATTGTACGCGAAGGGGAGCGTCCGGAAGCGTGCGCCGGCGCGGAGAGCGATGACTCGCTGCATCAGGCGCGGGCCGCTTGCTTCGATGCCGACACCCGTATCCCATCCGTCGAGCGCCCTGACACCGGTGCTGGAAAGAGATTGAAGCGAGCTCCACGAGTCGTGGGAGACCCGTGCGCTGATGCTGGCGCCCGGGAACCCTTCAAACGCGATCGAGCCCGAAAAATGGTCCGGAATGTGTGCCTTTCCGATCAAGCTGCTGTCTCCGGACTCCGCGCGCAGCTCTCCCCCTTTTCGGCCGGAGATCGCGAACGCAAGCGACTGTATCGGATGAATCTCGATTCCACCGGACAGAGCGAAACCGGCGTAGCTGATGCGGGCAGTTTGCGACGTGCTGATGAAAATTGCTGAATCGGGGAAGATCTGCGAGAACGTGATGCGGTTGCTCCCCGCGAAGACGTGCGCGCCGACTCCTACACGAACCACCGGATTGCTGGAGTACGCGAGGGCAAGCCTGACATCATTGATCGCGCCCAGCACCTTGTTACGCTCGACAAGAGTAATGGTGTCGTTCGTCGTCCCCACCACCTGGGTGCGGGTGAGGCTGGTCTCCTGAGACCGATCGAGGAACGTCGTGGAGCCGAGTCCGAGAGTCCAGTTCGGGCCCATCGGCAGCGCACCAACGAGCACCGGAAAGCGCGCAGTCGTCGTGTTGGCCTCACCATTGGGCACCGTGACTTTGCGCCATTCGGGCGAATACTGGAAGAACACCGCGGTGGCGCCCACACCAGCCAGCGAGGCGGGGCTGGTCGCGCTCATCGGATCAAAGTCAGCGATTCCACCTCCGGTTCCCTCGGCGCGAGCACTGAAACCGCCCGGCGGATATCCCAACCCGAGCAGACTCAGCGCTCCCTGGGCGCGAGCCGCCGGTGCGAGGGCAGTCGAAATCAGCAGCGCGACGGCGAGCGATCGTGGACGCATCACGGGAGCCCCAGCGGAACTTTCCTGGTATAGCTGAGTCGGAGCTGAGGCCGCAGCGCGGCGAGAGCTTCCTCGGACGAGTAGAAACGAATCTCGAGTGGCGAGCTGCCCTCGGAAACAGGCCTCAACACGATCGCGCGCGGAAGCGTATCGGGCTTCTGCGTGCGCCACAGGGGGATAGCGCCAGACAGCTCGACACTGACAAGTCCGGCGTCACCAGGGCGCAGCCTGAGCGTATCCTTGGAAATATTGCCGAGGATTTGCGCCGCCTTCGTCGGATCGGTTACTGCCGGTCCGGCCAGAACCACCTGTGGCAAAACCTTGATGGTGTCGGTTGGGTCGAGCAGTCCGTTCGGAATCTGGTTGAGGAGAAGCGTCGCTCTGACGACGGTCGCGGAATCGATGATGGAGTCCGGAACGACGAAACGAACGTAGATTCGCCGCGTCGGAAGTCCGCCCAATGCCAACACGCTGGGTGGAGCGGCCGGCGGCGCCTTGGCGATGACCGTGTAGTCGCGGAGATTGATGGCCAGAATCGGATCGTCCGGCGTCTTGGAAAGAAGTCCGACCTGCAACGGCTTTACCGTGGTGTCGGGACTCACGCGGAAAAACATGATCGGAGGGCTTCCGATCTCCGTCGCCTTGATGACCAGCGACGATGAAAGGATCCCTGTCGACCGAAGTCCAATGCGCAGGCGTTGGTTGTTCTGGATCTTGGCGAGTACCGCTGCGTTGGAGATGAAGTACTTGACTGAATCCTTGAGATCCGCCACGGCGATCGTCTGCGAGGAGATGAACCGATCGGGACGAAACAGCGCGACAATCGCTGCGGTAGATGTGTCGTTCGCCGTGGTATCTACGTCGTACGCCTCGATCGTGACGGGCGCTCCCGCTTTGATGTTGAGCGTATCGAGGCGGAGCAGGATGTAAGCGCTGTCGACTGTGGTGATCGGCTTGTGGGTCGTGTCTCCGACCACGAAGAACGTCTTCGGCAGGGAGTCGAAGCGCAGGACCACCCGGGTGTCGAGGGTGTCACCGCGGTTGGCCAGAAAAAGGTTCGGCTCAGTCCCCAGGCCCGACAGCGACTGGACCGTCGTGTCCAGCTGAATCGCGCCATCGAGCGTCACGTTCTGCACGTCGCCGCCGATCTGCGGGCACAGCACGGGACACACTCCGGAGCTGTCCAGATTTTCGGAGCACGACAATATCGAAATGAACAACGCCGCGGTAGCGAACAGACGCGGCAGTATTGACGAAAGCTTCACTACTGTCTTCCACGTGAAGGGTTCAACACGAAGGCATGGGGCAGCAGCTCTTCCAGTGTCCAGGCTGCTTCCTTTCCTTCGCGTGTGTAGCTCGAGATCCGGATGTTCGGAGCGAATTCATTGAGGACCTGCCGGCACGCGCCGCACGGAGGCGTCGGCTCGGCGTCGTCGGTCGCAATGGCGATCTCGTCGAAGTCCGTGAGTCCTTGTGAGACAGCAGACGCTACCGCAAGGGTTTCCGCGCAAATCGCCAGACCGTACGCAGAGTTTTCCATGTTGCATCCCGTCACGATCTCGCCGCCGCGCGTCTTGAGCGCCGCTCCGACCCTGAAGTTCGAGTAGGGTGCGTAGGCGTTGACGAGCGCGCCCAGAGCGGCCTCCCGCAGGGAGGTCTTTTTGTTGGACACGCCTTTCATCAGGCTACCAGCTCGGACAGGAACGATTTGCCACGACCCCGGAATGGGAGGTCAAACCATTCCGCAACCGTTGCGCCGAGGTCCGAGAATGTGTCTCGCTCGCCGAGGTCTCGCGGTACAACCCGCAGACCGCCGGCAAGCAACGGAACGCGCTCGCGCGCGTGGTCCGTGGATGGAGTTGTGGGGTCGTTGCCGTGGTCGGCGGTTATGAACAGCAGGTCGTCCTCTTTCAAACGCGATGTGATTGATCGAAAGGCCGCGTCGAACTCGCGCAGCGCACCATAAAACCCCGCAACGTCGTTGCGGTGCCCGTACAGTTGGTCGAAATCTACTAGGTTGGCGAAGAGGAACCCACTTTCCGCCCGAGAAAACCACTCCTTGATCATGCCAATCCCTTCGGCGTTCGATGCGGTGTGCCGCGACACAATCGAGCGGCCGGCAAACAGATCGTCGATCTTGCCGACTCCACTCCGTGTAATGCCGGCTTTGGCGAGGGCATCGAGCAGCGTTTCAGCTGGTGGCTCGATCGAATAGTCGCGACGATTGGCCGTGCGCCGAAAATCGCCGGTCGGTCCCGTGAACGGGCGCGCGATCACACGCGAGACGTCACAAGGCGGTCGTAACATTCGCCGGGCGGTCTCACACGCAGTGTAAAGCTCGGCAAGCGGAACTACTTCCTCGTGCGCAGCGACCTGAAAGACCGAATCGGCGGACGTGTACAGAATCCATTTACCGGTCGCGACGTGCTCGTCGCCGTAGCGGGCAATGATATCCGTCCCGCTGCCAACGACGTTCGCGATGACGCCTCGCCCGGTCTCCCGCGCGAACTCGTCGACCACATCGCGGGGGAAGCCATTCGGAAAAGTTGGAAACGCCGTCTCGAGGTGAACGCCGGCGATCTCCCAGTGTCCGGTCGTGCTGTCTTTGCCGGCTGAGGCCGGTCGCATGCTGCCCCAAGCCCCGGCGGCATCTCCGCGGCGGCGCACGCCCTCGAGCGGCTTGATGTTGCCGAGTCCAAATGCCTCCAGACGCGGCAGATTGAGTCCGCCGCACGCCCGCGCGACGTTGCCGAGTGTGTCGCTTCCCTCGTCGCCGTACTCTGCCGCATCAGGAGCAGCGCCGATGCCTACACCGTCGAGGATGATGATCGCGGCGCGCTTCAGCTTCCGGCTCCCGTGTAAACGCGCTCCACGCGCGAGCGAAGTCCGGTCAGCAGCTCATACGGGGACATTCCGGCCTGATCGGCGACGCGCTCCACCGTGAGAACCGTGTTCCCACCTCTGCCGATCAGCGTCACCGCATCGCCGACCGCGCATTTGACAGTCGTTACATCAATCATGGTCATGTCCATCGTAACTAGACCCGCGATCGGAGCAACCGTTCCCTCTACGAGAACCGAGCCTGATTCGCTGAGCGCTCTCGGATATCCGTCGGCGTAACCGACAGACAGTGTCGCAATGCGGGCGGGACGCTCCACCCGCAAGGTGGCGTCGTAGCTTACGGTGTCGCCGGCCTCGAGATTTCGGATCTCGACGATTGGCGCTCGCAGGTTGACCACATTCTCCGGCTGAATTGCGGCGGTGCTGCCGCTGCCGACTCCGTAAAGAAAGATTCCCGGACGCACCAGATCCCAGGCGCTCCGTCCCTGTCGCGCTATGGCTGCGCTGTTGGCCGCATGAAGCAATCGCGGACGCGATGGTAATGCCGCGATCGCCTCGCGAAACCTCGCTTCCTGATTTTCCAGCGTCCCGTCCGCCAGCTCGGCGGAATGAAAGTGGGTGAAGGCGCCTTCGGGAGCGAAGGAGTCGACGAGCTGGACGATGTCGCGCACCTCGCGCCAGGGAATTCCCGCCCTGCTCATCCCCGTATCGATGGAGAGATGCCACGGCCCGCCACCGCCCTCGCGCCACGCTTCGATCTCGGCCGGAAAGCCGAGCGTGGGAGTGAGGCGCGCCGTTCTGGCGCGAGGCAGATCTTCCTTCAGCAGTGGAGTGAAAACCACGATCGAACGCGCGACACCGAGCCGTCGCAGCTCCTCACCTTCTGCAACCGTGGCAACGCCGTATCCCCACGGCTCGAGCGGTTCCAGCGCGCGCACCGCGGCCTGGGCGCCGAGGCCGTAGGCATCCGCTTTTATCATCGGCAGCAGCGGTACGCCCGCGCGCCGGGCAACCGCAGCCCCATTACGTCGCAACGCGCCAAGATCGATCTCGATCCTGGCGCGAGTCAGAGAGTGCTTCATTAACACCTATTATATGTTGCGGGTAGTATATGCCTGCTCCCCAGGCCATTCAACTTCGCGCGCTACACAATTCCATGGATAAAACAACGACGCACTCACTCGACGACACTCTGGCATTGATGCGGGATCTGCGCGCCCGCTGTGAGTGGGACGCGGCGCAGACGCACGAGTCGTTGCGCCCATATCTGATCGAAGAAGCACACGAGCTGGACGATGCGATCCGACTGCAAAAGGATCCATTGATGCGCGAGGAGCTGGGCGACGTCCTGTTCCAGGTGTTGTTCCACTCCGTGATGGCGGAAGAGCGCGGCGCATTCACCTTCGCCAATGTTGCTGAGGGACTCATCACCAAGATGAGAGGCCGCCACCCGCATCTCTACGGAGATGCGGCGAAAGAGCCGTGGGAGAAGATGAAGTCGAAGCATCGGAACAGCATCGCCGATGGGTTGCCGGCGGCGCTGCCCGCTCTGCATCGGGCGCACCGGCTGCAGGACCGCGCCGCTGGTGTGGGGTTCGACTGGCCCGATGTCGATGGTCCGGCGGCGAAGGTGGAAGAGGAGCTGGCGGAAGTGAGAGATGAGCTCCACAAGTCAGGATCGCCTCCAGCGGGCTCACCTCCTGTGCTCGACTCGAAGCACTATGCGCTCGAGGCGGAGCTGGGGGATCTGTTGTTCGCCGTGGTGAATCTTTGTCGCAAAGCCGGTGTCCACTCATCGATCGCGCTGGACAAGGCGAATGCCAAGTTCGAGCGTCGGTTTCAGGAGATCGAGCGCATGGCGAGGGAGCGCGGCATCGACGTGGCGCACGCCGGTCTGGAAAAACTCGACGCGTTATGGGATGAGGCCAAGAAGAAGGAGGGAGCCGGGATCCCTCGCGCGGGCTAGCCGAAAGAAGTCAGCGCTTCTCGTACTTCCAGTTTCTTCCCTTCCCGTCAGCGATCCACTCGATCGCTGTTTTTACCCGACGCTGCCTGGTGTCAGTCCCTTTTGCGTCGGCAATCCACTCCGCGTACTCGCGCTTGTGACTGGGCGGGAACTTCTCGAAAACCGTCGCGGCCTTCTTATTCCCGGCGAGGGCTTTTGTCAGCTCCGCCGGGACGGAGACCGCCTTTCTGGGTTTGGCAGTGCGCGGCGTTTTCACACCCTCCTCGTTCAACTTCGCCGCTTCGCTCAACCATTTCCGGATCGTCTTGTCAGGCGGCAGGTCACTCAGCTTCGCAATGTTGCGCAAAGGACCGCCCTCTGCATTTCCTTTCCCGCCGATCACCATCGACGCTTTCCAGAGAATGAGATTGCAGTGCGCCTTGAAGGCCGCCATCACCGCCAGCACCCCCTTGTACTCGAACGCCGGCGAGCTGTACTTCATCGTCTCACTGACTTCAGGGACCGCGCTGTGAATCAGATCCCGGAAATGCCTGAGAATCGGCTTGGCGAAGTCGGCTGATTTGGCGATGTACGCGTCGACCCGAGGATCCTTCTTGCCCATCAGTTAGTCCTCCGACTCTTCTTCGGCCTCGTCGGCGTGCTCGATGATGTCGCCCGGCTTGAAGAGGATTCCCTTGAGGGTGTCGCGCCACTGGGGTGTCCGGCGGAGCAGGAACTCCAGATCCATCCCGAAATGCTTGAACTCTTCGTGCTGGGCATTGCGCATGATGCCGCGCGCCTCCTTGTCTTTCTCCAGCGAGATCCGTTGCTGGTACCATCCGATCGCCTCGGCTTCCTCGATGAGCGACGTGATCATTCGGGCGAAGGTGCGCGTCTTCGGCGAGAGCTCGCTTGCCGGCTCGTGGTATTGCTCGAATCCCATCGGTTTCTCCCGTGAAGGGCTACGGACGCAGCCGGTTCATAGTGCGTGGGAAAGCTATCGCTTCCCGGATGTGATGAATGCCGCAGATCCAGCCCACAGTCCGCTCGAGCCCTAGTCCGAAGCCGGAGTGCACGAACGTCCCGTATTTCCGCAGATCGAGATACCAGTTATAAGCTTCGACCGGCAAGCCTTCCTCCTTGATCCTCGCCAGCAGCTTGTCGTGATCGTCCTCTCGCTGCGATCCACCAATGATCTCCCCATAGCCTTCCGGCGCCAGGAGATCGTCGCAGAGCACCGTCCGTGGATCGGCGGGGTTCTCCTTCATGTAAAAGGCCTTGGCCTCCTTCGGGTAGTTGAAGATGAAGACGGGGCGATCCTTGCCTTCGACCAGAAGCGACTCGTCTTCCGCGCCGAGGTCGTCACCCCATTTCACGGAGCTTCCCTTTCCCTGCAGAATCTTCACGGCATCGCTGTAGTCGATGCGGGGGAACGGAGGCTTGATGTTCTCGAGCTTGGAGACATCGCGCTCGAGCTCCTTCAGCTCCGCCTGTCGCCGCTCGAGAACACGCGCCACAAGGAACGAGACGAAATCCTCCTGCAGCCGCATGTTGTCGTCGGAGTCGTTGAAAGCGACTTCGGGCTCGACCATCCAGAACTCGGTGAGGTGCCGGCGAGTTTTGGATTTTTCGGCGCGAAATGTCGGACCGAAGCAATAGATCTTGCCGAGCGCGGCAGCGGCTGCCTCACCGTAAAGCTGACCAGTCTGAGCCAGGTACGCCGTGCCTTCGTCGAAGTACTCGGTACCGAACAAGCCGCTGCGCTCACCGATCGCCGCAGTAAGAATCGGCGTGTCGACCAGCGTGAAATCGCGCTCATAGAAGAAATCCCTGATCGCCTGCTCCACTTCGTGCCTGACGCGGGCGATGGCCCGCTGGCGCGGAGTCCGCAGCCAGAAATGCCGGTTGTCGAGAAGGAAATCGATCCCGTGCTCTTTGGGCTGGATCGGATAATCGATGGGACTCGGCCCATAGATGGACAGCTTGCTGACGCCGAGCTCGAACCCCCCGGGCGCGCGCGCGTCGGGCCGCACCTCGCCTTCGACTTCGATCGACGTCTCCTGGGTGAGCTTGCCGAACGCCTCCCAGCTCTCCGCCGGCACTGCGCTCTTGACCAACACCGCCTGCAACGTGCCGGTACCGTCGCGCATGACGACGAATGCGACTTTGCCAGACGATCTGACGTGGCTCACCCATCCGCGGACGCGAACGGTCTTGCCGGCGTGGGATGGCAGCTCTGAAATGCGAGAGTATGGTGCGACTGTCATTCGTTGCTTTGTGAGGGCGCCGGCGGGCAAGCTAGACGGATTCCATAGGTAGTGCAACCGCACCTGCGGTGAAAAACGTGCTTGACAACATGCTGCACCGAAAACATTCTTGCGCGCGTTTATGAAACAGCGTTCCAATCCCCACCCTATCACTGGAACGCGGGCGGTCGTCCGCGCGATTACCGTCCTGAAAGCCCTGGGCCGGTCGACGAATGCCTACGGCATCACCGAGCTCGGGACGGCCACCGGATTGAGCAAGGCCACCGTGTTCCGTCTGCTTGGTGCGCTGGAGAACGAAGGAATGGTCGCGCGTGACCATTCGAGCGGAGCGTACCGCCTCGGACCACAGGTAATCTCGCTTGGGGCTTCCGCGCTATCCACTACTGATCTGCGCTCGATCGCCCACGACGAGCTGGTGCGCCTGACCAACGAGTCCGGCGAAACAGCGACCCTCGAGATTCTCACCGACGGTGAGATACTCGTCCTCGACGAAGTCCAGGCGAGATTTCTTTTTGGCGCGACGCCGGAGATCGGACGCAGCTGGCCGGCGCACGCGACTTCCACCGGAAAGCTGCTCCTCGCCCTCTCGGACCCGGCGCCACCCCTGCCCCGTCTGCATCGACTCGCTTCGCGCACGATCACCACCAAGGCCGATTTCGAGCGCGAGCTGGCGAGGATACGTCACAACGGATACGCCTGCGCGGTCGACGAGCTCGAGCCGGGCCTTGTCGCGATGGCAGCGCCGATCCGCAACCACCTTGGCTACGTCGTCGCGGCGCTGAGCCTGAACGGACCTGGAACGCGACTCGGTCCCAAGCGCCGGCGATCGCTCATGCCCAACCTTTGCCGTGCGGCGAACCGCGTGTCACGCCGCCTCGGCGCGTCGCTGCGTGGTGCGCCAATAAACCCGAGACCGAGAACCGTCTCCTGATACGAACCCGCAACCTGCACCGACTAGTCAGGGCTGTAACGGTACTAGTGCTGGGAGGGAGTGTGTCAGCCGTGTCTGCCAGCGCACAGACGGCTCACCCTGAGAGCGCCGGCGCGCCGGTTCGGGGAACGCTTCTGATCGTGGGTGGCGGAACACAACCCGACGAGCTCGTTCGCCACTTCGTCGACCTCGCCGGCGGTCCGGGCAAGGCCCGGATCGCGATTCTGCCAATGGCAACGTCCGATGCGGTTGCCACCGGCGCCGAGAAGGAGGCGCAACTCGACAGCCTCGGCGCAG
>Ga0157378_10004213_pt1 | contig 12698 bp, 12 predicted proteins | sample M65metaG_FD_115309 | JGI IMG/M metagenome (GOLD analysis project Ga0157378, IMG submission 115309) | Miscanthus rhizosphere microbial communities from Kellogg Biological Station, Michigan, USA - M6-5 metaG | ecosystem: Host-associated > Plants > Roots > Rhizosphere > Soil | place: USA: Michigan...
ACCATCGGCAGCGCCGTCGGATATTCGCGCCAGTCGACGGTCACGTCGTAGCCCTGCTCGGCGGCACGCTTCTCGAACAGCTTGTTCTGGATCATGTATTTCGAGACGGGCGAGTTCGCCGCGGCCCACGGTATCCAGCCGACCGACACCTTGAGCGGCTCGCCCTTGCCCTGCGCGCGCACGAAGCGCGGCGCCGCGAGCATTGCGGCACCGGCGAGCGCGGCGGTTCCCACGAGCAGATCGCGCCGCGATTGGCTGAATCCGCTCTTCGACGTCTTGGACATGTCTTCTTCTCCTGTTGAAAGGGCAAGGGCTAGTGCCCGGCGGCCGCGACCGGGGCGGCCTTGCCGCCCGTGTCGTCGATCGCGCGGTAGGCTTCGTCGCGGATCAGGTTCCAGATCTTCTCGCCCAGCTCGCCGAAGCGCGGCAAGGCCCGCGTGTGCTCGGTGCGCGGGCGCGGCAGGTCGACCGGGATCACCGCCTTGACGCGTCCGGGATGCGTGCTCATCACGACCACGCGGTCGGCCAGGAACACGGCTTCCTCGATGTCGTGGGTAATGAAGATCGCCGTCTTGCGCTCCTTCTGCGGCGCGGTCTCGCCCCAGATGCGCAGGAGCTCGACCTGGAGGATGAGCCGTGTCTGCGCGTCCAGGGCGCCCAGCGGCTCGTCCATCAGCAGGATGTCGGGCCCGTTGGCCAGCAGGCGCGCGAGCGCGACGCGCTGGCGCATGCCGCCGGAGAGCTGATGGGGATATTTCCTTTCGGAGCCCTTGAGGCCGACCAGGTCGACGAAGTGACGCACGCGCTCGTCGCGCTTCTCCTGCGTGAATCCCTTTCCCGGGGTTCCGTAGTTCAGGCCGAAGCCGATGTTGTCGTAGACGCTCATCCACGGCATCAGCGCGTAGTCCTGGAACATGACGCCGCGATCGGCGCCCGGTGCGGTCACCGCGCGGCCGTCGACCTCGATCGTCCCCGTCGTCGGCGAGTCGAGACCGGCGACAAGGTTCATCACCGTGGACTTGCCGCAGCCCGACGGCCCGACGACGCAGATGAACTCGCCCGTCTCGATGTCGAGGTTCACGTCGGTCACGGCCGTGGTGAGCTGGCCGGTGCGCGGCGCGACGAACTGCCTCGATACGTTGGCGAGGCGCAGCTTGGGCATGGCGGTGGCGGTGGCGTTGGCGGTGGTCACGGCTTACTGTCTCCAGGGCATGAGGCGACGCTCGGCGATGCGGAACAGCCGGTCGATCAGCAGCGCGACGACGCCGACGACGATCATGCAGACGACGATCGCGTTGAGGTCGATGCTGTACGAGTAGAAGACGAACATCATCTGGCCGATGCCGCCCGACGTGCCGCCGCCGGACTTGGCGCCGACGCCGAGCTCGGCGGCGATGATGGCGGTCCACGCGATGCCCATCGACAGGCGCGCGCCGAGCAGGATGCTCGGCAGCGCCGCGGGCAGCACGACGCGCAGGAGGATCGACGTGCGCGGCACGCCCATCGTGGACGCGGCCTGCACGAGGCGCCGGTCGACGCGCGTGACGCCGTGGACGGTGTTGACGAGCAGCGGAAAGAACGCGGCGTAGGTGACGATCGCGGTGGCCGCCGGCGTGCCCGTGCCGAACCAGAGCAGCACGATCGGCAGGATCGCCATCGGCGCCAGCGGGCGGAACGCCTCGATGATCGGATCGAGCGAGTCGCGCAGCCACGGATACGAGCCCATCAGCAGGCCGAGCGTCGTGCCGGTGACGAGCGCGATCGCGAAGCCCACGACCACGCGCGTCAGGCTTTGCAGCAGCGCGCCGACTAGGCCGCCGTTCGCCACGAGGTCGACGAACGTCGCCGCCACGCGGCTCGGCACGGGCGCGCGCGCGTCGGTGGCGAGGTACATGCCCCAGAGCTGCCACACGACGACCAGCGCGAGCGGCACGAGCGTGAGCTCGAGCACACGGCGCCACGCCGAGCCGTTGACGGATGCAGTCGCGGTCGTCATCACAGTCCCGTCCCGTCGGCCCAGGGCGTCAGGCGGCGCTGCAGCGCCCGCAGCCCGACGTCGCAGACGTAGCCGATCATCCCGATCATCGTGATGAACGCGAACACCTTCGGGCTCATCAGCAGCTGCCGGTACCATTCGATGGCGAAGCCCAGGCCGCTTGGCGAGCCGATCAGCTCGGCGGCGATGATCGCGGCCCACGCGCCGGCGAACGCGAGGCGGAACCCCACCATCACGGTCGGGAACGCCGCGGGAACGATCACCTTCCGAAGCATCGCGGCGCGTCCCACGCCCATCGTCCGCGCGGCGTCGACGAGCCTCCGATCGACGTTGCGCACGCCCGCGATCGTGTTGAGCAGCAGCGGGAAGAAAGCGACATACACCATGATGAAGACCGGCAGCACGTCGCCCACCCCGAAGATGAACAGCGCGAGCGGGATCCAGGCGATGCCGGAGATCGGGCGCAGCAGCTCGACCAGCGGATCGAGGTAGGCGTTCGCCCGCGCGTTGAGCCCCATGAAGAAGCCGAGCGGGACTGCGAGCGCGACCGAGACCAGCAGCGCGATCACGAGCCGCGTCACGCTGATCATCATGTGCTCGAGCAGCTCGCCGCTCGCGGCGAGGTCGAAGAGCGCGGTCGCGACGCGGCCCGGCGTCGGCAGCTGGATGGGGTTCTCGACCCACGCGGCCACGGCCCACCAGATCGCCAGGAACACCGCGAACGAGCGGATCGCGCGGAACAGCCTCGTCTTGGTGAAGCGCGGCGCCGCGCCGGGGACGGCGATGGTGCCCGGCGACGTGACGGCGGTGGTGGCGTTCGCGGCCATGGCGATGTGCGCGCCTAGCGCGTGGCGGCGAGGAAGCCGCCGTCGACGTAGAGAACGTGGCCGTTGACGTAGGCGCCGGCGTCCGACGCGAGCAGCAGCGCCGGACCGCACAGGTCCTCCGGCGTTCCCCAGCGGCGGCACGGCGTCCAGTCGCGGATGAAGTCGTAGAACTCCTTGTTGCTCGCCATGCTGAACTCGGTCGCCGTGTAGCCCGGCGCCAGCGCGTTGACCGTCACGCCGGTGCCGGCGAGATCGGTGGCGAGCGCGCGCGTGAAAGCGGCGAGGCCGCCCTTCGACGTGACGTACGGCACGAGGTTCGGCCGCGACACGTGGTTCATGATCGAGCTCATGTTGATGATGCGGCCCGAGCCCTGCGCGACCATCAGCTTCGCGGCGCGCTGCGCGACGGTGAAGCAGGCGGTGAGGTCGATGTCGATGACCTGCTTCCAGTCCTGCTGCGTGAGCTCCAGAAACGGCTTGCGGATGATGATCGCCGCGTTGTTGACGACGATGTCGACGCGGCCGAAGCGCTTGACCGTGTCGTCGAACGCGCGGTCGACGGCGGCGGCGTCGGTGACGTCGAACACGAGCGCCGCGGCGTCGGCGCCGGCGTCGCGCAACGCGTCGACGCGCTTGGCGACGTCCTCGTTGCGGTCGGCGAGCGCGAGCTTCGCACCGGCGGCGGCAAACCCGCGCGCGAGGCCGGACGCGATGCCGCCGGCGCCGCCGGTGATCAGCGCGACCTTGCCTTCGAGCGAAAACAGCGAAGCCGGTGACAGCTGGCTGAACATCGTGGATCACCTCCTGCGTGGGCGGTTCGGCGGTGGTGCTCCGCGACCCGCTTGGCCCGTGCCGGACAACTTGTAGGTGCGGATGCTAGAGCGCTGCCCGCGCGTCCGGAATTAGCAATTGGGCAATCGCGCCTTCGCATCGTGCGAAGACCGAGGCGATCGCGGCAACGGGGCGGCGCGCAGGCGACAGCGCGTCGCGCCTTCGCGCGCGACGAAGGCAAGGTTGCCCAAATTCCAATACCGCGCCTTTGGCGGCCCCGGGGACAATCGCGCCTCCGGAACCCCTGACAGTCCCGCACATGGCCGCGTTGTCGCGCGTCGGCGAACAAACCGACATCCTCGGCGAAAGCCCGCTCTGGGACGAGCGCGCGCAGGCGCTTTGGTGGGTGGACATCCGTCGCCCGGCGTTGCGGCGCCTCGACCACGGCAGCGGTCGCGTCGACACCTTCGCGATGCCGGATCTCGTGGGCTCGATCGCCCTGTGCGACGACGACCGTCTGCTCGTCGCCCTGCCGGAGCGCATCGCGTCGTTCGATCCGCGTACGGGAATCCTGTCGACGATCGCGACGCCGCCCGCGCAGGTTCCCGGCCATCGCTTCAACGACGGCCGTTGCGACCGGCAGGGCCGGTTCTGGGTCGGCACGATGCACAACGTCACCCGCGCGCCGGAAGGCGTCCTGTACCGCCTCGACGGCGACGGGCGCTTCACCGCGAAGCACGGCGGCATCTCGATCCCGAACAGCCTCGCGTGGAGCCCGGACGGACGCACGATGTATTTCGCCGACTCGCTGCGCTACACGATCTTCGCCTACGACTTCGATCCGGTCGCGGGGGAGATGAGCGGCGAGCGCGTGTTCGCGACGTCGACGAAGCCCGCGTTCGCGGACGGCTCGACGGTCGACGCGGACGGGTATCTGTGGAACGCCGAGTTCAACGGGTGGCGGGTCGTCCGCTATGCGCCCGACGGACGCGTGGACCGCGTCGTCGACGTGCCGACGCACCGTCCGACGTGCTGCGCGTTCGGCGGCCCGAACCTCGACGTCCTGTTCATCACCACCGCCAGCCAGCAGATGTCCGCCGCCGAGCTCGCGCAACAACCGCTTGCGGGCAGCCTGCTCGCGCTGGACGCCGGCGTGCGCGGCCTGCGCGAGCCGCGGTTTCCGCTGTCGACGCTCTCACCGAAGGAATGACGCCGTGAACCCGATCAAGCCCGTCTCGCTGGAAGCCTTCGCGTACCGCGTTCCGATCGCGACGCCCGTCAAGGTCTCGTTCGGCACGTTCCGCGACCGCCCGATGGTGCTGGTGCGCATCATCGACGCCGGCGGCGCGGAAGGCTGGGGCGAGATCTGGTGCAACTGGCCCGCGGTGGGCGCCGAGCATCGCGCGCGACTGGCCGTCGACCTGGGCGAGCGGTTGATCGGACGAACGCTGGATTCGCCGGCCCAGGCGTTTTGCGACCTGACATCCGAACTCGAAGTCATGGCGCTGCAGACCGGCGAGATCGGGCCGATCGCGCAGATGATCGCCGGGATCGACATCGCGCTGTGGGACATGGCCGCGCGCCGCGACGGCGTGCCGCTCTACCGCGCGCTGGGCGGCACGCCGCGCGACCGCGTGCCCGTGTACGCGACCGGCATCAATCCGGACCAGCCGGAAAAGTTCGCCGCGGCGCGCTACGCCGAAGGCCATCGCGCGTTCAAGCTGAAGACGGGCTTCGACAACGCGCGCGACTTGGCCAACCTGCGCGCGATGCGCGACGCTGTAGGCAAGGACGCGGTCCTCACCTGCGACGCGAACCAGGCGCTGTCGGTCGAGTCTGCGATCGAGTTCGCGCGCGGCGCGGCCCCGATCGACCTGCAGTGGTTCGAGGAGGCGATCCGCGTCGACGCGCCCGCAGCGCATTGGCATGCGCTTGCGAAGGCTTCGCCGATCCCGCTCGCCGGCGGCGAGAACTTCCAGGGCGCGCAGTTTGACGACGCGATCGCCGACGACGTGCTGCGCGTGCTGCAGCCCGACGTCACCAAGTGGGGCGGCATCACCGGCAATTTCCACGTCGCGAAGGCGACGGTCGCCGCGGGCAAGCGCTATTGCCCACACTTTTTCGGCGGCGGCGTGTCGATCCTGTCGTCGCTGCACCTCTTGGCAGCGGCCGGCGGCACCGGCCTCCTCGAGTACGACTGCCACCCCAACGCGGGCCGCGAGCTCGTCGTGGGCGATCTCTTGCCGGTGAGCGACGGCCACGTCCCCGTGCCCACCGGTGCGGGGCTCGGCGCTACGCCCGACGCCGCCCGCCTGGATCAATATCGCACCTGGCCGCCGAAGCGTTGACCCCAACCGAGCGAGGTCGCGAGATGAGCCCATTCGAGCAGGACCCCGTCGCGCTGCGCATCGGCTTCATCGGCGCCGGCCGTCTCGGCACGGCGCTGGCGTGGAGCCTCGCGCAGCGCGGTCTTCGCGTCGTCGGCGTGGCCAGCATGATGCCCGCCGACGCAAGACGGCTGGCGGCGCAGATTCCAGGCTGCGCGGTGCAGGCGGGTCAGCACGTCGTCGACGACTCCGAGCTCGTGTTCGTCACCACGCCCGACGGCGCGATCGGCGACACGGCGGCGCAGTTTCGCTGGCGCCCCGGCGTGGCGGCCGTGCACTGCAGCGGCGTCACCGACGTCGCGGCGCTCGACCACGCGGCGCGCCAGGGCGCGATGACCGGCGGCTTCCACCCGATGCAGACGTTCGGCGATCCCGCCGCCGCCGTGCGCTCGCTGCCCGGCTGCACGATCACGATCGAAGCGCCCGAGCCGCTCAACACGGCGCTGGTCGCCATCGCGCAGCGCCTCGAGTGCCGGATCAACCGCCTGCCGCCAGGAATGCGCGGCCGCTATCATGCCGCCGCGGGCTACACGTCGCAGTTCATCAACGCGCTGTTCGCCGAGGCCGCCACGATCTGGCAATCGTGGGGCGCCACCGAGGAGGACGCGGTGCGGGCGCTGCTGCCGCTTGCGCGCGGGACGCTCGCCTCGATCGAGTCCGCGGGCCTGGCGAACGGCATGCCGGGACCGGTATCGCGCGGCGACGTAGGGTCGATCGAGAAGCACGTCGCAGCATTGACGCCGCTCGGCCCGCAGGTCATGGAGTTCTATCGCGTCGTCTGCCACCGCACCATTCCGCTGGGGATGAAGCGCGGCGCCATCGACGACGCGGCCGCTGCGCGGCTGCGCGAGATCCTGCGCGGCTAGCGCGGCTCGCCGACGGCGCGCACGACGTCGGTGACGGTGCCGTCGCGGTACTCGACGACCGCCACGATCCGCTCGTCGCGCGCGACGGGCTTCGGCTGCACGGCGCCGCGCGCCGCGATCGCCTGCAATTCCTCGATCGGCGTGACGCGCACGCCGCCGGCGATCAGGCGATCGCGCAGCTCCTCGCGCCCGGGGTGCACGGCGACGCCGGCTTCGGTCACCAGCACGTCGACGGTCTCGCCGGGCGTGGTCACCGTGGTGACGCGGTCGACCACCTTCGCGTAACCGCCGGCGTTGAGCCGCGTGGTGACGATCGCGAGCTTCGCACCGGCCGCGGTGTCCGCGTGGCCGCCCGACCCGCCCATGATGATGCCGTCCGTGCCGGTGGTGACGTTGACGTTGAAGCCGACGTCGATCTCGGCGGCGCCGAGGATCATCGCATCGAGCTGGTTGACGACGGCGCCGCGGTTGTGCGGGTTGGCGTACATCGACGCGCTCATGCCGAGATGCGCCTCGTCGCGCCGGTAGGAATCGACGGCGGCGAGGTCGAAGCACTGGACGTCGAACAGCGCGCGGAACAGCCCCGCGTGCAGCATCTCGACGATCGCGCCCGTGATGCCGCCGGACGCGAAGCTGCCGCGGATCTTCCGTTGCAGCATCACGTCCTTGACGGCGGCGGCGACGGCGAGCGAGATGCCGCCGGCGCCGGTCTGGAACGAGAAGCCGTCCTTCAAGAGCCCCGACAGCGAGATCACGTCGGCGGCGGAGCGGGCGATCTGCAGGCCGACCGGGTCGGTCGTCGGCCGCGTGGTGCCCGACGCGAGGCCGCGCGGATCCCCGATCGAGTCGACGGCCACGACGAAGTCGACGTGGTCCTGCGTGATGTCGATCGGGCACGCGGGATACGGCACCAGGTGGTCGGTGATCGCGACGACGCGCCGCGCGCACTCGACGTCCACCGCCGCGTAGCCCAGGCTGCCGCAGGCCGACGCCCCCTCGACGCCGTTGATGTTGCCGTACGCATCCGCGGTGGGCGCGCCGACGAACGCGACGTCGATGCGCAGGTCGCCCGACTCGATCGCGCGCGCGCGCCCGCCGTGCGTGCACATCGTCACCGGGCGCTTCAGCACGCCGCGCGAGACGGCCTCGGCGACCGGCCCGACCATGTACGCCGTGTGAATCCCCGCGATCACGCCGCTTTCGAGGTACGGCACCAGAACCGCATGTGCCGGAAACAGCGAGCTCGGCGCGATCGTGATGTCGCGCAGGCCCGCGCGCTCGATCTCGGCGATCACCATCGCCAGCACGCGGTCGCCGTCGCGCAGATGATGGTGAAAGGAGATGACGGCGCCGTCCTCGAGGCCGCACGCGTCGATCGCCGCACGAAGGCTCGGCAGGACCTTGGATCGGCCGGGTATCGCGCTGCTCAGCTTCACCGGCGCCTTCGCGACGACGCCGAGATTGTCGAACGCGCCGGTGAACGGGCGCACGTTGCCGTACCCGGTCACCCGGGCAGGCAGCTTGCGCAGCGCCGCGTGGGGCATCGCCAGCTCGGCCATGTCGCGAAACGCCGGGCGTCAGCCGTGGAAATGCACGAGTGTCTTGGTCGTGCTCATTTCCTCGAGCGCGAGGAAGCCCTTCTCGCGCCCGTGACCGCTCTTCTTCACGCCGCCGAACGGCAGCTCGACGCCGCCGCCGGCGCCGTAGCAGTTGATGAACACCTGCCCGCAGCGCACGGCCTTCGACACGCGCTGCTGGCGGCCGCCGTTCTCGGTCCAGACGGCGGCGAGCAGGCCGTAGTCGGTGCCGTTGGCAAGCGCGATGGCATCCGCCTCGTCTTCGAACGGGAAGGCGCCGAGGACCGGACCGAAGACTTCGTGCTGCGCGAGCTCGCTGTCGCGCGGCACGTCGCCGAACAGCACCGGACGCACGAAGTAGCCGCCGGGCGGAAGCCCCGCGGCGAGCTCGCCCTGCGCGAGCACCGGCGTGCCCGCATGCTTCGCCGTGTCGACCATGCGATTGACGCGCTCGAACTGGCTCTTGTTGACCACCGGACCGCAATCGAGATCCATCGCGGGCGTTCCGACCTTGACCTTGGCGAAGGCCGACGCGACGCGGGCCAGCAGCTCCTTGTAGATGCTGCGCTGGACGAGCAGGCGGCTTCCCGCGGTGCAGGTCTGCCCGGTGTTCTGGATGATCGCCTTGACGATGATCGGCACCGCGCGCTCGAGATCCGCGTCGGCGAAGACGATCTGCGGCGACTTGCCGCCGAGCTCCAGCACGCACTTCACCGCGTTCTTCGCCGCGGCCTGCTGCACCAGCGTCCCGACCTCGTTCGAGCCGGTGAACGTGACGAAGTTGATGCCTGGATGGCCCGCGAGCGCGGCACCCGCCTCGTGGCCGTAGCCGGTGACGATGTTGAGCGCGCCTTCAGGCAAGCCGGCTTCCGCCGCGAGCCGCGCGACCTCGAGCGTCGACAGGCATGCGTCCTCGGCCGGCTTCAGCACGGTCGCATTGCCCATCGCGAGCGCGGGGGCCAGCGTGCGGCCGAGCATCTGCGCCGGATAGTTCCACGGGATGATGTGGCCGGTGACGCCGTGCGGCTCGCGCAGGACGCTCACCGTGTAGCCGTCGAGGAACGGGATGATCTGCCCGTGCACCTTGTCGGCGGCGCCGCCGTAGAACTCGAAGTAGCGCGCGAGCACCTGCATGTCGTTGCGCGCCGTTGTGAGGGGCTTGCCGGTGTCGCGGGCCTCGAGCTGCGCCAAGTCCTCCGCGTTGTCCGCGACCTTCTGCGCGAGCCGCGACAGCACGCGGCCGCGTTCCGTCGCGGTCATCCGGCCCCAGGCGCCCGACAGCGCGCGTTGCGCCGCCTGCACCGCCGTGTCGACGTCGACGTCGCGCGCACGCGCGATTTCGCTGAACGTCGCGCCGTCGACCGGCGACAGCACCGGAATGGTCTCGCCGCTCGCGGCGGCCACCCACTTTCCGCCAATGAACATGCTGCTCATCGCTCACTCCTCCGCTGGCCCGACCGGATCGGAAACGTCCGTCCGGATCCCTGCCGGGAAGGCGGGGACCGGCTGACGAAAGTGTAGCGGCGGTGCGGGGACGCGGAATTAGAATCTGGTCACGACGGGCTTCGCTTATTGCGAAGGCACGCGTCGCCGACCAGCTGCTCGACCAGCTTGCGGCCGTTCGCCGTCAGGCTGTCGAAATCCCGGACGCAGACGTACATGCAGCGATCCGCCCAGTCGTCGGTGAGGCGGACCAGGCGAAGGCCCATCACCGGCGCGAAATCGAGCGCCGCCGCCTCCGGGAGAACCCCGATGCCCATGTTCGCCTGGACGAGCTTGCACACCGCTTCGAAGCTCTTCACCTGCACGCGCAGGCGCGGCGGCTGCCCGGCGCGTGCGGCGGCGTCCGAGATGAGGCGCATCATGGCGGCCGAACTGTCCAGCGCCACGAGGTCGTACTTCAGCAGCGCCGCGAAAGCGGCCTGGCGCGCGCGAAACTCGTGCCCCCGCGGAACGACGGCTACCAGGCGGTCGCGTCGATACTCGTAGCTGACGAGCCCTTCGCGCGGGACGCCGTCCATGACGACGCCGATGTCCGTGTCGCCCTCGCGCAGCGCCTGGATGATCTCGCCGCTGCGGCTCTCCTCGAGCTCGAGCTTCACGTCCGGGTACGCGACCGCAAATTGCGCGAGGTCCTTCGGCAGGTACTGGGTGATCGCCGACGTGTTCGCCTTGATGCGGATGTGGCCCTTCACGCCTTTCGCGTAGTCGGACAGCTCGGCCTGCATCTTCTCGGCCTGCTCCATCATCTTGCGCGCGTGCGTCGCGAAGGCGACGCCGGCGGGCGTCGATTCGACGCCCTACGAGGATCGATAGAGGAGCTTGACGCCGTAGCGATGCTCGAGCAGCGCGATGCGGCGACTCGCGGCGGCCAGCGCAATGTGCGATTGCTCCGCCGCTTTCGACAGGCTCTTCGTGTCGACGGCGCGAACGAACAGCGCGAGGGAAACGAGATCGGGAAGCATCGCGGGACCGAGTGGCCGCCATCTTACAACGGCGGCAGGGCGGATCCGCGAGGACGGCAGGGGCCGCGACAGCGACACGGCGCCCGATGGAGGTCAGGCGCAGCCGCTTGAATCGGTGGGGTGGCTGATGGGACTCGAACCCACGACAACCGGAATCACAATCCGGGACTCTACCAACTGAGCTACAGCCACCACTGATTTGCCGGATGCTGCCGCGCACCGGGAGGTGCGTGGCTAAAATGACGCACGAACGCACTGGCGCGCCCGACAGGACTCGAACCTGTTACCCCCGGCTTAGAAGGCCGGTGCTCTATCCGAATGAGCTACGGGCGCTCGGTACGCTCACTGCCTGTCGAAGCGGGTGCCGCGACCGGGAGAAAGCCGCTCGCGACGGCGCGATTCTAGCATAGGGGGCGGGACGTCCTCCCTGGAGGAAGTCGAGCCTCGGCGCCCGTCGAAGGACAGCGGCTCGAGCGCACCGCCCATAGCGCGAGCACGCGGCCGCGCCGCCGGCCGGCCGCCGCCCTACAATGATGGACGCAGGCATCCATTCCATGGCCACGCTCCCCTCTCCTTTGCCGCGCCACGAGGCCGATTACGCCCGCGACGAAGTTCGCCGGCTGCGCGCCGACCTCGCGCTGGCGCTGCGCGCCGCCGCGCATCACGGTCTTGGCGAAGGGGTGTGCAACCATTTCAGCGTCGCGCTGCCGGACGGGTCGGACCGGTTCCTGATCAATCCGCGCGGCTTCCACTGGAGCGAAGTCGGCGTCGACGACGTCGTGATGGTCGACGGGATGGGCGCGCGTCTTGCCGGGCGCCACGACGTCGAGCCCACGGCGATGTTCATTCACGCGGCCGTGCACCGGATCGCGCGCAAGGCCTGCGTGCTCCACACCCACATGCCGTACGCGACGGCGCTCACGCTCACCGGCGCGCGCGGGCTCGACACGACGCTGTCGCAGAACGCGATGCGCTTCCACGGGCGCGTCGCGAAGGACGCGCACTACAACGGGCTCGCGCTCGATCACCGCGAGGGCGAGCGCATCGCGCGCGCAATGGACGGCGCCGACGTCGCGTTTCTCGGCAACCACGGCGTCGTCGTGTGCGGCGAGCGCATCGATTACGCGTACGACGACCTGTACATCCTGGAGCGCGCATGCATGGTCGAGGTGATCGCCCGCTCGACCGGCCTGCCGCTCGTCCCGGTCGACGCGGCGCGGGCCGCCGACGTCGCCGCGCAGATCAACGGCGAGCGGCTGCAGTCGACGCTCTTCTTCGCGGCGCTGCGGCGCCTGGTGCCACCGGCGGGCTGAGCGGAGCGATGCAGCGCAAGCTCGCCGTCATCCTGTCGGCCGATGTCGTCGGCTACAGCGCGCTGATGGAGCGGGACGAGGCCGGCACGCTGACGCGTCTCAAGGCGAACCGCCAGGCGATCTTCGATCCGCGCGTCGCGGCGCACGGCGGCCGCGTGTTCAAGCTGATGGGCGACGGCGCGCTCGTCGAGTTCGGCAGCGTGGTCGCGGCGGTGAACTGCGCGCGCGAGATCCAGTCGCTGACGGCGAGCGCGCCCGCGGCGCCGGGCGAAGAGCCGCTGCGCTACCGGATCGGCCTCAACCTCGGCGAAGTCATCGTCGAAGGCGACGACATCTACGGCGACGGCGTCAACGTGGCCGCGCGGCTGCAGACGCTTGCGCCGCCCGGCGGCGTGGCCGTGTCGCGCACCGTGCGCGACCAGGCGGCCGGCAAGGGCGACTTCGCCTTCGACGACCTGGGCGAGCACGCGGTGAAGAACATCGAGCGGCCCGTGCA
>Ga0157378_10004214_pt1 | contig 12697 bp, 12 predicted proteins | sample M65metaG_FD_115309 | JGI IMG/M metagenome (GOLD analysis project Ga0157378, IMG submission 115309) | Miscanthus rhizosphere microbial communities from Kellogg Biological Station, Michigan, USA - M6-5 metaG | ecosystem: Host-associated > Plants > Roots > Rhizosphere > Soil | place: USA: Michigan...
CCCGAACACCACGTTGTAGGCGCCAGACGTTCGGAACAGCACGATGACGTACGCCGCCGTGCGCGGAGCCGTGTCGGCGAGGCGCGACCACGACTCGTTGGTGAACCCCTCGTACCCCGCCGGAAGGATCGGCTTGCCGCCGGGGCCGAGCAGCCGGTGCGGCGCGAGCGCGGCCATCGCGCCCCACGCGATATAGCCGATGTCGACGACGAGCAGCAACATCCAGGCGACCCTGCGCCGCATCACGTGGGCAGCCCTCCGCGCAGCTGGAGGAACCACCGCAAGCACGTGTGCCCGAAGTCCACGCCGGGCCCGAACATCATCGGGCACGCACCCGCGATCACGCTGATGCCGTGCTGACGGCAATACTCGACCGCCTCGGCCGACACGCTCGAGCTGCTGGCCACCGACTGATGCATCCACACCCGGCGAACGCCGGCTGCGTCGCAGTCGCGCACGATCTGCGCGGTCGCCGCCGGACGCGTGATGATCACGACGCCGTCGACACCGCCCGGGATCGACCGCACGTCCGGATAGCACGGCGCGCCTTCGAAGCTCTGCATGTGCGGATTGACCGGGAACACGTCGTGGCCGGTGGTCTTCAGCCGGCGGTAGATCAGGTTGCCGACCGGGTGATCGCGATGCTCGCGCGACACGCCCGCGATCGCGATCCGCTTCTGGGCGAGGAAGTCCTGCACCTTGGTCTCGAGCGTCGTGGTTTGCACGATCAACCTCCGCTCATTTCAGCGCGCCGACGGCGCCGCCGGCATCGGCGTGATGCGCGGCCGCCGGAACGGATGGGCACGAGCGTGGGCCGGTACGAAGGCGGCGCACAATGGGTCATTCGTCCCACGGCGTGGGATCGCTCGAGGTAGACTTTCGTCACCCCGACATGCAGTCGCCATGGTCCCCGCCGTGACCCTCGGCTTCGTCGCGTGCTAGGCTGCCCGACCCTGTCACGCACGAGGACGCTCGCATGGCCCGCCGCTCGGCCGCTTCCAACCTGATGCTCGCCTACTGGCTGCCCGTCGCGCTCTACGTCGGAATGATCTTTCTGATCAGCGCGCAACCCCACCTCAAGGCGCCGTTGCCGTTCGCGTTCGGCGACAAGATCATGCACCTGCTCGAGTACGGTGGCCTCGGTATCCTGCTCGCACGCGGCATCGGCGCCACGAACCCTCGGTTCGCGCCGCTCTCCGCCGGCCTGCTGGCGGTCTGCCTCGGAGTCACGGTCGGCACGTGCGACGAGTTGTTCCAGGCGACCGTGCCCGGTCGCGAATCGAGCGCGTTCGATCTCATGGCCGACACCGCGGGCGTCGGGCTCGCGCAATTCCTCTACCGCGCGTTCGCGAGATAACCGATGGCCCCCAAGCACCAGGCGCCTCGCGGCACGCGCGATCTGCTGCCCGAGGAGCTCCAGCGCTGGCAGTGGATCGAAAGCCGTGCGCGCGGCGTGCTCGCGCGCTATGGCTATGGCGAGATCCGCACGCCGATGTTCGAGGACTACGAGCTGTTCGCGCGCACTTCGGGCGAATCGAGCGACGTCGTCCAGAAGGAGATGTACCGCTTCAAGGATCTCGGCGATCGCGATCTCGCGCTCAGGCCCGAGAACACGGCGGGCGTCTGCCGCGCCTACCTCGAGCACGGGCTCGGGGGCCGCGCGCGCATTCACCGGCTCTGGTACATGGGCCCGATGTTCCGCTATGGCCGGCCGCAGAAGGGCCGCTACCGCCAGTTCGCGCAGATCGGCGCGGAGATCATCGGCACGCCCGCTCCCGGCGCCGACGTCGAGATGATCGCGCTGTTCGTGGACCTGTTCGCCGCATGGGGATTCGGTGATCTCGCGGTGCTGCTGAACAGCGTGGGCACGCCGGCGACGCGGCGCGATTACGCCGCTGCGCTGCGGCACTGGCTCGAGCCGGTGAAGGAGAAGCTCGGCGCCGACTCGCGCCAGCGACTCGAGACCAACCCGTTGCGCATCCTCGACACCAAGAATCCCGACGAGCTTGCGATCCTCTCGGGCGCATCGGGCGATCTGACGACGCCGATGCCGCACATGCTCGACTTCCTCGATGCCGACAGCCGCGCTCACTGGGATGCCGTGCGCCAAGGGCTCGATGCGCTCGGGATCGGCTACGAGGTCGATCACGGGCTCGTGCGCGGGCTCGATTACTACTCGCGCACCGCTTTTGAAGTGCACGATCGCTCGCTCGGCGCGCAGAGCGCGCTCGGCGGTGGCGGGCGGTACGACGGGCTGATCGAGGCGCTCGGCGGCTCGCCGACCCCGGGGGTCGGATTCTCGATCGGGCTCGACCGCGTGGCGCTCGTGCTCGAGCAGCGTGGCGAAGGCGTGCCGGCGCCGGAGCCGTCCGTCTTCATCGCCGCGATGGACTCGACCCGCGATGCCGCCGCCGCGCTGGCGCGCGAGCTGCGCCGCGAGTTCACGGTCGAGCTGGACGTCGAGGCGCGTGGCTTCGGCGCGCAGATGAAGGCTGCGGGGAAGAGCGGCGCCAGGCTGCTCGTGATCCTCGGTGAAGAGGAGTGGACGCGGGGCGAGGTCGCGCTCAAGCAGCTCACGACGGGCGAGCAGCGCCTCGTCACGCGTGACGCGCTGGCCGCCGAGCTCCGCGGCGCGCTCGGACGCTAGCTCAGCGCGTCGTTCCCGCGATCGTCCGGCCGGCGCTCCAGAATTCGAGCGCGCCGAGATAGCTCGTGACGGCAAGCGGCTCGCGCGTCAGCTCGAGCGACTCGATCGCGGCGAGGAGCGCCGCCTTCGCCGCCGCGGTCTGCTCGTCGGCGCCGCCGGCGAGGTCCACCGCGTTCTCGAGCCCGACCGATGTCACACGCTCGGGCTCGCCGAGCTCCGCGAGCTCGACCAGGATCGCGCCGCCGCCCTGACCGAGCCGGCGTGTCTGCCGCCGCTTTCGCGTCACGACGATCCGAGGCCGGGGTGTCGCTCGCTCGAGATAGGCGAGCACGGATGCACGGTGCCACGGTCCAGGGCCGGCGGCGGGCAATCGAATGTCGAGCGCTTCCGACAGTCGTTCGAACGCGCTCGCATCCAGACGCGAGAATGGAAACAGGTCATCGGGATCCTCGTTCCAGAGCTCGATGCCCGCGGTGTCGGTCTCGAGCAGGCGCTTGAGCTTGAGCCCGTCCTCGATCCCGGCCCGCAGCTTGACGTTGATCCGGCAGCCGGGCACCCACAGATATTCGTCGACGACGTCGAGCCACGGCGTGCCGGCGCCGTAGGCGAGCGGCAGCGCCTCGAACCGAGATCGCAACGCGTGCGAAATCTCGCCAAACCCACGCCATTCCCAGTGCATTCCCGTCGCCACGGAGCCCTCCGGTTCGATGCTCGGACTCGCCCCATGCTAGTCTGCGCGACCTCATGAGAACGAGCGACCGCACATGACCGAACAGAGCACGAGCGCGCCACAAGGGGTCGAGCTCGAAGGGCTCGGCGACTGGCGCCGGAGCCACACCTGCGGCGAGCTGCGGAAGCAGCACGTGGGTGGGGCCGCGGCCCTGATGGGCTGGGTGCACCGGCTGCGCGACCACGGCGGCGTGCTGTTCGTCGACCTGCGCGATCGCTACGGCATCACGCAGGTGGTGTTCCGGCCCGAGGCCGGTGGCGCCGCGCTGCTCGAGCGGGCGGCGCAGCTCGGTCCCGAGTGGGTGATCGCGGTGCGGGGCCCGGTCGCGCAGCGCCCGCCGGAGTCCGTCAACGCGGAGCTGCCGACGGGTGACGTCGAGCTGGACGTGCGCGAGCTGCGCATCCTGTCGGCCTGCGATCCACTGCCGTTCCAGGTCAACGACGACACGCACCTCGCGAACGAGGACCTGCGGCTGCGTTATCGCTATCTCGACTTGCGGCGCCCCGAGCTCGCGAGCGTGATCGAGCTGCGGCACCGCGTCTATCAGGCCGCGCGGAAGCACCTGGCGAGCCGGAGCTTCCTCGAGATCGAGACGCCGATGCTCGTGAAGCCGACCCCGGAGGGTGCGCGCGACTACGTCGTGCCGAGCCGCATCCACGCCGGCAAGTTCTACGCGCTGCCGCAGTCGCCGCAGCTCTACAAGCAGACGCTGATGATCGCGGGCTGCGACCGTTACTTCCAGATCGCGCGCTGCATGCGCGACGAAGACCTGCGCGCCGACCGCCAGCCCGAGCACACGCAGATCGATCTCGAGGTCAGCTTCGTGACCGAGAACGACGTGTTCGATCACGTCGAGGGTCTGTTCGCCGCGCTGTGGAAAGACTGCCTCGGCATCGACATCCCGACGCCGTTCCCACGGCTCACGTTCCGCGAGGCGATGTCGCGCTACGGCTCCGACAAGCCGGACGTGCGCTTCGGGCTCGAGTTCACGGACGTCACCTCGATCCTCACGCGCTCGCCACGCAACGTGATCGCGGCGGGCGCCAAGGCGGACGGCGGCATCGGCGTCGCGCTCATCGCGCCCGGTGGGGCGTCGATCTCCGGCGAGCAGCTGCGCCGTTACGACACGCTGGTCAAGGAAGCGGGCGGCGGCGGGCTCAGCTTCGTCAAGGTGCTCGACGATGACAAGGCGCGCGAGCAGCGTGCCAAGTACTTCGACGACGCGCAGTGGCAGGAGTTCGTCGCGGCGACCGGCGCAAACAACGGTGACGCCGCGCTGTTCACCTCGGGCCCATGGGAGCAGACGCTCAAGGCGCTCGGCGTGCTGCGCTCGCATCTCGGCCAGCCGCTGCTCGAGGGCAAGCCGCAGGAATGGCGGTTCCTGTGGGTGCGCGAGTTCCCGCTGTTCGAGTGGGATCCGGAGCGCAAGGGCTGGGCGCCGCGCCACCACATGTTCACGATGCCGAATCCGGAGCACCTGCCGCTGCTCGAGACGAATCCGGGCGCGGTGTACGCGCAGCTCTACGATCTCGTGCTCAACGGCAACGAGCTCGGCTCGGGCTCGATCCGCATCCATCGCCCCGACATCCAGCAACGCGTGATGCAGGTCGTCGGCTTCACGGCGCAGGAGATGCAGGACAAATTCGGCTTCCTGATCGACGCCTATCGCTACGCCTCGCCGCCGCACGGCGGCATCGGCCTCGGCCTCGACCGCATCGTCATGCTCATGGCCGGCCGAGACTCGATTCGCGACACGATCGCGTTCCCGAAGAGCGCGAGCGCCGCGAACCTGATGGACGGCTCGCCGGGCGACGTCGAGCCGGCGACGCTCAAGGAGCTGGGACTGAAGCTCGAGTAGCGCCGCCGCCCGCGTGGCCGTGGAGCGTGCTACCCCTTCTTCTTGGAGTTCTTGGCCGAGCCCTTCAGCACCTCGAGCTCGTGCTTGGCGTTTTCGTTCGTGGGGTCCAGCTCCAGCGACTTCGAGTAGCTCTGGATCGCGAGCTTCTTGTCGCCCTTCGTCGCGTACGCCTCGCCGAGGCTGTCATACGCGTTCCCGGACTTCGGGTTCTCGTCCACGTTCAGCTTGAACGCCGCGATGGCCGCGTCCGTCTTCCCTGAGCCGAGCAGTCCGTAGCCCACCTCGTTGAGCGCGTCCTCGGATACGACCTTGGGGCCGTAGCGGGCCTTGAGCGTCTGGTACATGGCAGCCCCCGAATCGGCTCCTGACGTCGCGTACGACAGCCGGATCGCCGAGGTCGCCTGCATCCGCTTGGCGAACGGCGAGTTCGGATTCATGTCGACGTTGAGCGCCAGCACCTGGGCCGCGTCCGCGTCGTGGCCATCGTGCTGGAGCGAGCGGGCCAGCTCGGCGAGCGGCACCTCGCCGAAGTCGTAGGTGAAGCGGCCGTAGTAGCGGTCGCGCAGCGCGTGGTAGCGGGCGAGCGTCGAATCCATGCCGCCCTGATCGTACGCGGTCTTCAGCACGTCCTGGAGCATGCGGGGCTGCGTCGTGCCGCGGTGGCAGGTGACGCACTGCACGCTGATCGGGGGGTTCTCGCGGGTCTCGAGCGTGGGCAGGTATTTCTGGTTGATGTCCGCCATCATCTGCATCATCACGCGCGCCTTGGCCTTGGTCGGCTTGTCGTCGAGCGCGAAGCTGCCCGGCTGGAACGGCTTCCCCTCTTCGCCCACGTGACAGTAGATGCACCGCACGCCCAACGCGCGCGTGAAGCCGTTCATGATGACGATGAGATCCTGGTGCGAGATGTCCTGGGGCAGCACCTTGAGATTCTTCGCGCGATCGGGCTGCGACTGCGCCGCCACGGACGCCACGACCACGCAGACCAGCAACACGGGAATGACTCGCCGAATGACGAACGAGGGGTGCATCGTGCCTCCGATTCGAGGGAACGTGAGTCGCCTGCATAACCGAGCCCCGCGCCCGACGCAACCGTTTCTCGACGAAGCGCGAGGATGATGGACACCACGAGGCGTCCTGGAGGGGCAACGACAGTTCGGACGCGGAGTCGAATGTGGTCGGTCCACCGGTGTTTGGGTGGTAGAGTCGATGCCAGCAGAAGGCCGCCCCTTCCGCGTTTCCGGCCGTTCTCCGTCCCCGAACTTTTCCTCGCGCGCCAATGCGACGCGCTCAATGATCTCGGGCCGGTCTGCTTTTGTCCTCGCCACCATCGATTCGATCGGGGTGACGAGCGGCACAATGCGCGGAAAGGGAGACCGCTGTGTTCCCCACGCCACTCGCGCCGCAGACGGCCATGCCGCGCGCGACTCGTGCTTCCATCGCCACCTTGATCGCCCTTGCCCTCGCGGCGAGTGCGGCGCGGGCGCAAGTGGTCGATCCGAACATGTGGGTCACCGATGGCAACGTGCTCACCCTGGCAACGGAAGGGAACACCATCTACCTGGGCGGCAGCTTCACGTCCGTCGCGCCCAACACCGGCCATTTCGTCGCGATCGATGCAGGAACCGGGGCAATCGAGCCCGGCTGGCCGCGAGTCAGTGGCACGGTCTACTGCTCCGCCGCAGATGGCGCGGGTGGGTGGTACATCGGCGGATACTTCACAACGGTGGGAGGTGTCGCCCGCGCGAGCCTCGCCCACATCCGTGCGGACATGACGCTCGACACGTGGAACCCGGGTGAGAGCGACTCCTACGTGTATACCCTGGCGGTGAGCGGCTCGACGGTGTACGCAGGCGGCTCCTTCACCAGCATCGGCGGGCAGAGTCGCAGTTACATCGCCGCGCTCGATGCGACGACCGGGCTCGCCACCGAATGGAATCCGGGGGCGAGCAGCTACGTCGAGCACTTAGCGGTGAGCGGCTCGACGGTGTACGCCAGTGGCATCTTCACCAGCATCGGGGGCCAGACCCGTAACCGACTCGCCGCGCTGGATGCCACCAGCGGACTCGCCACCCCGTGGCATCCCGAACCCGATTCCTTCGTGCACGCCCTGGCGGTGAGCGGCTCGACCGTATACGTGGGCGGCAGCTTCTCCAGTATCGGCGGGCAGAGCCGCTTCTGCATCGCGGCACTGGATGCCACCACCGGGCTCGCCACGGCGTGGAACCCTCAGGCGTCGAACTTCGTGAGTGCGATCTTGGTGAGTGGCTCGACGGTGTATGCGGGCGGCGGGTTCACCGCTATCGGCGGCGAGAGCCGCAGCTTCATCGCGGCGGTGGATGCCGGCAGCGGGCTCGCCACCGCGTGGAACCCCGTGGCAGATGACGTGGTGCACACTCTGGCGGTGAACGGCTCGACGGTGTACGCGGGCGGCAGGTTCACGAGTATTGGTGGGCAGAGCCGAAGCAAGCTCGCGGCACTGGATGCCACCACCGGGCTCGCCACTGCGTGGAACCCAGTGGCGGCGGGTGAGGTGTTCACCCTGGCGGTGAGCGGCTCGACGGTCTTCGCGGGTGGCCCGTTCTCCGGCATGGGCGGCTTGGCGCGCAATAACCTTGCAGCGCTGGACGCCACGACCGGGTTCGCCACTGCTTGGGATCCGGGGGCGGACGGTTACGTGGGCGCGCTCGTCGTCAGCGGCGCGACGGTCTACGTGGGCGGGTCCTTCTTCAACGTCGGTGGGCAGAGCCGCAATCAGATCGCCGCGTTGGATGCCGTCAGCGGGCTCGCCACCGCGTGGAACCCGGGGGCGGACGGCAACGTGTCCAGCCTGGCGGTGAGCGGCTCCATCGTGTTCGCGGCCGGCTTCTTCTATGGCATCGGCGGACAGAGCCGCCGTTCCATCGCGGCGCTGGATGCCACTACGGGTCTCGCCACGGACTGGAACCCGGCGCCGGACGGCGGTGTGTACGACTTCGAGGTGAGCGGCTCGACGGTGTACGCGTGCGGCTCGTTCACCAGCATCGGCGGGCAGAGCCGCAGCCACATCGCGGCGCTGGACGCCACGACCGGTCTCGCCACCGACTGGGACCCGGCGCCCGACGGCCCGTATGTGAACGCCTTGGCGGTCAATGGCTCGACGGTGTACGCATGCGGCTACTTCTTCAGCATCGGTGGGCAGAGCCGCTCCCTCATCGCGGCGCTGGATGCCACCACCGGGCTCGCCACCGAATGGGACCCCAGAGCGGACAGCTTCGTCTTCAACCTGGCGGCGAGCGGTTCGGTCGTTTACGCAGGAGGCGGTTTCTCCACCATCGGCGGCCAGAGCCGGCACCTCATTGCAGCACTGGATGCGACCACTGGGCTCGCCACCGGGTGGAACCCAGGGGTGACCGGATCGGGCGTCAGTGCTCTCTTGGTGAGTGGCTCGACGCTTTACGCGGGCGGCCAATTCACGAGCATCGGCGGGGAGAGCAGCGGTGGCTTCGCCGCGATGCAGGACTCGCCCACGCCCACGCTGCTCGCCCGTTTCACCGCCGAGGCAACGAACGCCGGCATCCGGCTGCGCTGGCAATTCGACGAGGCGAGCCGCGTGAGGAGTGTCGCGCTGGAACGCGCCGGGAATCGGGTCGGCCCGTGGACACCACTGATGTTGGAGAGTCGCCGCACGGCCGACGCCACCGAGGCGTTCGACGCATCGGCCGCCGCGGGCGAGAGCTACTTCTACCGCTTGATCGCCGATCTCACCGATGGCACTCGCGCGACGTTCGGGCCCGTCAGCGCTGACGCGGTCCTCGCGGTCGAGCTCAGCGGCCTCACCGGCATCGCGCCGAATCCGGTGTCGGGCAGCGCCCGCATCGACTTCGCGCTCGCGCGCGACGAGCAGGTGCGGATCACCGTGGTGGACGTCGCGGGGCGAGAAGCCGCCGTGCTCGCCGACGGCGCGATGGCCGCCGGGAGCTACTCGATGCTCTGGGATGGCAGGTGCGGAGCCACGCGACTGCCCGCGGGCGCTTACTTCGTGCGCTGGGCGTCGGCGAGCAGGACGATGAGCCGCAAGCTCGTCGTGCTGCCGTGACGGGGCAATTGAAGCACGCGTCGCGCCCCATCTTCATCGTGATCGCATTGAGTGCGCTGTGGCCGGCCACGGCCATCGCGGAGGGTCGCGCGGCGCCCCCGGCAGCAACCGTCGAGCAGCTGCGCCGGCACCATCATGGCGGCGACTGGTGGCGCATCACCACCGATTCTGCACGCTATGAGGTGCGCGTCGGCGTCATCGATGGAACGGGCCTCGCGGGAGTCGAAGCCAGGCACAAGACGCCGCCGGCGCCCGACCGAATCGACTGGGAGTCGATCGTGCGTCTCGACCGGCTCCAGTCGCACAAGACCCGCGGGCACGTCAGGGGCACGCTGCTCGGGTTGTGCGCGGTGTTCATCCCGGTGGCCAACGGGGGTTCCAACGCCTCGCTCTACATGTTCGTCGGTGGCGCGGCGGGGTACTACCTGGGCGGCAAGATCGGTGAGGCGGACGTGCACGAAGAGCCGTTGTACGTCGCGCCGACACCGCTGTTGTCCCCGGTCGCCCCCCTCGTCGTGGCGAACGAGGTGGCGCAACCGGAGACCGCCTCGGTCTTGCGGCCGATCGAAGCAATCACAGCCGCCACCGCCCCGGAGGCGTCACCGGCACCCAGGTCGCACAAAGAGTCAGAGGCGATCGACAAGGCGTGCGGTCGCCTTTCCGCGACGAACCTGATGCGGATCGAAGGTAATTTCGGAACGTTCGTCGGCTACGCCGCGACGATCGAGCCCGCGGGCCTGAGTGGCCTACGCGTCGAGACGACTCGCCGATCCGTCCACTCTCCGGGCTCGCTCGACTGGAACCGCGTCGATCGCATCGAGGTGCACGGCAACAATGCGGGCCGAGGCGCCGCTCGTGGCGCCATCTGGTTCGGCGCGCTGGGAGGACTGCTCGGCTTTCCCATCGGGGCGGTCGCCTCCGACGGCGGTAACGCGAGCATGGCGGGAGTCGTCGCGGCGTGTGCCGCGACGGGTGCCGGTATCGGGATGGTGCTGGGCGGGGCCGGGGGAGCCATGACCTCGGGCTGGCACAAGGTGTACGAGCGACCCTGATCCACGCGCTCGTCGCTCATTCGCGTGTCGTGAGGCTCTCGAGCTCCTGCCACCGAGCAAAGGCGCGGTGGATCTCGTCGTCGAGCGCGGCGAGTCGCTGGTTGGCGCTCGCGATCTCGGGGCCCGGTCGCGTGTAGAACTCCGGCGACGCCATCAGGTCGAAAAGGCTCTGCCGCTCCGCCTCCAGTCGCTCGATCTTCTTCGGCAGCTCGCCGAGCTCGCGTCGTTCCTTGAAGCCGGTACGTGGGCGGGGACGCCGCCCGCGGTGCTTCATTCTCTTCGAACGGTGCTGCGACTCGAGCGGACGACTATGACAGAATCAGCGATTCCCGCTCACGATCATCGACGAGGTCTGGTTGGCTCTTGGCGCCACGATTCACCAGTTCAGCGTGCAGCTCTCGCACGTCGATCGCGGCATCTACGACTCGATCGAGCTGCGCGTCGCCCGGCATCCGTCCGAGAGCGAGGAGTTCATGTGGGCCCGCGTGCTGGCCTTCTGCCTCGAGCGGCAGGAGGGACTCGCGTTCTCGAAGGGGCTCGAGGACCCCGATCAGCCGGCGCTCGAGGTGCGCGATCTGACCGGCGGGTTGAGTGCGTGGATCGAGGTCGGCACTCCCGACGCGGCACGGCTGCACCGCGCGGCCAAGGCGGCGCCGCGCGTGGCCGTCTACACCCACACCGACGCCGAGCGCTACTGGGGCTCGCTCGCCGGCGAGAGAATTCACCGCGGCGAGTCGCTCGAGTTGTACGGGCTCGACCGCGCGCTGGTGGCGACGTTGGTGCAGCGGCTCGAGCGGCGGATGGCCGTCGAGCTGACGGTGACGGACGGAACGCTCTATGTGACGATCGGGAACGAGCTGCTGACGGGAACGTTGCGGACGCACCGCTGACCGACGACTTCGCCACTGCAAGCCCCGTCGCGCAACGCGCCGGCGCGGCACATTGCGGGCCGGCGCCTTTCCGTGGTCGAATGCGCGCCCGGGAGTGATGCGGGCAACCCGAACGTGACGCGGAGGCGAGCGTGATGCGTGGAGCATGTGTCGCGCTGGTGACGATCGTGGCGCTGACGAGCTGCTCGCGGCGCGACAAGGCGGCCACGGACGAGTCGCAATCGCCGTCCGTCGTCGCGGTCGAGTCGACGCTGACGCCGCAGTCCGTGGCAGCGCCCGCACAGCCCGACGCCTTCGATTGGCGTCATCGCGTCGGTGTCGCGGGGACGAATCACAATCGGCTCCTGCTCGCGCTCGATGTCGACTCGCTCGAGGTGGGCACACCGGTGCTGCTCGTCACGCCGGACTCGATCCAGGCGTCGGTCCTCGCGCGGGTGATCGGCGTGTCCAAGGAGCCGTTGAAGTTCGTCGATGGCACGGTCGAGGGTCGGGCGTTCGTGCTGGTGCCCGAAGCCGAGGTTCAGCTGGGTCTGGCGATCGCCATCGTGGGCGAGACGGGAACCCCGCGAATCGAGAACGACCGTGTTGCGCTCGACCTCAATGGCGACGGCGAGCCGGAGACGTTTAACGAGTGCACGAGCCATGAAGGCCTCCACCTCACGATCCGCTCCGGCGAGCCGGCGCATGCCGTCGTCTGGCACCGCTACGTCTACGCGGGCATCGACCTCGGGCAAACCTGCACGGAGCACGACAGTTTGCAGTAGCCTCGAGATGTGGTGTCTCACGCAGCGCCTTCGCCCGTATCACCCCCAGAAAGGAGGCCGACCATGGCCGGAATCGAAGTGAAGAGCGTGAAGAAGCCCGAAGAGACGCGGCCGTTCAAGGAGAACAAAGGCAACGCCGCGGTCGTCAACGTCGGCGGTCACCCGGTGTTGTTCGGCACGTTCGAGCCGGGCTGGAAGTGGTCGACGCACGTGAAGCCGATCGCCGGAACGGACAGCTGCCAGGCGTCGCACCTGCTCTACTGCGTCTCGGGGCGCATGAAGGTCGTCATGACGGACGGCAAGGAGGCCGAAATCGGCCCCGGCGACGTCGCGATGATCGCGCCCGGTCACGACGCCTGGGTCGTGGGCAACGAGCCGTGCGTCTCGGTGGACGTCGGCGGCTACAAGAAGAAAGCCAAGCAGAAGTAACTAGCCACCAACAGCGACGCCGCCTCAGGGCATCCTGAGGCGGCGGTGTCGCGTCTGTTCCGCTACTTCCCGCCGAACTCGCGCCGGAACGCGTCGATCAATTCCTGACGCCGCGTATTGCTGCCGTTCTCGGCCCCGAGCCGGAGCAGCGCATTCCGTGTCACCTGCAAATGCTGCAAATACGTCGCGCACGGCGGGCATTCGGCCATGTGCTCGTCGAAGCCGGCTCGCCGGTCGGCTGCAAGGCGG
>Ga0157378_10004216_pt1 | contig 12694 bp, 10 predicted proteins | sample M65metaG_FD_115309 | JGI IMG/M metagenome (GOLD analysis project Ga0157378, IMG submission 115309) | Miscanthus rhizosphere microbial communities from Kellogg Biological Station, Michigan, USA - M6-5 metaG | ecosystem: Host-associated > Plants > Roots > Rhizosphere > Soil | place: USA: Michigan...
CTATGCGAAGCTTGCAGGAGACGTCGACCTTCGCCTGCGCGGCACCCTGGCGTCCCCCTCGCTGCTCGGCCGAATCTCCATCACCGAAGGCAGCGCCACCATCGCCGGAACCCGCTACGAACTTCAGCGCGGTGAGATCAACTTCACCAATCCCGTTCGTATTCAGCCGAACATCGACCTCAATGCAACCGCCCGCGTCGAAGACTACGACATCACCCTAGGCCTACACGGATCCGTCAACCAGATGTCTGTCACCTACAGGAGCGATCCGCCGCTTCCCGAAGCCGACGTGGTCGCATTGCTTGCCCTCGGACGCACCCAGGACCAGCAACGCCTCTACACTCGTCAGCAGGAACAGCTCGCCACTAATCCGGCAACGGACGCACTCCTCGGAGGCGCGCTCAACGCCACCGTCAGCAGCCGTGTTCAAAAGCTCTTCGGAGCAGGATCAGTTAAGGTAGACCCCAATTATCTCGGCGTACTTGGAAACTCAACCACCCGCATCACGGTCGAAGAGCAGCTCGGGAAGAATCTCACCCTCACCTACGCCACCGATGTAGATACCACCGCTCAGCAACTTCTCCAAGCGGAGATTGCGATTAATCGGCACGTGTCACTGCTCGTTGCGCGCGATGAATCAGGTGTCTTCTCAATGGTGGTAAAGGCGACGCGCAGATTCCGCTAGGCAGCTACTCCGCCACTGGAACCCTTATCTTGATGTGCGTTCGGCAGGAAGATGCACATCGCCGTGCCTGCCTTCTCACCCTGCCGGCTGTGGAACCGCAGGAGGCCCTTTTGCTGTTCAATCAGAGCCTTCGTCGCCCACAATCCGATCCCGGTTCCAATCTCCGCTTTGGTTGTAAAGAACGGAACAAATATCTTCTTTTGAACTTCCCGTGACATGCCGCTGCCGTTGTCGGCAAGCGTGATCCGGATTCCCTTTTCACTTTCTTTGCGCCATCCCTGCGAGAGGCGCGCCCGCAGCCAGATCTTCCCGCCGACCCTCGAAGCATCGATTGCATTCGTCAGAAGATTCGAGAGCGCCTGCCTCAGCTCTCCCTGTCGACCGTATAGCTTCAAATCCGGAGCAACCGAGACAATCGCCTCGATATGCTTGTAGGCCAGCTTGCGCTCATAAACAACCAGAACATCCCGGACCAGATCCGCAACGGATATCCACCGGTCCTTCGATGCGCCACGATAGAACCCTAGCGTCTGCTGCGCGATTTGCGAAACGCGCGCAAGCTCGCGATCGGCAATCTCGAGGTGCCGGCAAACCTCCTCTGGCAATCCTCTCGCTGTCATGGCCAGATAAATAAAATTTGTTACCGCCTCCAGTGGATTATTGATCTCGTGCGCGATCGTCGCCGCCAATCGCCCGGTAGCTGCAAGCTTCTCTGACTGAATCGCCAGTTGCTGGGCGCTTTTCAGCTCGGTCATGTCGCGCGAGACCGCGACCATGCGCTCGATGCTGCCCTGCCGGTCTAACGCAGCAGTAATCCGCACATCCCAGCTCTTCCTCACACCGCCCATCGTGATTGAATCGCCTTGAAAACATCCCACGCTGCCGTTGCGCGCCGTCAGCAGCACCTCCTCTGCGCGTGCCTTGTCTGCGTCCTCCCAGAGATCCACCCATTTCTTGTTCAGAAACTGACTCGTATCCGTGATCTCAAGCGCGCGTTGCCCTGATGGGCTCATGTACTGGATCCGACCCTCAAGATCCAGAACCTTTACGCAATCCGAGCTGCTCTCGATGATGTTTCGCGTGAACTCTTCCGTACGTCGCAGCTTTTCTTCGACCACCTTGCGATGAGCAACTTCCTTCTCGCGTTCCTCAACCACCGCATCGACCGTCGATGCCTTCTGCTGCAGTGTGCTGACCAGGCGATCGCGCTCGTCCGGATTTCCAAGCGAGTAGTTTTCCGATGGAATCACCGCGGAATGTTGGGAGCAGATCTCGTCGAACATGTCGGAACACGATTGCCTCGCAAAACTCCCGACTGGGTAGGCACAGCGAAGGTGCAGGTCGTACCGCTGGACCACCTCGTCCCACAGATGCTCGAGCTCGATGGCCGCCTCGTGGTTCCCTTCTATCCAGAGAAGAGCAACCATCTCTCCAAACGCAGCAATCGTCTTCGCCCCAGGTCTAAGCGCCGCCCGCGCCCGCTGAACTGCCGGCTCCAACTCTTCCCAGAATCGCTGCCGGTCTGGCCGGCCCTGTACCATGAAACGCTCCAGTGTTCTGCGCGCATCCAGGTGGATGTACCTGCCCTCCGCGAGAATACGGGCCATTTCAATGCCGTTCAGGCTTAGATTCTCAATCAGTTTTCGATGGTGGTCGGATGTAGAAATGACGACGCAGGCGCCACCTGCCCCAAGCGCAGCTCCGGTGAACTCGCTCAGACTCTCGATGAAGACTGCGTCGTCTTCGTAAAACTGCACTGCATGCGCCGACACGGCGGGCCCCATGAATTCAGAATGGTGAGGCGTCTCTTGCCCGTAAACATATCGATGTAAAGACAAGATGCCTCCACGCTCGGCTCCAGTGGCATCCGTTCTCCTGGTACACCAAACCCTGCAAGTCTGATGCTAGGCCGGAAAGGGCAGTTGTACGTTTACATCGGGCCCAAATTCTTCTATAAGCGTGATTTCCGTGCGCCCATGATCAGGTTGTCTTCTATTCGCGGGCCTCTGACAACCCCGGAACCTTTTCTATGAATCTGTGTCTAATGTGGTTGAGTAATTCCTAGGATTCTAGCTAGCTGGAGGGAAACTCAGAGATTACATGGCCCGGAGATGAGCTCCACGAATTTGGAATTCGAAGGATTCCAATTAAGAAAGGACACTATCTATGGCAACAACGAAGTACATTTCCCCGGTTGCACTGGCGGCAGCGCTTCTCGTAGGCGCGATCGGTTCTACTCCCGCATCCTTTGCAGCCACTTCCGCTGCTCCAGTAATTGGCCAGCAGGACGGCGACAGCAACGGTGTGCAGGACAAACTCAAGAAGTCGCAATTCAAAGACGTAAAAGCGTCTCTGGACAACAGTGGCATCGTCACCCTTACAGGATCGGTAAGCCTCTACCAGTACAAGAAGGACGCTGCAAACCGCGTTCGCAAGGCGAAAGGGGTCAACGGCGTTCGCAATGAGATCCAGGTTTCCGGCCAAGCTGCTTCCGACGAGGAGTTGAAGAAGAAGCTGGGTGAGAAGCTCACGTATGATCGCGTCGGATACGGCAACGCGTTCAACGCCATCACCATGAACGTCGAAAGCGGAGTCGTTACCCTCGGCGGCCATGCGCGCACCGATGTGGACAAGGATTCCGCTCTCGCGCTCGTATCCACCTATCCCGGAGTCAAAGATGTCGTCGATGACATCGAGGTTGATCCAACCTCCATCATGGACGACCAGACCCGTCTTGCCGTGGCACGATCGGTGTACGGCTATCCGTCACTGAACAAATATGCAATTGACCCCGCGAAGCCCATCCGCATCTCCGTGCAGAACGGGCATGTGGAACTCTACGGCGTAGTCGATTCCAAGGCCGACAAGGACGCGGCTTACCTCCGGGCCAACAGCGTACCCGGAGTCTTCGGCGTCAAGAACTTCCTGCAGGTCGCAGGCCAGGCTAGCGAGTCTGAAAAGCAGTAAACAACCTTGATCTCCAGCCGTGGGTTGAGAAATGGCTCACTCAGCCGCGGCTGGAATCGAACCAGCCTCCCCCGCTCGATCGAATTTCCTTCCATCCTTGCGCCTTGATTTCATTGGACTCCCAGCGGTCCGCTGTGCGACATTTACAAAACTGTAATCATCCACAGTTCCCCCATTCCATACACTTGATCTCGCTATGCTGAACGATGGCCCACTGACGATCAATCGCGCTGAAGGCAAAACCCCTGGTACCCGGATCTTCCGCCTCAGCGGCCCCCTGACTTTGCGCAACCTCTTCGAGTTGCAGGGCGAACTGCGCAGTGCAGCGTTGCCTCCTCTCACCGTCATCGACCTCAGCGACGTGCCCTACATGGATTCGGCTGGAATGGGCCTCGTCATGAACCACTACGTGCGTTGCCAGACGAATGGCACAAAACTGGTCGTCTCGGGTGCCAACAATCGCGTCATGGACCTGTTTAAAGTCACGAAGGTCGACACCGTGCTTCCCCTCGCTCCCTCCATCGAAGCAGCCGAAGCCTAATCCCCGCCTCGTCTTCTCCCGTTGCCTTCTGGTTCCCTTCAACCAGTAGTCCTTTACACTGGTTCAGGTACCTATGCGATGGGCCTCTTCGCCAAAACCCGTACAACGCTGGAGATGATCAAGTGGGAACACTCGATCTTCGCACTGCCTTTCGCACTTACAGCGGTGCTTCTCGCAAGCCACGGCGCTCCGGGCTGGCGCACCCTCGGCTGGATCCTCGTCGCTATGGTCACGGCCCGTTCCTGCGCAATGGCCTTCAACCGCTGGGCCGATGCCGATCTGGACGCAGCGAATCCTAGAACCAGTAATCGCGCCATCCCTGCCGGGCTTCTCTCCCGCGAATTCGTCCTCGGCTTCACCATCCTGATGGGCCTTTGTTTTGTCATCGCCTCAGCCGAACTCAATCGCCTGACCCTCTATCTTGCTCCGGTCGTCCTCATCGTCCTGCTCGGCTACAGCTACATGAAACGCCTCACCCGCTGGTCCCATCTAGTCCTCGGCCTGGCTCTCGGACTCGCGCCCTCCGCCGCATGGATAGCCGTTCGCGGCAGCCTCGATCCGCGCATCCTTGTCCTCACCATTGCCGTGATGCTCTGGGTCGGCGGCTTTGACGTTCTGTATGCGTGTCAGGATTTCGAGCACGATCGCCAGGCAGGGCTCCACAGCATCCCGCAGTCGCTCGGCATTCCCACCGCCTTCCGAGTCGCGCGGATTATGCATCTCGCCATGCTCGGTCTCCTTGTAGTCTTCGGGTATCTCTTCCACTTCGGCATCGCCGGCTGGATAGGCATCGCCGCTGCTGGATTGCTCCTCGCGTACGAACACGCTATCGTTTCGCCCCAGGACATGCGGCGACTCAATGCTGCCTTCTTCACCATGAACGGCGTCATCGCCACTGTGTTTCTGTTTTTCGTTGCCGCCGATATCTGGCTCGCCAAATAGTCATCTCTTTACCCGCGCTGTGCAGGCGGAGAAAGCTTTAACGCAATGAGAATTGCCATTCAGGGAGAGCCCGGTTCCTTCAGCCACGAGGCAGCGCTCGGCCTCGCGGCGGATGCGGTCATCGTGCCCTGCGCTCTCTCCGCCGACGTCTTTAAAGAACTGATTGAAGAGTCAGTCGACGCCGCCGTCATCCCCATCGAAAACAGTCTTGCCGGTTCGGTGCTCGAGCACTTCGACCTTCTTCTTCAGCACGACGTCAGGGTGACGCGAGAATCTCTCCTCCGCATCCGCCACAACCTTATCGCCATCTCCGGCGCTACAATCGGCGACATCGATCGCGTCTTCTCCCACCCTGTCGCACTCGCCCAATGCCGCCGCTTCCTTGCCGAACATCCCAGGATGGAGTCCTACGCCTTCTACGACACCGCCGGAAGCGTCAAACAGCTCGTCGAATTGCGCGACAGGCATGCCGGAGCAATCGCCAGCGAAGCCGCCGCCCAATACTACGGCGCGGAAATCCTCCGCTCTGGAATCGAAGACAACCCCGAAAACTACACGCGCTTCTTCCTCGTCCGCCGTTCTCAGGATGCCGTAACAGATCCCGACGCCAACAAGCTCAGCCTCGCATTCTCCGTTGAAAATCGTCCCGGCTCGCTCGTCGCCGCCCTGAACGAACTCTCGGCCATGGGCACGAACCTCACCAAGATCGAATCGCGTCCCGTCCACGGCAAGCCCTGGGAATATGTTTTTTACATCGATTGCCAGCTACACTCCACCGACGAGGGCGCCATGGCAATCGAAGCATTGCGTCCCCACTGCGCCATGGTCAAAGAACTAGGCATCTACGGGGAAGCCACAAAACCGGAAAACACCGACTAGTTGGTTCAGACCGCTATCCGGGTTTCTCGGCCTCTCACCCCGAGACGCCAGTTTCCGCGAAAACGCAAAACGGGGATGGCTCCGAGCCATCCCCGCTGTCTTGCTGTTCACTCAGCACCTTGTTCCCAAGATACCTCGTTCCCCGTCTTTAAAAGTGGTACGCCACACCGATCGTCGGGTAGTAGATGTTGTACCACTTGTTCGTCGAGAGATTGATCTGGTTCGTGCCCGACCCCTGTCCGAAATTCGGCACCTTCGTCACAAACCCGCGAAATTCCGCCCGAATATCAAAGCTGGGGCTAAGCTCATACGCGACACCCGCGCCGTACAGGCCGCCAATCGACGTCTGCTGTTTGACATCCAGCGATGTCGTCCCCGAGTTCCGAATCGGAAGAAAAATCAAAGCGCCCGGTCCAGCCTCGACAAAGGGGTTGAGTTTCTTAAATGTGAAGCTGCGAACGTACGCTGCAGACATTTCCTGTGTCCGGACCAGCACTTTCACCGTGTTCGTATTGCCGGAAATGAATCGCATCGAATTCTGATATGTGATTCCGTAGTTCGCTTCCAGGGCACTGTTCGGCGTGAGCATGAACCGATAGCTCAATAGTGCGCCAAATGCTGTATTTGAATGCACCTGCACGTCTGTGGATGAAGCAACGAAGGGCTCAATAATAGCTGTCCCACTCAGGCTGATATCCTGCCGGCTCTCCTGAGCGCGGCCCGCTGCTACACACACTGCCAGCAGAAAGGCAATAAGGGCGATCTTCTTCATTCCGTCTTGAACCTCTTGACTGCTCAACCGTCCGGCTGGCAACCAGGTTGTTGATTCCGGTGCTTCGGTCTCAGCCAAGCGCCGCTCTATGCATTGTAAATGGCCAGAACGGCTTAGCATCGATCCCGGTGTTGCTGAATGATCTGAATCAATAGACGCAACAGCCCCCGAATAGGCACCCCGCTCGCCGGAGAGTCCAACGCCTCATCCCGCCCGCTCCACATGATAGTAGTAGGGCGGCCCGTGCTTCTCCGCCATCGCCCGCACCGTCCGCAAAAATGCGCGCGCCGCATACGACATCGTCGATTGCCTTCTGTGAACCAGCCGAAGCACCCGCTTGAACTCCAGTTCATCCACCGTCACCCGCACCAGCTCTCCGGCCGCCAGTTCATGAGCAATCGTCAGGTGCGGAACCAGCGCCACTCCGTTCCCCATGGCTACGAAACGCTTGATCGCCTCAATCGTAGGCATATCGATCCCCATGTTCAACGGCGTCCGATGCCGCTGAAACGCCTCGATCACCTTCATCCGCAACGGCGAAGCCACATTGTGCGCAATGAAGTTCTCTTTGCCCAGATCCGTAATGGACACTCGCGCCGCCCGCGCCAGCCGGTGCTTGGGGCTCACAATGAACGCCAGGCTGTCGTTATAAACAGCAATTGTCTTGAACCGCTCCGGATCCAGCCGGAACGAAGTCACCCCAATCTCAAACGTCCTCAGGCTCAGTTCCTCTGCCACCCGGCTCGCCAGCATCCGATGAACCGACACGCCAATCTCCGGGTGCTCGCGCCGGTACTCATCCACCGCCTCAAGCAGGTACATACAGGTGTACTCATTGGCCGCGAGTTGCAGCCTGCCCCGCTCCAGGCTCTTCAATTCATCCAGCGCGCTCGAAGCCTCCCGCCTTAACGCCAGCAATCTCTGCGCATAATCCCGCAGCAGATCGCCCGAGGCTGTCAGGGACCCATCCCGGGCCGCCCGGTCAAAAAGAGGCTCCCCAATCGAGGCCTCAAGCTTTCGAATCACCTGGCTGATCGCCGGCTGCGTCCGGTGCAACCGCACCGCCGCCTTTGAAAAGCTCCGCTCCTCCGCAACCGCAAGAAAAGTTTCCAATTGAGACAGTTCCAATCCGACGCTCCCGGCTACTAGCCTTCTGTTTCCTTCAACTCCTCCAATTCCCTGAAAGGCTGAAAGCTGATGGCTGTTGTATAAGCAATTGTAATCGCTTACCCAAAAAGAATAACTTTGCCTTATAGCCCTGGGATATAAGAAACTGAATGTGCTGGCAACGTCTTCCCCTGGCAGGCGTGACATATGACAAATAATCCCAATCACGTTGCATTCTTTGACACCACACTGCGCGATGGCGAGCAGTCCCCGGGCTGCAGCATGACCACGCAGGAAAAATTGACCATGGCCCACGCCCTCGAAGATCTGGGCGTCGACATCATCGAAGCTGGATTCGCCATGGCTTCCGAAGGCGATTTCGCCGCCATCGCTACCATCACCCAGGCCGTGCGCAAGCCCAAGATCGCCTCTCTCGCCCGCGCCCAAACCGAAGACATCGCGATCGCGGCCCGCGCCCTTCAGTTCGCCCAGCGCCCGCGCATCCACGTCTTCCTCGCCTCCAGCGACCTGCACCTCGAGTACAAGCTCAAGATGAGTCGTCAACAGGCTTTGGACCAGGCCGCCGAATCCGTTCGTCTCGCACGCACCTTCGTCGACGACGTCGAATTCTCGCCTGAAGACGCAACCCGCTCAGACCGCGATTTCCTGATAGACATCGTTCGCACCGCCATCGAAGCCGGCGCCACCACCATCAACATGCCCGACACGGTCGGATACACCACGCCCGAAGAGTACGGCCAGATGTTCCGCGAAGTCCGCGAACGCATCCCCGCCGTTGATGCGGAAGGCATCATCCTCTCCTCGCACTGCCACGACGACCTCGGTCTCGCCGCCGCCAACTCGCTCGCCGCCATTCAAGCCGGAGCGCGCCAGGTAGAGTGCACCATCAACGGCATCGGCGAACGCGCCGGCAACGCCGCCCTTGAAGAGATTGCTGCCGCGCTTCACGTCCGCGCAGAGCGTTACGGCGTAGACACCAGCATCAAACTGGACCAGCTCTATCCCGCCAGCCAGGTCCTCGGCCAGATCATCACCTTCCGCCCCTCGCCTAACAAGGCGATCGTGGGCGCGAACGCCTTCGCACACGAGTCCGGCATTCACCAGCACGGCATGCTCGCCAATCCTCTCTGCTACGAAATCATGACTCCGACACTCGTCGGCGTCTCGCGGACAAACCTAGTTCTCGGCAAGCACTCCGGCCGCGCCGCACTCCGTCATCGCCTCGAACAGCTCGGCTACACGCTCTCGCGCGAGGAATTGCAGCAGACCTACTACCGCTTCGTCGCACTGGCCGATCGAAAGAAAAACATCTACGACCAGGACCTGATCGGCATCCTGCCCGATCCCATCCGCGATCGCCGCAGCGAACCCGTAGCGGAGTTGGATTGAGGGGGACGAGGTCTCATGAACCGGCATGCCGGTGTCGTCGTTCTGTCGGGACTGGCAATCGCGGTATTGGTATGGGTAATCGCCTTTCGGAGTCCAGCGTGGGCAGCTCCGATTACTGAGCCGCTCTTTATGCACGGCTCACTCTTAGAGATCGCTCTGACGCCAGGTGCTCCGGCCCATACACCTGAACTCAGTGTGATCGTACTAGGGTATCTGGTCAATTTTGTTCTTACGTGGGCGCTAATGGCTTCGATCGTCGAAATCATTACGCGAATGATCAAAAAAGGAAGAATGTCCTCTTGAAGCTAAAACTACTAGTCACCGCCGGCGACGGCATCGGCCCCGAAGTCACCAACGAAGCAGTGTCAGTCCTGCGCGATGTCGCAGAGCTCGGCGGCCACACCATCCAGATCGACGAAAAGCGTATCGGCGGCGTCGCCATCGTCAAGGACGGCACGCCTCTGCCCAAGGAACCTCTCGACGCAGCGCTTGCCAGCGATGCAGTCCTCCTCGGTGCGGTTGGTGGAAACGAATTCAATTCCCTTCCGCCCGACAAGCGTCCCGAAGCTGGACTCCTCCAGATCCGCGCAGCCCTCGGCGGATTCGCCAACCTCCGCCCCGCCTTCGCCTTCAAAGAACTCGCCATCAACAGCCCACTCCGTCCCGAGATCGTAGACGGCGCCGACATCCTCTTCGTCCGCGAACTCCTCGGCGGCCTCTACTTCGGCCAGCCTCGTGAGTGGAACAAGACAACGGGCGAAGCTTGGAACACCATGCGCTACACCCGCGACGAAGTTGCCCGCGTAGCCCGCATCGCCTTCCAGCTTGCTCAGAAACGCCGCAAAAAACTCACCAGCGTCGACAAGGCCAACGTCCTCGAGGTCTCGCAGCTCTGGCGCGCAACCGTAAATGAAGTCGCAGCCGAATTCCCCAACGTCACCGTCGAACACCAGTACGTCGACGCCATGGCCATGCACCTGATGAACCAGCCTCGCAGCTACGACGTCGTCCTCACTGAGAATCTTTTCGGTGACATCCTCAGCGACGAATCCGCCGTCATCACCGGCTCGCTCGGCATGCTGCCTTCTGCAACCATCGGCGGCAAAGTAAATTTGTACGAACCAGTCCACGGCTCCGCGCCCGACATCGCAGGCAAAGGGCTCGCCAACCCACTCGGCGCAATCCTTACGGGCGCATTGATCCTGCGCCACTCTGCGGGCCTCGAAGCCGAAGCCGCCGCAATCGAATCATCCGTGCGCAAAGTCCTCGAACAAGGCTTCCGCACACCCGACCTCGCGCGCTCCAATCCGCAAGGCTTCAAGGTCCTCTCGACCAAAGAAATGGGCGCCAAGGTCCGCGAAACAGTAAAGCAGCTAGTAGCCGTTAGCTCGTAGCCAGTAGCTCGGGTGCGAGTGCTGCGAGAACTAGATTCAGATACGTTGATGCAGGCTTAACCCAAACTTGAGCTACAAGCTACTGGCTACCAGCTACTGGCTTGTGCAGAGGTACAAATGAGCACCACCCCGAAAACGCTATTCGAAAAAGTCTGGCAACAGCACGTCGTCGCCGAGCCTGAAGGCGAACCAACCCTGATCTACATCGACCTGCAACTCGTCCACGAGGTCACTTCCCCGCAGGCGTTTGAAGGCCTTCGTCTCGCCGGCCGCAAAGTGCGGCGTCCCGATCGCACCATTGCCACCATCGACCACAACGTCCCCACCACGATCGAGGGCCGCCTCAACATCGTCGACCAGATCGCCGCAAAGCAGATCTCCACACTGCGCCAGAACTGCGCTGACTTCGGAGTCGAGCTCTACGACGTCAACAGCCGCGAGCAAGGCATCGTCCACGTCATCGGCCCCGAGCTCGGCCTCACCAAGCCCGGCATGACCATCGTCTGCGGCGACTCGCACACCTCCACCCACGGAGCCTTCGGTGCTCTCGCATTCGGCATCGGCACCAGTGAAGTCGAGCATGTGCTTGCCACGCAGACCCTGCCCCAATCCGATCCGAAAACCTTCCGCATCTCGGTCGAAGGCAAACTCCCGCAGGGCGTTACCGCGAAGGACATCATCCTCGCCATCATCGGCAAGATCGGTACTGACGGCGCCACCGGCTGCGTCATCGAGTATGCCGGCTCGGCCATCCGCTCGCTGTCGATGGAAGGCCGAATGACCATCTGCAACATGAGCATCGAAGCCGGAGCGCGCGCCGGCATGATCGCCCCGGACGAAACCACCTTCGCTTATCTCAAAGGCCGCCGCTTCTCTCCGCAAGGCGCAGAATGGGATAAGGCAGTTGCCGAGTGGTCCAAGCTCCCCAGCGACCCCGGCGCAAAATTTGATCGCGAACTCGTCATTGACGCGGCGACCCTCGTTCCCTACGTCAGCTGGGGAACAAGCCCCGGCATGGTCGCTCCTGTCACTTCCTCAGTTCCCGATCCCGCAGCCGCAGGCAACGAGCTCGACCGCAAATCCTTCGAGCGCGCCCTCGAGTACATGGCTCTCAAGCCCGGCACCCCGCTCGACAAAATCGTAGTCGACCGCGTCTTCATCGGCTCCTGCACCAATGGCCGTATCGAAGATCTCCGCGCTGCCGCAAAAATTGCCGCCGGCCACAAAGTCTCCACGCATGTACACGCGATGGTTGTTCCCGGCTCCCAACAGGTCAAAGCCCAGGCTGAAAAAGAAGGCCTCGATCTGGTCTTCAAAGAAGCAGGATTCGACTGGCGCGAGCCCGGCTGCTCTATGTGCCTCGGCATGAACCCCGACATCCTCTCGCCCGGCGAGCGCTGCGCTTCAACGAGCAACCGCAACTTTGAAGGCCGCCAGGGACGCGGTGGACGCACCCACCTCGTCTCCCCTGAAATGGCCGCAGCCGCCGCCATCGCCGGCCACTTCGTCGACATTCGTAACTGGGAAGTCCGGGAAGAGGTAAAAGCCTAATGGAGCCCTTCAAGACCCTCAATTCCATCGCCGCCCCGCTCGACCGCACCAACGTCGACACGGACCAGATCATCCCCAAGCAGTTCCTCAAGCGCATCGAGCGCACCGGCTACGGCGATTTCCTTTTCTTCGACTGGCGTCAGACGCCCGAAGGCAAGCCGCTTCCCGAATTCGTTCTCAACGACCCGCGCTACAAAGACGCGAAGATCCTCATAGCCGGAAAGAATTTCGGCTGCGGCTCAAGCCGCGAGCACGCCGCCTGGGCGCTCAGCGACTTCGGCTTCCGCGTCGTCATCGCGCCCACCTACGCCGACATCTTCTTCTCCAACGCCGGCAAGAACGGCATCGTTCTTGTTCGCCTCAGTGAGAGCGACGTTGAAACTCTGCTCCGCAACGCCGAAACCATCCCCGGCTACAAACTCACCGTCTCGCTTGAAGCACAAACC
>Ga0157378_10004218_pt1 | contig 12684 bp, 4 predicted proteins | sample M65metaG_FD_115309 | JGI IMG/M metagenome (GOLD analysis project Ga0157378, IMG submission 115309) | Miscanthus rhizosphere microbial communities from Kellogg Biological Station, Michigan, USA - M6-5 metaG | ecosystem: Host-associated > Plants > Roots > Rhizosphere > Soil | place: USA: Michigan...
CGATGGTCGCGGCCGCGGCCGTGACGCTCGTGGCGCTGTCGGCGGGCCTGTTCGTGGCGAACCGTGAACGTCTCGTGGCGGAGCGGCGGTTCAACCAGCTCCGGCAGCTGTCGAACAAGATGATTGCGCTCGATCGGAGCATCAGAAACCTTCCCGGCTCCATCGACGCGAGGCGAACGCTCGTCACCGACTCGCTCGAGTATCTCGCCGGCCTGTCGTCCGATGCCGGCCGCGATCTGGATCTGACGCTCGAGGTCGGCCAGGCCTACGGCCGCGTCGCCCGCATTCAGGGCGTGCCGACCGAGATCAACATCGGCGACTTCAAGAGCGCAGAGGAGAGCCTGAAGAAAGCCGACGCGCTCTTCGAGCGCGTGCTCGCGGCCCGGCCCGACAGCCGCCCCGCGCTGCTGTCGTCGGCCGTCGTCGCGCACGATCGGATGATCCTCGCGCAGTCGGAGCACCGTGACGCCGATGCGCGGACATACGCGCAGAAATCAGCCGGCCGCTTCGAGCTGTTCCTGAACAGAAACGACCTCACGGCCGCGGAGCGGGACAACACTGCCTCGTCAATCGGGAACATCGCGCTCGCGTACTCGAACATGCACATGTACGACGAAGCGGCGGTCTTCGCCCGCCGGGCCGTGGAGATCGCGCGCCCGCTGCCGACGAGCAGCCGTTTCGGCACCACCCTGAGCCTGCTCGCGAACATCCAGCGGAACCAGGGAAAGATCGACGCGGCCGTCGAGACGATCGCCGAAGCGCGGCGAGCGGCCGACGCCGGCGTCTATGAGAGCGTGACCCAGCGGATGATCGACAAGTACGGCGTCCTGCTGCGCCAGGGCATGATCCTCGGCGAGGACGAAAACCTCAGCGCGAACCGGCCGGAGGACGCCGTCGCGGCGTTCCAGGAGGCGCTGGATCTGACGGACACCGAAACGCAGCGAGATCCGAACGACTCGACGAGCCGGTCCCGTGCCGCGACGGCCGCGCGTGAGTTGGGCAACGTCCTGCGCCACACCGATCCGGCGCGCGCGCTGGCAGCGTACGACCTCGGGCTCAAGCGGCTCGGCGAAATCCGCAGCAGCAACCTCAAGTTCAGGCGCGACACCGCGCTGCTGCTCGCCAATTCGTCCTACCCGCTCCGGACGCTGCACCGTGACGCCGAAGGCAAAGCGCGCATCGCGAAGGCGCTCGAGATCCTCTTGCAGACCAAGGACTACCCGCCCAAGACGCTGTCCATCGACTCGGAGGCCTACACGGTAATGCGCGCGCAGGCCGACAGCCTCGTTTCCGACGGCCATGCGGCCGAAGGCCGGGCCCTGTACGAGCAGATTCGCGACAAGCTCATGCATTCTCCGACCCCGCCGGGGGGCGATCCTCGCAGCGCGGCGAAGCTCCAGGCGTTCCTGTCGTCTTTTGCCGCCGCTTTCCGATCTTCTGAATAGACACGATCCCCTCGTGTCCAGGAGGTCCAATGCGCGCAGTGTTCGCCCGTTTGTGTCTCGGCTTTTCCACGGCATTTCTCGCAGTCGCCGTCCTCGCCGCCGCGAACGGCCCCAACCTGTTCGGTTTCGACAACCCCACCGGCACCGCGCGCACCTACGTCGTCCACGGGGCCGTCGACACCAGCAACCCGTTCTTCCAGTCGCTCGGCACCAACGGCCGCTCCTGCGGCTCGTGCCACGCCGCGTCCGACGGCTGGTCGATCGTGCCGTCGCACGTCCAGGCGCGATTCGCCGCGACCGACGGCCTGGATCCGATCTTCCGCACCAACGACGGCTCGAACTCCCCGCTGGCGGATGTCTCGACGGTGCAGGAGCGGCAGGCGGCGTACAGCATGCTGCTCTCGAAAGGCCTGATTCGCGTCGGCATCGGCGTGCCCGCTGACGCGGAATTCGAGCTGCTCGAGGCCGACGACCCCTACGGATACGCCTCGTCGAACGAGCTGTCGTTGTTCCGCCGTCCGCTGCCCTCGTCGAACCTGCCGTTTCTGTCGGCGGTCATGTGGGACGGACGCGAGACGTTTTCCGGCGAGTCGATTCATTTCGATTTGAGCGATCAGGCCAACGGCGCCACGCTCGGCCACGCCGCGGGCGCCAACCCGCTCACGCCCGCGCAACGCGAGGCCATCGTCGATTTCGAAACGCATCTCTACACCTCGCAATCAGACGACAACGCGGCCGGCGCGCTGAACGCGCGCAGCGGCAATGGCGGCCCGCTGACGCTGTCGCGACAGCCGTTCCACATCGGCATCAACGACGTCCTCAGTCCCGGGTTCGATCCGCGCGCGTTCACGCTGTTCGACGCGTGGCAGGAAGGGACGCACGCAGCGAACGACGCACGGACGCAGGCGCAGGCGGCGGTCTACCGCGGGCAGGAGATCTTCAACACGCGGACCTTCACCGTCACCGGCGTCCGCGGCGTGAACGACGCGCTCGGCATTCCGGCGCTGACGGCGACGTGCACGACCTGCCACGATACGCCGAATGTCGGCAACCACTCCGTCGCGCTTCCGCTCGATCTCGGACTCACCAGCGAAGCGGTGAGAACGCCCGACATGCCGCTCTACACGTTCCGCAACAAGACCACGGGCGAGATTCTGAAGACGACGGATCCCGGGCGCGCGTTGATTACGGGAAAGTGGCGGCACATGTCGACGTTCAAGGGTCCGGTCCTCCGCGGACTCGCGGCCCGCGCGCCGTATTTTCACAACGGGCTCGCCGCGACGATCGATCAGGCCGTCGACTTCTACAACACGCGCTTTGCGCTCGGCCTGACGCCGCAGGAGAAAGCCGACCTCATCGCGTTTTTACGCGCACTCTGACGCTTTCGCCGCCGGCAACGATTCTGTGCGTCCGGGATCAGAATCGTTGCCGCGACGCGCTGTCGCGCGCATTTCTCCCCAAACACCGGCTCATCCGGCTGGCCTCCCGCTTGCTCCATAGGAACTCAGCGGAGTTCCCTTCCACGACAAACGCAAACCCGCCATGAGGCGGGGACGCAAAGCCACGGGTCAGGCCGCTGCCTGATAGCCGGGTTACCGAAGGATGGGTGTGTTCTAACTCTGGGTCCTGGGGATCCTCCGCATTCTGAAGGAGTGTCTCCATGGCTGCGATCACTCGCCGGCCTCGAGTTGTCGTCTGTCTCGCGTTCTCGCTCGCCGCCGTTCTCAGCGCGCTGTTGACGACGCGCGATCTCGCGGGCCAGACCGCGGATACCACACCGCCCGCTGTTTCGATCACGGCGCCGACAAGCGGCGCAGCCGTCTCCGGCATGGTCACCACGACCGCCGCCGCCACCGACAACACCGGCGTCGCCGGCGTCCGGTTCCAACTCGATGGCGCTCCTCTCGGCGTTGAGGCGCGCGTCGCGCCGTACGCGCTCGCGTGGAACACACGGGGTTCGAAAGACCTCGTCTTCGGCGTCGTCAAAGTCGGCGTCGGGCCGATGACGATTGCCGCGGGCAGCGGCCTGACGAAACGCCTGAGCGTCTCCTGCCCCGGTTGCGGCGGCGAGGACATGGTCAGCGTGGATAAGATTCAGTCCGCTTCAGGTTCCGCCAGCGCAACTTTTGCATTCAGTACTGCAGCGCGTTACGTCGCTCATCTGGCGACATTCAAGGCCGCGAACACTCCAGTTTTTCTTCAAGGAGCGAGCGCCACGAGTAACACGGGCAGCACCACGATCGCGAAGGCATTCAACTCCGCCGTCACCTCAGGCAGTCTGCTCGTGGTGGCCGTGGCGTGGACGGGCAACGCCCCGCTGACCGTCACCGATAGCCGCAGCAACGTCTACGCGGTCGCGACCAGCGCGTACGACTCGACGCTGGGACAGAGCGTGGCGATTCTCTACGCGGCCAAGGCGACCGCCGGCACCACGACCGTGACGGCGCGCTTCGGATCGAAGTCACCCAAGGTCCGCCGTCTCGAGATTCACGAATATGCGGGCATGGCGACGGCGAATCCTCTCGACGTGATCTCGACGAACAGCGCCAACGGCACGACGGCAGCGAATGCGATTACGACCGGCGCCGTGACGACGTCGGTCATCGCGCCGGTCAGCATAGGCCGGCACATGCTGAGTGCCGTGGCCCGCGACGGCGCCGGCAATCAGACGACGAGCGTTGCCGTCCCCGTCGACGTCACGGACGGCACCGACTCGACGCCTCCAGCCATCACCAGCGTCGCCGTGTCGTCCATCACCGCGTCCGGCGCGACGATCAACTGGACGACCGACGAACCCGGCACGTCGCAGGTCAACTATGGTCCGACGACGGCGTACGGCAGCGCGAGCGCGCTGGATTCGACGCTCGTCACGTCGCACACGGTGAACGTGAGCGGACTGGCCGGTTCGACGCTGTACCACGTGCTCGTGAGATCGAACGACGCCGCCGGCAATGCCGGCGCATCGAGTGACGTCACGTTCGCCACGCTCGACGGCGCCCCGCCGCTCGTCTCCATCACCTCGCCCGGTGGAGGCGCGATCGTGTCAGGGTCGATTCCGGTCACGGCAAGCGCGACAGATAACGTCGGCGTCGTTGGCGTCCAGTTCCGCCTCGACGGCGCCGCACTCGGGCTTGAAAACACAACCGCGCCGTACTCGGTGACGTGGAATACCAACGGCGCCGCAAACGGCAGCCATACGCTGACCGCGACCGCCCGCGACGGCGCCGGCAACCAGACCACGAGCGCACCGGTCACCCTCAGTGTGAACAACGACACCACTCCGCCTGTGTTGTTGAGCGTCGTCACCTCAGGCATCAGCGCGTCCGTCGCGACCGTGACGTGGATCACCGATGAGGCGAGCGACTCGCAGGTCGAGTTTGGCTCGACCGTCGCCTACGGCAGCGCGACCGCGCTGAACGCATCGCTCGTCACCGCGCATGCGGCGACACTCACCGGCCTGACGGACAACACGCTCTATCACGCGCGCGTGCGCTCGCGGGACGCCGCCGGGAATCTCGTGACCTCCGGCGACATCACGCTGACGACGCTCGACGGAACGGCGCCGGCCGTGGCCATCTCCGCGCCTGCGACGGGGACGACGATCTCGGGGACGGCCGCGATCAGCGCGAGCGCGACCGACAACGTGGGCGTGGCCGGCGTCCAGTTCGCCGTGGACGGCGTTGCGCTCGGCGCCGAGATCACGGCGGCTCCATACTCCGTATCGTGGAATTCCGTGGCGGTTGCCAATGGCAGCCACACGCTGACGGCGACGGCGCGCGACGCCGCCGGCAACCAGACCGCGAGTGCTCCGGCCACAGTGACCGTGAACAACGACACGACGCCGCCGGTCGTGTCGAATATCGTCACGTCGGGAATCAGCGAATCCGGCGTCACCATCGCGTGGACGACCAACGAGGCGAGCGACTCGCAGATCGAGTTCGGCACGACGGCCGCGTACGGCAGCCTGAGCGCGCTCGATACGGCGCTGGTCACCGCGCACACGATCAGCCTGGCCGCACTGACCGACGCCACGGTCTATCACGTCCGCGTCCGATCACGCGACGCCGCCGGCAATCTCGCGATCTCCAGCGACGTCACTTTCACCACGCTCGACGGCATCGCACCCAACGTCGCGGTCACTGCGCCGGCTGACGGCGCCCTCGTCTCCGGCTCGACAACGGTGACGGCGGCCGCCAGCGACAACGTCGGCGTGGCCGGCGTGCAGTTTGCCGTCGACGGCGCCAATGTCGGCGCAGAAATCACGACGGCGCCGTTCTCCATGACGTGGAATACCGGCTCGATCGCAAGCGGCAGCCACAGGCTGACGGCGACCGCCCGTGATGCCGCCGGCAACCAGATGACCAGCGCGGAGGTCACGGTGACCGTGAGCAACGACTCCACCCCGCCGGTGCTGTCGGGTGTGATGACCTCCTCCATCACGGCCACCGGCGTGACGCTCACGTGGATCACCGACGAAGCCAGCGACTCGCAGGTGGAGTTTGGTCCGACGGCCGCGTACGGCAGCGCGAGCGCGCTCGACGCCACGCTCGTCACCGTGCATACGGTCAGCCTGGCAGGGCTGACGGACGGCACGCTGTATCACGTCGCCGTCCTGTCGCGCGACGGGGCCGGCAACCTCGCTGTCTCCGGCGACATGACGGTAACGACGCTCGACACCACCGTTCCTACGGTGGCGATCACCGCGCCGACGGCTGGGACCACCCTCTCGGGAACGGCGACCGTCAGTGCCTCCGCCACCGACAACGTCGGCGTGGCCGGGGTGCAGTTCGCCGTCGACGGCGTCAATCTCGGCGCCGAGATCACCGCCCCGCCTTTCAGCGCGCCCTGGATCACCACGGGCGCCACCGATCTGCTCTTCGCCGTCGTCAAAGTGACCACCGGTCCGATGACGATCAACGCCGGCACCGGCCTGACCAGGCGCCTCGGCGTCTCGTGTCCAAGCTGCAGCGGCGACGACACGGTGAGCGTTGACACAGTGCAGTCGACCGCCGGCCCCGGCGCCGCGACGTTTACGTTCAGCACGCCCGCGCATTACCTCGCGCATGTGGCGGCGTTCAAGGTCGCGACGACTCCGGTCTATGTCCAGGGAGCAACCGCCACGAGCAACACTGCCGCCGTCAACGTGGCGCAGTCGTTTACCGCGCCGGTTGCGGCGGGCAATCTGCTCGTCGCTGCTGTCGCGTGGACCGGCACGGCGCCCGTGACGATGACCGACAGCCAGGGCAACACGTATGCGGTGGCGGCTACGGCCTACGACGCGACGCTGAATCAGACCCTGGCCATCCTCTACTCGGCCAACGCGAGGGCCGGCGCCACCACGGTCACCGCCGATTTCGGCACGCTGTCGCCCACGGTCCGGCGCCTGGAGATTCACGAATACTCCGGCATCGCAACGACGAATCCGCTCGATGGGACCGCCACGAACAGCGCCAACGGGACGACGACCGCGGATGCCGTCACCAGCGGCGCGGCGCCGACGACCGTGATCGGGCCCGCGGCCAACGGCAGCCACGTGTTGACTGCCGTGGCCCGCGATGCCGCCGGCAATACGAAGACATCGGCGCCGATCACGGTCACCGTGTTCAACGATGCGATGCCGCCTGTCGTCGCGATCACGGCGCCGGCATCGGGCGCGTCCGTCACCGGGACCGTGCAACTGACGGCAACCTCGACCGACGACACTGGCGTCGCCGGCGTTCAGTTCATGCTCGACGGCGTCGCGCTCGGCGCCGAGGACGTGACGCCGCCGTACGCGATGTCGTGGAACACCGCCACGGCCACGAACACGAGCCACACACTCACGGCTGTCGCCCGCGACCTTGCCGGCAAGCAGACGACGAGCGCGGCCGTCATCGTGACGGTGAACAACGACACGACACCTCCGGTCATCTCGAACGTGGTGGTGTCGTCCATCCAGCCATCAGGTGCGACGATGACCTGGACGACGAATGAGGCCGGGAGCTCGGAGGTCGAGTACGGCCAGACGACGGCCTACGGAAGTTTCAGCACGCTGGACGTGACGCTCGTCACCGCGCATACGATGTCCCTCGGCAACCTGGCGCCCACGACGCTGTACCACTTCCGCGTGCGGTCGCGGGACGCCGCCGGCAACCTCGCCGTCTCGGGAGACTCGACGTTTACGACGTCCGACGGGATTGCGCCGGTGGTCTCGCTCACCAGTCCCGCGGCCGGCTCGACCGTTTCCGGCACCGTCACCATCTCGGCAAACGCGACCGACAACGTCGGCGTCGCCGGCGTCCAGTTCCAGCTCGACGGCGCGCCACTCGGCAGTGAAGACACCACGGCGCCGTATTCGATCGCGTGGGATACGACCGCTGTGACGCCGGGTGCTCACACACTGACTGCGGTCGCTCGCGATGGAGCGGGCAATCGAACAACCTCGGCAGCCGTCACCGTGACGGTGGCCAACTCAGGACAGCTGACGTTGGCGTGGGACGCCAGCGTCGATCCGGACCTCAGCGGTTACAAGGTGTACGTCGGGACCTCGAGCGGCGTGTATGGCGTGAACCCGATCGACGTGGGCAATCTCACCACGTGCACGATCACCGGATTGCAGGCCGGAACGCTCTACTACGTCGCCGTGACCGGCTACAATCAGAGCGGGGCCGAGGGCGGCTTCTCGAACGAAGTCAGCTCGACCATTCACTAAATGAAAACGCGGGTTCTGTTTTTCCTGTGCGGCCTTGGCATTGCCGCGTTCGTCGACGCGCAGACGATCATCAGCCCGGCCCGAAGGATCGACTGGAGCGCCGCCGGCGTACCCGGCGGCATTCCTGATCGCACCGCCATCTGCGCGACGCTCGATGCCGGCGCCACGGCCGCGCAGATCAACAGCGCGATTGCCTCGTGTCCGGGCGGGCAGGTTGTGAAGCTCGAGGCCGGCACCTACAACCTCTCGACAGGAATTGTCTTCAACAACAAGAACAACGTCACCCTCCGCGGGGCCGGGCCCGATCGCACCTTCCTGATCTTCAGCGCGGGGAATTCCTGCGGCGGGCTGGGCGGCGATGTCTGCTTCATGAACGGCGACACGAACTTTTCCGGAGGGCCGGGGAACGTCGCGAACTGGACGGCCGGGTACGCGGCGGGGTCCAACATCATCACACTCGGAGCGAACACGGCCGGCGGCATGAAGCCGTCGATCGGCACGCTCCTGACGCTCGATCAGCTGGATGACGCGGATGACAACGGGGCGCTGTGGGTGTGCCAGCGGGTGAACGTCTGCAGCCAGCAGGGCGGCGTCGGACAAGGCCGGCCGGGACGGGGGCAGACGCAGATCGTGCGCGTCACCTCGATCAGCAGCGGGCCGTGCCCGTGCACCGTGATGATCTCGCCCGGACTGTACATGCCCAACTGGCGCGCGTCGCAAAGCCCGGCGGCGTGGTGGTCGGGCAGCCTGCCGATCACCGGCAGCGGCGTCGAGGATCTCTCGATGGACCACGCCGCGAGCAGCGCGGCCGGCGGCACGTTCATCTACAACGGCTACGGCATCTGGCTCAGAAACATCCGCAGCCTGAACTCCCGCCAGAAACACGTGTGGATGTACCAGTCCGTGCACACGACCGTTCGCGACAGCTACTTCTACGGCACGCAGCGGGCGGCGTCGGAGAGCTACGGCACCGACACCTTCAGCGGCGGCGATCAGCTGATCGAAAACAACATCTTCGAGCACATCGCCTCGCCGATGCTCAACGAGGGCAGCCAGGGCACGGTGCACGCGTACAACTACGCGGTCGACGACTACTACACGTCCGGCGGTTCGGCGCCCGAGTGGCAGCAGGCGAGCTCGTACCAGCACGCCGTCGGAAACGCGTTTCTGCTCTGGGAGGGCAACGTCGGGATCGCCCTGACCGCCGACGACATTCACGGCGTCAGCATGTTCGTGACGGCGTTCCGGAACTACTGGAACGGCCGCGATCCGGCGGGAGGCGCGTCTGGCGGGAAGACGCAGTCGACCAATGCGATCCAGCTCGAAGCCTACAACCGCTACTACAACGTCGTCGGCAACGTCCTGGGCACCGCCGGATATCACACGCGCTACGACTGGACGCCGAACTCGAAAACGGATCCCGGCAGCGCGGAGCGCAGCAACGAGTCGATCTACTCGCTCGGGTTTTCGGCGAACGAAGGGACGCATTGGGCCGGGCCGCCCGCCATCCCCAATGATCTCGTCACGGCAGCGACGCTGATGCGCTGGGGCAACTACGACAGCGTGCACGCGGCCGCGCAGTGGAACGCCGGCGAGGTGCCGTCGGCGCTGAGTCTGTACCCCAACCCGGTCCCCGATCGCGCGCTCCCGGGTTCTTTCTACCTGTCGAGCCGGCCGTCATGGTTCTCGACGAAGTTCGGCACGGTCGTCTGGCCGCCGCTCGGCCCCGATGTCACGGGCGGCCAGGAGATGGACGGCCACGCCCACAAGATCCCTGCCCAGCTCTGCTATGAAAGCACGCCAAGGGTGGCCGGGATTCTGAACTTCAACGCCAGCAGCTGCTACGGCGGGGTGCCAGCCCGCTAGGCACCTCCGGGTGATTCCGGGTCCACGTCGGGGCTCCTATAGTCGTGGTGGCCCCGATTGATGGAGTTCTCGTACAAGCAGTTGATCGGCGGCGAATGGCGCGACGCCAGCAACGGCGGCACGGCCACCGTCATCAACCCAGCCACGGAAGACGTCGTCCGTGAGGTCCCGTACGGCGCCGCCGCCGACTGTCACGATGCCATCGAGGCGGCCGGGCGGGCGTTTTCCGGCTGGGCCGGCCGGACGCCGTACGACCGCGGCGCGATCCTCAAGCGGACAGCCGATCTCATTCGCGCGGAGGCCGATCGCCTCGCGCGGACGACCGTGCTCGAGAGCGGCAAGCCCTTCGTGCAGGCCCGGGGCGAATGGCTGGTGGCCGCCGACCTGTTCGAATGGTTTGCCGAAGAAGGCAAACGCGCCTACGGCCGCATCGTCCCCTCTCGTCTCGGCACGAGACGGCTCAACGTACTGAAACAGCCAATCGGCGTCGTCGGCATCATCGCCGCGTGGAACTTTCCCGCCTACAACATCGCCCGCGCGTCGGCCGCGGCGCTCGCCGCCGGCTGCACCGTCGTCATCCGTCCATCGGAGTACACGCCGCTGACGGCGATGGAGATGATGAATCTCCTCGTCGAGGCGGGCACACCTGCGGGCGTGGCGAACCTGGTCGTCGGCGAAGCCGATCCGATCGGGCAGGAAATGCTGCGGCATCCCGGGTGCGCGAAGATTCATCTCACAGGCAGCGTGGCCGTCGGAAAGCGGCTGATGGACGGCGCATCGAAAACGATGACGCGACTGTCGCTGGAGCTGGGAGGCAACGCGCCCGTGCTCGTGTTTCCTGACGTCAACCTCGAGGCAGTCGCCCAGGGCGCGATCGCCGCCAAGTTCCGCAACGGCGGTCAGGTCTGCATTGCCCCGCAGCGCTTTCTCGTCGCGCGCGAAGTTGCGGACGCGTTCGTCGAGCGTGTCGCGGACGTGGTCGGGCGCCTGCGAGTGGGATCGGGGCTCGATCCGGACACCGACGTCGGCCCGCTCATCAATCAGAAACAGCTCGAACGGGTGGAAGGACTCGTCGAATCGGCGCGAAGCGCGGGGGCGAGCGTCTGTGCCGGGGGCATGCGCCCCGCGAACCGGACGCGCGGCTACTTCTACCAACCGACCGTCGTCGCCGACGTGCACCCCTCCATGCCGATCTACGAAGAAGAGATCTTCGGACCGGTGATGCCGATCGTGTCGTTCGACGATGTGGACGAAGCGGTCGCGCTGGCGAATGGCACGCGCTACGGCCTGGCGGCGTATGTGTGGACGAACGATCTCCGCACCGCGATGCGGGCGTCCGAGCGGCTCGAATTCGGGATGGTCGGAGTGAACGAGTGGTCGCCGCAGGCGGTCGAAGCCCCGTTCGTCGGCTGGAAAGAAAGCGGGCTGGGGCGTGAGGCGGGACCGGAAGGTCTGGAGGAATACATGGAAACCAAGCTCGTCGCGTTTGGCGGACTCTGATGACGGCCCTCGAGCTCGCCCAGGCCGATCAGGCGCATCTCATTCACCCGTTTCACCATCCGGTTGATAACGCCCATCCTTATATATATGTCCGGGGATGCGGGGTCACGATCCAGGACATCGACGGCCGCGAGTACATCGACGGCCTTTCGGGTTTGTGGAACGTGAACGTCGGCCACGGACGCGCCGAGCTCGCGGACACGGCCGCGGAGCAGATGAAAGAACTCGCCTACTGCTCCGGTTTCGTCGGCTCGTCGAACATCCCGTCAATCACCCTGGCGGAGCGGCTCCTGGAGATCACCGGCCACACGATGCAGGCGGTCTTTCTCGCGTCGGGCGGATCCGAGGCCAACGAGTCTGCATTCAAGACGGCGCGCTTTTACTGGAAAGCCCTCGGCAAGCCGGACAAGGTGAAGATCATCGCCCGCGATCAGGCGTACCACGGGCTCACGCTCCAGACGATGAGCGCGACCGGGATGGGGCCGGCGTACTGGAAGCCGTTCGAGCCCCGCGTGCCGGGGTTCGTTCACATCCAGACGTGCTATCCGTATCGCTATCAGGGAGCGAAAACAGGCGAGACCGTCGGCCAGGCCGCCGCGCGCGAGCTGGAAGAAGCGCGCCTTCGAGAAGGACCAGAGACGATTGCCGCCTTCGTCGGCGAGCCGATCCACGGCGCCGGCGGCATCTTTTATCCGACCGACGACTACTGGCCGTGCGTGCGTGAAATCTGCACGCGGTACGACATCCTGCTCATCGCCGACGAGATCATCACCGGCTTCTGCCGTACGGGCCTGTGGTTCGGCCTGTCGCACTGGCACGTGACGCCGGACATCCTGTCGTTCGCCAAAGGCGTCACCTCGGGATATCTGCCGCTCGGCGGGTTCATGGTGACGAGTGCGATCAAAGAGGTCATGGACTCGGTCAAACCGGAAGAGCGGTGGATGCACGCGTTCACCAACTCCGGCCATCCGGTCTGCTGCGCCGTCGCCGTGAAGAACATCGAGATCATGGAGCGCGAGCGGCTCTGGGAGAACTCAGCGGCGATGGGGGCGAGGCTGCACGCCGGTCTCACGGCGGCGTTCGGCGATCATCCGAACGTCGGCGAGATACGTGCCGGCAAAGGCCTGCTCGCCGCCGTGGAGTTCGTCGAGGACTGGGCGACCAAGAGGAACTTCCCGAGCA
>Ga0157378_10004219_pt1 | contig 12680 bp, 7 predicted proteins | sample M65metaG_FD_115309 | JGI IMG/M metagenome (GOLD analysis project Ga0157378, IMG submission 115309) | Miscanthus rhizosphere microbial communities from Kellogg Biological Station, Michigan, USA - M6-5 metaG | ecosystem: Host-associated > Plants > Roots > Rhizosphere > Soil | place: USA: Michigan...
CGATTTCTGATAAGGATACTATTATTGCAATGGCCAACTCCCGGATAGCTTTTTATACTACCTCGGGTACTAATTTTCATACTTATGACCTGTATTCATATGTCGGAGACGTGAGTCTTAATAACTCGCTTTGCGACCCGAAAATAATCTGGGATAACACAGCGAGGCGCTTTATTTTTTATTGCCAGGTCTGCGACGGTACATCGGCAAATTCAAAGATTGTACTTGCTTTTTCAAGGACCAGTAATCCGATGGACGGCTTCTATTTTTACAAGTTCAGTGGTAACCCACTCTCCAACGGCGCCTGGTGGGACTATCCCAAACTGGCTGTATCAGCCAACGACGTTTTTGTTACCGGCAATCTTTTCGACGAGGCTTCAGGTTCATTTGACCAATCTGTGATTCTTCAGGTACAGAAGTCAACAGCCATGAGCGGCACTGCGCCTGCATCGCTTCTTTGGTCCGGCCTCACAGGTGCTTTCACCATCATGCCGCTTGGTTATGGCCAGAATGGCAGTTATGGGCCCGGTATTTATGCCGCTACCTTTTCAGGAGATGATATTGTGAACGGCCACATACTACTTTACGACATTACAAACAAAGTGGGTGGATCGCCCGCCCCTGTACTGAATACCTACGATGTTAGCGTAGCACAATATGGCCCTCCGGGAAATGCCCCCCAGATGGGCGGCTCACTGCCGCTGAACACGGGAGATTACCGGGTGCAGGATGGTTTTTATTTGAAGAAGACAGCTCATATTGTTCACAACTTAGATGTAGGGGGGGGGTATTCCGGGTTCAAATATTACCGTATCGACATTCCTAGCCTCAGTGCCACTACGCAGGCAGCGTATTCGAATGCGCCGTCTACGGATGTTGCCTATCCGTCAGTGGCGTCAGCAGTGACTGATTCTCCCGACAACTCGGTGGTGATCGCCTACGAAGAAACGAGCTCAGGTATATATCCCCGTACTTGTGTGATCGCTTGCGATAAGAATGGTACGTACTCAGCACCGGTCGTAGTAAAGGCAGGTACGGGCTACGTTAATGCAGTGCAACCTGGCAAAGGATATAACCGGTGGGGCGATTATACGGGTCTCTGCAAAAGGTTTGGCGATCCTGCAGCGTCGTTGTGGATGGCTGGCATGTTTGGAGCAAGCAGCGGGCACGACTGGCTGCAATGGATAGCTAAGATCGGCCCGAAAAATGTGGGTGTAGAGCCAGTTCCGGTAGAACCTGAGCAGTCAAAGGTGTATCCGAATCCGGTAGTGGACGCGTATAGCGTCAATTTTACACTTCCGGAAAGACAGCGTGTAATCATCAACCTAACCGATATGTCGGGACGCACGGTTGCTGAGCTTTACAACTCAATGGTGGAGAGCGGGGAAAACAACTTCTCGTTTAATAAAGGCAGCTTGGCCAATGGCGTTTATTCGCTAAATATTATTGGCGAAAAAACCAATATCAGAAATGAAAAGATTGTTGTTGCCGGTAAATAAAGTTGCGTTGTTTTTGCTTATCGCATTGAGTCCTTTCCTCGCAAGCGCACAGGGAAAGGTTACTATTAATAAAAAGCCCTCTGCCGTATCTGCAACTGCCAAACCAGTAAAGGTGGAGCGGATAAAAAGCAAGAGACACTTAAAGAAGAAAGCCGCAGTGAAACGAGTTTCCGATAATCCGTCACAGGACGACAAAAAGCTTGAGGAAATAAAGAAAGCGAAAGCCCGGGAGCGGGGGCTGAAATAAGATTGTTTAAATAGCTTGAAGCAGGGGAAAAAGACCTCTGCTTCTTTTTTGCCTGCTCTCAGTGGCGGATAATAAATAACTGCCAATTATTTGACGATCGCAACTCATCGCAAAGTCGGCTATTTGTACCCGATTGTGGCGCCAACAAGGATTATATTTGCAGCGGTTTTCCGGAAGACCCCATGAAGCAAGCAGACGTAAGATCAGATAAGGTAGGTATAGCGAGCGCTGTATTGTGTACTGTTCATTGCCTGGTAGTGCCTATGTTTTTCATGTTGCGGTTTGCGCTTAGCGAGCGCCACATAATAGGCGCTCTGCCACCCTGGTGGGAGCTTATTGATTACCTGTTTCTTGCTGTGAGCTTCTACGCTGTATTTCATTCTTCGAGGCACAATGGGAGCATGCCAGTTAAGATATCACTCTGGTTTTTCTGGGCGCTCCTCGCAGTGGCAGTCATTTTTGGCCCGGCAGTGCACTGGATGGCCTATGTGGCATCAGCCGGACTAGTGACCACCCATTTTAACAATATCAGGAGAATTCGCCGCGCCATAAAGCAAACGAATGAGAAGAACACTGCTGCTGGAAACAGCTTATACGCTCAGTGACATAGCAGCTGCTGCACAGCGTTTCTGGGACGTGGCTGCTGCTTACCGTATCATAGCATTCAGCGGCGATCTCGGCGCGGGCAAAACCACTTTTGTCCATCATTTGTGTGAGCAGCTGCATGTGGAAGATGTGGTAAGCAGCCCCACCTTTGCGCTCATAAACGAATATCATTTTGCGGGACCAGGTGGAGTGGATGAGATTATTTATCACATGGATTGGTATCGTCTTAAAGATGCTGCAGAGGCCATCAATGCTGGAATGGAAGATTGCCTGATCACTGCCAGCCAGGAGCGGGCGCGCTGCTTTATTGAGTGGCCTGAAAAAGCATTGAATTTGCTGAGGCCGCCTTTCTTATGGGTGAATATTTCGGTAACAACGCCAGATGGCCGCATTATGACAATGGAGTTAGTGCAACAAGAGTAGTATTAAGTCGGCGCTGGACACCCATGACCGCTTCTCCTCTTTACAAAAACTTCATAAATTCCTATATAATTCTTACATTGCATGCTGTATAAATAACTGTTAAAACTGTAGTATATGTATTTTAATAGTACAAAGTGCTGTTCCCTCGTGCTATGCGCTGCACTTTCCCTACCGGTCATAGGTAAGGAGTCAAAAACAGCTCTCAAAGGAGCCGGATTTAAGAAGCCAGTGGTTTTTGTGGAGAACAAAGGCCAGCTGAGCGACCAGAATAACCATCCCCGGAAAGATATCCAGTATAAATTGACCACTCCGGGTATGACCCTGTTTGTAGGGAACGGGCAAATGCACTATCAGTTCAAAAAATCAGAACCTGCTTCGGAGGACGACATACCTATGGTATCTACTTACCGCATGGATGTTTCGCTCATTGGGGCAAACAATAACGCCAAAGTTGTGGTGGGAGAGCAGCAACAGTATTTTGAAAGATACTACAATGCAAATGCAGGCGCCGATGGAATAACAGCTCATTCGTGTAAGAGGATTGTCTATAGAAATGTTTATCCCAACATTGACTGGGTGCTATATGTAAAGAACGACCAGGTAGAATATGACTTCGTGGTGAAACCCGGAGGAAATGCCAAAGACATCCGCCTTGAATATGCGGGGGCGACAAAACTGAAGATAGACGCGGATGGTAGCCTGTGCGCCGAAACGCCTATGGGGGCTATCACAGCGAAAACACCATTTGCATACGAGACTGCTACCGGCAGAGAAGTAGCAAGCAGCTTTAAGCTCCATAACAATGTGGTTAGCTTTGATGCTGGTGAATATCACGGGTCATTGACTATAGACCCCGCACTTTCCTGGAGCACTTATTTTGGTGGTACCGGTCAGGAAGTAGCTACCTGCGTATCCACAGCACAAAGCCCTGGCTTGTTCACCTACGTAGGCGGTTACGCTACCAGCGCTGGGCTGGCCACCGGCGGCGGCATTTTCCAGGCCGCGTTTGCCGGCACACAGGATGCTTTCCTTGCCAGGTACAATAGTGCCGGTGTGGTGCAGTTCGTCACTTACTTTGGCGGTGTAGGTTCATCCAGGGCTAATGCAGTTTGCCTGGATAACGGGGCAAGCAACGTTTATCTGGCGGGTCTGACAAGTTCTCCTGCAGGGGGGCTCACTTCGCCCGGTGCGTACCATAACGTGAACAATGGCAATGGAGATGGCTTCCTCATCAAGTTCAACACCGGCGGAGCCCGCCAGTGGTGTACACTTTTCGGTGGCACAGGAGCAGATGTTATCAATGGCGTGGCTGTTGATGCAAGCAACAATGTATATATCGCCGGACAGACAGCCAGCGCGACCCTCGTAGCTACCGGTGGCGCCTACCAGGGCACCATCAGCGGCGCGAATGATGCTTTCATCGCACGCTTCAGTTCTTTTGGCGCTATCTCGTGGTCTACATATTATGGCGGCGTAGGCCAGGAGCAGGCCCTGGGCATAGTGTTTGACGGTACTGGCCACCTGGATATTGTGGGACAGACGAACAGCGTATTGGGCATGGCTTCGGCAGGCGCATATCAAACTTCGCTTAGCGGGGCCAGCGATGCATTCGTTGCGCAGTTTACCACCGCAGGCACAAGGGTGTGGGGTACATATTTCGGCGGTAATGCCACCGAGCAGGGCAATGGGATTGCATCAGATGCATCGGGCAACCTCGCCATTGTAGGTACCACTACAAGCACTGCCGGACTCGCTTCTGCCAAGGCGTTCCAAACTACGTTTGGCGGCGTTCAGGATGCTTTTGCTGCTTACCTTACTAATGCAGGAGCAGTTAAGTGGAGCAGCTATTACGGCGGTGCCGCGCTCGACTTCGGCCAGGGTGTATGTTTCGATCGTAATGGTTTTCCTGTTATTGTGGGCGGAGCGTTCAGCAGCTCGGGCATTGCCACGCTCAACAGCTTTCAGCCAACGATAGGCGGCGACTATGATGCTTTTATTGCCAAGATAACGCCAATGGGGCAGATACTGTGGAACTCCTATTTTGGCGGTACTTTTTACGACTATGCCAATGCCGTTGACTGCGATCAGCAAAACCAGCTGGTGATGGCAGGTTACACGACGAGCACAGGTGCCTGGGGGGCAGGCGGTATTGCGCTTGCGGGTGCTGCACAGCCAAACAACGCCGGAGGCGTTTATGATGCCTTCGTTACAAAGTTCGCCGTCGATACCTTCCTGATGATGATTCAACCCTATACAGATACACTTGTGTGTGCGGGCGGTACCCTTCAGGTGCAGTTCGGCGTTGGGCCAACAGATCCTGTATTTCAGCCTGGTAATATATTTTCGCTGGAGCTTTCGGGCCCCGGCGGCAGTTGGGCATCTCCAACCGTTATAGGCCTCGCGTCGGGTACTGGTGGAGGTTTCTTTTCGGGTACTATTCCCCTTACGGCTGGCGGCACAGGCTATCGTGTGCGGGTATCGTCTAGCGATCCTGCTTATTCTTCGCCCGATAATTTTGTGGACATCACAATTGTTCCATCCCTGACTCCTACAGTTGCTTCCGCAACCACCCCGGCTTGTGTGGGAGGCACCATAGCGCTCAACGATACCGCTCCGTATTCTATTGATTCCTGGGACTGGTTTGGACCGGCAGGATTTTTCTCGGCAATACAAAACCCAACGATATCCGGCATTTCTGTAACGCCTGCTGCAGCAGGTACTTATTCGGTCACCACTACCCACAATGGCTGTCCACCCATCACTTCGACCGTTGATGTGGTTGTGAACAGTGTACACCCGCCTGCTCCTTCTGTGGGTGTAAGCACGGTATGCGCAGGTTCCACGCTCATGCTCACTGCCAGCCCCGATACAACCGCGCCGGGCCTTACCTGGCACTGGTCAGGACCAGGAGGCTTCACCTCTACGCTGCAGAACCCGACTATTCCCTCGGCTACCACGGCCAACGCTGGTACTTATTACGTAAACGATAACCTCGCTGGCTGTGAATCAGTACTCGTTCCAGACGTGGCTGTGGTCAATCCCAACACCCCGGTAACCTCGTCTATCACTGCCAGCCCCGGTTATACGCCGGGCGCACCTTCCGACACGGTCTGCATTGGCACGATGGTCACCTTTACAGCATCGGCAGTAAATGGCGGTTCTACACCCGGCTTCCAGTGGTACGCCGGTGGCACGGCCGTTGTTGGCGCCATTTCCAATACGTGGTCTTCATCTACGCTCACCGACGGTGAGCAGGTACGGTGTTTTGTTGCTAGCAGCGCTACGTGTCCTTTGCCTTTACTGGCCGGCAGCAACATCATTAAGATGAACATTATAGATAATGTACCGCTCGTACACATTGCGGCCAGCCCGGCAGCACACGTGGCGCCCGGCAGCACTGTGGTGTTCCATTCGGCAGTTTACAATGGGGGCACTCATCCGAGATACCAGTGGTTCAAAAATGGCGTTCCAATTACGGGCGCGACAGATTCAGCTTACACCCTTTTGAATGTAGTTGCTCCAGATACCATCAGCCTGCAGGTGACCAGCACTATGAGCTGCGCCGTTCCCGACTCTGTGGCCATGAGCAATATCATTGTGGCTGAAAGCAATGTGGGTGTAACCAGTATCGCCGCAGCTTTCGATGGCATCAAGCTTTTCCCTAACCCGAATACCGGCATGTTTACGATCAGGGGTACACTTCAGAGCGGCAGCGACGTGCAGTACGAGGTGACAGATATGCTAGGTCAGGTACTGGTTTTAGGTGTAAGCGAGCCAAACGGCAGGGATCTTAACCAAACGGTTAGCCTCAGCAATGTGGCAGATGGTCTCTATATGCTGCGACTCAGCCAGGGAGGCCAGACAAAATCATTCCGTTTCTCAGTGATGAGACAATAAATCAGACATTAATTTTGTTATCCCCGGGGCCGGCTCCCCGGGGATTTTTTTTATGTAAAAAATGGTACAGTTTTTGCAACCGTATATAAAATCTCCTTCCTATGCGAACCTGTATTATTATCCTCTTACTGGCAGCTCAGAGCACCTACGGCCAGAATTATCAATGCCTTCAGCCGGGTATAAAACGATACTTCACGAACGACAACGGATACCTCAGGGGAATGAGAATAGATTCTGTGCGAACATCCGGCATGGACGTAATCTACTATCCCTACCATACACCCAGGGGCACATATCATCCCTATACAGGAGGAGCGCCTGTTCTTGATGCCAATGGCGGTAGTTGGCTTGGCAAGCAGGTCATACAGCAAATCGATGGAACGTTTCTGTTCGATAATCTATGGCACGATACCGTGGTAATTAGGGCAAATGCCGTTGTGGGTGATCACTGGATTTTTTACAACGATACTGCTCTCCGGTATTACCGTGCAGATGTCACGGGTGCCGACACCGCAACCGTTTTAGGCACACTTGATTCTGTAAAAACGATCAATATCACCGCATATGATGATACCGGACTGGTTCCCGCAGATCCGTACAACAATTTCAAAATAGAGCTCAGTAAGAACCATGGTTTTGTGCAAGTCTTTGATCTATATACCTTCCCGTATCACTTCTATGGCAAGGATTACTTTATGGATCGGGTGTTGACCGGAACCGGTTTCCCTACTCCTGCAAACTCTTCTTTCACGCTGACATCACTTATCAACCCAACTTTTGCCCAGTTGTATGACTGGAATGCGGGTGATGTATTTGAGAACAGCACCGGGCTCCCTGGACCAATAGTAGCGGAATGTACCCCTTCAGTTATTATGTGGACACGATCATCAATAGAACAGTGCTGCCGGACGGTGTGCGATTTAGCTTTTTGGGCTGGGCCGCGAAGCAAGTATTGCCGATCGGCCCTCCGCCCATTGCCGACTACAATTATCCATATGCGATCAGCGCTGATACCGGCTCATTTATGCTGTCCAACGATCTTCTGATAGATACAGCGCTAATGCCTGAAGAAAATACGCAGACACGCATTCTTTACTATTGGCCTTACGATACGACTCACTGCATCCACAGCGCCATGTATCGCTCGATGCCGAGTTACTTCAGGCACGACACGCTGAATATTCCCATTGAAGGAAGTGGCCCAAACATCACATACAAGGGAGGAATCGGTCTGCTAAATTACTTTCAGGGCGCACCGGAACTCTCACCGAGCTATATTACCGATACAACACTGCTTTTTTATGTAAAGGGAGGCGCCCCTTGCGGCGCATATACTGTACCGTCACCGATATTTACCGCGGTTAACGATCCGAAAACGCAGCGACGGATATCGGTCTTCCCCAATCCGGCAAATGATAGGCTCACCATAAAATCTTTTAGTCAGTCATCCTGCACGATAACAATCTGGAATATACTGGGGCAGAATGAGAAGATAGTCCATAGCAAAACGGGCGATGAAACTATTGATGTGTCGGCGCTATTGCCGGGTGTTTACAATGTCACTATTGACTGGCAGGAAGGGGAGAAATGCAATAAACAATTGGTAGTGATCCACTAAGCAGTTGCTTCACCCTGTGCGAAGGATTCGTTACCCTGATTCATCAAGGTTTCCATCCGGCGCACGGCCCTTTTTATCTGGTCAAGGTCATGGTCGCCTTTGAAGATATAGTCGAATGCGCCACCATTAAGCGCTTCATTTACAATTTGCATTTCCTTATTGCCGGAGATGAAAAGAATGGTTATTCCGGGGTTTTTCTCCTTTACTTTTTTGAGCACTTCTATACCATTGACTGGCTGCATTCCATAATCGAGAAAAATTACGTCCGGTTGAAGATCCAGTTTATTAATGCAGTCTGTGCCATTGTCAAGCAGCACATTATTTCTGTAACCAAGGTTTATTAGTTGCTGGTTATACAGCATGCGCGAGAAAGAGTCATCGTCCACAATAAAAAACTTCAATTTCTTCGGCTCAGGCGTTTTCATCATCCATGATAATGCAATTAGTATGCCGCTGATTTTTTTTATTGATAATCATACTTTAACGAAATTTTTATTTTATATGTAATCTCCAAAATGGATTGCTTTTCCATTTTATGGAACGCATGAGTCGAGAAAAACAAAACCCGAAATAAAAATATTCGAAGTTATTTGTGTGGGACTTTGATTCTGAGTAAATTTAGAAAAATTTCCATTTCATGGAACAATTCCGAATTTTCATCGTAGAAGATGATCCCTGGTACGGAGAGATACTTGAATATCATCTTTCGCTCAATCCTGACCACGAGATTCATCGTTACACCACTGGCAAAGACTGCCTGGCAAACTTATCAAAAAAGCCTGGCCTTATCAGCATTGATTATTCGCTGCCAGATACTAACGGTGTCGAGTTGCTAAAGAAAATAAAGCACTTTAATTCGGAGATCCCGGTCATTGTGATCAGCGGGCAGGAGGACGTAAGCACCGCCGTGGACTTGCTTAAGAAGGGTGCATCTGATTATTTCATCAAAGATGACAATACCAAGGAACTGCTTTGGAATGCTGTTGAGCGCATCAAGCAACATACTTCGCTGGTGAAGGAGGTGGAGGATCTTAAAGAAGAGCTGGGGCAGAAATACGATTTCAACAAAGCCATAAAAGGGAGCAGCCCGGCGCTCGTGAAAATATTTGGACTGCTCGAGAAGGCTTCCCGCACTAACATTAATGTTTCGGTGACCGGCGAGACGGGTACCGGTAAGGAGGTAATAGCGAAAGCCATCCATTATAACTCAGAGCGTAAGAAGAAGCCCTTTGTCGCCGTGAATATGGCTGCTATACCCAGGGAGCTCATTGAGAGTGAGCTTTTCGGACATGAAAAAGGGTCGTTTACCGGTGCGATGACCCGGAAGATCGGCAAATTTGAAGAAGCCAACAAGGGCACCATTTTCCTCGATGAGATAGCCGAACTCGACATGAGCCTGCAGAGCAAAATATTGCGCGTTCTACAGGAACGGGAACTCGTTAGGGTGGGCGGCAGTGAGAAGATAAGCCTCGATTGCCGGCTGATTGTAGCCACACACAAAAACCTGCTGGAAGAGGTGCGGAAGGGCAACTTCAGAGAGGACCTTTTTTATCGAATAATGGGCTTGCCCATAGAGCTGCCACCGCTCCGCGACCGCGGAAACGATGTGTTGCTGCTCGCGAAGTTCTTCCTTGAGGAATTCTGCAAGGCCAACAAGTTGAGTGCGATATCAATAAGCCCGGAAGCAAAGGACAAGCTGATGAAATACAAGTATCCCGGCAATGTGCGTGAGCTGAAAGCAATCATGGATCTTTCGGCTGTAATGTGCGATGGCCACAGCATAAAGGAAGACGACATTTATTTTGCGTCGGTAGGCGGCAACGATATTTCTGTGGACCAGGAAAAAACCCTGAAGGATTTTACCATAGACATTATTAAACACTTCCTGAAAAAGTATGACAATAATGTAGTTAAAGTTGCTGATAAGCTCGATATCGGTAAGTCAACCATTTACAAAATGATACAAAACAACGAACTGACCCTGAATTAACGTACATGACCAAGGAAGCCTTACAACAGGAGCTGGAACAGGAACGTGCGGCAAGGCAAGCGGCCGAAGAGCATGTGCAGGCTTTGGCTAAAGAGCTTGAAGCGTCAAGATCGGAGGCAAACCGCCGCGATGACGCCGGAGCTGCATTGGCCAGGGCGAACAACAGGCTTGTCCAGCTTATTACCAACCTGCAAAGTGGCATATTCGCGGTCGACGAGAACAGGAATGTTCTCATAGTAAATGAGCTCTTCTGCCGGCAGTTTGGCATTACGGAATCGCCTGCAGACCTTGTGGGAAAGAATGGCCGGGAGATAGTTAACCGCATGAAACACCTGTTCCGAAAGCCAGATCATTTTGAAGAGCGTATAAATGAGTTGGTAGCAAAAAGAGAATTGGTTCTCGGCGACGAGCTGGAGCTAGTGACAGGACAGGTATTCGCCAGGGACTATATTCCGTTTTTTACAGCGGGTGAATTTCACGGCCAACTATGGAAGTACACTGATATATCGCGCAACCATACCATTGAAGCTACCTTCGATTCGCAGCGCAGATTTTATGAGCAGATATTGAACAATACCCCCGCAGATATTGTAGTATGCACACCTGAATATCAATACCTGTATCTGAACCCCACGGCCGCACCCGATGCCGAACTGCGCGCCTGGATGATTGGCAAGACAATGGAAGAGTTTTATGCCTACGTGGGCCGCACGCCTGAAGAGGCCGCTTCGCGCCGGGAGTTCTTCGACCTTGTGAAGGAATCGGGCATCGCCCAGGAGCGGGAGGAATGTATCGTGGAGCCTGATGGAAGCGTGCATTATCACCTGCGCAAAATGTACCCGGTACAGGGCGATGATGGAGAAGTAGAAATGGTGATAGGCTACGGTGTGGAGATAACCGAGCGCAAGAGGATAGAAGAACAGATAAAACTTAGTGAAAGGCGCTACCGTGAGATATTCAATTTCAGCCAGGCCTGGATATGCACACACGATTTGCTGGGCCGCCTGCTTACCATCAACCCAACCGCATGCAAAATACTTGACTACACGGAGTCTGAGTTGCTCGGTAAGAACCTTGAGTCGCTGATGCCTGAAAAATACCAGTCGCAGTTTACGGGTGTTTACATGAGTAACATCGTAACGAAGGGTAAAGCCGAGGGCATAATGAACGTGCTGAGCAGGAAGAAGAAGAATATATACCTGCTCTATCAGAATTACCTCGTCAATGAGCCCGACAGTGAACCTTATATCATAGGGTTCGCACAAAATATCACTGAAAGGATATATGCGGAGGAAGAGCTGAAGAGAAGCGAGGAAAAATACCGCGGCATCATAGAGAATATGAACCTGGGTATGATAGAGATAGACCTGGAGGAACGTATTGTGTTTGCCAATCAGCGGTTTTGTACGATGAGCGGATATGAGCACGATGAGTTGCTTCGCAAAAAAGCTACCGATCTCTTCTTGCAAGGCGACAACCTGAAAAAGACGCGTACCCGCCTCTCGAAGGGCAGATATGGCATAGCCCACAGCTATGAGTTGGCGGTGAAGACCAAAAATGGTCAGGACCAGTGCTGGCTTACCAGCGCCAATCCCGTATATGGTGCAGATGGCCAGCTTCGGGGCACGCTTAGCATCCACCTGGATATTACCGGACAAAAGCGCCTGGCTGAACAGCTAAAGGATGCTATATTAAGTGCAGACCGGCTCGCCGAGTCAAAGGATAGCTTCCTGGCCAATATGAGCCACGAAATACGCACGCCCCTCAATGCCATTATGGGGCTGAGCAAGCTGATGATTAAAGACGACCTCACTATGAGGCAGAAGAATTACCTGGCCGGTATAGAAAGTGCTTCATCAAGCTTGCTGGCCATCATCAACGATCTGCTTGATTTTTCGAAGATTGAGGCTGGCAAGATTACTATAGAATCAATAGGCTTCAACCTCGGTGCAATTATCGAACAAGCTGTAGGCATACTTACCCACAAGGCTGAGGAAAAGGACCTGCAGCTAACTTACAATGTGGACAATAAGATTGCCCCTGTACTGATGGGTGACCCCTTCCGCATCAACCAGGTGCTTATGAATGTGCTCAGCAACGCCATTAAGTTTACCGACGAGGGCTCAGTAAAGCTTGTTGCATCATTGGTACGCCAGGAAGAGGATGTGCAGACAATCATGGTAGCCATAAAAGATACAGGTATTGGCATCAAGGAAGAATACCTCGACAAACTCTTCGACAAGTTCTCACAGGAAGATGAAACCGTCGAGCGTAAGTTTGGTGGCACGGGACTGGGCATGACCATAACAAAGCAGCTTATGGAACTGATGGGCGGCGAAATCACCGTGGAGAGCGCAAAGAATAAGGGCACCACCGTAAAGTTGTTATTTCATACTAAAA
>Ga0157378_10004220_pt1 | contig 12679 bp, 15 predicted proteins | sample M65metaG_FD_115309 | JGI IMG/M metagenome (GOLD analysis project Ga0157378, IMG submission 115309) | Miscanthus rhizosphere microbial communities from Kellogg Biological Station, Michigan, USA - M6-5 metaG | ecosystem: Host-associated > Plants > Roots > Rhizosphere > Soil | place: USA: Michigan...
ACGATCGCCACGAGCAACGTCAACGAAAAGGTCCACTTCTCTTTTGTATTCAGCTTTGTCATGACGTTCTTTAGTCGAGCAGTATGAAGGGGTAACTTCAATTATAGGGTGGAGTATTCGCCGGCCCGCGGGTGTTCACCCACAAGTCACGGAGAAAGGCCTCACCGCATATGGGTCCCCTCGGTTTTCCTGAACTGTTCCTCATCTTCATCGTCGCGCTGATCGTCTTCGGTCCGAAGCGCCTCCCCGAAATCGGCAAGACTCTCGGCAAGGCTCTTGGCGAGTTCAAGAAGGCTTCCGACGACCTGAAAAACACGATCGAGCGTGAAGTCCGCGCCGAGGAGCTGAAGCAGTTGACGACGATTCCTACGATCACTCCGCTGGAGCACGTATCAAGGAGTGAGCCAGCCGCCCCGCAGACCATCGCGGTCGAGAGCAAGCCCGCCCCGGAAACACCTGCAGATCCGACGGCAGCCGGATAACCGAATGGAATCGACAGCCGCGCCGAACCTCGATTCCTCCGAGTCGACCACCGAACACGATCTTCCGAAGATGACGTTCCTCGAGCATCTCGAGGAACTTCGCAAGCGACTGCTGTACTCGATCCTCGCAATCATCGCCGGTTTCTTTTTGTGCTGGTGGAAAGCGGAAGAGATCTACACCTGGATCCAGCGGCCTCTCACGCAATTTCTGCCTAAGGACAACGCGCAGCTCGCCTACACGCGGCTGACAGCACCGTTCTTCCTCTACATGAAGGTCGCGTTTTTCGCCGGCCTCTTCGTTGCCTCACCGCTCGTCCTGTTTCAGCTCTGGCAGTTCATTGCACCCGGTTTGTACAAACGCGAGCGGCGCTACGCAGCGCCCTTCATCATCTTCGCGTCGCTCTTCTTCGTCGCCGGCGGCTACTTCGGCTACCGCTGGATTCTTCCGGCGACCTGCAAGTTTTTCGTCGAGACCGGCAGCCACTTCAAACAGGTCATCACCATCGACGAATACTTCTCGTTCGCGAGCACGATCATTCTCGCGGCCGGACTCGTCTTCGAGACGCCGATCCTCATCTTCTTCCTCGCGCGCCTCGGCATCGTCACACCGGCGTTCCTCATACAGAAGTCGAAGTACGCAATCGTGTTGGCATTCATCATTGCCGCGATCGTGACGCCGACGCCGGACATGGTCACGCAATCCGCTCTTGCCATTCCGATGATCGTCCTCTACTTCCTCGGCATCGGCGTCGCGTATCTCTTCGGCAAGAAGGTGTAGGACAGGGGCCTGGCCTGTCCCCTCATGCGAACGATCGTCGTCGAGACCCTGATACCGGCGCCAATCGAAACCGTCTTCGACCTTTCGCGCGACATCGATGCACACACGCGCTCCGCATCGTTTTCGAAAGAACGCGCGGTGCCGCCGGGACGAACCGCGGGGTTGCTCGAAGCAGGTGACCGCGTGACCTTCGAAGCGCGTCACATCGGATTGCGTCTGCGTTACAGCGTGACGATCACGTCGATGGACAAGCCGTTGCGCTATGTCGACGAAGCGGCGCATCCTGCGTTCCGCTATCTGCAGCACACGCACGAATTCGAAGCGCGGACGGATGGCACGCTGATGCGAGACCGCGTGCTCTATGACTCGCGATTTGGCGCGCTGGCAGGATGGTTCCTGCGGCGGTTCATCGTGAAGAAGCAGTCGGCGCTGCGGAAGCTGGCGCTACATCGCCTGCAATACGGTCTGCACTAGATCGAGATCGATCTGCTCGCCGAGATACTTCCAGATCGCAAGTGCTTCCTTCTTGTGCATGACAGGCCGATCCTGCTGCGCCAGCGAAAGCTTCGCCTGTTCGTAATACTTCTGCGCATCCTCGGCAGATTTCGTGAGCCGGTTGTAGGCCTGCTGAATCATCAGCAGCTGCTCCTGCGAGTAGCGTGGCTTTGCCGGCTCGGTTGGAGCAGGCGGGACGTAGCCCTTCTGCCGCTCGATGAGAGCCTGGCGCTTGCGCTCCATCGAATCTTTATCGGGACGGCCGAACGTACGGATCAGACGGCCGAGGAAGCCAAGCGACTCACCGCTGGCGTCGAGAATCGACAACCCCGAGCGATACAGGAGCTTCCCCTTCTCGTTCATGGTGGCGGAAAGCTTGCTCCAGACGATCCTGGCGCGGAACGTCGTCTCTTCCTTCAACGCCGCAGATGCGAGGCGGACGGACGAACTGCTGCCGACTTTGAACGCGTCAGCGTGCTCGACGAGAAGGCCGCCTCCGCTGACGTTCAAGACGCGGACATCGACGCCATTGAACACGGCCGACAAAGGCTCATCGAAAATGAAGCGGGGATGCTTGCGAAGATTCGCGACTTCAGTTGCAGTACTCATGGCTGAGACCGCAAAAACGAAAGAAGGAACGGAACTCTTCCCGATGACGAATTATTAACGTTCCACTTCGAAATCCGCCGTGGCTGCGGGCAACGCCTCGTTGAAGATCAGCACGGTCTCGGCGACTGGAAACAACACCGTGTGATTCCGGCCCTGCACGTCGAGAATGATCTCGTAATAGGTGTCAGACACGGCAACGAGCATCGCGGCCTTACCTTTGATCTCGAGCGTCCGATTGAAGACGGAAACCTTCGACGGTATTTCCATGCGGCGGAAGATACACGAGGGCGCGAAAAATGGCGAGACACGTTCCGATGGAGGGACAGGCGCCTCGCCTGTCCACCGAGCCGACAGGCGAGGCGCCTGTCGCCCCACGAACGCTGGCACCATCTTCGGCGAACGTGTCATGAGACAGCCGCCGAGACAAAAAAAGACCCCCGGAATCCGGGGGTCCTTCATTTCATTCAAGATGTAGGGATTAGGGCTTCTTCGCGGGTGGCGCTGCGGGCGCCGCTGGAGCCGCCGGCGGCTCTGCCGGTTTCGGGAAGTACGAATCGTTGAAGGTCACCTTCGATTTCATCGCGTCGAGCGTGGTGCGCATCTTCGCTTCCTTCACGGTCTTCTCGATCGTGGCACGCACGTTCTCGAATGGAGTTGCTCCATGCGACAGCACCTGGATCACGTGATAGCCGTACTGCGTGCGAACGACCGGCGTCAGTTCGCCGACCTTTCCTTCGAACGCGGCCTTCTCGAACTCCGGCACCATCTGGCCGTGGCCGAATGAACCGAGGTCACCACCTTGCGCGCCGGAGCCGGTGTCATCCGATTCCTTCTTCGCGAGATCCTCGAACTTCGCGCCCGCCAGGATCTGCTTGCGAAGATCTTCCGCTTTCGCCTTCGCCTCTTCCTCGGTCAGCTCCTTCTTGCCGGTCTGCGCGGCCGGGCTGCCCTTGAAGGCGATGAGAATGTGACGAGCTTTCACTTCGTCGTAGTCATTCTTATGCGATTCGTAATAGCTCTTGAGGTCTTCATCGCTCGGCTTCATCGCCGCATCCATCTTCTTCAGCTCGGCCTGCGCGATGAGGTTTTCGCGCATGAGGTTGAGCTGTGAGACGACTTCCGGATCCTTGTCGAGTCCGGCCTTGGCGCCTTCTGCCGAGAGGAGCTTCATGCGGACGTAATCTTCCGCGAACTGGCGCTTACCCTGCCCCATCGCGAACTGCTGGTACTCGGCCGGTAGCGACTTGAGCGCGAGCTCGAACTCCGACTTGTGCACCTGAACGTTTTCCGACGACATGATCACCGGATCATCGTTCGCCGGTGCTGCCGGCGCCGCTGCCGGCTTCTTCTCCTGCGCAGTCGCCATCGATGCAGCGAGCGCGAGAGCCATGAATGTGATGCTCGTTTTCTTCACAGATTCTCCTTAGAAATTGCCGGTCTTGGAACTAGAAAGCAAACGGGTTGAAGGGGGAGGTCATTCCTGCCCATCGTCATCCTGAGGCGCGAAGACGCCGAAGGACCTCCTGAAGACGAGGGGGTCCTTCGCTCCGCTCAGGATGACGTCAAAGGCGGGCGACGGCGCGCGCGATCCGGTCGACCCCCTCGCGAATACGCTCCATCGATGTCGCATATGAAATTCGAATGAACCCGTCTGCGCCGAATGCGAGACCAGGTACGACCGCGACGCGCGCTTCCTCGAGCAGGAAGTCCGCGAAAGAATTCGAATCACGAATGGCGCCGCCCAGGAATTCCTTGACGTCGGGAAAAACGTAGAACGCACCGTCCGGCTCCGCGCAGCGCATTCGATCGATCGCGTTCAGCGCCGGCACGAGAAACGCGCGCCGCTCGCAATACGCGTCGTACATCCGCCGCACCTCATCATCGTTGCCATTGAGGGCTTCCACGGCTGCGGCCTGCGCAATGCTGCTCGGATTCGAAGTGGAGTGACTCTGGATCTTGCCGGCGGCATCGATCACGTCGGGATGTGCAACCGCATAACCGAGCCGCCAGCCGGTCATCGCGAATGTCTTCGACATCGAGTTAACGACGATGATGTTCTCCGGATACTCGTTGAACCAGCGGATCGCGGACGCGTGCTTCACTCCGCCATAGACGAAGAACTCGTACGTCTCATCGAACACGAGAAAGACGCCGCGTGCCACGCACCATTCGATGATCTTGCGCAGTTCCGACTCTTCGATCACGGCGCCGGTCGGATTGCACGGCGAGTTGACGATCACGCCGCGCGTCCGGTCTGTCGCCACCGCCTCGATCGCCGCCAGCGTCGGGCGGAAACGATTCGCAGCATCGGTGTCTGCGAAGACTGGCTTACCACCTGCGAACTGCACCTGATCAGGGAAGCTCACCCAATAGGGCCGCGGGATGATGACTTCATCCCCTTCCTCGACCAGCGCGAGCGCGATGTTGAACAACTCCTGCTTGCCGCCGGTTCCGGCGATCACATGCTCTGCGCGGATCGATGTTCCGTAGCGCCGGTTGTAGCGATTTGCGATTGCATCGCGCAGCGCCTTCGTGCCGAGCGCGCTCGTGTACTTCGTGAATCCGCGGTCGATCGCGTCTTTTCCCGCGGCGGCAACGGACGGCGGGGTCGGAAAATCCGGCTCGCCCGGACCGAAATCGACGATATCCAAACCCTTCGCAATCAACTCATTCGTCTTATTCAGGACGGCGAGCGTGGACGAAACCTCCATCTCATTCACTCGCCGCGTGAGGCGGATCGCGCGGGAAACGGGCGTTGTCGTCATCGTCTTCCGGAGAAATCTATCACGCGAAGCGGCGCGCGAGCGTGTTGTGTAACGCAGTCCACGCAGCGGGTCTCCGCCGCGACACGAGAATCTTGAGGACCTCGATTCCGCACCAGCCCAGATAGACCCAGATCATCGCCTCGCGCCAGCTCGGAACCATGAACTGCACGAGCCAGAACACGAACAGGATCAGCGCCTCGTGGAACTTCAGCTGCATGTTCAGCAGCAATAGAAATCCGAGAAGGCTCTGCAGAATAGTGAGGAGGATCTCGTGCCGCTGGAATTCATCAAAGACCAGCGGCTGCACGCGCCCCGCACTGATCACGAAGAGCACCGGAATCATCGCCGAGAGAATGCTCCATTGATTGATGTTGGACGACACCATATTCATCAACGCGACGTTCGCCGTCCGAACCTTTCGCGCCCAGTAGAACGCACTCAGCTTCTCAGGAAACTCGGAGAGGAATGGCGCGACCCATTGCACGAAAACGAACGTCGAGACGCCGAGCGACGTCGCGATCGCGAGCATCGAGTCGAGAAACGGATGCGCGGAGAAGTACAACAGCGCGCCACCGATGAGAAAGAGCGCAGCGATCGCGACGCCGCGCTTGCGGCCCTTCAACTGCAGCACTCGCCGCGGCACATACCCCAGGTCCTCGAGCGTCTCCTCCCCTTCCTGGATCGGAGGAATCTTCCAGAGCACGAACAGATAGGCGACGTAGGAAAGGGTCAGCGGAATCGCGTCCCAGATCGTCAGCGTCCCCTTCCACCAGATGAAGCCGAAGTACGCGATCGGCAGGAGAAGTCCCCATACCTCGACGGCATGCTCATCGTGCAGATTGATCTCGACGAACTTCCGGTTGTTGCGCTCCCAGCCAAACGCTGCAGCAACGAAGTAGATCATCGGCCAGCCGAGGCCGACGAGGAGACGGAGGCTGCCGGTGAAGTTCGCGATCGCGAGATGCGTTTTCGTCGGATCCTTCCCCGCCTGCCACGCGATGACCGCTTCGACGGCGAATTCGGGAAGCGTCTGCAGCCATGCGAGAATCGCCAGCGCCAGCCCCTGCGAGATCAGAAACTGCGCCGCCTCGGCACCCCACGCGATGACGAACGCGGAGAGCATGACGGCGGGAAACGTCCAGACTGCAGACCATGCGGAGGCTGTTGCTGCGGCAGCACTCCTGAACAGTTTCAGTATCATCGACGGCCCGAGAGTCTAATCGATGACAACGATCAGCAGCAGGCACAACCCGCTCGTGAAACGAATCCGTGAAGCGATTCGCATCCACGAGGGTGAAATCGTGATCGAGGGGGTCAAGGCCGTGCAGGACGCGATCGCGCATGGCTGGAAGCCGATCGAGTTGCTGCATCGCGGAGTCGAGCTCTCGAATGAGATCTTCGATTCGCTCGCGGAGACGAAGACGCCGCAAAGCGTGATCGCGCTGTTCGAGCGCCCTGCGCCTGCGCCACTTTTCGCGCATGAGGAGAGCATCGCCGTCGCGCTCGACGGAGTGCAGGATCCGGGAAATGTCGGCACGATCATCAGGCTGGCAGCAGCATTCGACGCCGGCGCGGTCGCGCTGCTGCCGAACTGCGCGGACCCCTATTCGCCGAAATCGATCCGCGCATCCGTTGGAACGGTGCTCAACGTTTCGCTGGCACGCGCGTCGGTTGAGGATCTCCTGCATTCGGGCTGGCCGCTCTTCGCAGCGGATGGAAGTGGCGAAGCGATCGAACCACCGGCAAGGCGCGCGATTCTCGTATTCGGAAATGAAGGCAGCGGCGTATCGCCCGCGATTGCGGAGCATGGGAAGCGCATCGCGATTCGAACGTCGGGGAAGGTCGAGTCATTGAATGTCGCCGCGAGCGCCGCGATCCTCTTGTCGCAGAGCTATCAATTGAGGTGCCGATCATGACGGGCAAACTCCTCATCGTCGGGACACCGCTCGGCAATCTCTCCGACATGACGCCGCGCGCGATCGAAGCGCTCAAGTCGGCGCGTCTCATTCTCTGCGAGGACACGCGGCACACGCGCAAGCTCCTGACGAACTTCGGCATCGATGTTCCCGCGGAGCGATTCGATGAGCACACCGAGGATGCGAAGGCGGCGGAGTTTGCGGAGAGGATCGCGCGGGGCGAGGCGATCGCGCTCGTCAGTGATGCAGGAATGCCGCTCGTATCGGATCCCGGCTATCGCATCGTGCGCATCGCACGCGAGCGGGGACTCACAATCGAGCCGATCCCCGGTCCGTTTGCTGGAGTCCTTGCGCTCGTCGCCTCCGGCATCGCACCACTCCCCTTCACGTTTCTCGGCTTTCCGCCGCATCGCCATGAAGGCCGGCTCGACTTCTATCGCAACGCCGCCGAGCTGGCGCACACGACGATCGTGTACGAGTCACCCGAACGCGTCGTCGCCTCACTCGACGATGCACTCACCGTCCTCGGCGACATCGAGGTCACGGTCGCGCGCGAGATGACGAAGATGCATGAGGAGTTTCTCAGCGGCACGATCAGCGAGGTGCTCGCGCGACTGCGAGAGCGAGAGCGCGTGTACGGCGAGATCACAATCGTGTTCGGCGCTGCGGTGAAGCAGGGACATGAGGCGTCGCACGAAGAGATCGTTGCCGAGTTCGAGCGCCTGCGCGACAGCGGCATGCGCCGGAACGATGCGGTGAAGGCGGTCGCGGAAAAATTCAGCCTGCGAAAAAACGACGTCTACAAGCTGCTGCTCGGTTGATCGATCAGGATCGCCTTCGAGAACTTGATGAAGTAATCGACGGCCGAGATGAGCGCGAAGACCATCACGACCCAGAGCGCGAGCTCGGACATGAATTTGAACTCGCCCAGTTGATAGCTGAGGATCAGCAGCGAGATCGCGACGACCTGCGAGACCGTCTTGGTCTTGCCGAGCGGTGAAGCAGCGATGACGACGCCCTGTTGGGCAGCGATCGAACGAAGACCATCGACGGCGAACTCGCGGCCGATGATGATCACGATCATCCATGCGCGCGCAATCCCGAGCTCGACGAGTGAGATGAACGCTGCGGACATCAATAGCTTGTCCGCCATCGGATCGAGGAGAGCACCGAGCTTGGTGATCTTGTTGTAGCGGCGCGCGAAATAGCCGTCGAAGAAATCAGTGATGGCTGCGAGGAGGAAGATCGCGAGTCCCGCATATTCGCGTCCGGAGAACTTCGTCAGGAGGACGACGACGAGAAATGGGACGAGGAAGATGCGGAAGAGTGTAAGCGCATTGGGAAGATTCCAGATCTCATTCGAAACCTGGGGGCTTGGTGCCGGCACGGACTCGACCACGATCGTGCTTTCAGAATAGCCGCTTTGCAGAGACGGGGGAAGCATTGCACGTTGGAATACCGCCAAAGCGATTGACATTCCTGAAGATGCCTCTAGAATCGCCATCCCTTGTTGTTCCGTGTGCGAAAGTGGCGGAACTGGTAGACGCGCTGGTTTCAGGAGCCAGTGGTTAACAGCCGTGGGGGTTCGAGTCCCCCCTTTCGCACCAACTTCACCTCTTCAGCTTGAGACTCAGCAGGAGTTTCGCTGCACTACTTCCATAAACTTCCAACTGGGTTACAATCTATGCACACACGCAGCCCGAGGGTCCCGAGGCGCGGGTTGCCTCAAAATCAGAGCGGAGAATCTATATGACGAAACGGCTTTCCTTGCTGGTGATGTTGGTTGCACTCACGCAGGTTGCAAACGCACAGTGGAGTGGCACTGACCCGTTGACAACCAACTCTAAAGTCGGCATCGGCGGCGTGCCGTCGCCTGTCAACTCACTCGAGATCGCCGGTTCGACGATTAACTCCTCGGGTAAGTTCGGAAGCTTTGAGATTCAGGGCTATGCGATCAACAACGCGTGGCTTGGCGAGAACGTTTATTACAACGGCGGATTCATTCGCCGCGGCACCGGTGCTGGCACGCTGCTCTATTTCTTCAACGGAACGTACGCGGTCCGTACCTTCTCGGCCGGTGCAGGGGGCTCTGCGGTGAGCCCGACACAGCGATTCCTCGTCCTCACAGACGGAACGACTGCGCTCGGTGGCAGTCAGACCTCCGGAACGGTCACTGGCGCCGCAGTGGTCATCGACGCCAATGGCAACATGGGCGTTGGTACCACGGCCCCGGGCTACAAGATCGACGTTTCCGGCACGGCACATGTGAGTGGTGATGTGACGATCGACGGCAACATCGCGGCGAAGTATCAGGACGTCGCCGAATGGGTTCCCGCTGCCGAGAATATGACGCCCGGCACAGTCGTCATTGTCGATCGGTCCGGCAACAACCGTGTGGCTACTTCCACCAAGCCGTACGACGAGCTCGTCGCAGGCGTCGTCTCCGCGCAACCCGGACTCATTCTTGGCGAGAAGCGCGCTGATCGCGAGCAGATCGCGACCACCGGCCGCGTTCGCGTCAAGGTCGAGGGCCCTGTCAATATCGGGGATCTGCTCGTGACCGGCAACCGTCCCGGCCATGCAATGCGCTCTGAGAAGATCAGCGTCGGTGGCATTGAGATTCATCGCCCGGGAACGATTCTTGGTAAGGCCCTCGAAGCCTCCAAGGGTGGTGAAGGCGAAGTCCTCGTTCTCCTCGGTCTGCAGTAAACGATTTTCCAACTCCGCTTAACAGCGGCTTCAACTGGCAACGGCTCTCCGCCGGCGCTCCGTTGAAGCCGCTTTTTTTTGCAGCAGGTTTCGCAGACGCAACCGTTCCGACGTGCGTATAACAACCTGGAGTTGTCAATGAAATTCGTCGCCGCCGTTGCTCTGCTTCTGCTTCTGGTTTGTCTTCCCGCTGTCGCACTGTTTACGGGCACAGATCTGATCCTTCCCGCTGTTGGCCGTGCGTCTGGAGCTGGTGGGTCTGAATTCTTCACTTCGGTCTGGGTCACAAATCCAGGCGAATCGTCTGCCGATATCACGATCCAGCTCCTCGGGAGCGGTGCGTCTGGTGTTGGCCTGTTTACGGATCACATCGCACCCGGCGCGACGAAGGTGTACGAAAACTTCGCGCAGTCGCTCTTCGGATTGCACGATCTCATGTCAGGTGCACGCGTCCGTTCGACGTCGAAGGTGCTGGTCTCCGCGCGTGTGTACAACCGTACCGCCAATGACGCAGACACGCAGGGATTCGTCTTATCCGGAGTTCCGCCCGGCTTCGGCCTCGCGAAGGGCGAATCGTCAGTGTTGCAGGGCGTGCGGCAGACGAAGGACTATCGCTACAACATCTTTCTCATCGAGACGACTGGCAAACCAATCACATTCGACCTTTCGATCGTCGACTTGGATGGCGCAATCAAGGCAACGCGAACGATGACGTTGCAGGGATTCGATCAGCAACTGCTCCCGGTCAGCACGCTCTTGCCCGGAGGCAATCTCGCTGAGGCAACTGTAAAGCTGCATGCGACGGATGGAGATGGTCGCGTAATCGCGGCTGGCTCACTCATCGCGAACGGCAGTCAGGACGGCTCGTCATTCGAGATGGCATTCAGCGAATCCTCGCTCATAGGCCAACAAGGACCGCAAGGGCCCGAGGGGCCGCAGGGGCCGCAGGGACCTACAGGCCCGAGAGGCTCGACGGGAGCCCGCGGTGCAACGGGCTCTCAAGGACCGCCCGGGCCTGCTGGTTACTTCTCCTATGTTGATAGCGCCAACATCCCAGTAGGTCCAATCCTCGGATCTAACGGCGGAGTGGGGGTAGACGTGCTGTATCAACTTAACAACGGCGAAAGGGTCGAACTCCAAGCAAACTCGTGGCATATCAATTCGGGCATGGCGTATACGACAGTTGACTGTTCAGGAACGCCATACGCGTCGCAACCGCTAGTAATGCCACGGGCAGCAGGTGTCCGTGGAAACGTGATTTATTACGGTGATCAATACGCGACGAATGGCCCTGTTCACATCCATAGCTTTTTCAACACCAATAGCGGTTGTGAAGAATGGGTTGGGATTCTCCCGCCCAATGACATTTTGCAGGAAGTGCCACTGGCTCATTCCGAGCCGTTTCCCACTTTCATTCCGCCATTCAAAGTAGTTCCGTAGAATCCGGAAATGCGCACTGGAACGCGCTTCGCAGATCGCCTCACCTGGATGAGACTGTTCGCCGCAACGCTGCTGATTCTCACGTGCGCATGTGCGCGCTCACCGGAACACGTTGTCAAACGCGAGGAGCGCACTCCGGCGCCAAACGAGATTCGTACCGTCGACTCGAGCGACTCCCGCCCGGCGCCGATGCAGGCACCGCCGGTACTCGCCGACGAGTCGCCTGCACCGAAGCCCATGAATCTCGCTCCGAATCAGGAAGCGCCTCAGCTTACGCCGCAGGACGAGCGGGTTCGCGCGCAGCTTCCATTCGCTCCTGCGATGACCCTTGATCCAGTGGACGGACTCAAGGTCTCGATCCGCGCTACGACTCCGATGGTCGAGTACAAGAACCACGTGTTCTATTTCACTTCGGATGCGAACAAGAGAACGTTTCTCGCCAGCCCGGATCAGTACCTGAAGGGCGTGTTCGGGAAGTTGTAGCTCACTTCTCCGGCAGAAAGCTCGCGAACGCGGCCATCACTTCGCCATTCGCTTTCACCGGTTTCCGGCTCTCCTTGTCGACCCAGAAGTGGACAGAGAATCCTGTCGCGCGGACAGTGCCCTCCGTGTCGCACAGCTCATACGCAAACTTCATCGAGCGGCTTCCCGTCTCCTCGACCCACGTGCGGATCACCACCTCATCGTCATAACGAAACGGCGCGCGATATCTGCATCCAACTTCCACGACGACCAGAAGGTTTCCTCGCGCCTCGATGTCTCGATAACTGAAGCCCGTAGCGCGACAGAGATCCGTCCGCCCGATCTCGAACCAGACGATGTAATTGCTGTGATGGGCGATTCCCATCTGATCTGTTTCCTTGTAACGAACGCGCGTACGACTCTCGATGATCATTCCTGCACCATTGCGTATCACGCAAATCTCCCGGCATTGCCCTTGCTCACTAACCTCAGCAGGAGCACAATGATGACAGTGAGGCGCGCGAAAAAATATCGCACCCTTGCAGAGGCGGCAGCAACACCCCTGCTCGCCGGAGGCATCACGCTCCTCACGCTCGACTTCGCGCGGCGTGTCTTCCGTCACACCCAGATCTTCTGTCCCACTCACGAACCCGAGAAGAGCTGGAGCCCTGAGGACTATGGAATTCCGAAGGACCACGTCGAAGAAATCTTCTTCGAGACCGATGACGGTGAACTGCTTCACGCCTGGTACTGCAGAGCGGATCGCCCGATCGCATCGAGCGTCATGTGCCATGGCAACACGGGCAACCTGACATTGATGGCGTCGATCATTCCTCACCTGCTCGACTCGGGCATCAGTGTTTTCCTCTTCGACTATCGCGGATTCGGAAAGAGCACAGGAACGCCGTCGTATGCGGGTGTCGTCTCCGATACGATCACCGCGGCGCGTTATCACGATCGCATCCGGCCGCCACACCTTCCCTCCATCCTCTACGGCTACTCCCTCGGCGGCGCCATTGCGGC
>Ga0157378_10004221_pt1 | contig 12679 bp, 13 predicted proteins | sample M65metaG_FD_115309 | JGI IMG/M metagenome (GOLD analysis project Ga0157378, IMG submission 115309) | Miscanthus rhizosphere microbial communities from Kellogg Biological Station, Michigan, USA - M6-5 metaG | ecosystem: Host-associated > Plants > Roots > Rhizosphere > Soil | place: USA: Michigan...
AGGTTGCCGATGACGTTGGCGGCTCCTTCACGCTGGAACACGATCTCGGTGCCATCCGGTGACCACCGAGGACCGATCGGGTCGTCCAGCGAGATGGTGTGTGGGAACGGCTGCGGATCCGAGCCATCGACGTTCGCGACGGCGACGGCCCCGGCCCCGGTCACGTAGGTCATCTCGGTGCCGTCCGGAGAGACGTCGACCTCTGATGCGCCCGGAACGATCCCCGTTCCGGTCGTCGCGCCCGTGGCGATGTCGAGCAACGCCAGCTCAGATGGGCTCGGCGCGACGACGCCGCTCGGACCGTTGGAGGCCGGCGCGACGCCCTGATCGTCCGCGTCGAGGTTGCTCGCGACCACGATGGCGATCACCGCGGCAAGCGCCGCCACCAGCGCGAGGGCGCCGTACTTCCGCTTGCGTTGCGAGCTTCTGATCCTTCGTTCCTGCTCTGCCCAGGAATCCTGATCGGGTTCCGTCTGTTGCTTGACCATCTCGAAGACCTCCCTGAGATCAGGCATGGGTGCCTCCCGAAGCACGGAGTACGGCCCTGCCCTGCGTGGCGAGGGCGCGAACGGTCGATGGACGGACGCCCATGATGTGCGCGGCCTCTCTTGAGTCGTAGTCGTACAGGTCGAGCAGGAGGAGGGCGGCACGTTGCCGAGGAGTCAAGGCGAGGAGCATCTGGCGAACGTCTTCGCGCAGCTCCACCTCGTCGAAGGGGTCGTGCACGACCCCGAGCGGTACCCGTCGGCGGGCGGCCAGCCGCGCGGAGCGCATCCGCATCCGGCTGCTGTTCAGCGCCACCTTGAACAGGTAGGCATGAACGTCGCGGATCTCACCGATCGAGTCCCAGCGCTCCCACATCTTCAGGAACGCCTCGTGCATGAGGTCGGCTGCGTCGTGACGATCTCCGGTGACGAAGTAGAGCGTCTGGAACAGGCTCCGATGCTCGTCCTCGTAGAGCGTCCTGAAGTCGCGGGGAGCCCCCGCGACCACCTGCAGCTCGACCTCACCCTCTGCCCGCATCACCTATCTACGATGTCGAGGCCACCCCCAACGCTTAGATGGCGGCTCAGAATGGCATGACCAGCCGACGGTCTGCATCACTCTCCCTCGATATGGAGGTGCGGCAAGATCCGGTCGAGGAAGCGCGGAACCCAGAAGGCACGCTTGCCGAACAGCACGAGGATCGCTGGCGCCAGAGTCACGATCATCGTTCCGGCGAGGAGGACGGCCACCGCCAGGCCGACCCCGAACTGCTTCACGGTCGGGTCCCCCGCGATGATGAACGACGCGAACACCAGGAACATGATGGCCGCCGCCGCCGTGACGACGTGGGCGGCGGCGCCGAGCCCGGCGCGCACCGACTCGGGCGGTGACTGCCCGCGAGCGTGATGCTGCTGGATCCGGCTCACCATGAACACCTCGTAGTCCATCGAGAGCCCGAACAGAACAGCGAACATCATGAGCGGAACGTAGCTGGCGATCGGCACCGAACCCCCTGGCGCGTCGAGCCCGATGAGGTTGAGGCCCCAGCCCCACTGGAAGACGACGGTCAGGACTCCTAATGCGGCGGCGACCGTCAGCAGGTTCACGAACGCTGCCTGCGCCGGTACGAGGAGTGATCGGAACGCCAGCATCAGGAACAGGAAACTCAGCCCGATCACCGTCGCGATCACCAACAGCATCCGCTGCGAGATCACGTTCGCGAGGTCGATCCCGGTTGCCGTGCTGCCGCCCACGAACGCCTTCGCGCCACCATCGGACGTCGCCGCCGGGATGACGGTCGACCGGAGGTCCTCGACGAGCCCGGACGTCGTGTCCGACGAGGGCGCGGCCGCGGAGATCACGTTCATGATCGCCGCGTCGCCGCTCTCGTTGATCTGCGGAGGCGACACGCCCGCGACGTGGTCGGTCGCACTCAGGTCGTTCTGGAGGCGAACGATGCGGGGATCGGTGCCCCGGTCGTCCCCGCCCGCCTTCGTGAGCATGCGGGTGAGCTGCTGCTTCAGCTTCAAGGCCCGCTTCTTCTGTTTCTTGGCCTTGGCGGCCTTCGCCTTGAGTCGGTCAGCCTGGCGCTGGAGGGCGTTCCCCTGCTGCTTGAGGGCGGCGGCCTGCTGTTGGAGCGCGTCGGATCGCCGCTGAAGTTCATCTGCCTGGCGCTGCAGTGCATCGGCCTGAGCTTGCAACTGCCGAGCCTCATGCTCGAGTTGGCGAGCCTGGACACGCAGTGGATGCAGCGCTGATCGGACGGTCTTCGCTCGTTGCTGCAGACGAGCGAGGCGTCGCTTCAGCCGCGCGCGAACATGCGGATCATGCGTGCTCTGGAGGCGGTGATGGATGATCTCCTCCCGGGCGTTGATCGCAACGAGATGGAGCACCAGGGGAGCCGCCTTGCGTGCAAGCGCTTTCGCTTGGGCCTCTAACCGCGCCTGCTGGGCCCTGAGGGACCTCTGCTCCTGCTCCAGGGTGGCTTTCTGCCGCTTCAAGGCATCGCCCTTCCGCTGCAGGGCCTTCTGCTGACGCTCGAGCGAGGCCTGCTCGGCTTCGAGTTGTTTCTGCTCGGCCTTGAGCCTCTTCTGTTCCTTCTTCAAGTGCTTCTGGAGCGCGGTTGCCTCCTCGTACTTCTTGGTGTACTCGGCACTCGGCTTCGCCGGCGGGTCGAGCTCGATGGCGATGAGGAGCGGACCGTTGTATCCGACGCCGAACCCCTTCGTCATCACGTCGTACGCCTGTCGTTCGGTCGTGCTCTTCGGCGTCACACCGATGTCCTCCTGCCCGAGCTCCAAGGAGAACAAAGGGACGATGAGCGGCGCGAGAAGCAGGAGCGCGAGTGTCACGGTGATCCATGGATGCGACGTGACCCAGCCAGCCCAGGTGTCCCAGCGTGTCTCGCCCTCGGGGCGATGCTTGGGCCGCATGAACGAGGGGATGTGGAGGCGCCGGACGCTTCCGCCGAGGAGCGACAGGACGGCTGGAAGGAGTGTGATCGACGCCACGACGGCGCAAAGGACTGCGACGGCAGCCGAGATGCCCAACGACGTGATGAGTGGGATACCCGCTACGGCAAGGGACAGGAGCGCGATCACCACGGTGGTTCCAGCGAACACGACCGCCGTCCCAGAGGAGCTCATCGCCCGGGCGATCGACTCGTGGAGATCCACGCCCTTGTCGAGTTGCTCGAGGTGCTTGGTCACCAGGAATAACGCGTAGTCGATCCCCACGCCCAGGCCGATCATCACCGCGAGTGTCGGTCCCACGCTCGGGATGGCGATCAGGTGACCGAGCAGCCCGATCGCCGACGTAGCCACTGCGAGGGCAAAGACGGCAGTCACGATTGGCGTTCCCATCGCGACGAGGCTGCCGAAGACCAGTGCGAGGATCACCATCGCCGCGATGTTTCCGAGGATCTGCGAGGTCTTCGTGTCTGGTGCCGACAATGTGCTGCCGATCGAGCCGCCGACCGCGACCGTGATACCCGCCTTCCGAGCCGGGTCGGTCACGTCCAGGATGTCGTTGGCGAGTCGGTCCGTGATGAAGCCGGAGTTCACGTTCAGCAGGACGGGATCGAAGGCGATCGTTCCGTCCTTCGACAGCAGGCCGGCCTCTTTCCCCTTCTTGCTGATCGGGTTGATCGCGCTGTAGACGTGTGGGCCGTGGGCCAGGGCCGCGGCCGTCGCGTCCATCGCCTGCTTGAACTCGGGGTCGGTGAGCTTCCCGCGCGGCGCCTCGAACACGAATGGGTTCGCGCCGTTCTGCTGCGGTGGGAACTTCTGGGCCAGGATGTCGAACGCATGCTGGCTGTCGGTGCCCGGAAGCGTCAGGTTGTTGTTCGTCTTGGCGCCTGCGAGCCGCACCCAGCCGACCATCGCGACCGCGAACAGGACCCACAAGGTCACGACGAGAAGCCGGTGACGCGCCGCGAACGCGCCGAGACGGTAGAGGGCGGCGCTCACCTGACCTCACGACGCGGGCATCCGACCGCGATCGAGCGCACCTGTGCCGTCCCCCTCCCGACCCGACCCGGCGACGTTACCTCACGCTCTCCGCCGCCGTGGACGAGCGGTCCACCGTGCGATCGATCGGCCCGCCGGTCGTCGTTGGATAATCCGCAGGAGGGGAACGCGCTGCTGGCGGACAGCGAGAGGGGGAAGCGGTGGGCAAGCCCATGACCCGGGTCTATCGGAAGGGGGTTCTTGAGGCCGCGGGCTATCCCCTCGCCGACATCTCGGAGTACCTGGCAGATCCCGATACGGTCGTGTGGGTCGACCTCTCCGGTCCCACGAGGGAAGCGTTGGATGAGCTGAGCGCTGAGCTCGGGTTGCACGAGCTCGCCGTCGAAGACGCCGTCGAACCGCACCAGCGCCCGAAGCTCGACAGGTACGCCACACATCTGTTCCTGTCGTGCCAGGCCGTGCGGGTCGACGTCGATGGCGGCCTTCTCGACGAGACCGAGATCGATGCGTTCATCAACGAGCGCTGGCTCGTCACCGTTCGAGAGAACGACCGCTTCCCGATCGAACCGGTGCTCGCGCGGTGGGACCGATCGCCCGACCTCGCCATCCACGGGGTGGGCTTCTTGCTGTACGGCCTGCTCGACGTCATCGTCGACAGCTACTTCGACACCGTCCAGACCTTCGATGAGTACTACGAGCAGGTCAGCGACGGCATCTTCGCCGATCGGCCGCTCGATCCGGCGCAGCAGCACCACTGGTTCGACATGCGGCGAGCGATGGTGCGGTTCCATCGGCTCGTCGTGCCGGTGCGTGAGGTGATCAGCACGCTGATGCGTCGAGAACACACCCCGGTCACCGAAGAGCTTTATCCATACTTCCAGGATGTCTACGACCACATCCTGGTCGTGAACGAGTCGTCGGATTCGCTTCGCGACCTGGTGGGCACGATCGTCGAAACGAACCTGAGCTTGCGCGACTATCGACAGAACCTGATCGTGAAGAAGGTGAGCAGCTGGGCGGCGATCCTGGCTGTTCCCGCGTTCGTCACCGGCTTCTACGGGATGAACGTCCCGTATCCGGGGTTCGCGCAACCCTGGGGGGTCGTGACGGCGAGCCTGCTGATGGTCGGAGCATCGGTTGGCCTCTACTGGCTGTTCCGTCGCGCAGGCTGGCTCTAGGGCGATGGATCGAACCGGGAGACCTTCGGAGATCACACCGACCCCGACCGACGTGTCTGTCCTTGCCCGGTCGCGTCACATCGTTGGTGAGTCACCGCTGTGGGATCCCAAGACGCAGCAGCTGTACCTGGTGGACATCCCCGGGCAACAGATCCACACCATTCGCCCGTCCGACGGCGAGCGACACACGTTCGGACTGCCGGACTGGGTGACGTCGGTGTCGACGCGGGCCCAGGGCGGTCTCGTTCTCTCGATGCGCAAGAACTTCGCGTTCTACGATCCGGACTCTGACCTCCTCGAGATCTTGGACGATCCCGAACCGGATCGCAGCGGGAACCGATTCAACGATGGCAAGTGCGATCGTCAGGGTCGTCTCTGGGCAGGCACGATGGGGGGCGACGATTGGCTCGCGCCGACGGGCGCCCTGTACCGATTCGATCCGGATGGGCGGATCACCCGCATGCACGACGAGATCAAGTGTTCCAACGGGATCGGTTGGAGCCCCGATGGTCGGGTCATGTATCACACCGAGAGTTTCCGTTACGCGATCTTCGCGTTCGATTTCGATCCCAACAGGGGCGAGATCAGTGGACGGCGCCTCTTCGTACAACTTGACCCCGACGCCGGTGGCTTCCCGGACGGTCTCACGGTAGACCGTGAGGGGTTCGTGTGGAGCGCACAACCCGTGTACGGCCGCATCGTTCGATATGACCCGGACGGGGTCATCGACAGGATCGTCGATCTGCCGGTCTCGCGCGGCACCGGCGTCGCGTTCGGCGGCCCGGATCTGGACACCCTCTACGTCACGAGCGCGACCGAGACCCTGACCGACGCACAGATCGCGGAGGAGCCGCTCGCCGGCAGTGTGTTCTCGTTGGCGCCGGGAGTCGGGGGTATCGCCGAAACGCCGTTCGCGGGCTAGGGATGGGCGAAAGGCGACGGGCCTAGCATCTGATAAGAGAACGCTGCCCACTCCGATGGAGACCGTGGGCTTCCGCGTGACCCGAAAGGAGTCGATTTCCTTGGAGCGCATCAACCACTGGATCGGTGGGAAGACCGTGGGCGGCGAGTCCGGTCGCACCGGGCCTGTCTTCAACCCCGCGACCGGTGTCCAGACACACGAGGTCGACTTCGCGACGTTCGAAGAGCTGGACGCAGCTGTCGGGGCCGCGCGGGACGCGTTCCCTGCATGGCGTGCCACGTCGCTGTCCAAGCGCGCCGACGTCCTGTTCCGCCTGCGAGAGCTGCTGGACCAGCGCAAGCCCGAGCTCGCCCGCGTCGTCTCGTCGCAACACGGCAAGGTCGTCTCCGACGCGATGGGGGAGATCCAGCGCGGCATCGAGAACATCGAGTACGCCACGTCGATCCCGAACCTGCTCAAGGGCGGGTTCTCGGAACAGGTCTCGACCGGTGTCGACGTGTTCTCGATCCGGCAGCCGCTCGGCGTCGTGGCGGGCATCACGCCGTTCAACTTCCCGGCGATGGTCCCCATGTGGATGTTCGCGAACGCCATCGCGTGCGGGAACACGTTCATCCTGAAGCCGTCGGAGAAGGACCCGGGTGCGTCGCTGTTCCTCGCGGAGCTGCTGCAGGACGCCGGCGTTCCGGATGGCGTGTTCAACGTCGTCCAGGGCGACAAGGTCGCGGTCGACGCGATCCTCGAGCATCCGGACATCAAGGCGGTCTCGTTCGTCGGCTCGACCCCGATCGCGAGGTACATCTACACGACGGGCACGGCCAACGGGAAGCGCGTCCAGGCGCTGGGCGGCGCGAAGAACCACATGATCGTGCTGCCCGACGCGGACCTCGACATGGCGGCGGACGCCGCCGTGAGCGCGGGGTACGGCAGCGCGGGAGAGCGATGCATGGCCGTCTCCGTCGTCGTCGCGGTCGGATCGATCGGCGACGAGCTGGTCGACAAGATCGGCGAGCGGCTGCCGAAGGTCGTCGTGGGCGGCGGGGACGAGCCCGAGGCGGAGATGGGGCCGCTCGTCACCCGGGAGCATCGCGACAAGGTTGCCGGCTACCTCGACAGCAGCAAGGCCCAGGGGGCGACCGTCGTTCGGGACGGTCGCGAGGACGACGTCTACCAGCGCGAAGGGTTCTTCCTGGGTGTCTCGCTGATCGACAACGTGACGGTCGCCATGGACGCCTACAAGGACGAGATCTTCGGGCCGGTGCTGTCGGTCGTGCGCGTCGACACCTACGAGGACGCGGTACATCTGGTGAGCGAGAACCCGTATGGCAACGGCGTCGCCTTGTTCACGCGCGACGGGGGAGCCGCGCGCCGGTTCCAGTTCGACGTCGAGGCCGGGATGGTCGGGATCAACGTGCCGATCCCGGTGCCGGTCGCGTACTACTCGTTCGGTGGCTGGAAGGCGTCCCTGTTCGGCGACAACCACATGTACGGACCCGAGGGCATCAGCTTCTACACGCGTGGGAAGGTCGTGACGGAGCGGTGGCCGGATCCGTCCACCTCGACGGTGGACCTCGGCTTCCCGCGCACGCGCTGATCGTCGGAGGAACGGGATGAGCGATCAAGGCAACGGCAAGGTCGTCGTCAACAGGGCGATGTCCCTCGACGGGTTCATCGCCGGTCCGGGCGACGACATGGGGTGGGGCGGTAAGCGCAGCCTGGCAGACTACGTTGCGCCGGAGGATTTCGCGGCGATCGCCGCCGCCACCGGGGCCATGCTCGTCGGCCGACGCACCTGGGAGGTCGGCGACAAGATGGAGGCCGAGGAGCCGGGCAGCGTCGACTACCCGTTCTCCGGGCCTATGTTCCTCCTGAGCCATCGGCCGCTCGACCCGCCGGATCCGGACGTGACGATCCTCAGCGGTGACATCACGGAGGCGGTCTCGACCGCGTTGGCCGCCGCGGGCGGCAAGGACCTGGAGATCCTCGGCGCCGACGTCGCCGGCCAGTGTCTGCGGGCGGGGCTCGTGGACGAGATCTTGGTGTATCTGCTGCCGATCCTGCTCGGTGACGGCGTGCGCTTCTCAGCGCCCGGCCTGGGCGTGACCTATCTGGAACCGATCAGCAGCAAGCGCTCGGGCGAGGCCACGTTGCTCCGGTTCGCCGTGCCCAAGTAGCCCGAGCGTTACATCGCCCGGCACGTGCTGTGGCCGCACCCGCAATCGCTGCCACCCGTCATGTCGCCAGTGGGGTTCTTGCAGAAGTCGCTGCAGTACTCCTGACCCTCTGCTGCGTCACAGCCGCACATCTCATGCGCGCACTTCATGTGCCCTCCTTCGGATCCGTTCTCTTCTCGATTCCCCGGCCGCTCAGCTGCAAACACGTCGCGACCGGGGTTCGCCAAACACCTCACACGGGCTGATCTCTGCGAACGAGATTGATCGCCGAGCCCAGCGCGAGGCCAAGCGCCGATCCGCCGACCAGGTCGAGCGGCAGGTGGGCGCCGACGTACATCCGCCCGAAGGGGACCAGGGCGGTGAGCGCCATGATCGGCCATCGCCAGCCCGTCGGGACCTCCGGCCACAGGACGACCGTCATGGCCGTTGAGACCGCGGCATGGCCGGAGGGGAAGCCTTGGTCGCCTTCCTCGGCGCCTCGTTGCTCGACGCCGTCGATGATGCTCGCCGGACGGCCGCGTGCGACGACCCGTTTCGCCGCCTTGGCCGTGACCCACGCCGCGGTGCCGCCGACGGCGATCGATGCCGCGAGGCGAGGCTTCCGGGCGACCAGCGCGCCCGCGGCGACGACGGGCACGGCACCGAACGTCCCGTATTGCATCGTGCTCCAGACGGGAAGGAACGCCCTATCCGGCAGATCGTTCGCCGATCGGAACAGCTCGACTTCCGCGTGCGACCGTGCTCGTCGGGCGAGCACGGCCGATCCGGCCAGGACGCTCAAGCCGAGCGCGACGCCCGCGACGTCGCGTCCGCGCGGCCCCGTACGACGCCCCGTCACCTCGGCGATCCTGCCGGCCGACCGTGCCGCCGGGGTTCGGTCAGTCGACCGTGATGCCCGGCGTGCCTGCCAGATCGATCAGGTCCAGCATGCGCTTCACGTTGTTCGATGGGTTCTGGATGACGAGGGTGGTATGGCCGTCCGACCCCTGCACCAGATTGACCATGGCCCAGACGCCGATGCTGTCGATGAAGGTCACGTCTCTGAAGTCCAGGACGATCTTCTCGCTGTGCTCCGTGGAAATCTCGGCGATCTGCGGCGCGGTGTGCAGGTCGATCTCGCCACGCAGGGTGTAGTGGCCGGCGTTCTCGCCCGGGACAACCTCGAGTTGCGCTTTGGACATGCCCGAGGATGTACCCAGCTTCGTGGGGTCGATGCGTCGAGCGGGTGTTCTTCCGATCCGAACGCAGCGCAGAACGCTCCGGTCCCAGCAGGCTCACGAAGGCGTTGTAGCACACGGATCCGGTACGACAGATCCTCGTCGCGACAGGTTCAGGCCCGGGAGATCACCCGTCGGGCCATTTCTCAGTGACCTGATGCACAGCGATCCCGTAGTCCATGACGTCGATCTTGGGAGGTTGGACCCCGAGGGTCGTCAGCGCCGTGCAGATCTGACTCCGGTGGTCGCAGCCATGGTTCAGCGTTCCCGCCAACCGGAACGCGAGGGGAGCCGTCCGCTCGTAGCCGTCTGTGTCGTCGAGCTCGTGGACCGGCTCATCCGGGTCGATAGGCTGGGAAAGGAACCGTGTCCATGCCTCGCCGAGCTCCGCCGCCGGCGCACGGAGCTCCCCGGGCGGCATGTGTGCAAGCTGCTCGTTCGCCGGAACGCCGGTGACGATCTCCAGGTCGACCGCTTCGCCGGCGACGATGTGGCGAAGCGTGTCGATGATCGGTCCTCGCGTCCCGGGCACGGTCGTCTGGAGCTCTTCGGCGCTGAGGTTTGTGCAGGCATCGATGATCTGGATCGTTGCCCACGTGTTGTGTGCGAATGCTGCATCCAGGAAGGAACCACTCATGACGATCTCCTCTCAGATGTTGGGGATGCACGCGCCGTGCACGCCGGTACCTGTTCGTGCGCACGCGACGAGGCGCGGTGCTCCCGCGTGGAGTCGGCAGGTCAGGCCGGCGGCGGAGGAGGAGTCTCAGTCATGGATGGCACGTGCACGAACGTACCCGAGCCGGCAGGCCGGGGTCAAAGGTCGCGTTTAGACCCAGCCCGGCGGCAGGTACCGCGGTTCGGCGAACACCCGCCGGACCATCGGTTCGAACACATCGATCGACTCGGTGGGGTAGTCGGGATCGAACGAGGCCTGGTCGTAGCGCTCGCAGAACTCGGCCGTGAGCTCGTAGTGCGGGTCGTCGCGCCAGCGGTCCCGGCTGTTGCGCTCTTCCTCGCTCAGGTAGCTGAAGTAGTGCAGCTGGAAGACCGGATGCCGCTGCACCATCCAGCACAGCTCCTCACGGACGAACGGCTTGAGCACCGACGCGACCATCTCGCCGTGCGTGAACGGCGCCAGGTCGTCGCCGATGTCGTGCACCAGCGCCGCGACCAGGTACTCCTCGTCCTTCCCATCGCGCATCGCACGCGTCGCCGCCTGCAGCGAGTGCGTGTACCGCGTGACCAGGTAGCCGCCGTAGGAGCCGTTGAGCTTGTCGACCGCCCCGAGGATCCGGTCGGGGAGCCCGGCGTTGAAGTCCTCCTCGAACCGGTCGAGCAGCGCCCACTCCTCGGGTGTGCCGTCCGCCATCTGCGTGAACGAGACCTGCTGCGCCATGGTGTCCTCCCGGACTCGGATGCAGCGCGAGCCTAGGAGCCGCTTCGGAACCGCGTCAAGGTCGGTCAGGCGCTGGGTGGTCGGGCGCGCGCGATCTCCTCGATGCTCTCCTTGTGCGCGCGGAACCATGCGCGGCGCATGTCGTCGGGCATCGTGTCGCCGAAGTGGTCGGGCACTCGGACGACGAACTCCTCATAGGTCAGGTCGAGCATCCACTCGTCCCGGAGGAGATCGCGACGGACGGCGGCGTTCGAGAGCACGCGGTCTCGCTCCGCGGCACGGTCGTCGTCGTCGAACCACTGCGACGCGTAGTTCGGGTGGCGCGCGTGGAGGCGCTGGCGGGTCATCGTTCCTTCGGTGATCTGGTCCCGCCAGTACGACAGCACCGGCCACGAGAGCTCCGCGACGACGTACGTCTCGCCGCTCTGGTTGAACGTCGACACCTGGAAGAAATGCGAGCCCGACTCGCACCGCCAGTCGTCGAGCGCGGCCGGGGTCGGTTGCGTCACCGTTCCCGGCGCTGCCAGTTGTCCCTCCACCGCGAAGGACTCGAACACGGACTCCAAGATCACACTGCCGTCGTCGCCGACCAGGTAATAGCGCACGGTCCACCCCCTCTGTGCAGACAGAGACGAGACCACGGCACTCGAGAGCGCAACAAGGGTCATCTGAGCGAGGCCGTTGGCGCCGAGAACGACAGCAGCGGGACGGCTACCCGGGGGAGCCGTCTGTGGCGAAGGTCTCGGTCCCGCTCCGACCTTCGGCCAGACGACGAGGTCAGGCGACGAGGTGAGATGCGCGACGATGGGGCATGCCTCAGGTCGGCGGTTCGGTTCTAGCGCTCGCGGTCGAGCTCTCGCTCGCGACGACGCTTGAGCACGGTCGCGGTGATCAGGCCCAACGCGATCACGGCGAACAGCGCGAGGCCCGCGTGGCTCGCGTCCTTCGCCACGCGATCCCATGCGTTCCGCGCGAAGTAGCCGAGGACCACGAACGTGGTTCCCCATACGACGGCGCCCAGCACGTTGTAGAGCAGGAAGGTCGGGTAGGGGAGTCCAGCCATCCCGGACAGGCCGGGCACGAGCACGCGGAGCGCCGCGGTGAACCGGCCGATGAATACGGCGTGCGGCCCGCGCTTGCGCACGAAGGCCTTGGCCGACTCGAGGTGCCGCTCGAGCTCGTGGCGGACGAGGGGCAACCGGCCGATCGTGCCGTGCAACATCTGGTGGCCCCAGCGCTTGCCGATCGCGTACCCGATGCTGTCGCCGATCACGGCGCCCAAGATCGCGGCGACGATCATCACCGGCAGCGGCATCCGGCCGGCGGCGGCGGCCACCCCGCCGAGGATCACGGCGATCTCACCCGGGAACAGGAACCCGAGGAACGCCGAGGATTCCAGCGCCGGCAGCAAGAAGACGGCGAGCAGCGCGGCCCACCCGGGCAGCCCGAGCAGGAGGTCGGGGATCGAAGCCGTCATGGTGCCCGCAGGGTATCGACCTGGTCGCTGGAGTTCGAGCCCTGCAGCCGTCGCAGCTCAGGCCGTCCCGGAACGATCGCGATGCGCCGCTCCTGCACGCCTTGGTCGGCCGGTCGACGAGGATCGCGCAGAACGCAACTCCCGGTTTCGATCGTCAGCGGTTCGGACGTGGCGGCAGGATCAGCGGCGGCAGCGGCTTCTGCGTGAAGTTGAAGTCGGCGAGCAGGTCCCCGACGCCCGGCGTGGTCTCAGCGATGAAGGGCCGGCTGTCGGGCCGGCCGTCCGCCGCGGGATCGATCCGTTCACCGCCGAGGAAGTCGTCCTCGATGAACCGGAGATAGCTGTCGGTCGACAGCGTCTGATGG
>Ga0157378_10004222_pt1 | contig 12679 bp, 6 predicted proteins | sample M65metaG_FD_115309 | JGI IMG/M metagenome (GOLD analysis project Ga0157378, IMG submission 115309) | Miscanthus rhizosphere microbial communities from Kellogg Biological Station, Michigan, USA - M6-5 metaG | ecosystem: Host-associated > Plants > Roots > Rhizosphere > Soil | place: USA: Michigan...
TTGCCTTCGCGCGATCAAAGTCAGTCAGGCTCAAAATGCCGAGAGCGGTGGACAACTGTTGGGCCACGCTCGCGAGGCTGTTGCCGTTCTGCATTAAGAGTTCACCATCTACATAGTATGTTATCCCGAAGCCATTCATCGTTCTCGCTGCTTCGGCAAGGTCGTTGTACTGATCGACTAAAGGATCGAGTATTTCGAAGCCTCGTTTGGAGTCGTACCGCGAGAATGCCGCAGCAAGTTGCAGCAAGGCCTCCATCTGTGAGTGACCTTCTGCCTGGATTGAGGACCCCAGGAGACTGCGAGCTGTCTCCAGCAGAGCCAGTGCGGCAGACCGTTTCTGACCTGGGCCAATGCGGCTTGCTATTTCACTAATAATCTCCGCTCGCTCTTCCATCGTTTCGAGCTTCGCTATGTGTTTTAGTGCGTCATCGATTCGGCCCTTGCTGATATCTACGTACGCAGACTCTCGCTCAAAATTATTCAGCATTTGACGGCGCTCACGCGGGTTCGTGATGCCTTCAGAGATTATCTGTTTTGCTTGAGTCACATTTCCGATCTGAAAATTGTGTTCGGCAAGGTTCCGGATTAGCTCGCTTCTGATTTCCGGGGGTGCCTGGTTGATCGCTTCTCTCGTTGTCTCCGACGTGGGGTCAGCGACGTTCTTCTCACCATTTTCTGACAGCCGCCTTTCAGGGCCTCGGAGTTCTAAAAGCCTTTTGTCCACCGCTGCATTGCCACCTGGTACGATACTATCCAAATCGCTGCCAACAGCCTCCTTGATACTGCTTAGTAACTCCCCAACCATATTTGCCCTTATGGCGACGCTCTTGACGGGGTTAGGTACTACAAATGAGGTCGTGTTTCCATTCATCACCATGATGCGTTTCTCGTCGATCGAGAAGTTCCCGTCGCTTATTGAGGCGGAAAGCGCTTCGTTCACCGCCTTTCGCACAAGTGCTCTAAAGTCCTCTAGCGATAAGAATGGCGCAGACAATGCTCTGCGGTCCTTTTCTGCTCTATTCTGAAAGTTCCGGATGAGATTCATCGCAACCTCAGCCGCACTAGAATTCTCAAGGAGTTTCTGTTCTAGAAGTTTTGCGGTGACGTCCTTTGCAAGTGTGGCTGCAAGTTCCGGATTTGATCGCTGCAGGCTGCTAATCGCGAAAGGTAACGAGCCCGAAATGCCTTCTTTCAAACTCTCTTCGGCAAGCTCGAATGCTCGTTTAGGGTTGCGGCGCGCGATTTGACTGGCGAGCGCCAACTCAAACTGCTGTTCGTTTTGACCGTTCCCTCGACCAACCTCCGTATCCACCGGTCGTCGGGTTGAGCGAAATAGATTCAAAGCGGCTTCTGGATCGTAAAGCGCCAGAGTCTGTACGGCTTCGAAGCGGATCTGCTGTGCCCAAACGGACGATTCGTCATAAGACGGATCGCTAGGTTTGATGGTCAGGAAATAGTCTCTCGCGTCGGTAACCGCTTCGCTCAACAGTTTGATTGCTTTCTTTTCATCAATAGACCACAGCAAAGTGGCGCTCTGCATTTTTACTTTGATCCGAGTTCTAGGTTGCTGAATCTCTGGAATCGAGTCGATAATGTCGTTAAGAAGTGCCAGGCCCTTCGCTTTTCTTGCATCCTCGTTTTTGCCGACCTTCAATTCCTGTTCAGTTGCATCGCGAATCTCAAGGATTTTGATTTCATATTTGCCCGGCTCAGAGACATTGTTCGAATCGAGTGGTGAAACGACGATTCGATACAGGCCGCTCGTTAGGGCGACGATGGAAACGTTCTCTGGACCCTGGGCTCCGTTAGGTGTATCGAAGTCACCGAGACTCTTGCCCGTAGGTGAAAACACTCGGACGATGACATCGACACCGCGCTGGTCGACTGCAAACTGCAGATATTGTTCGTCGCTCAGATTAATCGAGTAGCTGTGAGATTCGTTCGCGCCCAGCGTCCGCTCGATAGGAATGCCTTGTTGCAGGGTTGTCTGATTGTTTTGTGTCTGGGTTTGTGCGTGGCCAGCGACGACCGGGAAAACCACCAGGCAGAGAAGGCGGAGCAACATTGATCGGGAACAGCGCATACAGAACCTCCAGACCAAGTGAAAACACTTCTACGTTTTACTAATCACTAGTAACGAGACGCAAGGTTCCAAAGTTTTCAAGACTTCGTTAGAGATGCCTGGCAGATCGTTTTGGGTTGGTTAGCCGGAGAGAACAAAGGTAGCTTACTTCCCGAAGGCGTTCCCGCCAAGGAAATTCTCACGTAAGTAGCTAACCGTGTCTTGAAGAGTTTCGGCCGGATCACGAGGTTTGAAGCTTAGTTCGCGAGCGGCTTTGGAGCAGTTGAGGTACCAGAAGTACTGAGCCATCTCCACAGCGCCTGGTTCCACCGGCGACGTAAGCTCCCATTGTTTGAAAAAAGCGTCGACTACTTGAGCGCCCGTAATGGCCAGCCGTGAAGGGAGCGCGAATCGGGGAGCGGAGATTTTAGTCAGACGCTCAAGGCGTCCGAAGAATTTGTTGAAGGTCCAGTTCACTGCGCCAAGTAGATAGCGCTCACCATGACGACCTTTTTTCATTGCTGAGCGAAAACTAGCGGCCGCATCACGGGCATCAACAAAACTGACTCCGCCGGTTGGGACGGCACCAATCTTTTTGGCCATGAAGTCGAGTACAACTTTGGTAGAACTCAGTCGATCATCGCCGGGTCCAAGCAAGAGACTGGGATTCATGATGACCAGTCTGAGGCCTTTGCCACTGAATCGTTCCAGCGCTGCCATCTCCTGATAGGCCTTGCTGGCGTAGTAGGGCCACCGCGAAACAATTTCAAGTGGTGGTGGATAAGTTTCGTCGGGAATGAGATCTCCGTCTTTGGTGACAGCGATAGTGCCGCTCGTCGATGCCAATACGATGTTCTTTGCGCCGGCGGCCTTCGCGGCGTCACAAAGCAAGCGCGTTCCCTCGACATGGATGTCGTACATCTCGCGCGAATCTGCGCGTTCCCGTGAAACCTTGCCGGCAAGATGGTAGATGTCGCGAATGCCTTCGACTGCCCGTTTAGTGTCTTCTGAATTTGTTATCGAACCCTCAAAGGTTTCGACACCAAGGTCAACGAGCCAATCGGGAACCGAAGTCGACATGACCCGAATGTCCTTGGCGCCCTCTTCGATAAGCTGACGAACAAGATGTGAGCCGAGGAATCCCGTACCCCCGGTGACCAGAGTTGCCGCACGCTGGCGCTTTTCGATTGCCGCCCGTCGCTTCGTAGTCGAAGTGAGCGACGTCATGCGCGCTGTTCGTTTGCCGGGAGTCTTGGTGGGCATATTAGGTGAAACAAAAACTTTGAGCGTCGCTTAGATCATCGAGGCCGCGCTCTCTTCAATTTCTTCGCTTTCGATTAGTTGGGATTTGCGCTCAGACTTCATTTGTTTGCGCATTTGCTTGGCGTCGAAGCGATCGCGAGTGCGATCCCGAAGGTTTACGACTTCGTGCCTGACCAGGGCCGCGATCAATCGATATGCCTCGGCGCGCGCCATGCCGTTGGTTAACTCCTCAAGCTCTTCATACGAGAGGAACCTGCCGATTCGAGCACTAATGTCACGGCTCTTAAGAATCGTTGTTCCCTTCGGCATCGCTTCATAAGTGCCGTCGAGAAACATCGGCAACACACCAACCTTCGCATGAAGTGCCAGGTAACCAATTACCGGTTTGTAGTCCGCCATCACACCGGTCATTGACCGGGTACCTTCCGGAAAGATGAGAGCGTTGTATCCGCGATCAAGGAATGAACGTGCATGTCGCAACGACTGCCGGAGCGATCCAGTTCGTTCCATGGGCACCAGGTTCGTGAAGTTTTCCATCACTGCGCGTTTGTACTTGGTGTCGAAGAAATAATCTGCCGCGGCCAGGGCCACCAGGTCCTTACCTGATTCACCGAGCGCCATCTTCGTCAAACCCATATCGAGGTGCGAACAGTGGTTTGCGGCGACAATAAAATTCGTATGTGGCGGAATGTTTGATCGTCCCTCGTAATGCGTGCGCAGAAACTGGTCATAGAACATGCGCTGCAAAAGGTCGCCCGCCCTGTTGCCTGCAGTTCTAACAAACGAAGGAATGTGTATCTCGTCAGTTTTTTCGCGATCGTCTGTCCTGACTTCCTGTTTGGTGGTTGTGCCGCCGCGCCTGCTGACCACGCCGATGAGCTCGCGCACATCCTGAACCTCATTGAAACGTTCAGGAGCAGAAATTGAGCCGCCCGCGTTTTCGATGGATGTCGCCAGCTCAACAAACATCAAGCTGTCGAATCCCAGGTCGTTCAGTCGTGTATCGATTGAGACTTCGGAGCGGGGCCGGTTGCAAACACTCGCCACGATTCCCAGCAGCCAAACCGAGTCTGCGTCGGCTACATCTTTAGTCGTCACCCGCCGACCACTCTTTTGAGTTTGTTCGAGCGACTCGAGTATCTGAACGACTTCTCGTCGCTTCACCTTGCGAGTTGCGGTGCGCGGTAGCTCGATGTCGGTAAAGTGCATCACCTTTACGCGTTTGTAATAGGGCAGGGAAGCCGAAACTTCCCTAAAATGTTCTTCGACCAGTCGATGTAACTCCGCCCGTGAAAGCGCGATGTCAAACTCGTCGTCAGCCACCACAATGCAAGCGACTTTCTCGCCGATCCCGTCGGGTAGGCCCACGATGCTTAGTTCTTTTACATATGGCGAATCCTGGTAAAGCTCTTCGAGTTCATCCGGATAGACGTTTTTGCCATTCGTATCCACGATGATTTCCTTCGAACGCCCAACCAGATAAAGATTTCCCTCATCGTCGACTCGACCAAGGTCGCCCGTATGGAGCCAACGCTCAACCAGGGTTTTACGCGTCGCAGTTTCATCTTCGTAGTAACCCAGCATTACATTTGGCCCACGCGCAAGCACCTCACCAACTCCGCTTGGATCAGGATCGGCGATCCTAACTTCGACGCCAGGTAAAGGCTTGCCGACCGTTCCAGTCAGCATTCCATTCTCCGGACGGGTGACAGTCAACACTGGCGAGGCTTCGGTCAATCCATAGCCTTCAAGGATCGTGAAGCCCAGGCCGTGAAAGTCGCGCTGGATCTTTTCGCTCAAAGCCGAGCCACCACTAATGAAGTAACGAATTCGGCCGCCGAGACCTTCATGGATCGGATAGAACAACACCTGTCCGACGTTCACGGACGTCGTGTCACGAAGCCAGGCATTAGCATGAATTAGATTGTCGGCAGTCTTACCAATCCAATCACTGCGTTCGTACAGACGGTTCTTAATGCGTCGATGGAGAAGTTCCCAAAGCGCTGGGACGCCCACCATGCCAGTGACGTGTCCGTTCTTGATTGCCTTCGCCAGGGCGTCGCTGGTCAGGTCCGGTAAGTACGTAATCTGTGCACCGCGACTCAAAGGCGTCAAGAAGCCGGTTGAGAATTCGAAGGTGTGATGGAGCGGCAAAACAGAAAGGACGCCGTCACGCGTGGTCATATCGAACACTGACGACAGCATAGATACCATGCTCGTCAGATTGCGATGCGACAACATCACGCCTTTCGGCTGGCCTGTCGTGCCCGAGGTAAAAATCAATGAAGCAACACTTTGAGCTTGCACTTTCTGCGGGAGCAGAGCTATGCGCTCGTCTTCAGTTTGCTCGTCAGGCATTACGAAGACTTCATCAAAGGTCCAAAGGCGTGTTGTGCCCTGGGCTTCGAGTTGCTCGCGCAAATCGTGGTGGTCTTGGTCAATTGCTTGGCTGACGATGATTCCAGCGGCATTACCGGCACGTGCAAAATTTAGAATCTCGCTGGTAGAACTTTCAGGGTCACAGGGAATACATGTAGCTCCCGTCTTTAGTACTCCGAAGTAGGTCATTCCCCATTCGGGACAATTACTGCTAACGAGCATCACCCGATCACCAGACTTAATCCCATTACTTGCCAGGAATCCCGCAACACGATTAGCGAGTTCACGCAGATCCTGGTAGGTGTATTGTTCCTTTCGTCCGTCGCGTTCAATGCGCATTGCGACGCGGGTCGCATGACGCTTAGTAGACGTCTCGAAGAGTTCGAGAAGATCGCGATACGTGTAAACGCGCTTTGGCTGCGTTCGCATCTCGTCTTCGAGCGTGGGGAAGACCCATTTAGTCAGACCGGGAAGGTGAATGTTGAGCCAGTAGTTGTACCAGTCAAAAGTCTCGGGATTCCAGGTGAGTAAGGAGCGCTCGTCTTCACTGACACGGGAAAACAGTGAACGAACATTGTCAGATCGAAAGATGTAAGCGTTCTCGATCGTAAACGGTCGAAACATGTCGAAGGCTTCGGTTGTTTTTACAGTGAGTTCCTCAACCCGCTCGACGCTCTCCTTAACGCGATCTATTACTTCACCGACGCGTCCACCGCCCCACCGCGGTCGCATCTTTTCGAGCAATGAAGACGCCTTCTTCGCCGTCGCATTGAACATCGGGACGGACATCTTCTCGTAGTACTCGGTAGTGACCGAGCGCGGTTCCATTCTCGCCGCAATCTTGTTCAGGAGTTTTGTCCCGGTTTCCTTCTCTTGAAAATGGCGCCGCTTATCCAGTCCCACCAACCCTATGATTCGTTCCATGTTGTTGGGATTCGAATCACCGGTCGCTGCCTGGAAGACCAGTCGTGGTTCTTCGACGCATGCCTGTGCGGATACGGCCAGCATCACTGATGCAACTTGATCCACCGGTGTGATATCGAGAATAAGCTTCTCGTTTGCGGGAATGAGAGTCTGCCCTTTTCTAATCAGGAAAATGATTGGGGCAGTTGTCGTGAAGCCTTCATTCCAACCGGGAAACGGATAGGACATCGCAGACTCGACGATGCTTGGTCGCACGATACTGCGAACCATGTTTGTCTCTGCGGCGACTAGTTGTTCACCGAGCGACTTGGTGTACGTGTAAATGTTTGCCCAACCCCAATACGCCGCACGCTCTACACCGAGATCGGTTAGGCGAGTGCGGGTCCAGACTTTTCGCTCGCGAGCGACCGCCAGGCCAAGCGCATCCGGGTCATCCGAATCGCGACCTTCTTCACTCAAACGAGTTCGGGCCAGCTCGCGAAATCGCGCAGTCATCATTGCGTCGCGAGCTTCCTCACGCACTCGATCTGCGAGCTTTGCGCAGTCTTCTATCTCCCGATCGACTGAAAACTCGACACCGGGCATCTCAGACTTGCGTGGAAAATATCCAAGCACCGAGTCACTTTCCCACACTGCTCCTGAGCGATTGCCGGCAACGAAACAGGTCGACACATGAACCAGAGTGGGTCGTTTCATTCGTCGCGCAAACGCGATGACGTTCTGAGTGCCGACGACGTTTGTGCGAAGTCCGCTTTCCAGTGTTGGGTTGAATGTGACGTTACCCGCGGAGTTAATAACGATATCGATGTCGTCTGCGATTTCCTGGGCTTGTTCTTCAGTGTAGCCGAGATTGGTTTCACCGATATCACCACCTTTGACGACTACTTTGTCGCGTACGAAGCCTTCAAGAGCCGAGCCGTATCGTTCGCGTAATGGATCAAACGGCGGCGCAGTGATGATGTTGTTCCAAAATCTCGCCTCCGACTCTTCCTGCGAACGAGCGCGTACCGTTACGTAAACCTTGCCGACGTTTGGAAAGCGATGCAGCAGCATGCTCAGCGTCACCTTGCCGAGAAAGCCGGTGCTGCCAATCAGAAAGATCTTTCGATCCTGGTAAATCTCCGTTGGTGATAACTTCATAACTTTGTATTCAATGTCCGATAAGCTTTAGCTTGTCGCTGACTAACCCAACAAGCGCGTTCGCTTTCAGACACAATTCATTAAGATCTGCGACAAGCTGAAGCTTATCGGACATTTCTATTCCATATCGGCGACGCCGATCATTGGCTGGTGCAACATCGTGATCTCGGCGGAGTTGCCCATGTAACTTCTCGCCATTGCAATTGCTTCCGTCAGATTGTCTGCACGTTCCCAACCAAGAATCCCAGGAACGTGAGCATTTTCAGCACCGGCGGCAATTACTTTTCCGACATGCTGTCGACCATTCTCACCCCAGTACCACATGAAGAACGGGTGTGCTCCGTGATAGGCGTTACCGCGTCGATACATCTCCACGTAGCTGGGATTGTTGGCAAACTCCTGCTCATACTTCTCGCGGAGTACGAAGGCATCGCGAGTCTCTGGCAGTAGGCGATTGAAAAACTCGATGTAACTCGGGTGAAACTGATGATCGAAATCGTCGTAACACGGGTGATGAACGATCATGACGCCACCCTTTTTCAGCAGCGGCTTGTTGCGATAGAAATTGAAGTGATAACCAAGCGCCATCACCTGCACGAGTAGGGGATTCAGAATCGAGTAGACGTTATAAGGGGAAATGTCAGGAATGCCTGTGATCAGAATGTCAGCCTGTCCTCGCACTGGAACCGCGTACTGTTCAAAACCCTTGGCAATGATCTTTTCGTGCACCGGGTCCGTTTTACCTGCGTGACAGGCAATCAGTTCGTACTGTGCCGGCCGAGAGTGCAGGAGTTTTCGGCGGGCCGGTCGCGGAAGCTTGCTCATCGTGTAGCGCATGGCTTCGAACTTCATGCGATCAAACGCAGTGAAGTCGTCCTCATTCTTGATAAGGAAATCCATGTCGCTTCCATACATTCGATTGTTGATGGCAGTCTCAATGTGAAAAACGTTGAGGTGCTCATCAACGATCTTGCCGAGGCGGCAAACTTTGTGATTGAGTTCTGAGCGCGCCGGATCCATGTAGCTGTCGGATTCTCGGATTGTTTGCGGATCGTGGTGTGCCCGGAGGGATTCGTAATCGCATAAGCCGACCGCAACTGATTTGTGTCCGCCATCCATTGGAACGAAATTGAGGTTGACGTAAATCAGCAGGTCGCTTTCAGCCGCGCGGCGATTGATGGTAAGCGGCTCTTTGTGTTTGGTCTCGCCAATCTTTATGAGCCCGTCTTTCCACTCGGCATCGTGGTTGTAGTAGCGATCCGGATAGTACTCGTCAAAGATACGAGGCCCGGCCATTCGCTTCATTTCCCACTCGGTCATTTTCCGGTGCAGGGAATTGGCGATGATGATGTGGACATCGTCGACACCATGGCCGGCCAACATGTCGCACACGATCTCCAAGATCGTCTGGCGAATGTCAGGCGTTGCCATTGGCGGCAAAGGCAAGCTGATGTCGTCTACTGCGATCGTAACTCTCATTCCCGGCTCGAGTTGAGCGAAGAGTGGATCGCATCCATGAGGATGATTAAGCGCGTAGCGGATTGCGGCTTCGCGATTCGGCAGACCTTTTATCGGCGGGTTGGGATACAGCACCCGCGTACCGATTGGGAGATCCTCAAGAATGAAGTCCTCGCCGGACGGCATTATTCGCGGCGCGCTGTCGCGATCGATGTAAATAACAGATTCGTGCGTTTTCTTTCGTAGTTGGAGTGCCATGAACTTTTATGAATGCTGTCCGGTATCTACTTAAGATCTAGAATCGGCCAATCGTGATGTAGTGCGGTTTGCCGCAAACGCATATCAGGGTTAGCGGCCGCGGGGTGACCAACAACGGATAGCATTGGCAGATCGCTCATGCTGTCAGTGTAGGCATATGAATCGCTAAGGCTGATGCCCTCGCGCTCGCTGTAGGTTCGAATCCATGACGCTTTGGTTGCTGCGGCCATTACCGGAGGCAGCAATCGGCCCGTCGCCACTCCGTTAACAAATTCGAGGCGATTCGTTACGAATTCAGTAATCCCGAGATGTTCCATCAGCGGTTTGACCGACAGGTCCAGGGCGCCGGTAATCACTACCTGTCGCAGACCCAGGCTCCGGGATTTTTCAATTAACTCGTAAGTGCCGGGAAAGACGGCCGGCTTGATGACGTCGTCGAATAGGTCCTGCGCGAAGTAACGGAGTCGATCCTCCGACTGGCCCTTGTAGCGTTTGAAGTAGAGGTCGTTAAAAACTTTTCGGCTATACTGGTCGGTGACCGCAAAAACAGGGAGGCTAAGAAATGTGGTAGCGCTCTTGGTGAAGCTCTGAAGCAAGGTCGTTTGACGTTTTGCATAGAAGCCCAGGGTATGCACGAGGTTTGTGCTGACCAAAGTTCCTTCTAAATCGTAGAATGCAGCCCCTGCCAAAGCTCTCCTCCTCAACTCTCATGCAGCGATCTGCACGGCGTAACCTTAGTGGGAGACCACTATACCGTATTAACTGCCGTTTGGATAACGGCTGGGAAAAACTATTACAAACTGTATGGTATGGCTAGACAATCGGAGAATTCGAATGAGGAAATTGAAAAAATATTCAGCAAATATCAAAGTCATGGCTCTTGGCTCGGGCTTAATTATGTGTTTTTTGTCCTCGACTGCCTGCCATAAAGAGGTAGCTGTGGCTCCCAATGCGGTCGACTCAGGTGACGAAAAGATAGCGGCTGCCAAGATCGCTGAAGGCGATCAACTTTACGAGGGACGTGAAGACATCGCGAAGGCGAGAGTAGCTGTGGCGGCACTGAGACAAGCCGTAACGGCGGACTATGGCAATTACGACGCAGCCTGGAAGTTGTCCCGTGCCGCATTCTATGTTGGCAATCACACTGATAGTGACGACGAAAAGGATGACATGTTTCGGGCGGGGATCGAGGCGGGGAAAGCGGCAGTCAAACTCCAGGGCGGTAAACCGGAGGGGCACTTCTGGTTAGGCGCTAATTACGGAGGCGATGCCGAGAACAGTACGCTGGCTGGTCTAGCGACTGTCCAGGATATTCGCAGCGAGATGGAAACGGTTATTAAACTTGATGAGAAATTCCAAGGGGGAAGCGCCTATCTGGCTTTGGGTCGGTTGTATCTGCAGGCGCCAAAAGTTTTGGGTGGCGATACGTCGAAGGCTGTCGAGTATTTGAAAAAAGGACTCGCGATCACACCGAACAATTCATTAATGATGTATTACCTGGCGCAAGCCTACGCATCTGAAAACCGTGACGCCGAAGCTAAGAAGTTGATTGACGAAGTACTCACGATGACGCCTGATCCGAAGTTTGTGGCTGAACATAAAGACGCAATAGCGAAGGCTAACAAACTCAAGCAGAGGATTGGTTAGAAATGGGCGGCTCCGCCGCTCTCCGTGCGGAATGCCTCCGGCTTTCCGTTCAGCCTTCCAAATCAAAGAGGCTCTGCCTCGGGCGGCGTAGCCGCACGCTTGAGGATTCAGTGGCCGGAAAGCCAGAGGCTTTCCGCACGGACAGCGGCCAAGCCGCAGTGAAAGAGCCTCAGTCAACAATCCGCAGTGAACAAGCCGAAGTGGTAACTACTTCCCGGTCAACTTCCTGATCTCTTCCAGCGTTCGTTTGTGCTGCTCCAACTTCTGTCCAGCCTCACCGAGTTTTCCCTGAGAAGTTAATCTCTGGTAATCATCAAACTCCTGAATTGCCTGGTTCACCAACTGCTGCAAGTTTTGTGTATTGGCAGGCGATGGAGTTGGCTGAGCCGTACTAGCTGGTGGCTGAGTCGAATCTGATGGAGGCTTTGTTTCCTCTGGTGCCTTGGCTGATTCACCAAATAGTCCGTTCATCGCTTCAGCGAAGTTTTGTCCATATGCAAGTTTGTCCTGAGTCGCAAGAACGACCAGGCGTAATTCCGGCATTGGGCTCGTGTTCGCTTGCAGGTAGATCGGTTCGACGTAAACGAGTGACTTCCCAATGGGGATTACCAGCAGATGACCACGAATAACCGTTGAGCCTTGCTGATTCCAAAGGGTGAACTGACCTGACAGTTGGGCGTTCTGATCGATGCGAGCTTCGATTTGCAACGGACCGTCAATCAAGCGCGACTTTGGGAAATTGTAAACGAGAAGCTTCCCGTAGTTTTCGCCATCACAACGTCCAGCCAGCCAACCAATCATGTTGTTCCGACTTGCCGGCGTAAAAGGAAGTATCAAAACGAATTCGTTCTTCTTTTGCTCGCCAGGCAACTGCATCATCACGTAGTAGGGATCGATCGGTCGAGATTCCTTTTTGCCTTCTGCATTGACGCCAATCTGATTGGCAACATTCCAAACATCCTCACGTTGAAAGAACACCTGGGGACTTTGAGTGTGGTAAAGACCGTACATTTCACCCTGCGCGCGAACGAGTGATTCCGGATATCTGACGTGGGCACGCAAGTCCGCCGGCATGTTTCCCGCGTCTTCAAAGAGGGCTGGAAAGATCTGTTGGTATGCAGCAATGATCGGATCCTGCTTGTCGAAAACAAAGAACCGCACCGTTCCGTTGTAAGCATCGATTACAACTTTCACCGAGTTGCGTACATAGTTGACGTTTCTGCCGTCAAAATTGTGATGACTCGAATAGGGAAGACTCGACGACTGGGTAAACCCGTCGATCATCCAGTACAGGCGTCCATCAGCTGCCACCACGATGTAGGCATCTTTGTCGTAGGTGAGAAACGGAGCGACGCCATTGACGATCTCACTAATCCGTCGATGAATCAGGATGTGGCTCTCGCTTGTTACATCGTCAGAAAAAGGTAGCTTACTCAGATCACCGACAGCCCAGGCGAGTAACGTCCTTCGCAGCACACCACCAATCCTGATTCCACCGGTTCCCTCGTAGCTGGTGTAGGTGTTCGTGTCGCCTTGCGGGTAATCAAA
>Ga0157378_10004224_pt1 | contig 12675 bp, 6 predicted proteins | sample M65metaG_FD_115309 | JGI IMG/M metagenome (GOLD analysis project Ga0157378, IMG submission 115309) | Miscanthus rhizosphere microbial communities from Kellogg Biological Station, Michigan, USA - M6-5 metaG | ecosystem: Host-associated > Plants > Roots > Rhizosphere > Soil | place: USA: Michigan...
GAGAAAGCACCGCCAAAACAGGCCTAAAGAGCAATTACAATCGAGCTAGAAACCATCCAGCATCCAGACGTTGGAACCGCCGGTGGCCTGCCAAATGGCGAGATGTTTGCCGTCGCGGGACTGAATGCCCCACCCTACGTAGGGTTTGCCATCCTGGAGAACGGGCTTGAAATCGCCGCGCAAGTCGATGTTTACGAGAACATGGGCCTCGCCACGCAGTGTTGCGCTGGCCCAGAAGCTTTTTCCATCCGCTGCCCAATCGATGGCTGAGATGCTGACCCAATCGTTCAAGTGGATTTTACGCTCGGCGCCGCCGTCTGTGGGAACCAGGCGGATTTCAGTGTCGAGCGATACGCGTCCATCTTTGCAGAGCGCGATCGTTTTGCCGTCGGGCGATAAGGTCCAGTTGTAGTTCTGCCAGCCGGTATCGTTGGTCTGGAAGGAATCCTTGGTTTCGCCGGTAACCGAATCGAACTGAACGAAGGCCAGCGCGTCTTTTGTGAATCTGCTGTACATGCAAAAGGTGGATGGCGCCCGAGCACACTGAAAATTGTTCATGCCATCGGCTTCGAGAATTGTCTTTCCTGCACCACCAGAGACTGGGGCGGTCATGATGCGAACTTTTTCACGGTCGAACCCGGCGGTGTGCTCGGCGGGCGAAATCCCGCTTCGCCCCGCGCGGCTCGCTTCGCTCATATAAAGGATCTGCGTGCCGTCTGGGTTAAGCCGCATGATGTTGGGATTGTCGTGGCCGTCGACCACAAGTTCCGGCGAAGCGGCTCCAAGCCGCTGCCGGAAAATATGGAATTCGCCATCCCGGTTGGAAACGTAGAGGAGGGCCGTGCCATCCGGCGTCCACTCATAGGGCCGGCTAACACTTTCATCGAGCGTCAGCCGTTGTACTTGGTAGAGAGCTTTGGTCTGCGGCTCCACCTGAGCCAGATAGACAGTTGGCGCGATGTTGTTGCGCAGGAAGATAAGCTTCTTGCCGTCGCTGGAAACTTCGGGCCGCGGCTTCCAATCCGGGCTGTTCGTCACCTGAACAATGTTGCCTCGCGCTTCGCCAGTGCGTTCATCGATGCGCAGCGACCAGATGTCGGATTTGATGTAGGAGGGTTCCTCGACACGGCTGAAGAAGAGGCGCCCGTCACGGCTCCAGACCAGGCCGCCGCCGATCAATTCGTCGGAGAAGGCAGTGTTCGTCTTTCCGGTCGCCAGGTCGATTGTTTCGATTTTGACTTCTTCTTTGTAACCGGGCCAATAACTGAATTTCATGTAGGCGAGGCGCGTTCCGCTCGGAGACCAAGTAAGCGCATTGGAATAGCCGGAGATGTCCAGCAGCTTGCGGGGGTCGCTGCCGTCGGAGCTCATGAGCCACAGTTCGGAAGAGTTCAGCTTGCCGTTACCACGGAGCGCGGCGATCTGCTTTCCATCGGGAGAAACAGCGCCCGAGTCCGTTTCGTCGGAGATCTTGCGCGAAGGCCCGCCAAGGATGGAGACATTCCAGAGATTTGGTTTTTCACCATCCGACTGAGTGCCGCCGACCAGGAGATGACTGCCGTCGGGGAACCAGGACACGACACTTGGTTTGAGCCCTTGGGGCAACCAGAGCTGATGGGAGTCTTCGCGCGCGACTTCGCGAAGGAAGAGTCCGCGCGGGTCCGTGTAGGCCAACAGTCTCGCGTCCGGAGAAATAGCGGCGCGGTAAACGGGGATATCCGGAGAATTCGCGGTGAGCTTAGCTTCGCTGGGCGACGCGGCGCGCGCGACTCGGTTGCCGATGTGGAAGCCGACGGAGATGCAGGCGCCGGCCAGGACCACCATGGCGGCGATCCAGCGGGCACGGTTTCGGCTGCGCGACTGCGGTGGTGCGAGTACGGGCAGCAACGGTGCGACGGCGGGTGGTAAAACTCCCGTCACCGGCGCCAGGAAGCGGTAGCCCCTTCTTGCCAAGGTTTCGATGAAGCGGGGATTGTCGGCGGAGTCGCGCAAGACATCGCGCAACCGCTTGATGGCGGCGTTGAGACTGTGGTCGAAATCGACGAACGTGTCGGCGGGCCAAAGCCGGCGTTTCAACTCTTCGCGCAAGACGACTTCTCCCGGCCGCTCCAGCAATAGAGCGAGCACCTGGTAGGGCTGTTCCTGGATCTTGACCTTTACTCCGCCGCGGCGCAGCTCCCCGGCGCGCGGATCGAGTTCGTAGACGCCGAACCGCACGACTTCCGGAAAACGATTGGTTGGGAGGCTGGCCACCGGGTTCACCCTTTTCTGACTTAGACGTCATCTCTCTGACTTATACGAACTACGAAGAGTTTCGTTTCAAAATTTCTTGCTCATTTGCCGCCGAAACCATGTCACCGGAGCTGATAAGTTGTTGTAAACATGAAGTTTATTGAGTAACCCACATTTGTGTGAGCCGTAACCCCCCGAGGCTTGAGGCACCTACTCGTGAACCGCAGTCTCGCGCCATTGCCAAGGGAGGTCTCCTGCCATGGCGCGCAGAATCTGGATGGTGAGTGCTGCAGGAACGTTGACGCTTCTTTTCGCCCATGGAGCCGCCGCCGGTCCCGACGCGCGGCAAAACGCGATTCGACTGAAGGTGTCTGTCTTCAATGACGCGCAGGTTCCCCAGTCTGTCTTACGTGCGGCTGAAACGCGGGCGCAGGCAGTGTTCGAAAAAGCGGGAATCTCCTTGGCGTGGCTCGACTGCGGAACTCCCGGACACTGGCATACGGAGCTTGGCTGCCTGGACGTGGCCTTTCCGAACCACCTCTCCGTTCGGTTGGTGACCGGCAAGCAAACCGGTTCGCACGATATCTTTGGGCAATCGTTCCTGAACGAACGTGGCGAAGGGAACTACGCCAACGTGTATCTGACGCCGCTGTCGTCGGCCAAGGCGCTGGAGGTAATCCGAGAAGGCGACTTGCTGGGATGCATAATCGTGCATGAACTGGGGCATCTGTTGCTGGGGAAGAACTCCCATTCGGCCGAGGGGTTGATGCGGGCGAAATGGGAGGTCTGGGAGTTGCGTGAGGCCGCGAGAGGGAATCTTTTGTTCACCAAAAGCGAAAGCGAGCGGATGCGAGTGCGATATTTTTCGGCGGTCGCACGGGCGGAAGGCGCTTCGTCGAGGGTGAAGGCATCTGGGAAATAGATCTTCGGAGAAAACGTCGTTCCGGCGCCACTCTCGACCTAGCGCGAAGTTTTCGACACTTCGCCTGAACCTTCCTTCAAGTTGTTGACGGCATCGATTCGAACGTTGGCAAACTTTTCCGTCAGGCCGCTGGGCCAGCGAACTTCGACCCATTCGAGTTTGCTTGCCGAGCCCAAACCAAAGTGCACTCGCATATCATTGTTCGAATCGTAACTCGAGCCGCTGCGCACTTCGTCGACCAGCATGCGGTCGCCGGCTTTCACGCGAATTTTTGCACCGATGCCGTCGCGATTGGATCTTGTGCCGATCGTTTTGAAGGCAATCCAGTGATTGGTGGAACGGACTTGATTTACGAGCAGGCTTGGCGGAGCACTCATGTTGCTGATGACGGCGGAGATGCGGCCGTCGTTCCATAAATCGGCGATGGCAAGACCGCGGCCAGAGGCAGCGGTCGTAATACCGGGACCTGCATTCGCGGAAATGTCCTCGAATGTGCCGTTGCCTTTGTTGTGATAGAGAATGCGCGGCTCGCGATAGTCGCTGCCGAGGTGCTGGCTGTCCACTTCGGGATAGACGTGACCGTTGACTAGCAGCAGATCGGGCCAGCCATCGTTGTCCACATCGAGAAACATCGTTCCCCAGCCTAGATATTTTGTGTAGAGGCCGAGCCCGGCCGCGAAAGTTACATCGTCGAACGTGCCGTCACCGTTGTTGCGGTAGAGCGTCGAGGTGTCGTCTGAGAAATTTGTTTTGAAAATGTCGAGGCGGCCGTCGCCGTTGTAGTCACCGATGGTCGAACCCATGCCGGCTTGCTCTTTGCCGTCTTCGTTGAAGGCAGCGCCCGCCGTCACGGCGACATCGTTGAAAGTACCGTCGTGGTTGTTGCGATAGAGAATGCTGGGGGTGCTGTCGCAGGCGACGTAGATGTCGGGCCAGCCGTCGTCATCGAAATCAAAAGTAGAAACGCTGAAGCCGTAGTGGCCGTTGGTCTGGTCGATTTTGGCTTTTGTGGTCACGTCTTCAAACGTCCCGTCGCCACGGTTGTGATACAGGACGTTTTTGCCCCATTCCAGGCCGCGCGGACCGCACATGACCGGTACGCCTTTCCACATGCACGACGCGCGTTCACCGGGAGCAGGCGCGCTCTTCAGATCGAAGTCGACGTAGGTCGCGACGAAAATGTCGAGCTTGCCGTCGCGATCGTAGTCGAGAAAAGCGCAGCCGGTGCTCCAGGCGCCGCCGGTTCCTGCAACTTGCGCTTTGTCGCTTACGTCCGTGAATGTGCCGTTGCCGTTGTTGTGGTAGAGCACGTTTTTGCCGTAGTAGGTAACAAAGAGATCTTCGTTGCCGTCGTTGTCGTAGTCGCCGACGCACACGCCTTGTCCCCAACCGGTGTGCGCGAGGCCGGCTTTTGCGGTGACGTCGGTGAACGTGCCGTCGCGGTTGTTGTGATACAGGTGGTTGGTCGGAGCTGCTGTGCCCTTTGCCAGTGCATCGAGCGTCGTGCCGTTGACGACAAAAATGTCGGGCCAGCCGTCGTTGTCGTAGTCAAAAATCGCCACGCCCGTGCCAGTGGTTTCGATGATGTACTTCTTCGTGTCCACGCCGCCAAAGACATTGTTTGCAATCAGGCCAGCCTTAGCGGCTTCATCCACGAAGTAGGCGATTTTGTTCGGCTCGGCTGATTCGGATTTTTGCGGGGATTTGGGCGGCGAAGACGGCGCACAGGTTTGCATCGCGAACAGGAAGCCGGTGACGACTGCGAAGCTCTTCACGAACCGAGTCATTTCCGCCAACTTTTCTCCCGCAGACCACGTTCGAACGCATCGGTGCTCGTCAACCCGATGCCATCGCATCTTAATGCTAGTATGAAAATTCTGCGGCCGTGCGGCTTTTGGAGGATCGTGCTTGCTTCAGCGTGCTTCGACATGCGACGTGCTAGTCCTTGCGAGCCTTCTCTTCTGCTCATTCTGCGTGCCGGGCTCGGTTATTGCGCAGTGTGCGCCTAATGATCCCAATGTGCATTTCACGAGGGCCCGAACGCTTGCTGCACACTCGAAAGTGTCGGAAGCAACGGACGAAATGCGCTGCGCCGTCGCGCTCGCGCCGAAACGCGCGGATTTGCGCGACGCTCTTGGCACGCTTCTGGTTCAGCAAAATTCTGTTTCGGAAGCCATCGCGCAATTTGAGGCCGCTCTGCAATTGAATCCAGAATTGGCCGCCGCGCATTTGCATCTGGGAGTTCTGCAATTCGAGCAAAGTCAATTCGAATCGGCCGAGCAGCATTTGGCCAAAGCGAACCAATTGGCCCCAGGCAACTTTCTTGTGTTGAACTATCTCGGCCGCACGTTGCGAGAAGTCGGCAAATTTCCCGATGCGATTGCGGTATTTCAATCGTCGTTACAGCTTCATCCCGACCAGCCCGACATGCTGTACTTGCTGGGCCAATCTTTGCAGCGCGTCGGCAATCCGGTGGACGCTGCCGAAGCATACCGGAAAATTCTCGCGCAGCAGCCGCAGAATCCCGACGCGCAAAACAATCTGGGCCTGGCGCTGCTGCAATCCGGTGACGGTGACGGTGCGATCGCGGCATTTCGCTCCGCTCTGCAAATTCGGCCGGGCGACACCGGCTATCAGGTAAACCTCGGGGCTGCCTACCTGCAGAAAGCGGACTTCGCCGCCGCGGTGGCCACGTTTCGCGAAGCTCTGCAACAGACGCCGACAAACCAGACACTCCGCTACAATCTTGGCCTTGCTCTCAAGCTGCAGGACAAGTTGCCCGAAGCGGTGGAAGAACTGCGAGCGGCGGAAGCGCTTGATCAGGCTCAGCCCGATGCGCCGTATACGCTCGGCGTCACGCTCTGGCAGATGGGCGATCTGGATGGTTCGGTCGGCGAACTACAAAAGGCGATTCGCGCGAAGCCCGATTACGCCGAAGCGTATTACACGCTGGGAACTGTTCTGAAGCAGCAGGCAAAGTTGCAGGAATCAGCCCAAGCTCTGCGCGAAGCGATTCGGCTGCAGCCGGACTTTGCCGGCGCGCATACGACGCTTGCGGGAGTCTTGCGTCAGCTTGGCGACGCGGACGGCGCCTCCGCCGAAGCCAAACTCGGCGCCCATCTCGCAAAACAAAAGACCGACTTGCAGACCGCGCTGTTCGCCACGAATTCTGGCCGCAGGTTGCGCAGTTTGGGCGACCTGAATGGCGCGGTCACGCAATTTCGCGCTGCAATTCAGGCGATCGGTGACTACGCGCCGGCACACTTCGAACTGGCAATCGCCCTGCGTCAAATGGGGAAAAACGAAGAGGCTGCGTCAGAGTTTCAAAAAGCTGCCGCGCTCGATCCGAAGCTGGTCGCGCCACACCAGTAGTAGAGGCCCCGTTCAGTTCAAAACGCGCAGCGCTACCAGTGACGATTCCACCGGCACACCCTTGGCTACCTTCACCTGAATTACCGCTTCAAACGGTTTTAGGTCGCCGGGTTTGCGCACGTTCATTCTGCTCAGCAGCTCGTGCAGATAGTTTTCGCGACAAACATATTCGACCGCAGCCTGAGTCCCGATGGTGGTTGTCCCAGCCAATATCAGCTCATAGTGTTCCGGATTGATTGCTTTCACCACCGCAACCACCGCGTAATCTTCGCTCATGGGAACGTTTGAAGGGCTGGCCAGGTACGACCTACTTTCCCCTGGCTGCGGCTTCACGTTGACAATTTCCATGTTGCCGCTGCGCCTCCCCTCACGGACTTTTTGGAATACGAACTCTCGTGTGCTGGGAATGTCCAGCAGTGTCAGATTCTCCGAAGGCGAACCAATGAAAATCAGGTCATTGTTTTTTGCGTCGTCCAGGGAAAACAGGCTGCCGCGCTTCACGCGCAAGGATTGGCGCAGCAAGCTGAAAACGCGGTCAAGGTTGTGAACTGCCAGAACTTCTCCGACGCCCGTGTAGTGATCGAGGATCGGAGCTTTTCCGTCTTTCGCCGCATCGTAGTAGCGCATGCCCGTATCGGGGCGTCCCACGAACTGCGCATTGCTGAAAATCACCCAGGGTTCTTCCGGCCCGCGAACGAACCCCTTCCAGAAAATCTCGATGGGTGCTTGGACGGCAGCTGCGGGTTGAAGACTTGCCGAGGATACCGACGGCTCGGGCCGGGTCCAGAGAAGCCAACCGATCGTGGCGACGGCGGCAAGCAGCGCTGTTCCCAAAACGCGGGCTACGAAATTCGGTTTTGCGCCTTGCCGCGCGAACTCCGTCGCGGCGGCTGCCCGTAAGACCGTTGCGGCGCCGTTTTCCGGATACTGCCCGGCACCAGGGCGTTCGTGAACAGCAATCGCATAGTTGCCCTTGGGCAACTCGATGATCAGCCGATCATTTGTGCCTTCGGAGTTGTAATACTCCGCAAGCTTGGTTCGAAGCCGGCCCGCCTGTACCCGCACCATCGAATCGAGTTGTGGGTCGAAATCTGCTTGGCGGCCAAAAACCTCGGTCGCAATCTGATACTCCTTGACCGGCACGCCCGGGTGTTCCACCGCTAGTTTGCCGAGATAGCGTAATAGCTTGCACAGGGATTCCGACCCGTGCAGCGTGTGACTGGCCACGAGCCGATCGATTTCAGACTGAAGCTGAGACCTATCCGTCAAAAAGGAATTCTCCGTCAAGGAAATTCCTGTTACATCGATGTAACAGGAGCCTACCAAGCCGCGGATGTCATTGCAAGAAGAGGATTTAGAGGATGTAACCGTATCAGACGCTCGGAAACTTGTGCCCTCCCCCGAAAAGGCACATAAGTCGGATTATATTTTTTGCTCGTGGTGTCCCAATGCGAGGGGTGCGGGCGTGTCGCTGGTTGCCGCGACTGTAACGCTCACTAGGTTTTGGCGGGGCAAAGGGGCACTCGCAAGAGCTGGGGCGGAAGTCGTTAAGGGGTGGTGGCTTTGGGGGGCGTTGCCTGTCTCGGTATTTCTTCGCTCCGTTCCTTTATCGATTCCTTTTCCCTTTAAGTCGAGGCGGCTCATTTGCATTTGGCACGACCGGCAACTTCGCGCGGCTGGGGTAGCTGACGCGGCGGCCGGGCAGTCAGATCAGGAGGGGTGGAATGAGAAGTCGCGTACTCACCGGCTTGTTCGTTTTCCTTTGTGCCGGTTTTTTCTTTACATCAACTGCAGTTAGATCCGTTGCTCAGGCCGTGTACGGATCCGTGCTCGGCACCGTTACCGACCAGCAGGGCGCTGCGGTGGCGGGAGCCAAGGTCACTGTCACGTCTGTGACGAAGGGGACCGTCGAAGAAGCCACGACAAACGCCGACGGAAACTACACCGTTTCGCACTTGATTCCGGACGTGTACAACGTGCGCGTCGAAGCAACCGGTTTCAAGGCCTACGAAGTCAAGGCCATCCAGGTTTCCGCGGACACCGGCAGCAAGGTTGACGCCAGGCTGGACGTCGGCGAGGTTACTCAGTCCATCGAAGTAACCGGCGAAATTCCACAATTGAAGACGGATCGTGCGGACGTCTCGATTACCTTCAACGAAAAATATGCCACTCAGTTGCCGGTTCTTAATCGCAACTTCACGAGCTTTGAATTGCTTGCACCTGGTACCCAGAAGCTGGTTGGCTGGAGCCACGCCGCCACCGAGAATCCTCAGGGCGGCCAGCAGATTTTCGTCAACGGCCAGCATTTCAGCGGCACTGCGTTCGAACTCGACGGCACCGATAACCAGGATCCGATTCTGGGCATCATTGTCGTCAATCCGAACCTCGACGCGATTCAGGAATCGAAAATCGCTCTGCAAAACTACGACGCGGAATTTGGCAAAGCCGTCGCCGGCGTTGTCACCGTTCAGACCAAGTCCGGTTCGAACGATTTCCACGGCTCCGCTTTCTATGATTGGCGCGGTGACGGCCAATCGGCGCGCAATCCTTTCACCAATCCGCCGGATGTTGCCCTTCCGAACGCGAGTTTCAAACAGTTCGGCGGCGCGGTCGGCGGCCCTATCTTCAAGAACAAATTGTTCTTCTTCGGTGACTATCAGGGAACTCGCCAAACCAACGGTATCAGCAACCAGCTGACGATCCCAACCGCGTTGGCGCAGCAGACTTGCAATCCCGCGACCAATGCGGCGAGTCCGAGTCCGGGTTTCTGCAACCTTAGCGACTACCTCGGGACGGCCAACAGCGGCGGTCAGGTCTTTGACCCATTGACCGGGAATCCCGCCGATGGTTCTGGCCGTACGCCTTTTGCCGGGAATCTAATTCCTATCAATCGCATTTCACCGCAGGCCGCCGCCATCCTTGCCGAATTCCCGGCGCCGACTGCTGCGGGAATCACGAACAACTATGTCGCTTCGGGTTCCGGTCCTTATAACCAGAATAGCTTCGATACTCGCATTGATTACAACGCTCCTCGCGGATTTACTGTCTTTGGCCGGTTCAGCCTCAACTACTTCAGCTTGTCCGGCGAAGGCAGTCTCGGCATTCTCGGCGGTGACGGTTTCGGCCCAGGCGGACTGAACGGCACCTCGACCGTTCACAACTACAGTTTGGCAACTGGCTTCAACAAGGCCATCGGCACGAAATGGCTTACGGACGTCCGCTTCGGGTGGTTCCGCTATAACCCGGTGACCGCATATTCGGATGCCGGCACCAACCCGATGAGCGACCTTTTCAACGTTCCGGGCTTGAACCTCGGCACGGCCGACACAACCGGTCTCGCATCCTTCTTCTTCAACGGCAACGGTATGAACCAGGGCAGCAACAACGGACACTTCGGCGATGGATTGAACGTCGGCCGTTGCAACTGCCCGTTGATTGAAAAGGAAGATCAATTCCAGGTCGTGAACAACTGGACGCGCATTCAGGGGAATCACCAAATCAAGTTCGGCGCCGACATTCGTTACGCCAAGAATCTCCGGGTTCCGAGCGATGCCAACCGCACCGGTATTCTGAACTTCAATTCGGGGGGCACGGCTCAAGCCGGCCAGGGCGGTCTTGACGTGGCGACGTTCCTCCTCGGCGACGTCACCAGCTTCAATCGCTTCGTCAGCACGAGTCTTGACGCCGCTGAACGCCAGAAGCGCTGGTTCTTCTACGGTCAGGACACCTGGCGTATGACTCCCAAACTCACTTTCAACTATGGGTTGCGCTGGGAGATCTATTTCCCCGAGACCGTCAACGGCACGTCCCAGGGCGGGTTCGCCAACCTCGATGAAGGAATCATCCGAGTTGCCGGAGTCGGTGACAACAGCTTGAACGGCAACACGGACAATACCTTGAAGGCGTTTGCCCCGCGCATTGGCATGGCGTATCAGGTAGACTCGAAGACGGTTGTTCGACTTGGCTATGGCCGGAGCTTTGATATCGGAGTGTTCGGCTCGAACTTTGGCCACGTTGTCACCCAGAACCTGCCCGTTCTGGCAAACCAGGACGTCACGGACTCCAGCGTCAACGGTGGCACCAACGATCGCAGTGCGGTGTTCACCCTGACTCAGGGACCCCCGGAGTTCGTCCCAGTTGCCGTTCCCTCAGACGGAATCCTTCCGTTGCGTGGCCCGGACAACAACGTTGCTCCGCGCATTCGTCCCACAGTTCAGCGCTTGCCCACTCTGGACGCGTGGAACGCCACCGTTCAGCGCCAACTGACGGCGACCATGAATATCGAGATCGCCTATATCGGAAACAAGGGCACTCATGGTTTCGCCGGCAACGGCCCCGGCCACAACGCCAACCAGGCGGCGATTGGCCCCGGGACGAACATTGGCGGCGACAATTTTGTGCCTTCAACCCCGCAATCGTCGCGGCGCCGCTTCAACCTCAACGGTGTCCCCACTTTCGTCTACACCGGCCAATTTGCCGGCTTGACCTGCTGCGCCACCGACGTAAATGACTATTTCGGGAACGACGCGAGCTCCCATTACAATGCCCTTCAAGTGAAGTTGGAGAAGCGCTTCGCGCAAGGCCTGCAGTTCCTCGCGCACTACACCTACTCGCATGCCTACAACTACAATGACGACTACTTTTCGGTGGATCCCAAGTTCGGCTATGGTCCGGATGACTTTAGCCGCAACCACGTCTTCGTCATCAGCACCGTTTACGAACTGCCCTTCGGGCGCGGCAAGAAGTACTTCTCAGGCATAGGCCGCGCTGCCGATTTCATCATTGGCGGCTGGCAAGTCTCGAACACGACAAACTGGAGCGGAGGCTTGCCCTTCACCCCGAGCATCGGCGAGTGTAACCAGATTTCGGACGCCGGCCCGTGCCGTCCGAATCTGCTTCCGGGAGAATCCTTTGAGGTCGGCAAGCATAGGGATTCGAACGGCAACATCTTCTGGTTTACGCCGGTTGCACCACTTGCTTACACTGGCGTGACGCCAACCACCGACACCTGCACGCTTGCTCGTCCGACGTCCGGACCATTCGCTCTCCCGGATTGCGGTGAAATTGGCAACGCTGGCCGCAATTCGTTCCGTGGGCCACACGCGTTCTTCTCCGACATATCATTGGCGAAGAGCTTCACCTTCGGCGAAAAGGTGAAGGCGCAGTTCCGCTTTGACGCCTACAACGTATTCAACCATCCGGTCCTCGGCTTCAGCTCCACGCAGGGCAACCTGTGCGTGGACTGCGGCGGCAACGCGGGCCAGATTACCAATATCGAGGCCGACGCTTCGCCGAACGCGCCAAACGGCATGCGCCAGCTGCAGTTCGGTTTGCGTTTCACTTTCTAACCCCCAACACCCCAAAGCAAACCGGGGAGCCCTTTACGGGCTCCCTTTTTTTTGTCGCAGTCCCTTCCGCTTTGTGCTCTAATACTTTCTAAATACTTAATTCGTGCGATTGGCCTCAGGTGTAGTCCGGTGCAGGGGAGTCTACCTTTGGCGCGGATTAGGTGTCTTCGTCCGTCCTAACTTCCCAATTACAAAAATCAGATCGGGTCTGAGTTCCCGCAGCGAGGCAGGGGTAGCTGACGTGTCGGCTCAGGCGGTTACAACAGGAGGAGTGGAATGGGAAGTCGTGTACTCATGGGGTGTTTCGTTTGCGTGTGTGTAGTTCTGTCTCTGGCGGCCCCCAAGGCGCCGGGCCAAGCCGTGTACGGCAGCATCCTCGGTACGGTAACGGACCAGCAGGGTAATGCTGTTACCGGAGCCAAGGTTACTGTCACCTCTACCACAAAAAGCTTCACCTTCGATGCCACTTCCAATGAAAGTGGCATCTACTCAGTTACGCACCTAATCCCCGATACCTACAAAGTGCACGTGGAGGCCACCGGCTTCAAGGCGTACGACGTGGCCAGCGTGCAGGTTTCCGCGGACTCTTCGGTCAACGTGGACGCGCAGTTGCAGATTGGCGAAGTCACCCAATCCATCGAAGTCACGGGCGAAATTCCTCAGCTGAAAACGGACCGTGCCGACGTAGATATCCAGTTCAGCCAGAAATATGTGCAGGACCTGCCGGTTCTAAACCGCAATTTCACTAATTTTGAGTTGCTCTCGCCCGGGACCCAGAAGCTGCCGGGCTTCAGCCACGCC
>Ga0157378_10004227_pt1 | contig 12671 bp, 10 predicted proteins | sample M65metaG_FD_115309 | JGI IMG/M metagenome (GOLD analysis project Ga0157378, IMG submission 115309) | Miscanthus rhizosphere microbial communities from Kellogg Biological Station, Michigan, USA - M6-5 metaG | ecosystem: Host-associated > Plants > Roots > Rhizosphere > Soil | place: USA: Michigan...
GATTTGAAGAATCCGTTTCGCATCGTTCACGCGCAGATTCCGTCCGCTCGCGTGGATCGCAAGCCGCATCCCATGCTGAGCAAGCGCTTCCCGCTGGTGATGATGCTGGAGCCTCTGCATGCCTGCAATCTGACCTGCACGGGCTGCGGTCGTATCCGCGAATATGAGACGTCCATCAGCTCCCGGCTGACGCTGGAACAATGCCTCAAAGCCGTGGACGAGTGCGGCGCTCCCATGGTGTCGATCTGCGGCGGCGAACCGTTTCTGTATCCTGAACTTCCGCAGCTCTGTCAGGAAATCCTGAAGCGCGGCAAGTATATTCAGCTGTGCACCAATGGCATGTTCATCGCCAAGCGGCTGAAGGAATTCACGCCGGATCCGGGCCTGGTCCTGAACGTTCACCTGGATGGCATGGAGAAGAATCACGACCTGGCCGTGGAGCGCGAGGGCGTATTCAAAGCCGCCGTGGAGGGAATTCGCATCGCCAAGCAAAACGGGTTCAAGGTGTTCACCAACACCACCGTGTATCGCGAAACCGATATGAACGAGATCGACGAGCTATACACGTTCCTGGCGCAGTACAAGGTGGACGGGCACACGATTTCGCCGGCCTACGGATATTCCTCGGTGAACGACCAGGAAATCTTCATGACGCGCGAAGACATTTACGAGAAATTCAAGGACATCGACAAGATGGCCAAGAAGTTCCCGCTGGTATCGTCGCCGGTGTACATGGACTTCCTGAAGGGCGATCGCGATCTGCCCTGCACCGCCTGGGGCAATCCGACCTACAACGTAAAGGGCTGGAAAGGCCCGTGTTATCTGATCACCGACGCGCATCATGAAACCTTCGAAGATCTCATGACCAAAACGCCCTGGGAAAATTACGGCTCCGGGAATGACCCGCGCTGCGATCAATGCATGGTGCATTGCGGCTACGAGCCTTCTTCGGCCTACGGCATCAACGCCAAGCTCAGTGATCCGTTCAAGACGCTAAGCTGGCTGTTGGGCTGACGTTTTCGTGAAGCCCACGCTCGTCACCGGAGCCACCGGATTCGTCGGTTGGCATGTGGCGAGAGCCCTGCTCGACCGGGGCGATTCCGTACGCGCGCTGGCACGCGATCCGGCGAAGTTACGCGAACTGTCCGGCGTCCAGGGTGTCCACGGCGACCTCCGCGATTCCTCCTCACTGGAGCGCGCCGTAGAGGGCTGCAGGGTGGTTTTCCACGTCGCCGCGGACTACCGGTTGTGGACCCGCGAACCCGAGGAGATGTACCGCTCGAACGTGGAAGGCACGCGGGCGATGCTCGAAGCCTCGCGCCGGGCCGGGGTGGAGCGCTTCGTCTACACCAGCACCGTGGGCTGCATAGACGTTCCGTCGAACGGCTTAGGCGATGAGGGCATGCCGGCGCGCCTGGAACAAATGCAGGGTCCCTACAAGCGTTCGAAGCTTCTAGCCGAACACGTGGCCCTGGAGTTCGCAGAACGCGGCTTTCCGGTGGTGATCGTGAATCCGACCGCGCCGGTGGGCGATCACGACTTTAAGCCGACGCCTACGGGCAAGATCGTAGTGGATTTCGTGCGCGGTGCCATGCCTGCCTACGTGGATACAGGATTGAACGTAGTAGACGTGCGTGATGTGGCCCGGGGGCATCTGGCTGCGTGCGAGCGCGGCATCCCGGGGGAACGCTACATCCTGGGCGCGGAAAACCTCACGCTGCAGCAGATCCTGGCGGCGCTGGCGGGCATTCTCAAGCGCAAGCCCCCGCGCATCCAAATTCCGTATGCGGTGGCGTACGCCGCGGGCGTGGTATCGACGGGCTGGGCCAATCTGACGGGGCAGGAGCCGCGAGCTCCGCTGGATGCGGTGCGGATGTCGCGCAAGAAGATGTGGGTCAGCCACGACAAAGCAGTTCGCGAGCTGGGATATGCACCGGGACCGGCGGCAGATGCGCTGGGTCGCGCGGTGGCTTGGTTTAGAGACAATGGATATTGTTGATCCCAAATGGAGACTTGGCTCATGGTGGCGGCCGAAGCACGCGAGTTTGAAGGCCTTTTGAAACGCGTCCGTGACGTTCGCGCGCTGGCGTGGCCGGGCGCGGCGTTTTCGCGGGAAATCGTGACGAAAAACCGCCGTTGGCTGTTGATCGCGAATGGCCCCGGACCCCGGCTGGTGGACCACGCCTTGCAGACCAAGCCAGATGCGGATCGGGTCGTAAGCATCGGATTCTGCGGGGCGCTTGACCCCGCGCTACGGATTGGTGATATCGTCATATCGGGTGAAGTTCCGGAGGAGTTAGGAGCGTCGTTTGTGCAGGGCGACGTGTTATCCCTAGATCGGGTAGCGATCACCGCGGCGGAGAAGGGCAAGTTGAGAGCGTCTACTCAGGCGGCGGTTGTCGAGATGGAATCGGCTGCTGTCGCCCGGAAGGCCCGCGAGTGGGAGATGCCATTTGGGTGTGTGCGCGCGGTTTCGGACGTCGCCCAAGAGAATCTACCTTTGGATTTCAACCGTTATCGGGATGCGGACGGACGCTTCAGCCGGGCGCGGATCGCTTTAGCCGCTGTGGGCCATCCATTCACTGTACTGCCGGGCTTGATACGCCTGGATCGAAATTGCCGCTTGGCCGCGGAACGGTTAGGAGAGTTTCTTGCCAACCAGAATTAGCATCGCTCCGAAACCGGAGGCAGGCGCAACGCTGCCGGAGGCGGCCGCAACCATGAGGGCGGCGGTCTATCGTGGCTCAAGACGAGTGGAAGTGGAGGCGATTCCGGTCCCCGAAATCGGAGCGGGGGAAATTCTAGTCCAGGTGGAAACCTGTGGAATCTGCCACACAGACCTGAAAAAGATCGCGTATGACCTGCTGGAGCCGCCGCGGGTTTACGGACACGAGACTGCCGGGATTGTAGCCGCCGTAGGCTCAGCGGTCAGCCGTTTTCGACGGGGAGACCGCGTAGTGGTGTTCCATCACATCCCCTGCGGCGAGTGCTTCTACTGCCGGCGCAAATTGTTCGCCCAATGTCCGGTCTATAAAAAAGTGGGCGTCACGGCGGGATTCGAGCCGGCTGGCGGAGGCTTCGCGCAATACGTTCGCGTCATGGACTGGATCGTCGAGCGGGGAGTGGAGAAAATCCCCGAGGGCGTTTCTTTCGACCAGGCCTGTTTCGTGGAACCGGTAAACACTTGTCTCAAGGGATTCAAGCAGATCGACCCGCAGCCGGAAGATACCGTGGCGATCCTGGGCCAAGGTCCTATCGGCTTGATCTTCACCATGATGGCGGTGCGAACCGGCGCGCGCACCATCGTCACCGATACCATGGCCAGCAGGCGCGGGTTAGCCTTGAGTTTCGGCGTGCAGGAGGCATTCAATCCGCAGGATGAGCACCTGGAAGCGCGCGTAAAGAGCATGACGGGCGGTCGTGGGGCTGACCTGGTCATTGTGGCAGCGTCGGCCCCAGGTATCGTCCAGCAGGCTGTAGCCAGTTCGCGGCCGGGCGCCCGCATCCTTCTCTTCGCCCAAACTTCGCATCAGGAACGCATCGAAGTTTCCGGGGCGGACGTGTGCGTGGCGGAACGCGCCATCTTCGGATCCTACAGCGCCTCGGTGGACCTTCAAAAGGAGTCGGCCGACCTGGTTTTCAGCGGCGATCTTCCAGTGCAAGACCTGATCACGCATCGGGTTACATTAAATGACATTCATAGCGGCATTCAGCGCGCATTGCATCTGGATGAGGTATCGTTAAAGATAGTAGTTCAGCCACAAAGATGAGTCCAAACACGCACCGGATGAGCGCGGCCGTGCTTTATGGCAAGGAGCAGCTCCGCATCGAGCGGGTGGACGTTCCTCAGCTGGGCCGCGGCGACGTACTGGTAAGAGTCCGTGCCGCGCTCACTTGCGGGACGGACGTTAAGGTATTCCGCCGGGGCTATCACGCGAAGATGATCCGGCCGCCGGCTTTGTTCGGGCATGAGCTGGCCGGAGACGTTGCCGCCGTGGGCAGCGATGTCGCGGGGTTCCACGTAGGCCAACGGGTTGTAGCCGCCAATTCGGCGCCCTGCGGTGTTTGCTTCTACTGCGAACGCAGCCAGGAAAATCTCTGCCAGGACCTGCTGTTCAACAACGGGGCATACGCCGAGTTTATCCGCATTCCGGAGCGCATCGTTGCCAAGAATATGCACGCGATCCCGGATCACGTGAGCTATCAGGATGCCGCGCTGGTAGAGCCGCTGGCATGCGTGATGCGCGGCCTGGAAGAAAGCGGCGTAAAGCCGGGCGACACTGTGGCCGTCATCGGATTGGGTCCCATCGGGATGATGTTCGTGCGGCTGGCGAAATCGGTGTACAAAGCGCGGGTTATCGCCATCGGACGGCGGCGATCGCAGCTGGATCGAGCATCCGGCATGGGCGCGGACGAAGTAGTCCTGAACGAGGAAGGCTCCGACGTCGTGACGCCGGTCCACAAACTGACCGGGGGTCGCGGCGCGGACATCGTGATCGAGGCGGTGGGACTGCCGGAAGTCTGGCAGCTGGCCATCAAGCTGCTGCGGCGCGGCGGCGTGGTGAACTTCTTCGGCGGATGTCCGGAAGGAACCGAGGTTCCCGTGGATGCCGGACTGCTCCACTATTCCGAGCTGACGCTCAAAGCCAGTTTCCATCACACGCCTGCGTTGATCCGCCAGGCTCTGGACATCATCAGCCGCGGCCGCGTCACTGCACGGGACTTTGTGAATCGGGTGGAGCCGCTGGCGAATCTTCTGGAAGTAATGCAGCACCTGATGAGCCACAACGGACACCTGAAGACCGCCATCATCCCGTAGAGGAGCCCCCGGCTCAGTGTTCCTTTACCCCACTGCTTTTCTGGCCTCACCCGAGGCGATGGACCGGATCTGGTCACTCGAACAATCGCTGGCGTACACGCGCTGGCTGGCGACGCATCACTACGAAAATTTTCACGTCGTAAGCCTGCTGCTGCCCAAGCGCCTGCACCAGGATTTCTACAACGTCTATTCGTTCTGCCGCTGGGCGGACGACCTGGGCGACGAGATCGGCGATCCCGCCGAAAGCCTGCGCTTGTTGCGCTGGTGGCGCAGCGAATTGTGCGCGATGTCCGCTGGAGAAGCGCGTCATCCTGTGCTGGTGGCACTGGCGGGAACGGTTCGGCAATATTCCCTGCCCGTCGAGACGTTCGACGATCTGATCAAAGCCTTCGAGCAGGATCAAACGGTGACGCGGTATGGCAGCTTCAACGATGTGTTCGACTACTGCCGCTATTCGGCCAATCCGGTGGGACGTCTGGTGCTGGGGCTGTGCGGCTATCATGACGCCGAGCGGCACGCTCTTTCGGATGCAACCTGCACCGCCCTGCAACTGGCCAATTTCTGGCAGGATGTCACGGTGGATCTGGAAAAAGATCGCGTCTATATACCGCTGGACTTGCTGGACGCGCACGGTTATCCGCTGGAGGCGTTGTTTGCACGGCGCTTCGATGAACGTTTTCGCAATGCAATGCAAGAGGCCGTGAACATCACACGCGGGCTTTTTCTAAAGGGACTGCCGCTGGCCGATACCGTGGACCGCCGCCTGGCCATCGATCTGGAGCTGTTCAGCCGCGGGGGACTGAAGGTTCTGGAAAAGATCGAACTCCAGGGCTGCGATGTGCTCGGCGCACGGCCGGCCGTCTCCAAGATGGAACGCGTCGGATTGCTGTTGGGTGCGATTACCCGACGGGCGTTCTCACGGGCCGCTTGAGTTCTCTCAAAAAACCATGACGCTCGACGAGTCCTACGCCTATTGCGAACGCGTCGCGCGGACCCAGGCCAAGAACTTTTATTACTCATTTCTGCTCCTGTCCCGGGCGCAGCGCCAGGCGATGTGTGCGATCTACGCCTTCATGCGCTATTGCGATGACCTAAGCGACTCGGACGACGTGGCGGATCGCCCGGCCGCCATCGCGGGATGGCAGAAAGATCTCAACGCGGCGCTGTCAGGCAACCCTTCCGACCACCCCCTGTGGCCGGCATTCACCGATTCCGTACAGCGCTATGGCATTCCACATCAGTATTTTCACGACATGATCCGGGGCGTCAGTTCGGATTTGGAGCCGCGCCAGGTACAGACGTTTCAGGAACTTTACGATTACTGCTATCACGTCGCCAGCGTGGTGGGCCTAACCATCATTCATATTTTCGGTTTCGAAAATCCCGAAGCGCTGCGTTTGGCGGAACGCTGCGGCGTGGCATTCCAGCTCACCAACATCCTGCGCGACGTGCGCGAAGACGCCGAGCACGGCCGTGTATATCTTCCCGCTGAGGATCTGGAACGGTTTGGCGTGAAGCCCGAACACCTGGCGGGCAGCGCCCTTTCTCCGGCCTTGCGCAGCTTGCTGGCGTTTGAAGCCGATCGGGCGCGGGCGTACTATCGCGAGGCTCAGCCTCTGACCGATCTGGTGGATCGTCGAAGCCGCGCTTCGCTCAAAGCGTTGATTGGGATTTACGCGCGTCTGCTGGAGCGCATTTCAGATTCCGGATACGAAGTGCTTCGCGGGCGCGTTCGTGTGCCTGCCTGGGAAAAACTCTGGATTCTGGCCCGCTGCGCGATTTAGTGGAACACCCAGCGGAGGCCGCCCTCAGGTCCCCAAAGAAAGCCCTTGGCGTAGGTTTCCTGCTGCGGAGAAGTCCGGAAATATAACGCCTTGCCGCCCGCGAAGAATTCCAGACTTCGAATGCGCACGACGAAGTTGGCCTGCGCATCGCCGATGCCGGAATGTTTCGGCAGCATCATTCCGGATCCTCGAACCTCCATGCGGAAGTGATGGGATGGCACATACTCCAGACCCAATCCAACTGCCGGAAGAATGATCCGCTGGCTGGCGGCCAAGGGCTGATTGGGCGCCGTGATCGTTTCGAAAATCGTCGGCTTGAACTGCACGTAATGAAACTCCCAGAGCGTCTTGATCCGCAGCTTGGCGTCCTGTGGCGGATTCGGATACGTCAGATAATTCCACGACATCTTCAGATGGCGCAGGCTGTATTCTACGTACAGAGGCTCGGCTTTCGGCACAGTACCGCCGAAGAAACCGATATCCCGTGGGGCGGTGACGTTGCCATTCCCATTCAGCGTCAGGTAGGAGAACTCCAGGCGCGTGTTCCCCTTCGTCGGAAACGTGACCATGACGCCGTATGCCCGGTACGGTTTCTTGGGGAGATTCAAGTCGTGAGAAGTGGTATCCACCGGCTTGAAGCCCCCGCGCAGCGCAGGCCCGCCGCTGGGCTGCCAGTAATTCACCCCGAAGGACATCATGCGATCTATATTCTCGGGTTCCTGCGGCTGAGCCACGGGAGCCGGCGGCGTCTGGGCCGATAACGTCGAACACACTACCACTAGGCAGATTATGCCGATCAGCTTCACAAATCCCTCATTCCCCTCTGCGCGTACCTGGCCCGAACGGGCCAAGCTACAGTCTTGAGGATAAGCTGGCGCGGGGCCAGGGTACAACAGCTGGCTTACACTATTCCTGTGATACCGCTGTTCCTGGTGCGCTTCGCCATCCGCTGCCTGGTGGCGGCGCTTTACCGTATCCGGGTGTCGGGCGCCCCCAATGTACCCGCCCAGGGCGGCGTCCTATTGGTGTCCAATCACGTCTCGCTGATGGATGGGTTCCTGGTCGGATGGGCTGCGCGGCATCGTCATGTGCGGTTCATGATCTGGCGGCCCTACTACGAACATTGGGCTTTTCGCGGCGTCCTGCGGGCACTACGCACCATTCCGGTGGATCTCACCGGGCCTCGCGCCGTGACGGCGGCGATGCAGGCCGCCCGCAAGGAGCTGGAAGCCGGACATGTCGTGTGCATCTTTACCGAGGGCTCGGTGACGCGTACCGGCAACCTGCTGCCGTTCAAGCGCGGGATGGAAAAGATTATCGCGGGACTGGACGTCCCGGTGATTCCGGTGCACCTGGACGGTGTGTGGGGTAGTATTTTCAGCTTCGCGGGCGGCCAGTTTTTGGGGAAGATTCCACGGTCGTGGCCGTACCGTGTGACGGTTTCATTCGGCGTTCCTTTGCCTGCTCCAGCCACGGCCTTAGCGGCGCGGCAGGCGGTGCTCGAACTGGGAAGCAACGCGGCTCAGCTTTGGCCGGATTCGCACAAGACTCTGGCTTCCCGATTTATCCGCGTGGCCCGCCGCCACTGGGGCCAGTTCGCCATGGCCGATTCCACCGGCCGCGAATTGACCTACGGCCGCGCGCTGACGGCGGCTGTTCTTCTAAGCGGGTATGTTCGCCGCAAGACAGGTTCGGACAAAATGATCGGGCTGCTGCTGCCGGCGACGGTAGGGGGCGCGCTGGCGAACCTGGGCGTGGCCTTGGCCGGCAAGGTTCCAGTAAACCTGAATTTCACAGGCGGCGCGGAAGCCATGGCCTACGCGGCAGCGCAGTGCGAAATCCGGACGGTGATCACTTCAAAAGTGTTCCTGGCGAAAGCCAAGCTCGAAGCTCCCGAGGGCTCGGTCTATCTCGAAGATATTCTGGCCACCATCGGCGGCGCGGCCAAGCTGATTGGATTGTTGAAAGCCCGCCTGCTGCCGGCTTCGTGGCTCACGCCCAAACGCGATCCGGATGGCCTGGCCACGGTGATCTTCTCCAGCGGCAGCACCGGCGTTCCCAAGGGCATCATGCTCTCGCACTTCAATCTGGGTTCGAACGTGGATGCCGTGCTGCAATTGTTCGCACTGGATGAAAAGGATCGCATCGTCGGCGTGCTGCCTTTTTTCCACTCCTTTGGTTTCATGGCCACCATCTGGCTGCCTCTGTTCACCGGCTGCGGCGTGGTGTATCATCCCAATCCGACGGACGCGAAAGTGATCGGGGAGCTGGTCCACAAATACAAAGGAACTTTCCTCCTGTCCACGCCAACATTTTGTGGAACGTACATGCGCAAATGTACGCGAGAACAGTTCGCGTCGCTGCGATTCGTGGTGGTCGGCGCAGAGAAACTTCGCGAGCCGCTACGAAAGGAATTTCTGGAGACCTTCGGTATCGATCTGCTGCAGGGCTACGGCATGACGGAGATGTCTCCGGTGGTGGCGGTCAATACGCCGGATTTTCGGGAAGGCAAGGAACTTCAGATCGGAACGAAGCATGGAACCGTGGGTCTGCCGATCCCCGGCGTGGCGGTGCGCGTGGTGGACCTGGACACCAATGAAGTGCTTCCGCCCGGCCGGGAAGGCATGCTGCTGGTGAAGGGTCCCGGCCGGATGCTGGGCTACCTGAACGACCCCGAACGGACAGCCCAGGTCATTCAAGATGGCTGGTACATCACCGGCGACATGGTCAAGGTGGATGAAGACGGATTCGTGTCCATCACCGATCGGATTGCGCGATTCAGCAAAGTAGGCGGTGAGATGGTGCCGCATCTGTTGGTGGAGGACATGATCAGTAAGGCGTGCGGCGACGCTCCCTGCGCAGTGACCGGCCTGCCCGACGAGCGCAAGGGGGAGCGCCTGGCGGTGCTCTTTACGGATCCGACGATCACTCCTGAAGAGTTATGGCATCGTCTTTCGCATACCGACCTGCCCAAGCTGTGGCTGCCGAAGCTGGAGAATATTCACCGCGTGGAAGAGCTGCCTGTGTTGGGGACCGGCAAGCTGGACTTGCGGCGGGTCCGGACGCTGGCGCAAGAGCTGTCGGGTGTGGTTTCCGAGCCGCGAGGGCAATAGCCCCTCATCGTTTCGTGGCGGCGGCCAAACGTAGCCGAGGCTACTCGTAGCGCAGCGCTTCGACCGGATCCAGGCGCGCGGCCTTGCTGGCGGGCCAGATCCCGAAGAACACGCCGATGCCCACGCTGACCACGATCCCCAGCGCCACGGCCCACAGCGGAACCAACGTAGGCAGGTTGGGCAGGAAGAATCGCGTGATCAGGGAAACCGCCCAGCCGAATAGCATGCCGATCAGGCCGCCCAGCCCGGTGAGCACCACGGCTTCGGTTAAGAACTGAAGGATGATGTCGCCGCGGCGCGCGCCGATGGCTTTGCGCACTCCGATTTCCCGCGTGCGCTCGGTCACCGACACCAGCATGATGTTCATCACCCCGATACCGCCCACCAGCAATCCGATGGAGCTGAGCACCACCATCACCAGAGCCACCACGGACGTCACGGAACGGAACTGATCCACCAGCTGGTCCGCGGTCGAGATATCGAAACTGTCAGGCTTGTTCAAAGGCACGCGGCGTTCCTGGCGCAGCACCGCGCGCATCTCGTCGATGGCGGCAGCCAGCTGTCCATCCTTGGCCTGGACCATCAACTGGTGCTCCAGGGCAGTGGGAAACAGCTTGCGCATGGTGAAGTAGGGCACAACCACACGCGTATCGTTCTGACCGGGCAGTGCGGTGGCGGGTTGGTTCATGACGCCGATCACTTCGAGCTCGTGACCCGCCACCAGTATCACCTTGCCAATCGCGTCTTCCTTGCCGAAAAGCTGCTTGTAGATATCCTGTCCGATCACGGTCACAGGCATGCGGTGGCGATCTTCGGCGTCCGTGAAGAAGCGGCCTTCCATCATGTCGGCCTGGCCCGCGGTGGCGTAGTATTCAAAGGTCCCGAACATCTGGAGCTGAAACGCGTCGTTGCCCTTGTAGCGCGCCCGCAGGATCCCGTTCGGGGGATTCAATATCGGGCTCACGTGCTCCACGGAAGGGCAACGCTCGGTGATGGCGACGACGTTTTCGTAAGTCAGGGGCTTGCGCATGCGCTGCTCCGGAGTGCGGCCGCCGCCGAAACTCGGGCCGATCTTCATCACGATCGCCGTATTCGTTCCTAAACTCCGGATCGCGCCAGTCACCGCGCCATCCAGACCCGTGAGGATAGATCCTACGCCGATGATGGTTCCGGTGCCGATCATGACGCCCAACAGGGTCAGGAACGACCGTGCTTTGTTCTCGCGCAGCGTCGCCAGCGCCAGTCCGATTACGGATAGGATCAGTTTCATCGAAATTTAGCTCTCGGACCGCAGAGCGACAATCGGATCCAGGCGCGAGGCGCGCCGTGCCGGATAGATACCGAAGAACAATCCCACGGCGGCCGAGAGTGTTACGCCGATCAGCACGGCATTAATCGGTATTTCCATCGGCACCAGCGTGGTATTGCGGACAATCAGCGCCACCGCCCAGGAAATCGCGACTCCCATCAATCCGCCGATGGCCGCAAGCATGGAGGATTCCACCAGAAACTGATTCAGGATGTCCTGCCTGCGGGCGCCGACGCTCTTGCGGACGCCGATCTCGCGGGTGCGCTCGCTCACCACCGCCAGCATGATATTCATGATCACCACTCCGCCCACCACCATGAACACGCTGACGATGCCCACGGCTGCGGCGGCAATCGCGCCCGTCAGATTGTTCCAAGCAGAGATCAGCGTGTCGGAGGACAGAATCATGAACGTCTCGTCCTGCTCCGGCCGCAAGTGGCGCGAGGCACGCAGCAGCACGCGAACCTCATCCTGCGCTTCGGCCATATGCTCGCGGCTGAAAGCCGAGAAGTTGTAGGACAGGCCGCTGCGCGCACCGTATATTTTCACGTAGGTCTGGATGGGTATGGATACGAAATTGTCGTTCGACTGGCCGAACACGCTTCCCTTGGACTTGGCGACTCCAATCACCTGGAACGGGCGGCCGTCCACCTGGATGGATTTTCCGATCGGATCTATGTTGGGGAAGAATCGATTCTTGATGTCGGTGCCCAGCACCACCACTTCGGAATGACGCTGATCTTCGGTGTCGGTAAACATCCGGCCCGTATCGATCTCGGTATTGGTCAAGGATGCTCCGCTCGAGTTGAAGGAGATCAGGGCGACTCCGTCAATCAAATCGCCTTCGTAGGTCACTTTGACGCCGCGTTGCGCCGAGGGGCTCATTTCCTTCACCAGGTGGGTCCGGTCCTTGAGAAACTCGTATTCTTCGAGCGAAAGCTGGGGGTTCTTGCGCTGGTACTCCAGAAACTTCTTGGGATCCCAGTTGTTGATGAATGCGAACCGCACCACGCGGAAGCCCTCGGTCCCCATGGTGGACGCGCTGGTGGCCACCACCACATCCATGCCGTGAATCACCGCCATCACCGAAATCAGAGTGGTTGTGGACAGGATGATGCCGAGCAAGGTCAGGAAACTGCGCAGCTTACTGCCGCGCAGCGAGTCGATCGCCACTTTAGCCGCCTCGAAGAAAGATGCTTGTGATTTCACGTAAATAGGCTCGTATTCATTAGGATACGTGGTTTGGCGAACTTAAGTTCCCTTCCGCCCAGTCCAAAACCGTCCCATCCAGCCAGAAACGCGACTGGCCCCGCGCGAGAAATCCCAAATGTCCGCCGTGTTCCACCGCCAACAGCTTCAGGAACGGGTTATCGTCGAACGCCGGATGATCGTAGACCCGGAACGGAACCAAAGGGTCGTCCTTGGCCACGATGAGCAGCGCCGGAACGCGGATTCGCTCCAGAAACTGGTTGGACGACTGGGTACGAAAATAGTTAGCCGCGTCGCCGAACCCGAACAAACGGGCGGTGTAGTGGTTGTCGAAATCCTCGATGCTGCGAACTTTGGGCAAGTGCTCCAGAGTATAGACGTCGGGAGACAGGCGATTCTTACGCCGGATGCGATCTTTCAGGCGGCTCAGGAAGCGC
>Ga0157378_10004228_pt1 | contig 12667 bp, 11 predicted proteins | sample M65metaG_FD_115309 | JGI IMG/M metagenome (GOLD analysis project Ga0157378, IMG submission 115309) | Miscanthus rhizosphere microbial communities from Kellogg Biological Station, Michigan, USA - M6-5 metaG | ecosystem: Host-associated > Plants > Roots > Rhizosphere > Soil | place: USA: Michigan...
ATGAACTCGCCTGGTGCCGGACCGCGGCAGGCGTCGACGAATGCTGCGGTGTCGCGCACGGTGCGCGACTGGCAGCCCTGGATCGAGACCAGTCCGGTGAGATCCGACAGATGCGGCGCCAGCGAGAACACCCCGCGCGAGACCTTCAGCCCGATATTGCCGTTGACGCCTGCGGGAATTCGGATCGAGCCGCCGCCGTCGGTGGCATGCGCGATCGGCACCGCGCCGGCCGCGACCATCGCCGCACTGCCGGCCGAGGAGCCGCAGGTGGTGTAGTCGGTATTCCAGGGGTTGCGTGTGACGTAGACGGCCGGATTTTCCGCCGAACTGCAGACACCGAATTCCGGCGTGGTGGTGCGGCCGATCAGGTTGAGTCCCGCCTGACGAAATTTTCCGGTCAGGAACGTGTCCGCCGTGGCGCGATTGCCGCGCATGATCAGCGAGCCCATCTCCTGCAAGCGGCCCTTCATCGTCGGGCCGAGATCCTTCATCAGGAAAGGGAGTCCAGCAAACGCGCCTTCGGGATTGGCGCCGTTTGCGGCGGGATCGGCGACCGCGTCCTCGAACACTTCAACGACGCCGGACAGCGCGGGATCGACCTTGGCAATGCCCGCAGCCGCTTGGTGCGCCAGTTCGGCGGCCGTGATCTCGCCGTTGCGGACACGCGCGGCGAGTGCCGTGCCGTCATGCTGCGTCCACTCGTCCCAACTCATCGGCAATGTCATGCAATCGATCCCTTCAGCATGGATTCGGACCTTAGTTTCGCAAGCGTTTGCGTCAAGGTAATCCAGCCCCGCGCGCCGCGCATTGCGCTGCATCGCCGGCGATGACAATGTGTTTCCAAAATAACGGGAGTGAAGCGATGGCGGGGCAGGACGGCGCGCGCGAGGCGCAGTGGACGAAATGGCGCAGTGTCGCCGATCTCTACCACGCCTTTTTCACCGGCCTCATTCTCACCGTGGTCTCCCGGCGCGGCACCGCCGATGCCGCCGAATTCGTCTTCAGGGTGTTTCGCCGCCAGCAGCAGGAGCGCTTCCTGCCGGGCCTGAAGAAACTCGGCCTCGACCACCTGCCGCCGGCGGTGGCCGCCGCGCGCTATCACTATCTCTCGAACTGGATCGGCGGCGTCCATGTCGAATACATGTACGAAAGCGACCGCAAGGCCTGGATCCGCTATCCGGTGCCGCGCTGGATCTGGAAGGGGACCGCGATCTGCGGCGTGCCCGGCGAAGTCTCGCGCGCGATGCTGCGGGGCTGGCACGCCAATAATGGCGCAGCCCTCGGCAATCTCAATCTCGGCTTCGTCTGCACCAAGCAGAGCGTCGACGGCCAGGACGGGCTCGAAGGCTATTACTGCGAATACGATCACCCGCTCGAACTCGATGCGCGGCTGGTATTCGCGCGGCATCTCGAAGCGCCGTTGTTCGATCCGGCCAAAGCGCCGGCGCTGCCGGTCGATAGCTGGCCGAAGCCGCGACTGGAAAAGGCCTACCGCAACTACGCGATGGAATATGTGAAGACGGCGGCGCCCGTGATGGTGCAGGTGTTCGGTCCCGAAGATGCCGCCTATCTGCTGCAGCTCACCGGCAGACTGATCGGCATGCAGTATTTCCACGAGATCGCGAAGAATTTTGCGATGGAGCAGGGCGCTGCTAGCGGATCGGCGAAAGATTTCATCGCCTTCCTGCGCGTGCTGTTCGAAGCGCAGGACGATGTCGCCGAGATCTCGGGCTCGGAAGGCGGCTTCGAGGTCCGGCAGCAGAGCTGGAAACTGATGGACGATGTCGGCGATTATCATCCGGCCTGCGCCAGCGTCCTCACCGGCCTGTTCGAGGGGCTGGCGGCGGGCTGTGGCCGCCATATTCCGGTGCATCTGAAGCCGCCGGCCGGCGGAAAGGCGCCGTTCGTCTGGTCGATCGGCTAGGGATCGCGGCTCACCCGCAATCGCGCAGGCCCCCCTTGCGCCCCGTGCACAGGGAATCCGGCCCGGCCGTGGTAGGACAAACCAGCGGCGCAGCCATCAGATTGCGTCGCGGGAGACGAAATGCCCGATATTGCCGTCGCCGAACTGCCCGTTGACGAGGAAGAACGCCCGCTTCCGCCGCCGGAAGCGCCGGCGAGGAATGCGTTGCTCGATCGGCCGATCCTGCCGACGCTGCTCGGGCTCGCCTGGCCCAACGTCTTCGCGCTCAGCGCCAGCACCTGCGTCGTCATCGCCGAAACCTCCTACATCGGCCGGCTCGGCGTCGAGTCGCTCGCCGCGATGGCGCTGGTGTTTCCCTGCGTGATCCTGACCATGACGATGTCGGGCGGCGCGATGGGCGGCGGCGTGGCGTCGGCGATCGCACGGGCGCTGGGCGCCGGCCATGTCGAGCGCGCCTCGACGCTGGCCTCGCATGCGCTCTTGATAGGCATCTGCTTCGGCCTGGTCTTCATGCTCGGTATGCTGATTTTCGGGCCCCAGTTGCTGGAACTGCTCGGCGGCCGCGGCAACGTGCTGACGCAGGCGATCGCCTATACGCAGATCTTCTTCGGCGGCGCGGTGGCGCCGTGGCTGATGAACACGATGGCCGGCGTGCTGCGCGGCACCGGCAACATGAAGCTGCCGTCGCTGATGATGCTGTCGTCCGCGGTTTGCCAGATCATTCTCGGCGGCACGCTCGGCCTCGGCCTCGGCCCGATCCCGCAGTTCGGCATGCGCGGCGTCGCCGCCGGTTCGCTGATCGCCTACCTGATCAGCATTGCCGTGATGTCCTGGTTTCTGTTCTCCGGGCGGGCGCGCGTGGTGCCGAAGATCTTCGGTCTCAAGATTCAAGGCGCGATGTTCTTCGACATCCTCAAGGTCGGCGCCATCGCCTGCTTCTCGCCGCTGCAGTCGGTGCTCACCATCAGCATCTTCACCCACATGCTGGCGAGCTTCGGCACCGAGATCCTCGCCGGTTACGGCATCGGCGCGCGGCTCGAGTTCCTGCTGACCTCGGTGTCGTTTGCGGTCGGCATCGCTTCGGTGCCGATGATCGGCATGGCGGTCGGCGCTCGGCGCATCGCCCGCGCCCGTCGTGTGGCCTGGACCGCGGGCTTGGTTTCGTTCCTCGCGGTCGGCAGCATTGCCACCCTGATCGCGATCTTCCCCGACGTCTGGGTCAATCTCTTCACCAACGATGCCAGCGTGCGCGCGGCGAGCCATCAGTATCTGTCGACGGCGGCGCCGATGTACGCCTTCATCGGACTCGCATCGTCGATGTATTTCTCGTCGCAGGGTGCGGCGAAGGTGATCGGCCCGGTGATGGCGCAGACCGCGCGGCTGCTGTTCATCGGCACCGGCGGCTGGTGGCTGTCGACCCACAGTGCCACGGCGCAGGATTTCTTCGTGCTGGCCTCCGCCTCCATGGTGGTGCTGGGCCTGCTGTCCTGCGGCAGCGTGGTGCTGACGCGATGGGGACCGAAGCAGCAGCCGGTGCCGGCGGCGCGGCCGGCGCTGTCCTGACTACCGTCGCCTTGCGGTGAATTCGGTATTGATGCGCCACGTCGCGCCCTGATCGGCCGAAATTTCGCCGCGCCAGAGAAATGCATCCGGCGTGATCTCCCGAAAGCTCCACCGCATCAACTGGCCATCGGCACGCGTGCCAAGCTGCACGATATCGGCGCCCTCGGCGCGGCCGATCATCTGTAGAAAATTTCGGGTCACCGGATCGGTCCACTGAATCCGCCAGGCATTGATGTCGGGATCATAGACCCGCAGCGTGGTGCCGTAGGAATTGATGCTGGCCGCGGCATCGCCACGACGCAATTCACCGCGTGGCGGAACGATCCAGACGTCCTGCACTGCGCGGCCCTCCAGCGCCCAGCCGAAATGCCACTCGCCGGCACGGCGACGCTCCCGCCCGTCGTCGGAAAATTGCCTGACATCGAGATCCCAGGAGCCGACGAAGCGTCCATACAGGTCCATCTTGCCGGCGCGGTCGGCTGACGGGCCATCGGCGCCGAGTGCATCGAGAAAAGCCGACGTCATGCGGCGCTGCGTCCCAGCGTCTTCTGCATCGCGAGCACACCGAGGTCCATCTGGCTGGAGATGTAAGACGCGATTTCGTTCGGCAACAGGTCGACAGTCCAGATCACCCGGCTGCTGTTGGCGCCGTCGGCGAATACCTGAACCGTCCCGGCGTAGTGGCTGACGCGCTCGTTGGCTGCGATCGCATAGGCGAGCCGCTTGCGCGCGTCGTCGCAACCGACCAGCAGCTCCCGCGCCACGTTGCCGCTGGCGAAGGTGACGATGCGGGCGTCGCCGTCGAGTTTGGTGTCGGTGACGAAGCCCGGCACCAGCCGCGTATGCAGCGCGCCGAAGTCGCGGATCGCGTCCCAGACGTCGTCGGCGCTGGCGTCGAGGGGGATGTCTTTGTGGATGGAAGCCATGAGAAGTCCTGTTGTTGGGGTGTCGTTCCGGGATGGTCCGAAGGATCAGACCCGGAAGTTCGAGGTAATGAATATGCCTCTCGATCTTCCGGGTTCGATGCTTCGCATCGCCCCGGAATGACGTGCATCCATTACGTACAAACCGCCTCGACATTGTTCCCGTCGGGATCGATCAGGAACGCCGCATAATAGGTCGGGCTGTAATCCGCGCGCGGGCCGGCCCCGCCATTGTCGCGGCCGCCGGCTTTGAGGCCTTCGGCGTGGAATTTCGCGATCGCGGCATGATCCTTGGCGCGGAACGCGACATGCGCGCCGGTGCCGGTGGCGCCTTTGTGCAGATGCAGCCAGAGTGCGGGCTCACCCTTCGGGCCAAATCCGGCCCCGCTGTCGTCGCGCGAGCAAAGCACATAGCCGAGCGGGGCGAGGGCAGCCGTATAGAAGCGAATGCTAGTGTCGAGGTTGCCGACACGCAATCCGATATGATCGTACATGATGGTCTCCAGTCAAACGCGCGGAACCGCCGCGCGATCCGGAGCCACCCTAGTCAGTTGAGGGCAAGGCGTTCTTGGAAAATCTTGCGCATCCCGCGCGAGGCCTGGCGGAACCGCAACGGCGAGGCCCCGGCGGCGCGATGGAAGGTGCGGACGAAATTGGAGAGGTCGCCGAAGCCGACGTCATAGGCGATGTCGGTGATCGCGCTGTCGTCGTCCGCCAGCCGTCGTGCCGCATGGCGCAGCCGCGAGCGCACCAGATACTGGTGCGGGGTGACGCCGAGCGTGTCGGAGAACAGCCGCAGGAAATGGAACGGGCTGATGCCGGCGTGCCCGGCGGCGTCTTCGAGGCCAATGTTCCGATGCGAATGAGCGTCGATCCACAGCGCCGTTTCAACCGCGCGGCGGCGATCCCGCGCCGCTGGTGAGGTGGCCTTGCGCGGCTTGCCGGAAACCGCTTCGACAAAGCGGCTCGCCAGCACCTGGCCGATTTCATCGAGGCCGATGTCGCTGTTGCCATCTGCTGCCGATTGCGCCAGTTCCCCGAGCACGACCAGTTCCGGCAGCGGCGGCGCACAGCCGGCCTGCCAGATATCGGGGCCGTCGCCGAGCGTCTCGACCAGTTCCTCGCTCAGGAAGAACGACAGGCACTCGTCGCCGCAGACGTGATCGTGGGTGCAGGTATATTCGTCGCCGGGATGGCCGATCAGGATCGATCCCGCGACCAGCTCGTGGTGCTTGCCGCGGCAATGCAGGCCGAAGCTGCCTTTGCGCACATAGGAAATGGAGTGACAGCGATGCTGTTCGGCGAACGGCCGGTCGCCGGGACCTGCGTCGCAGCGGAAGTCGGACACCGAAATGGACGGGCGCGTCAGCAGCGTGGTGGCTGTCATACCGCCAATTTAGGTAGGCGCACGCGGCGGCGCAACGGGCAGCAGCACGTCGAACAGGGTCTTGCTGGCGGTCGGGTGGGCGCCCTCGATCGAGAGCAGGCGACGCTTGGAAATGGCGCCGCCGTTCGGCGAAATCTTGTCGGCATAGTTGCCGGCCTCGAGTACGCGATGGCAGGGCACGATGATCATGAAGGGGTTGCGAGCGATCGCCTGCGCCACCGAATACACCGCGCCCGAGGCGCGCAGGCCGGAAGCAACCTCGGCATAGGTGCGGGTTTCGCCGCGCGGGATCTGGCGGGCGTAAGCGTAGACGCGCTGGTTGAAGGCGGGGATGCCGTCCATGTCGAGCGTGACGTCGGAGAGGTCGCCGTCGCCGCCGCGCAGCAGCGCCACGATGCCTTCGATCGCGATCTCGGCATTGAGCGGCGCGCGCATTTCGCGGGCGTCGGGGTAAAGCTGGAACAGGCGCCGGCGGGTGTCGATCTCGCGGGCCTCGGGAAGCTGCACGCCGACAATGCCGTAGGGGCCCCATGCGATGCCGCAGCGGCCGATTCCCGTGTCGAATATCGTGTAGCCAAGCCCCGTCATCGCCTTCCCCCACGGGCATCATAACACCGGCCCCGGGGCGCGCATCTGGAATCTTTAACTTCGGTTAAGGACTGGCCCGAACAGCCCGGGGGATGCTGCGGTGCTCTCGGACCAGGCCGACACGCACAGGCTGAAACGGATAGCGGACTAGCCGTTTACGAACCTGCCGAAACAGGGATAGCCTGATCTCAAATCAGCATCTTCGACTGTGGGTCCGCCGCAGCGAGCCAACACCGGCCAACCGGTGGCGATGTTTCAGGGAGTGACGCTCATGACCGAATTTTCGCGCCGTCAGCACCTCAAGCAACTCGGCGCGCTGGCCGGATCCGCAGCGATGTCCACGCTTGCGATGCCGGCTTTGGCGGCGGATGCCGAGATTCCCCCTGATGGTATCGGCAGGGGCATCAAGCACATCTCCTATAGCGATATCGGCGGTCGGCCCGACAGCGTGCAGGTGATGGTCAACAGAAAGCACGTCTATGTCGGGCACATGTTCAGCGACGGCGTCACCATCCTCGACGCATCCGATCCGCGCAGCCTGAAGCCGGTCGGCTTCTTCACCGCCGGGCAATATACGCGCACGCATCATTTGCAGGTGTCCGACGACCTGATGCTGGTCGCCAACGGCGCCAACATCGTCGCGATGCAGTCCTACGACAGCATGCGCGGCTACTTCGAGAACAACCTCGCCGACAGCATCACCAATCGCAAGAAATTCCGCTCCGGCCTGTCGATCCACGACATCTCCAAACCGGCCGAAATGCGCGAAATCGCGTTTCTCGAAATGCCCGGCTTCGGCATCAACCGGCTGTGGTGGCCGGGCGGACGCTACGCCTATGTCTCGGCGCACTTCGATGGTTTTACCGACCACATCCTGTGCATCGTCGACTTGCAGAACATCACCAAGCCCGAGATCGTCTCCAAATGGTGGCTGCCCGGCATGAACCGCGCCGCCGGCGAGCCTGACCTGCCCAAGGGCAAGCGGGTCGCCTTGCATCACATGATCACGGCCGGCAATCGCGGCTACGCGGCGTGGCGCGACGGCGGCTTCACCATCCATGACATCAGCGATCCCGCAAAACCCGTGCTGCTGTCGCGCCTCAACTGGTCGCCGCCATTCCCGGGTGGCACGCATACGCCGCTGCCGTTGCCGAAGCGGGGCCTTGCCGTCGTAGCCGACGAGGCGAATGCGGAGAAATGCGCCAAGGGCACCTTCCACACCTTCATCGTCGACGTTCGCGCGCCGGAGAATCCGGTGCCGATCGCGACATTGCCAACGCCGCGCGAGCGCGACTTCTGCACCATCGGCACGTTCGGCCCGCATAACCTGCACGAAAACCGGCCCGGCTCGTTCCAGAGCGAAGACACGATCTTCGCGACCTACAACACCGCCGGCGTGCGCGTGTTCGACATCCGCGATGCCTTCGCGCCGAAGGAACTCGCTTACTGGGTGCCGCCGGTGCCGACCAAACTGGTCGATCCGCGGCCGAATATTTCGCTGGCCGCCAAGACCTGCGACGCCTACGTCACCCCGGAAGGGCTGATGTATGTCAGCGACTGGAACGCCGGCATGCATGTGCTGCAATATGAAGGCTAGGCCAATCCCGGCTGATAACACCCGGCAGTCGCGACGACACTTGCGCGACCGGTACCGCGCTTGATAGGTTCCGCTTCTCGACGGCCGGGTGATTTGAAACACCGGGAATGTCGAGATCGCGGGCGTAGTTCAATGGTAGAACGGCAGCTTCCCAAGCTGCATACGAGGGTTCGATTCCCTTCGCCCGCTCCAGTCTCTCCGGCGCTGCAAATCGGACTTTTCGAAAGATTGCGGGCGTAGTTCAATGGTAGAACGGCAGTTTTCCAAGCTGCATACGAGGGTTCGATTCCCTCCGCCCGCTCCAGATTTTCCGGCGCGGCGCGATTGTGCGCGATGACCTACGATCCTGCGCTATCGCTTTCGCCGGACGGTCGCACCTCGAGCGGTCGTAGGTGAAAGAGCAAAGTTGAGTGTTGGAGCGCTTCTGCGGTCATCCTGTCTCTGTTATGACGCGGGCCAGCTCAAACGGACTTTCAAGAGCTGAGAAGTGGCCGGTATTTTTGAGCGTTACCATCTGCGCGGCTGGGATCAGCGACCGCGTGCGTTCGCGTTCATTTGGCCGAGACCAATCGCTATCGCCATAGATGAGCGTCACGGGCGCTGAAATTTGCCGATAATAATCCCGTGCCTTGCTCCATGATCGCCAGCCTGCCAGCACTTTGCGTGCCATCCGCTTGTACCCTGGGCGGTGGGCGACTTCGTCGAACTCAGCCAACAAATCGGCCGGCAGTTTGCGCGGGTCGTGATATCCGCCGGCCATGATCTTGCCGAGGACCATCCTGTTTTCGAGCGATGCATTGATCGCGCCGAGTACCGGGATCTGCAAACTTCCGATGATGAAATTCGCGAACCAGTTGCCGCGTCGAATGCCGTCTCCGTAGCGGGTCTCGTAGTCGTAGGCGTTGATCGCATAGACCCGCTTCACCCGCTGCGGAAGCGACGCAGCCACCGTCAGGGCCAATGCGCCGCCGATCGACTCGCCAACGATCGTGACGGCCGAGAGGTCGAGCTCCTCGATGAAGCGAATGACGGCCTGCCTGAAGTAGGGTTCGTCGAAGCTCGCGTCTGGATCTATCGGTGAGTGTCCGTGGCCCGGGAGGTCGATGGTGTACACCGTGTACGACCTGGCGAGCAGGGGCGCCAGACTGCGGAAATATTCGAGCTGGGTCCGGATCGTATGTATGAGGAGCAGCGGAGGTCCGCTGCCGGTCTCCTGATAACGCAGGCTGAGCCTGTCCGATATCCTGAGCAAGTTTGGTTCGGCTTTCACCACGCTGAGCATTCGATTTCTCCTGTGCCTTGAGGCGCGCGGCTTTTCAGGCGGCGCTGACTTCTCTGACCTGTTCGACGGCTGTATCCAGAAACGCCCGAGCCAATTCGGGATCGTTGACTACGCGCGATAGCGTCATCGCGCCGACCATCGTCGAGAGGATTGCCATGGCCTTGCGGCGGGACTCTTCGTTCTCGGTCTTGGCGATCAAACGGCCGAGGATTTCGAGGTACGCTTTGATCCCGGCTTCGAACGACGCCTTGACGTCGCTGCCCTGCCTGGCGGCATCAGAGCCGAGCGCCACGACCGGGCAGCCATCCATGGTTTCTTCGCGGTGTCCCGCGCTGAGGTAGAACGCGATCACCGCGCCGAGCGGATCCTCGGGATTTTCAGCGATCGCGGTCGACCACCGAAGGTTGGCGCTCTCCAATGCTCGCCTGGAGGCTTGCGCCGCCAGATCCTCCTTCGACGCGAACTGCTTATAGAAGGCGCCTTGGGTCAGGCCGGCAGCCTCCATCAGATCCTTGAGACCGATGCCGTCAAACCCGCGCGAGCGGAAAAGGCGGCTGGCCACATTGATGACGTTCTGACGGTTTTCCGCGGCCTGAGCCCGACTTACGCGCATGTTCGCGCCTCCTTTTTAGATTGCGTTCGTAATCTATATCAGATATAGAGTTCGAACGCAATCTAATTTGAATGAGGCGATGGGATGAAAAAGCGAGCCGTTATTTGGGTGGGCGGTATCATGATCGCGGTCTCCGCGGTCACCGCATTCGTCGCGCTTTCCATTCGGACGCGGCCTGCCTCCGCCGTCACCGATCCCCGGCAGGAACCGCCGATCGTCAGGCTTGCGACGGCGGCGCGGGTGGCCGGATCCGAACGCGGCTTCACGGGCATCGTAGCGGCACGGGTGCAGAGCAATCTCGGCTTTCGTGTCGCCGGCAAAATCGTGGAACGGCTTGTGAATATCGGCGAGCAGGTCAAAGCCGGTCAGCCGCTGATGCGGATCGACGAGACCGACCTTCGCCTGGCTCTCACCGCGAAGCAGAACGCCGTCGCAGCGGCGCGGGCATCTCTTGTTCAAACCAACGCGGATGAACAGCGGTACTCCAACCTGGTCAGCAACGGATGGGCTTCCCGTCAGCGCTACGAGCAAGCGAAGGCGGCTTCGGATACGGCGAAGGCGCAACTCGCCTCTGCCGAAGCCGACGCACTGGTCGCCGAAAACCAGACGACCTATTCCGTGCTGGTGGCGGACGCCGATGGAACGGTGGTCGAAACGCTTGGCGAGCCGGGACAAGTCGTCTCCGCCGGCCAGATCGTGGTCCGGCTGGCTCAGGCCGGCCCCCGCGAGGCCGTGGTCGCGCTTCCCGAAACCATCCGGCCGGCGATCGGCTCGGTGGCCGAGGCGAGCGTGTACGGCGCGGCCGAAGGACGCCGCTATGCGGCGCATCTGCGGCAGTTGTCGGATTCCGCCGATGCTCAGACCCGGACCTACGAGGCGCGCTACGTGCTCGACGGCGAAGCCGCGGCCGCACCGCTTGGCGCGACGGTCACCGTTCGGCTGTCAAGCCACGGCGGTCAGCCCGAAGTTCAGGTGCCACTGGGAGCCGTGCTCGATAACGGCCAGAAGACCGGTGTGTGGGTGCTCGACAGCGCCACTTCGACCGTACGGTTTCAGCCCGTCAAGCTCGTTCGCATGAGCGACGAAACCGCTGTCATTTCCGGCTTGAACTCCGGTGATCCCGTTGTTTCGCTGGGCGCTCACCTGCTGCAGGAGGGCGCACGCGTCAGGGCCGCCGCTGAAAGCAGGAGCAACTGATGAACTTCAATCTTTCCGCGGTCGCCGTTCGCGAACGGGCCGTCACCCTGTTCTTCATCATATTGCTGTCGGCCGCGGGCGCGTACGCGTTCCTCAAGCTGGGGCGGGCGGAGGACCCCTCGTTCACGATCAAGACCCTGACGGTGACGACGGTATGGCCGGGCGCGACCGCGCGCGAGATGCAGGACCAGGTCGCCGAACCGTTGGAGAAGCGGATTCAGGAGTTGACCTGGTACGACCGGGTCGAGACCACCACACGGCCGGGTTACGCCTACATGACGGTGACGCTGAAGGACAGCACGCCGCCATCGAACGTGCAGGAGGAATTCTACCAGGCCCGCAAGAAGCTCGGCGATGAAGCGCGCAAGCTGCCGTTGGGCGTGCTCGGCCCCTTCGTCAACGACGAATATTCCGACGTGAGCTTCGCCCTCTATGCCCTCAAGGCGAAAGGCATGCCGATGCGCGAACTCGCCAGGCAAGCCGAGACCATTCGCCAGGACATGCTGCATGTGCCGGGCGTCAAGAAGATCAACATCCTCGGTGAACGTCCCGAACAGCTATTCGTCGAGTTTTCCTACGCCAAACTGGCAACGCTCGGCGTGTCGGCGCAGGATATCGTCGCCGCCTTGCAGCGGCAGAACACCGTTACACCCGCAGGCTCGATCGACACCAAGGGGCCGCAGGTCTTCATCCGCATCGACGGCGCCTACGACAGTATGCAGGCGATCGCCGACACGCCGATCGTCGGCGCTGGGCGGACGCTGAGGCTCTCCGACATCGCCGACGTCCGCCGCGGCTACGAGGATCCTCCAACCTACATCATCCGACATCAGAGTGAGCCGACCATCATGCTCGCCGTCGTGATGCAGGAAGGCTGGGATGGTCTCGCGCTCGGGCGAGCGCTGAAGGACAGGGCTGCGGCGATCACCCGGACATTGCCGCTCGGGATGACGCTCGACAAGGTAACCGACCAGGCCGTCAACATTACCTCGGCGGTCGACGAATTCATGATGAAGTTCGCGATGGCGCTCGGCGTGGTGCTGCTGGTGAGCCTGCTCAGCCTCGGCTGGCGCGTCGGCATCGTCGTGGCGGCCGCCGTCCCCCTGACGCTTGCCGTCGTGTTCCTGATCATGCTGGAAACCGGGCGGTTCTTCGACCGCATTACGCTGGGCGCGCTGATCCTGGCGCTCGGACTTCTCGTCGACGATGCCATCATCGCCATCGAGGTGATGGTGGTGAAAATGGAAGAAGGCATGGACCGCATCAAGGCGGCGGCCTATGCGTGGAGCCATACTGCGGCGCCGATGCTGTCGGGAACACTCGTGACGGTCGCCGGGTTCCTTCCCGTGGGCTTCGCGCGCTCGGCCGCCGGCGAATACGCCGGCAACATCTTCTGGGTCGTGGGTTTCGCCCTCATCGTTTCCTGGATCGTCGCGGTGGTGTTCACGCCCTATCTCGGCGTCAAGATGCTGCCCGCGATCAAACCGATCGCAGGCGGTCACCACGCGATTTACAACACACCAAACTATCGGCGTCTGCGGCGGCTCATCACCTTTGCCGTGCGCCACAAGTTCGTGACCGTCGGTGTCGTTG
>Ga0157378_10004233_pt1 | contig 12657 bp, 8 predicted proteins | sample M65metaG_FD_115309 | JGI IMG/M metagenome (GOLD analysis project Ga0157378, IMG submission 115309) | Miscanthus rhizosphere microbial communities from Kellogg Biological Station, Michigan, USA - M6-5 metaG | ecosystem: Host-associated > Plants > Roots > Rhizosphere > Soil | place: USA: Michigan...
ACGACGCCCTCAGCCACGCGAATTTATCGCACCGCGGACAAGCCCGCGATTCTCGAAACCATGATCCAGCTGGGCGAAGGAGCGACCCTCGAATATTTTCCCGATCACGTCATCCCGCACATTGGATCTTCTCTCCGCCAATCTTTGCGCCTCGAAATGGGTCGCGGCAGTCGCGCCATTCTGTTCGATTCCATGGCATCGGGCCGCGTGGCGCACGGTGAGCGCTGGTGCTTCACCGAATTTGATTCGCGAACGGATGTTTATGCCGGTGGCCAACCTATCTACCTCAATCGCACAAGGATCGACCCCGTAAAGCATCGGCCGGAGCAGTTCGGCCTGATGGAAGAAGTCGATTACCTGTCGAGCATGTACGCATTCGCGCACGAGTTCACGCGGTGGAAGGAACTTGCCGCGACTTTGCATGAAAAGTTGAGCGACATTCCAGAAATTCGTGGCGGTGCGAGCGTCCTTGCGAGAGGCGGGTGTATGGTGCGTTTTCTCGCGCGCTCCGCATCTGACCTGACGTTCGCGAACAAGCGATTGTGGGATTCAGCCCGGGAACAACTTGCAGGCCTTCCCCCGTTCGATTATAGAAAGTATTGAAGAAAATCCCCGAGTCTGACGACCCGACCCGGGCTACAGCAATCGCATAGGACGTACCGGCTGCTGCAACCCGCCTCTTCAGAGGCGGGGTTCTTCCAGCCCGGACTTACTGGATACGAACCGATGCCCGCGCTATTCGCCATCATGCTGCTGGGATTTTTCCTGGGGATGCGACACGCCACCGACCCCGATCACGTCGTGGCCGTGACCACCATCGTCACCCGCGAGCGCAGCATGCTGCACGCCGCCGTCATCGGCGCTCTCTGGGGACTCGGGCATACCATCACCATTCTCGCCGTCGGATCGGCCATTATTCTCTTCAAACTCACCATCCCTCCGCGCATTGGCCTGGGCATGGAATTGTGCGTCGGGCTGATGCTGATTCTGCTGGGCCTGATGAATCTCACTGGCGTGCTGCGCCGTGCAATCGATTGGGTCACCATCCGCCGCCTCGGTTCGCGTGCGCATTCTCATTTCATTTTTGGACGCCGCGTGGTTCACATGCATGACGAAGATGGCGAACCGGTTTTGCTGGATTCTTTTTCGATTCTCGGCTGGACGCCGCAGTGGTGGAAACGCCTGGGCCTGTTCCATATCCTGCGCCCAATGGTAATCGGCGTCGTACACGGACTTGCTGGATCGGCCGCCGTGGCGCTGCTCGTTCTGACGACCATCAGCCGCCCGTCGTGGGCGATCGGCTATCTGTTGATCTTTGGGCTGGGAACTGTTGCAGGCATGATGCTGATTACCGCGGCCATTGCATTTCCATTCGCCTATTCGATGCAGCATTTTGTGAGCTTGAATCGCGGACTGGCGCTCGCTTCCGGATTCGTGAGCGTCGCGTTTGGATTATTTCTTTGCTATCAGACAGGTTTCGTCGGCGGATTGTTTACAGCACATCCCAGCTGGATTCCGAAGTAGGACGGGCTTCAGCCGGTCTGGTTTTGGTGTTCATCCGAGGAAAATCTATAGCAGACAGGCTGAACAATCCGCGGAAAAAATGTCTTGTTTTGTCATTCTGAGCGAAGCGAAGAATCTCTCTTAGATTTAAGTATTGGAGAACAAACAAAGAGGGATTCTTCGCTTCGCTCGGAATTACACCGTTTGCAAGGACCCAAAACAACAGACTGAAGTCTGCTCTACTTATGCCGGCTGGCGATGCCAGCTTGGCAACGAGTGGCGGCGCAGCCATGAAGTGACCCGCTCGAAGAATCCCTTGCGCAGGGCAACTTCCACGAAATTGAGCAGCAGGGCGAGGATCAGCCAGTACGGCCACAACGGCTGGCGTTCGCGCACCATGGCGCCGTTGTTATTCAATAGTTGGTTGATCGAAGGATGCATGCGCCCGCCCGTTACGCGGCTGATTTCGGCAAGCAGGGCGGTGTTGACCGCCTGCGGTTTTGTTTCTTCCGTTTCGCGATAGAAGCCGGCTTCCGGGAGGATCAGTTCCGAGTTTCCGGAGACGATGTGATACAAGCCTCCTTGATCCGCCGGTATGCGCGCCTCGTAATGACCGGGCGCCGTTTGCTCCAGCGGAATCGTGCGCGGCGCCGTTCCCTGCGATTCAACCAGAATGTGCGGCGGTCCCGCGTTTCCGAGCGACTCGGCGGAAGGATTATCGGCATTGGCAAGAACGTCGTAAAACACTACGGCTTCACCCTCGTGATTCCCGGGGCGTACGCCCGCGCGGATCGTGCGGTCACGATGCGATACGTCACGCACCATTTGCGGCCACAAGGTGCCAAACGACTGCCAGCGTACCCAGGGCGCGGACCAGCGACTCTTGGCGTCGGACATGAACGCGATCACCCGGCCCAGGCCGTAGCGCCAGCGCACCAGCAAAGGTTTTTTGTCATCTACGCGCAGGATCACTTCCGAACCTTCTTTGGCCTCGGCTTGCACGAACCCGGCTAATCGTGGCGCCTTCGTAAAATCGATCCCGTCGGTGAATTCCACCGGGCGCACGCGCACGGCGCGCACGGGCCGCTCCTGTATGGCCAGATCCTCCGTGGATTTTACTTCCGCGTTGATGATCTGTGGAATGTTCTCGGGATTATCGACGAAGTGGGATTTGCCCTTCGTCTTGCGCGCAAGCTCGTCGAGCAAATCGCGATTGATGTAATCGCCCACGCCAATCGTGGAGATCGTAACGTGCTTGGCCAGGGCGTCCCGCTCAAGTTTCGGAAAATCCTCCTGCGTGCCGGGAGTGGAAACGCCGTCCGTGAGCAGGATGATGTGCTTGTGCGTGGCCTTTTCGTTCACAATGGCTTCGAAGCCGGACTCCACGGCCTGATAAATTTTCGTGCCGCCATTGGCGGTGATCTGGCTGATCAGCTTGCTCTTGTCTTCCAGCGAACCCGCGGGGCCAAGTGGAATAACCCAGTTAAAAGTTTCGTCGAAAGAGATAACGCCGATCATATCGATGGGACGCAGCGTGCGAATGCTGGCGCGCGCCGCGTCGCGGGCCATTTCGATTTTTGGTCCGCTCATGCTTCCGGATTTATCGAGCACCAGGACCACGGCGGTGGGCTTTTCGGGCGGCGGCTCGGCACGGACGGGCAACATTTTTTCAAAAGGAGTTTTGGGCTCTTCGGCTAGCTTGGCGTTGCTGTCACCGGCGATAAAGATCAGGCCGCCACCCGAGTAGACATAGCGCTCCAAGGCTAAATCCTCATCGGCAGCGAGATCGTGATCCGGATAATTGTCCAGCAGCACCGCGTCCCAGTCTCTCGACGCGCGATTGACCGGGAACGACGTTACCGACTCCACATCGACATCTGCCTGCTTCAGCGTATCGAGCAGTGGCGCGGACGTCTCCTGCCCGCCGGACACATACAGCACGTGAGGCTTGCGCACGGTAATCGCGCGTGACACCAGAACCTGATCCGCGCCTTCACTGGAGATGTGCACTTCCAGCAAACTGACGCCGCTTCGCGCAATCCGGGCCTCCAAATTGACGACGTTGCTGCCGGCCTGCAAATCAGCCGCCGTAGATGCGATTTCCTGGCCTTCGGAGGTCATCCAGATCCGCGCTTTCATCGCGCTGCCACTGCTCAGGCGCACCGTCAGCGGGAATCGTTCCCCCGAAAAGACGTCCTGCGGAGAGGCTACGCTTTCCACCTGAATGGGCAGAGGTGCGGTGCCCCCGGCAGGCACGGTGAACACGGCCACGCCGCTGTCACGCGCACGCAGCGCTTCCGTCAATGAATTGCCGCGATTTTCATTGCCGTCACTGATCAACAAGATGCGTCGCTGCCCCTGAGAGGGAAAAGTACTGAGCGCCAGCTGCAGCGCCTCTTCGAGGTTCGATGCCATTCCTTCTTTCGGATCGACCCCTTGGGGAATCATCACTTGATCGGCCTGCGCGGGGACGGTGTGCAACCTGGAATGCTCCGCGAACGTAATCAACCGCAGATCGGCGCCGGAATTTTTGCGTACCAGGTCGCGCAGCATGGCCTCGCCGCGTTGCAGCGATTCCCGCGGCATGCTTGCTGACGTATCCATCAGCACGGCTACCGCCAGCTTCTCCATGCGCATCGGCGCCCACGGTCCGGCCAGAGCGATGACCAGCGCGGTAAACGCCGCGCATTTCAGCGCCAGGCAGGTTTGCGATGCACCCGGGAGTCTGCGCATCCACACCCACAGGACGGGAAGCAATCCGACCATCAGCAGAAAAATGGGTTGATCAAACGTCACTCGTTCACCTGCCAACCAGATTTGAATTTCGAAAACCGGATTCCATGCGCTCTTCCGGTTGCGTTTCGAGTTCCGGTAGCGGGGGTTGCTCACCCGGCTCCCGCACTTCCGCAACGCGCTGCTTTTCCCGGGCCGCGTAATACAGCCACCATTCCAGCCACAGCGCCACCAGCGCCCCAAGGACCAGCCAGCGCCACATGTTCCAGGTCGCCGGCGGCAGCGGTTCTCCTTCGACGTCCGCCGTTTCCGCCGCCGTGGGTTGCAAAGGCTGCGACGGCAAGACTGAAGGATTTACAGCAACGCTCGTTTCGCCACTCGGCCCAACGATCTGGTAAATTCCGGTTTCCAGAGCGAGCAAATGAATTTCAGCGCCTTTTCGCGCAAACGGAACTTCCCTTCCGGAAGGCGCTACAATTTTCGTCGCCGGTCCGGGAAGATCAATCTCCCCCGCGGAAAGCGAATCGGCAACTTCATCGACGGAATGGGTCATCCACTCCACGCTTCCGGCCATCAGCAGAGGGAACGCCGACTCCAGGGGAAAATTGGAATCGTGCGGGTTGAAGCCAACAATCAGAATTCTGCGCCCGTCCTGTTCGCGCGCAATGATCAGCGGTGCGGGCGGGTCTCCCTCCATCGAAGCAAGCACGACATCGCCGGGCTGGGCTTTCAACACGACGGGATTGCGAACGCTGACGTCGTGTGTGCGGACCCATCGCGTGACAGGATGCTGCGGATTCCATCCGGTGACGCGCACCGGCCGCGAACCGGCAACGGCCGCGCCGCTGAGAAACCAGATTGAATTGAACGCCGGTTGCGCCGAAACTTCAGAGCCCTGGTAAATGGCCACGTCGGGAGAAACATTCGCGCTCAGCTCCGGAGGCAGAATCTGCGTCTGCACATAGGGATTGCTGGAAAGCACGCCAAGCAAGTCGGCGGCAAACGGCGAAGCTCCATTGGCAAACACCACCACGCGGGCGGTCCGGAAGGTCGGAATACTCACCGTGGCCCGATCATCCGCCTGCAGAGCGTCGGCTGGACTAATTTCGGCCTGCAACATTCCGCCCTTGTCCCACGTAAATTCATCTTCCGCGTTGGCCAGCGCCTGCGCAGCGACCGAGACTTTGCGCTGACCGATGGGCTGTCCGTTCACCGAAAACGCAAGCTGGACGTCCGCCTTTTGACCGCCGTAATTTTTTAACTGCGTCAACAGACGCCAGCGATCGGGCTGCGCCGCGTCACGTCGCAGCGAAAGGCGCGTAATGCCGTGATTTTGTAGGGAGGACATATCTCCAACGAGCCGCATCAGAAATTGCGGCTGGGTGCCGGCATTGTCCGGAGATTCCAGTTGCGCGCGAAATTCATCCAGACTGCGCGCCTGATTGGGATCGATGAGGCCGGGTCCGACATAGATCAGAACACCGCGCCTGGCGCTTCCCAGCGCTGCGCGGCCCATTTGCAAGGCTTTGGGGAGATCAGCGGCAACGCTCGATGGCTGTGCCGCGAGAATTGCACGGCGCAACGCGGGATGGTCCGTAGTGAAAGGCAGAATTGGCGGCGCATCCGGCTCGGCGCGAAGCAGAAGCACGCGGTCAGCGCGCGGTATCGAATCCAGAACGCGGATCGCCTCCGCGCGTTCCCGCTCGATCCAGGATGATTCGCCCGCGGGGTGCGCCTGGGACCAGATCGATGCATCCAGCACCATTACGACGCTGCGACCCTCGAACGCGGGGCCCCACCGCAGGTTCGCCAGCGCAAGCACCAGGAACAACAAAAATAGAATCTGCGCGACGAATGCCCAGGGTTCGCGAAGCTTGCGGCGACGCGGCTGCGATATCGGCTGTACGCTGGCCCAGAATCGCAGCGTGGAAACTTTGCGGTGCTGCGGACGGCGGTGATGCAAATACAGCCACAGCGCGGCGGCCGCCAATCCGGCCCATACGAGAGCGACTTCCGCAGGACTGAGCGCCAGCCAGTTCATGCCAGCACCTGCCCGCTGCGCAGGCTGCGCAGAACGAATTCCTGATAAGCGATGTTAGTTACGGCGCGCGCGTACCTGCCGCCGTTACGCACCGCCAGGCGCCGCAAGCGCGCTGAAAATTCCTGAAACCTGCGTTCGTACAGCGCAGTGCTCTGTGGCGAACATTCCACCGTGCGCTGCACTCCTGTTTCGGCATCTTCCAGAATCAGCTCGCCCGCCGCGGTGGGGTGCTGCTCCTCGGCACTGTGAACTTGCAGCAGTACAAAATCATGCCCGGCGGAACGCAACATTTCCACGCCGCGCTCACAACCTTGCTCGTCAAAGAAATCAGAAATCACAATAGCTATTCCGCGAGTCGAAAAATTACCCATGAATTCCTTCACGGATGCGAAGAGGTCGGTGGTGCCGCCACAGGATTGTTCGCTGAGGAATTGAAGCACCGGCCAGAGACGCTCGCGCCCGCCCGAAACGATCAGGGGTTTTGCCAGCCGGTCCGCGAACGGAATCACCGCGGTAGTATCCAGATGCAGCAGCGCCAGGTAGGCAAAAGTGGCCGCGAGACGCTGCGCATATAAAAACTTGGACTCGCCCTCATCGCCAAAACTCATCGAATCGCTGCGATCCAGCAGAATGCGCACGGGGATGTGCTGCTCGGTTTCGTAAATCTTCAGAAAAAGCTTTCCAAAGCGAAGGTAGGCGCTCCAGTCCAGGGAACGGGGATCGTCGCCGAAACTATAGCGACGATAATCGGAGAATTCCATTCCCGGACCGCGCGTCCGCGAGCGGTGTTCCGGGCCGACTGCACCAGACAGGTTCGTGCGGCACAGCAGCGTCACCTGCTCCAGCGTTTTCAGAAACTCACGGTCGAGCAAAAGTGGCGAGGTGGTTGCCATTGGTTCCAGTCTTTGGTAGCCCTTAGTAGCACAGGCTTCAGCCTGTGTGGTTTTAGTCCCACCCAGGACCAACCCCACAGGCTGAAGCCTGTGCTACTAAAAAACCTTACTTAGTCTCGATCTTGCCGGCAATTTCTACCAGCAAATCGTCCGGCGACCGGCCATCCGCCTGCGCTTCAAAATTCAGTATGATCCGGTGTCGCAGCGCAGGCAGCATAAGCGCGCGAATATCCTCCATGCTTACATTGTAGCGTCCATCCAGCAGAGCACGCACTTTCCCGCCCAGGATCAAAGTCTGCGCGCCGCGCGGCGAACTTCCATAGCGGATGTACTTGCTGGCCAGAAGGTTGTCGCGGTTCTCGGGATGCGTCGCCAGCGTCAGCTTCACCACATATTCCTGCACATGCGGCGCCACGGGCACCGTGCGCACCACTTTTCGCATCTCCAGAATTTGCGGACCGTTCACTACCGGCGACACGATAGCCGTCGAGCCTTGCGTGGTGCGGTCCAGAATGTCATGCAGATCGTCGCGCCCGGGATATGGTACGCGCAGCTTGAAGAGGAAGCGATCAAGTTGCGCCTCAGGCAGCGGATAGGTTCCTTCCATTTCCAGGGGATTCTGCGTGGCCATTACGAAAAAGGGTTCTTCCAGCAGGTGCGAAGTGTGTGCGACAGTGACCTGCTTTTCCTGCATGGCCTCCAAAAGGGCAGACTGCGTTTTGGGTGTCGCGCGGTTAATTTCGTCCGCGAGGAGCAGGTTCGTAAATATCGGACCTGGCTGAAATCCCAGCGATTTTCTGCCGTCTCCATTTTCCTGCACGACGGATGTGCCGATCACGTCGGCAGGCATCAGGTCCGGAGTAAACTGGATGCGCGAATATTTCAGCGCGACGGCCTGCGCCAGAGTGCGCACCAGCATCGTCTTGCCGAGGCCCGGCGCTCCCTCCAGCAGCACGTGACCGCCAGCCAGCAGGGCGATCAACACGCCTTCGACAACTTCCGTCTGCCCGACGATGGCCTTGGAGATTTCTCCGCGTACCTCCGCCATTTTTTCGGCGAGGAATTCCGCTTGTTGGCCGAGGGGCTGGCCGCCGGTCTGGCCTTCTGTTCCCACCGAGCTGGTCATGAATTCATCCTTGTCATTCCACCGAAGCCGCCTTCGTCGTGCAGGCCAAACAGCGGAGTCCGATCTCAACCGAACAGCAAAATAAATCCCTCATTCCGGAATAATGTTCCCGGAAAGTTGCCGGCTCACTGCTTTCCGGCGTTGGAATGTTCAAAATATCGCTGCACGTAGAAGCGGTAGCGCGCCGGAATATTTTCCTGCTCGGCGCCGTTGATCACCGCATCCTGCTGGGGAGAAATATCCCGCACGCCAAGCTGCGCGGAGCCGGTTTCCGTCGCGACTTTCATGCGCGTTTGTTCCTTGAACCCGCTGGCCTCCAGCGCGACGCGATCCGGAACAGCATTCACGGGATGCATCTCCTGATCCTTGCGCAGCTCCTTGGTGCCCTGCTGGCTACCCGCGCCTTCGCTGGCGGTCTGCGTGGCTTTCTGCTTGGCATCGGAGTTTCCGCGCGACTCTCCGCGCTTGTCGCTTTCGTTCGCGCCGGGCTGCTGCGAATTTCCGGATTGCGGGTTGCCCTGTCCATTTGGCGGCTGCTGGTTCTGGCGATTGTTGGACTGCTGGCTCGGCGAATTCGACATCATATTTTTGAGGGCCTGCATCATCGACTGGCCCATGGATTGGCGTCCCTGTTGTCCCTGCTGCTCGGACTGCTGCTTGCCGTCGGACTTATCGCTCCCATTCTTGCCTTGCTGCGATTGGGCGTTGCTGTCCTGACGGGCGTCGCCCGTGGGATTGCCTTCCTGATCGGCGGACGGCTGCATCTGGTCCTGCTGCTGATCGCCCTCGCCGGCGTCCGCCGATTCTTTCGGATCATCAGCGGCCGCTTTGTCATCGTTGGCTTTCCACAGATCCTCAGTGTTAGAAGCGGGGTCCGAGCGCTGCGTTTCTTCGCCCATCGAGTCGGCCTTCATGTTGACCAGGGCCATTGTTCGCTGCAGGTCTTTCTCCATGGCATGCACGATGGGAGAAAAAATCGATTGCACCAACTGCGACCGCGCGGTCGTTTGCAGCAACGATAGGAGAGGCGGCTGGTGATGAATGCGGTAGGCAAATAATACAGCCACGACCAGAACAAGAACGGAAGCTTTCTTTATATTTCCCGGCCAGCGCACGGGAAAGAATCCGCGAGGATCCAGCTTCTCCAGGCGAGTGAGGGCGTCCTTGCGCTGTTCGCCGATCATGCCATCAGAATCCGCAATGTCGCTCAGAAAAACCGCAGTGGAAAGCCGGTCCTTCAGCCCTGCGGCCGTATCGAGCTGCAGCGCGGTTTCGTAGTTGGACGGGCGGCTCCGCCAGATCCAAACTGCGATGACCACCGCGCCGGCAATCGCCAGCACCGCAACCAAGGAAAGTGCTCCCTGCAGCCTCGAGCTGACCAGGCCCACCCCAATCAGCGCAATCAACATCCAGGCGAACCACTTGGCCCAAGTGCGAAGAAGCGTATTAGCCAGGATTCTTTTTCGTATCGTTGTAAGTGTCTCAATGAGCCCGACGAGTTCGGGTCTGTAAATCCGCGGTTCAGACGAACGCGCTCGCAAACCAATTGAAACGTGGGAAGGCGCGTGATAGCGGACAGGAGGTTGTTGCCGAAAGTTCCTCAACGCAGACAACCAGCCTCTCCCGGAACGCTCACCGGGCACCAGCAAATTGATCTTCTGGCGAAGAAGCAAAGCTAGCCTCCCCAGAGGTTCGGCCGTGGCGCCTACTACTACAAATCTACCCCAATATTCCCGCTTTCCATACTAAATCCATTTTGAAACTGGATCCAACTCCGTGATGAGTCTCATATTCAAAATCAATCGGCAAGAGGAACTTCAGGCAGGTATGTACCCATTCATTTAGATGCAAGCGGACGAAGAAGGGTGGTGCAGACACAGGAGCTTTCATTCCCACGCAGCGCTTGTGCCCCATGCTTTCTGAAAAGAACTGCGGACTTGAGGCAATAAAATGCCGCAATTGCAGGGCAACGCAGGATCGCCGGCCCATGCGAACAGATCGCGCGAACGGTCAGCTGAGGATCGGAAAGCTATAAACCGATGGGTTCGCCACCGGCGCTGGCGCACCAAGAAGAGAGAGTTCCGGTACCTCGATTGAAAGTTCTTCAAACGGTCGGCCAACGAGTCGAAGCGAGGTGACCGCCAAGCCGAGCTTTCGCTCGTCCGGAGACCCGTACAATGCCTTTGGGCTAAACGTGGGCGAGAGGATCGTCAGCCGATGGAAAGTATTCTTTTGCAGGTTTACCTGGATGTCCATTCGAACGTGCTGATTTTTTCGGCCATAGAACTCCGCGGAATGTTGCAATGAAAACTGCCTGGTGACGGGATCGTAGGCGCTCAGGAGGTATTGAAATTTCGTGTCAGAGGGAAATGGCGACTGAAATTCCATAGCCAGCGCCAAGGTCTCAATTCTGGTATAGAAATAGGATTTCGCGCTTCCCCCAGACCAGCGTCCGCCTCTTCCGAAAAGATAAGGCTCAAACGCATGCCAGCCGAATCCAAATTTGTCGATGGCCTGCCATTCGTCACGAATCGGCAGGGTATCGAGGATCATCGTGTTTCCCGCGCATCGGCGGCATACACGCGAAGTCGCGCAATTCTCGATGATTTCTTCGCGGCGACCGGATGCAAAGGCCGTATGGATATCCATCGTGGCGATGTTACCGATGTCCATTTGCCCTTCGACGTCCTGGCAGCAGAGCGTGTACGTCCCATCCGAAAGAATGCCGAAAGCCAGTGCGCCGATGCATTTGAAAGGTTCGGTGCGCTCTTCGTGGAACACAAAGCGGCTGGGTTGAGCATGCCGCTGCACGAATTTTTCGTGATAGGCCCACATGCCGAATCCCTTGCGCCGCACGATCACACCGGGAGCGCACATCCAGCCGGAAACTTCGTTTTCGAGTCTCCATTCAGGGAGTTCTTCGGCACGGAAGACCAACTCACCGGACTGAATTAAATTCGCATGCTCGCTCCTGATTCGCTTCATTCCCTGCGCAAACGCCTCCGGATAATCTCGAGCGATTTTTTCGCCAAGCCGGGTAAAACGCTCCGCGCACACTTCCCAGCCGGCCTTGTATTCCGCCGGATCGTCGTACATGGTCCAGAGCCGCGATCCTCCGTCGTTTTGCATCAGGTTTTCGATCAGCTCGCTGGAAAGGTAAATTTCAATGCCCGTCTTGCTGCCGGCGCGAAATTTGGCCTCGATCGTGTTGCACACAATTTCCAGATATTCCTTGAAGCTGGATATTTTCTTGTACCCGCGTTCGGCAAATGTTTTGTCAGTGGGCGTGTGCAGGCTCAGGTTCAAATGCACGTTACTGAACTGGAAGAGCCTTCGCAGTCTTTCTTCAGTGAGCAAGGTAATGTTGATGATCAGGGCGGCGTCAACGCCGCACTCCTCGCATAACGCAATGTAATCAAACAATTTCTTGTTCAGGAATGGCTCGCCCAGCACGTTGAACATGATGGGAATTCCGGGGGCGAGATCGCGAGCAGCCCGGATCAGCTGGATGGCCTGTTCGTCGCTAACGTGCCCCTTCTTCCGGACCAGGTCGTCCGATGGGCAAAATGTGCAGTGCATGTTGCAGTGGGAAGTAACTTCCAGCATCAGCAATCTGGTTTTTGTCATGGCGTATTCCTTGACGGCCGGATGTCGAATTCGCACCTTTTCATCAGGACCATCGACAATGGGGAGCGCAGGCTTTATTTATGCAAAGGGGATGCGATGCAAACTGTAAATCGTTTCACTCTGAAACTCGCTCGCGGTTGCGCAGAGCGAGAGCCCACGAATGGTATGCAAGGTGCTCCACATCAAAATGTCTTTCGCTTACGGAGAGTCGCGCTTGCCTCAACTAGAAAGACGAGAGTGGTGCAGACAACGATCATGGCCGCCAAAGCACAACACGATTACGCGGTGTATCTGTTTCAGCAGGGATGTTATGAGGATGCCCTGACGCATCTTGACGAAATCCTCCGCGAACAGGAGTCCGGTGAGCTCTGGAGCGATTGGGCCACCGCACAATTCGCCCTCAGTCATTTTTCGGAGGCGGAACACGGGTTTCGACGAGCCCTCCAAATGAGTCCGGAATTGACGGACGCCAGCGTAACCTTCGCCACAATGCTTGTTAGCCTGAGCCGATGGAAAGAAGCTATCGCGCTGTTCGATGACGTGCTGCCGAAATTGGATCCAGAGGCCCGGGCCGCCGTCAGTCCACTCGCGGCACAGTGCAGGGGCCAGGTTGGCTGAACGGGCTGCGGAAATACTCAAAACGCTGTCATTCTGAGCGAAGCGAAGAATCTCTCTTTGTTTGTTCTCTTATACTTAAATCGAAGAGAGGTTCTTCGCTTCGCTCAGAATGACAG
>Ga0157378_10004234_pt1 | contig 12656 bp, 15 predicted proteins | sample M65metaG_FD_115309 | JGI IMG/M metagenome (GOLD analysis project Ga0157378, IMG submission 115309) | Miscanthus rhizosphere microbial communities from Kellogg Biological Station, Michigan, USA - M6-5 metaG | ecosystem: Host-associated > Plants > Roots > Rhizosphere > Soil | place: USA: Michigan...
CCCATGCCGTGGGCCGCGGCCCACGAAGCGATCACGGCGGCAAGCAAAGCTGCCGGCGCCGCGCCACGCTGCTGGAAGCGCCACGCCGTCCATCCCAGGAAGGGGATCACCAGGAACATCAGCTGAAGATCGGTGTTCATCACGAGGACGGAAACCGTGGCGACGAGGAGGAGGAGCGCCCCGAGCTCGGCGCGTTCTCGGAGCGATCCGCTCCACGGCTTCTGGAACAAGACGAGGAGGAAGGGGGCAACGACCAGAACTCCCATGGCGTCGCCGGTCCACCACACGGCCCATGCACCCGGGAACTTGCTCGCCGGTATGGCTCCGGAAAGCACCAACGTGCCCGTCCCGACCGAAGCGCTGATAAGCATGCTCAGGAGCGCTGCCAGGAAGACGATCGCCAAGGCGTCCTGCAGTCGGTCGATCTCTTTTCGGAAACCCACCCTGACGAGCAGGAGCGCCGCAACGACTGGAGCCAGCGTATTGCCCACTGCCGTCGCGGCGGCGGCCAGCCCGTTCGTGCTGATGGGTAGGTTGACCGCGAGAGCCGCCAGCGCGACGCCCGGCCATACACGCCACCCGAAGATGAGGAACGCCACGACCGCGATGCCCGTCGGCGGCCACAGCGGCGTGACGTTCCGCTCGATCAACGCGAGCCGCAATCCGAGGACGGCGGCGACGTAATAGGCACCACCGACCAGGACGACCTTGCCCCCGTATCGAAGGAGCGTCGACCTGCTGATGTCCCTCGGTTGACTTCCCAGAGCCTTCAACAGCGGCCCTTCACGAAGGCTCATCGAGCCGTGTCCCCCGCTCCGGATCGTCGCATCGAAACAGCGTAGCCCCGGTCGCTCTCCGTGCGCCACGTCGCGTGACCCGAATCCTCCGAAGGACACGAGGCACTAAACGAGGCCATTGCCGTCTCGACCTAGACTGAGCCAGCCATGGAAGTGCCGGTTCAGTATTTCCAGTCCGTGATCGCGATCGAACTCGCGGTCACTGGAGCCCTGCTCTGGCAAATCCGTTACTTCGAGCCAAGAGACTCAAACCAGTCGGCAGAACATCTCACCGACCCTCGACTGAAGTTCGCCATCGCGGTGGTGTTGTCGGCGACCGTGTTCGGATCGTTATGGGCGATGGCCGATGAGGGTCCGAAGTGGGCAGCGATCGCGGTGACGATCGGCCTTGCGGTTTCACTCATCCCGATCATCCTCCGTGTCCTCCCGCCTCTAGCGCGGGACGCGAACACAAACGAGCGCGACCCGAACTTCGCGGTCACTGTTGCAGGGTTGTTCGTGTACATCGGCATCGTGGCGGGCATTCTTGTCGTGCTCGACGTCGAATAGCCGTCGCCAACGAACAGATGCTCCCTAATGGGGTGACCCCTCGGCCTCCAACTCACCCAGCATTCTCGCCATCTGCCGCCGCTCCTCCGGATGCATCGTCAGGAAGTCGATGATGTCCGCCCGATCGTCACCTCGTTCGTCGCGGTTGCGAGCAGCTGGGAGGCGATTGCGTCACGGTCGGCCTGGTCGTGGATCAGAACGCGGCGGAGGGCCTCGCGTGCTTTCGGGTCGAGCGTTTCCAGCAGAGCGCCGGGTTGGCGTCATCGTCGGTTATCCGCCCCATGATGCTTGACGCGGATGCGTCGGGCGAGATAAGACCCGGAGGTGTTGAGTGCTCGGGCGCTCATCGGCATGGCCCTTGTGTCCTGCCTTGCCTTGAGCGCATGTGAGGGAAAGCAGGCTCCCCCTCCTCCTCCACCTGCGGTAGTCCTCACTCCCGCTTCCCACGGGTGCCCCCTGCAGGGGATGGACCGAGGCAATGCGGTTCCGGCGGATCAGATAGTGGAGGCCATGGGTGGACATGTGCCGCAATGGCTACCCCCCAGCTTCGGTCTCGAAGGGGCATGGATCGAGGGCAAGAGCATCTGGGCGGTATGGACCGATGGGACTTGTCGAGCGGTATCGGTGATCGCTGCGGACCGCGGTCACCGTTGGCGCGCCTCGGGACCGCGTGTCGGACAGTGGGTCGTGGCGGTCGATGCTCCGGGCTGCGGCTCGGGGAACTGTCTCGACTACTACGCCCACCTTGGGCCAACCGGGTCTGTTGGGTTCCACGCGCAGGGCCTGGACCGCTCGGAGGGCGATCGCATCGTCCTTTCGATTCCCCTTTGAGAGTGACGGGCGTTCATAGCGCGCGAGATCCCGCCTTTCCAGCGAACGTCTGCGGCCACCCGTACAGCTTGCAGATCCGGTCCCAGTTCTCGGCGCTCCTAGAGAGGACCTAGAGTGACCACTGCCCGGTGTCCGGACCGAACCCGGAGTCGAGTCTGAACTGGAAGACGATCAGTTTTCTCCCATCGGGGACCTCGAACGAGATGTAGCCGACGCGCCTTTCGCCTGGCGCGATTTTCTGGGTCCCGAGACCGGGTCCGACAGGATCTGTGACGTCCGCATCCAGTCGCCGAAGCCGGTAATCGATGACGAGGACTGCGTCAGTCGATGAAGGTCTGTACGTCTTGGTTCCGGAATTGATGAGCTCGATCCGGATGGCGACGAAGTGGTCTCCCTTCTTCGGGCCGAAGATGCTGTTTCTCGGTTTCGCCGGGTCCACGACCTTTACGACCTTCACATCCATCGTGAGGCCGTCCCGATTCCCGTTCAGAGTGACTGAGCCGCCAACGTGTGCCCTCTTCGTTCCGCCGACGGTGGCTTGACTCTGGCTCTCGTTCGACGAGGCGGCGGTCGGATGGCTCGCCGAGCTGTCGCCCCGAAGGGTCCCGGTCATGGCGATGTCGATCGATCCCGCAGAGGCGGACCGGTTCTCGTGCGTGTTGAACCACGTGCCGAGGGCGACGATCAGCACCAAAGCCGCCAGGACGAACCCCGCGGCTGAGCGGGCTGATCGGCCGGACACTCCGACAGCATCCGTTGGAGAGGCTGGTGGGGTTGCATGGATGGTCGGGCTGCCCGACGAGCCCTTGCTTTCGGTGCTTGCCGGTTCGCTCCTCCGCTCCGCAGGATGATCACTCGAGGACATCCCCGCCCCCTCCGGTGGGGAAGCACCCATGACGTAGAGGGGTCGTGCTCCGCAGTTCGGGCAGGCCGGCTCATTCGTTTCGCCCTGCCAGTCACAGCGGAAGCAAGTCTTTTGGGTCATGGGGAGACGGTGAACGTCTGCGGAAACCCGTACAGCTCAGCGGTCCGTTCATACGTACTTAGGCTCCGCATGCGGTCGCCGGCTTCGATCTCTCGATGCTCCCGGACGCTGACCCCGACCAACCAGGCTGCGCGACAGACCCTGAGACCCTCACGCTTCGGAGCGCGCTGCATCATCCCCGGGTACGCGGCCAAGGTCGGCATGTTCAGAGCCTAGCGACGCGGTCTGCTGCCTGGAACGACGGCCGCTTCCAGCCTCTGCAGATGCAGGGCGACTCCGCGCGCTTGCCGCCGCGGACCTGCATCGCCGTGAATTGGCCGTACGACGAAACGCTGTCCATAGCTCGGAAGCGTCCGGCGCTCGTCCGTCGATCTCGATAGTGGTCACGCCTTCGGCTCCCTCGCCAGTTCCCCGACCAGTCGCAACGGAAGCCACCCATACTCGCAAATCCGATTCCGAATTCGTCAACTCTATGAAAGGCTCCGATCACGACGCTCGACGGTACGTGATCTGGAGGTCCTCCTCCCAGTTCACGTCGTCGTGCGACAACTTCCCTTCCCCCGTCATCGTCCGATCGTCGTCCTCGAAGGTGAACTTCATGCGCTGCGAGAACCGCTCGTCGGGCGATGCGAACGAACTGGCCGGTGAGTCCCGATCCATCGCTATCTCCCACCCATCATCGGTCACCTTCACGTCGTAGATCCTGTGGACCCCACGCGTGTCGAAATAGTGCATGTGGAGGCCGTCGGTGTCTCCGATGATCGAGATCCCGTCGGGGATGTCCGGGTGGTCGTAGCTGGTCCGGTGTATGAGGAACCGCTCGCCGGCGAGCCACTCGATCTCGCTCGACCCGTGGATCACTACGCCGGGGAGGCCGGGGTGGGTGGCTTCGGTCGTCCAGCGACCCACGAGCCGTTGCCCCAGGCTCTGAAGATCCCGCATCTGTTACCGAAACCCGTTCTCTTTAGCCACGCTTCACCTGACCCTCGAACCTCTCTGGCCACCCGTACAACTCAGCGATCCGTTCATAAGTCCTCAGGCTCGGCATGCGGTCGCCGGCCACGATCTCTCGATACTCGCAGACGTTGATGCCGATCAGCCAGGCCGCACGTTGTGGTGATTTCTATCCTGGATCCGTAGACCAGAGCAAGGAGGGGTCATGAGTTATGCCAGGCAGCTGCTGGACACTCACCCAGGCACCCTGAACGCGACGCTGGTGTGCTGGCTGCCGCCCTCGATGCGCTCAGCGACTGCGCCCAGGCTTGCCTCGCTGACGCGGACGATGACTTGAGCGAGCAGGACCTGACCGAGATGGTCAAGTGCATCCGACTGTGCTGGGACTGCGCCGATATCTGCACCGCCACTCTCGGAGTGGTAAGCCGCCAGACGGCCTACGACACTCGCGTCACCAGGCCGCTTCTGGAGGCTCGCATCGCCGCGTGCAAGAGTTGCGGCGAAGAGTGCGAGCAACATGCCCAACACCATGAGCACTGCCGGATCTGCGAGCAGGCCTGCCGGCGCTGCGAGCAGGCCTGCCGCGAACTACTGGGCGCGTCGTAACGCCGCCGAACTGGGACGTTGTCACGGCCAGTCCGTGGGCTTGTCCGATTCCTGTGTTCTCACATACGCGGATGCTGACCCCGATCAGCCAGGCCGCGCGACAGAGACCCTGAGACCCTCACGCTTCCGAGCTCGCTGCATCATCCCCGGGTACGCGGCCAAGGTCGCCACGACGGCCAGCCTAGCGAGGGAGGCCGACGGTCGTTGGTTCAAGGCGGCGACAAGCCCAACCGACACCTGATCCCGGTTAGGCCGGGGCATCCCTTTGGGCATACAGCACCTGCCCTGACCCTCGCCTTTCCGGTTCGACGAGGCCGGCCACCAAGGGTGGGTCTTGTCGTTTTGGCCGGCGGTCACCAGTCGGATTTGACGCTGGTTCCTCTTCGGAGCAAACCTGGACATGCTGCCCGGACGGGGAGCGGATATCTCCGTCCAGCGAGAAGGCTCTCGATCGCATGTCGGTCGGGAGCCTTTCGCTCTCTTGCGCCTCGATCCGGTTTCCCGTCGGCCGACATCTCCAATGTGGAGCACCGAGAAATCCTGACCTTTAGGCTCTTGCCTGAGGGCGGGGTTCGCGTGCGATCGCGAAGGCAGGCTTTCACGCCCCGTGTCGCGTGTCTGGCCCGCCCTCTTCTTAGAGGGTCGCGGTGCCTTTCGCCGCGTGCGCCTCTGCGAGCCAGTTGTGGTCCTGTCGGGCCGATCAAGGCCGGGGGAAGGGAGGCAGCGGCGGAATCACAGCAGATCGCGTATCACCTTCTCCAGGGCTCGCGCGGTCGCAGCGGCAGCCTTGAGGTCACCGTCTCCCACGGCGACTCCGAGCTCTGCGACCGACGTATCGACGCTCACCAGCGTGACGGGATCCATCGAGTTCGCGATGCGGTCTCGGATCCACTCCAACGTGACGACGTCGCCACGCACTCCGCCCAGGGAGCCGTCAGTCGAGTCGAGTTGGGCCCGTCGGACCCACAGGTCGAACCGAACGGTGTCGATCTTCGTGACCGGCCGGTAGCGCAGCTGCAGGTCGTTGCTCGCGTACCCCGCCCCGATCGCCGCCGAGTACGTCTTCGAACGATCCCGTGAGGCAGCCCGGATGACTAGGTTGTGCAGCGCATCCTGGGTCGGCTTCACCAGTAGCGGCGGCACGTCACCGCTGCGGAAAGCCAGCCATGCGTCGAGCATGCGTTTGGCGGTGTGCTGCGCGGCCGCCCACTGGAGCGGCGTCGACAAGGGGGATGCCCAGATGCGATCGGCGCCTCTGGAGATCACCGCGAGCTCGGTAGGGACACCGCCGCCGAGCGCGTCGGTCGGTGCGGCCAGGGCCATCGCCTCGATGTCGTGCCCGTCCCTGGAGAGGAACTCTCCGTACCCGGGTGCGAACAGCTTGTTGCTGGGCGGAGCGTCCTGGTGGATCTCCCTCGCGATGATCCCTCCCGACACCGGACCTGAGGGCCCGTTGAAGGTCTGGTGGACCTTCGTCACCTGGACCTCCTCGAAGGAGTTCCCCGGGATGTTCTCGGCGCGGTTCACATCGCCGACCTTCGGGTCCGACGGCATGATCATCGCGAACGGACCGTCGATGCCGGCTTGCCACGTTCCCTCGGTCGTGAGGACGAGTCCGTTCGGTGCGTAATCGGAGACCGTCTCGCCCAGGTACCAGACCGACCCGTTGTCGTCCTGCGCGTAGAGATCGATCGCTGTCTCCTGCAGACGTCCGCCCAGGAACGCCATGTATTGCGAGGTCAAGACGCGCACGCACTGACCGGGCGTCCACTCGATGAGCTTCTGGAACGGCAGCAGGGTGGTCTCGGTGTGGAAGACCTTCCCGTCGACGTGTCCGTTGAGGATCGCGGAGTGCAGGTCGCTGATGGGAAACAGTGGGTTCGTCACGGACGTCGAGTGGGTGAAGGGCGCCGCGACGAGGTCACGGCGTGCGCTCTCCGGCGCGAGCGGGAGGTCGCCCAAGCCCGCCGCGTCCAGCTGTGCTTGCGATGGCTGCGGGACTGCGGTTGAGACGCTGGGCTGGCATCCGAGACCGGACGTGACGGCGCTTGGCTCGGACGCGGCGGCCCACGTCGTGGCGACGGCAAGAAGAACGAACGACGCTGCGGATGCGGCGATCTTGAGCTTGCGCATGAGTTCCTCCCTGACTCGGTAGCTGCATCGATGTTCGTTCCCGCTGGCTGACTCCACGCTGAACGGGGACGCCCATCGGCCCTCAGGGAATGAGACGGCCGAGCCGGGCGACAAAAGCCCGGCTCGGCCGCATGAATCAGTCGAGAACGGCGATTCAGCCGGTGACGCTGACGAGCTGTGCGAACTCGCTCGTGCCGGTGAGCGCTTGTTCGCGCACGATGCCGATGCCAGGTCCGTAGACCTTCTCGTCGTAGGCGCCGGGCTCGATCCTCGTGGCCTCGAGGGTCGAGAGGACGTTGCGCACCTTCCCGTACGTGATCGACACCGATCCGGTCGTACCGACGACCCAGGCTGTGTCCTCCGCCTGTCCCGCGGCGCACTCCTGACGGTAGGCGTCAGGGATCTGCGGGTTCGCCTCCATGATGATCCCCGGCTGCGCGCCGTTGACCCCTGCAACGAACGAGCCGGACGTATCGGTCTTCCCGTTCGGGAGGAACGCGGTGGTGTCTTCGCCTAGGTACCACACGTTCCCGAGCTTGTCCTGCGCGTAGAAATCGAACGTCTTCTCCAGCACGGTGCTGCCGTGGGTCGCGACGTCATCCACGACGATGGTCTGGATGCCGAGGATGAGCTTCTTCTGATCGGTGACCTTGACGGTGTCCGTCTGGGTCTGTCCGTCACGCACCCCTTCGTAGACGAGCGTCCTTCCCACCGGCAGTGGGAAGTACGGGTTGTCGATCACGCCGACGAAGTTCGCCGGGTCAAGGACCGGGGCGTACGTCGTCCCGCACGCCGACGTGGTGGTCGACGGCGCGCTCGACGCCCAGGGGGCCCAGACGAACGCCATCATTCCTGCGATCGCCGCGAAACTGAACGCTGCAAGGACTCTCTTTCCCATGTGGGACCTCCTTTGGGCTCGTGTCCCGGATCCGAACCTAGGCCCCACGTCCTGAAGGCACGATGAACCATCCTGATTGGGCGCTGAAACCACAGCCGCCTATCGGGTGAGATCTATCTGGGCTCGCGTCGCTGACATGCCCCAGCACTCAGACCTGTCCACGAAATGCCCACGCCCGAGGGACCCCGCCCCACCCAGCTCCGCAAGTGAACGAGCGGCGAGCGCGGAATGAATAACCGGTCGACCGGCCCTCTCGCCCCAAACCACTTTCGCCCCCCGCCCTTCCTATCCAACCCATGGCTTGACCGATCCCCGGTTGAGGGCGACACCCCGTCGGGCGCACACTCCAGTGATGGTGCTCCGGCGTCAGGATCGGCGCGGGCTAACCACCCTGCTGTTCACCGACATCGTCGGATCGAGCGATGTGGCTGTCGAGCTCGGCGACCGCCGGTGGCGCTCGCTCCAGGCTCGCCACCATGCGGAGGTTCGCCGACAACTGAAGCGACGCGGCGGACATGAGGTCGATACGGCAGGCGATGGGTTCTTCGCGTCGTTCTCGTCCCCAGCCGGGGGTGTTCGGTGCGCCTTCGCTATCGTCCGAGAGGTGCGGGAGCTCGGGCCGGACACTCCGTAGCGTCCTTCAGACCCCTGGATAGCTGCCAAGAGTTTCGCCCTCCCTCTCGGCCGACGGACGTCTGCAATCAGGGCCTCCACATCTCGTGGCTGTCCCATTCCTTAGGTCCGAACCACAACACAAGGCATAGTCCTACTAGGAGCACAGCGATGATGATCAGCATCAGCCAGATGGTCATGCGTACCTCGCTAGCAATTAGTAGCTAATCCCCTAGGATACTTTCCGCCGCTCCTCCGGATGCATCGTCAGCATGTCGATGATGTCGGCCCAGTCGTCGCCATATCCGTCGCGGCAACGGAGTAGCTGTGAGGCGATCGCATCGCGGTCGGCCTGGTCGCGGATTAGAACGCGGCGGAAGGCGTCGCGGGTGAGTGGGTCGAGCGTGCGGAGAACGTCGTGCAGATCGTCATCCGCGCTCATTCAGTTTCTGACTGCCTCTCAAGCTCGAGATCCATCCCAATGAGCATGGGGTGCACCGCGTCCCGATCCTTGCCGATCCGAATGCGTCATCGCCTAGGCGTTCACGGCCCTTCCGACCTGTCGCCAGGAACCTCCCCAGCCGCCGAAGTCCCGCTCGGGTTCAGGTTCGGTCAACTTCGAGGGACGGAGGTCCGACACGCCCAGTCCTCTAGACGTCGTGGAGCAGGAACAGCTCGACCGGGCCGCTCTCCCACGCATCGAAGTCGTCCTGCTCAGTGGCCGTCCCCAGCGCGGGTCGCGCCGCGGCGAGATCCTCGTCCGACCGCCAGATCGCGAGCCCGACCAGCGCGTCGGACCGTTCGTCCTTGAACGTGTGCGCCTCGATCGCGCCCTGTGCTCGCGCCGCTGCGCCGAACCGATGCATCGAGTCGATCAGGTCCTGCTCGTGCTCGGGTTTCGGACGGTGGATCGCCAGCTGGTAGAGCATCCGTTCTCCTTTCCTACGTGGCAACGTCGGACATGCCGGGTATCGGCGTTGCGTCGTCGGAGCACGCCGGAGCCTAGAACCGGGGGGGTCGCGATGCACGTCGCGATGCTCGTGTGACAATCGGCGAGAGGTGATGCGCTACCACGACCAGAACGGGAAGGACTGGGGGACATCATCGACTTCCTGACGATGTATCCGGATGCGCAGCGGCGGCTGGTTCGAGTCCTAGGGTGCCCCACAAGGCCTCTAGATTTGGCCATGGCGACCTCGGAGCCGCGGTTGTGCACTGCTATCCGTCGGACGGTCCCACGCTCCACCCGACCGCCTGAACCCAATCCTCGGCCGCGACATAGATCAGGTCGCAAGCGGCGTCCTTCACTTCCGCGTAGCGGTCATAGTCATCGTGGACCAGATGAGCCAAGTCCCGCTTGAGGGTCGCGTACGCCTGCGCGCTGAATGGGTGGGCTCGCAGGTAGTCGCGGAATGTAAGCGGGTAGCGCTGATTCGTCTGACCCATGACTCGAACGGCGATGTTCACGCGCCGATAACCGGGCGGTTCGTTGAGGAACCTCTTTCCGCCGAGCGAGTTCTTCCAAGGCGCCTGGTACCTCGTGGTCCCTGTTGATGTCGGGCCGTGGGGTCTAACCGGTCTTCTCCAGCTCACGGACAACACCATCGAGGTCTGGGTCCTGTATGACCGACGTGGTTTGGTGGGTGAGCAAGGACTTCAACGTGACGTCGATCCCTGTCGGAGCCCGTCCCGACGATGTCGTCTATGCCAACGGCATCGTGTGGGTCGCGACCTACGATGACGGCTCGGTCTCGAAGGTCGATCCCTGCCTAGCGCAGGAACTGACGAAGTATCCGGTCGGGATCCGATTTCGGGCGCTGGCCGCCGCGAACGCCAAGGTGTGGATGGTGGGGATGTGTTCGGTTTGGCGAACTCATGAGGGTCGGGCCTCAAGCGGCTTACCCGCCCATACCACTTTCGGCCCCCCGCCCCTTCCTATCTGCCCGTCACCCGGTAGAGATGCCAGCGGTCGGGGACGCCCTTCAGCTCATGCTCGCCAGCGTCCTCGAACTTGAGGCCGGATCCGGCAGTCAGGTCCTTCACGGTCTGCGATACGAGAACCTCTGAGGGCGATGCCTCGCCCATGATGCGGGAGCCGATGATTACGGCGATTCCCCCCGCCTTCTCGGCCACGGTCTCGATCTCGCCGGTGTGGATCCCGGCTCTAATCTGGAGGCCGAGTGGCCTCATCGCTTCGATGATTGCTTGTGCGCATCTGACTGCTCGGGCGGGTCCCTCGAACGTGGCGAAGAACCCATCGCCCGCGGTATCGATTTCCGTTCCACGGTACCGGGCTAGTAGAGCTCGAACGACCGAATGATGCCGTTCCAGCCGCTGGCCCCAACCAGCGTCCCCTAGCTCCGCCGCCTTCTCAGTCGAGCCGACGATGTCCGTGAACAAGATCGTTGCCAGGACACGATCGAACGTGGCTTCCTCGGTCCGGAGCGAACCCAGGAAGCCGGTGGTCTCCCCGACGATCACGTCGGCGGTGGGCGGATACCACCACAGGCGATCGCCACCCTTGTGCTCGACGATGCGCGCTCCGGGTATGTGTCCGACGATGTATCTGGCATTCTCGATGAACGGGTGGCCTGAGTCGTTGGGAAGAGATTCCGCATCCACGTCGGCCAGGATCAGCGTGGGCGCCTGGATGGATGGCAGGACGCTCCGGATGTCAACAGCTCGATATCTTTCGATCTCCGCGACGAAAGCTCCTCGTGCGAACGAAGCTCGCTGAAATCGCGCGTACCACTCCGCCTCCGTGTCGTCCATGTATGGCTCAGGGAAGTAGGCGCGGGTCCCCCAATCATCGTGGATGTTCTCGGCGATCTGGATCCATCGGTCCGGCCCAGGCAGCCAAGGCATGTCATCAGTTGCCTCGTACTTCACGAGGGGATCGGCCAAGATCAGGGCCATCACGCGGTCCGGATACGTCGCAGCGAACAGACACGTGACGACCGACCCTTCGAGGGTAGTCAAGATTGCCGCCCTCTCCGAGCCTGCAGCGTCCATGACGACAAGGAGGTCCTGCGTCAGGGTTTCGATCGGTGGAACATCGGTCGGGGAGAAGCGATCGGAGCACCCCCAGCCCCGCCGATCGGTGATGATCAGCCGTGTCCTGGCGGCAAGGTCTCGGAGGAACCGGGAGAGGGGCGGGCTCTGCCAATGAACGTCGACATTGGAAGCCCAGCCCGGCAAGTAGACGAGGTCTGTGGGACCAGCGCCGAGCACTTGATAGGCGAGCGAAACGTCGCCGTTCCAAGCGAAGCGTGTCTCCGGCAAGTCCACGCCAGAATCCTTCCGCTGATGCGAGGCACCCGCAACCCGAGTCAGCATGCGCCCACTTGGGCTGTACGCTCCCCGTACCACTTTCGGCCCCCCGGTCTTTCCTATCCCATCAATCGCAGGGCCGAGATGTGAGCGTCGAATAACCCGTGTCACGGCTAGGGCAGCATCACCCCGAACACGGCATTTGGTGCCCCCGGGAGGAATCGAACCTCCGACACACGGTTTAGGAAACCGATGCTCTTCTCCACTGAGCTACGGGGGCGACGCTGCAGGAGACATCAAGCAACCGTCATCCGAGAGCAGCATCCAACACGCCGGTCCAGCTAGCAACGTCCGCCGACGCCCGCGCGCGCCGGGCGGCAGGCTAGACGTCGACAGGAGCCGGCCTTACGACCAGACGTCCCCCGTGATCGGATCCGCCGTTGCCGCGTTGTTCGCGTAGGTCCCGATCCCGAACCCGTCCTCCAGCGTGCGGAGCAAGCCGTAGTGGTTCCGGAGCTCGGTGTATGTGCCTGGGACCACCTGAGGCCCCACCATCGCGAGCAGGACGTTCCCGCCGCCGAACTTCGATCCGTTGTTCGCGCCGCCGCCCTGACCCTCGTCGTAGGTCACGATCACGAGTGCGCTCGGATACGTCGCCTGGATCAGCGGCACTTCGCGCGCGAGGAAGTCGTCGAACTGCGTGATCGGGTTGCCGGCGGCCGTGCAGTTGTCGTGTCCGTCCTCGCACATGTTCGGGACGACGTAGTTGAACGCCGAGGCCGTGTGGTCGCGCAGGGCGGTATTGAACGCGGTCATGTCGTTCGGCCCGGTCGTCCCGGCCGGGATCACGTTGTCGGTGCATAGGCTCGACGGGTTCGCGTAGTCGCCGACCACGCCGGTGTAGTACTCGGCGGGGCTGTGCTTCGGACGGTAGGAGTTCAGGGTCTTATCGGCGCCGGCGTTCAGCAGGTAGCACGGAGACGGCATCGACTCGTTCCACTCTTTCCAGCTGGTTCTCACG
>Ga0157378_10004235_pt1 | contig 12652 bp, 13 predicted proteins | sample M65metaG_FD_115309 | JGI IMG/M metagenome (GOLD analysis project Ga0157378, IMG submission 115309) | Miscanthus rhizosphere microbial communities from Kellogg Biological Station, Michigan, USA - M6-5 metaG | ecosystem: Host-associated > Plants > Roots > Rhizosphere > Soil | place: USA: Michigan...
CCATTCCTGACGATCACGGCCAAAACGGTGGCTCCGGACAGGGCAATGGCCAGGGCGGGCAGGGCAAGGGCCAGGGCAATGGCCAGGGCGGGCAGGGCAATGGCCAAGGCGGGCAAGGCAATGGCTTTGGGCCGATTGGCGGTGGAGGTTTCTGGCCCGGCAGTGGCGGCGGCGGCGGCGCGGGCGGTAACTCGTCCAATTCCTGCGCAAGCAGCACGGACAAATCGCAGAACACAGGGAATGACTGCGACAAGGACTCTGCGGACAACAACGGAGTGGGTTCGGACAATCACTCCAATGGCGACCATGACGGCCAGGGTTCGGACAATCAGGGTTCGGACGATCATGGATCCCAAGGTCCGGACAATCACAACGGCGACCATGACGGCAAGGATTCCGGAGATAATGGTTCTCACGACTCTGGCGGGGACAGTCCTTTCCATATCGCGAGCAACGATCCGACCGACCATTCGGATGGCTCTGTGGATCTGCCAGGCATCAACGACGATCCGCCTCCCGGCCCCAATGATTTTCCCTTCAACGATCTTCCTATCGGCGGCGGGACGGATAATGGCGACAAGCCCTCGGGCGATGGACCCATCACCATCCTGACGGGTGAAGTTCCCACGGAAGTCCCGGAGCCCTTCACGCTCTCGCTGTTTGCGGTGGGTCTGGGTGGGGCGGCCATGTTGCGCCGCAGAAAGAACCCTGCGGCCTAACCTGCCAGGCTGTAAACCGGGGAAAAACCAGGCCAAAAAGCCGAGCGGGATATTGGGAACTTCGCTTCGGCTTGATTTAATGTTGCCACCGTTCCTATAAGCACAAATGTCGAAGAGGAATAGACGGCTCAGGCTGGCCGCGCTGGGCCTGATGTTGCTTGGCCTGTGGGAGATGCTGGCGCTCATGCAAGGGGCCTCCGCCGGTAGGGAAGCTGGCTATCGGATACGTCAGGCGCCCGGTCGGGGCGAAACGCCGAGTTGGTCGCGGCCTTTGGCCGAGGCTGGGTTCGTCAGTGACGGGGCCACCCGAAAAGCCCTGCCGCTCTGCAAGGGTGACAGCTGTTGGGGAATAGAGAAGCCCTTGGAGCTCGCCAGGCTCGACAACGCCAGCTTTACCACAGCCAGTTTTGACAATCCGGTGGACGATGGCGCCGACGATGCCACTTCGGCGATCGGCCCGCGCGGCGGACAGCAAGCTTCGCCGTCCGATTTTGCGCCGGCTGGCCCGACTATTCCGTTCTCGCCCGATTCCTTCGGTCCCGGGCGGCAATTCGGCTTCAGTCCGGGAATAGCATCTCTCGGGGCGCCATTTGCCTTTGCCGGTCCAAGCGGTGCGTCTTCGCAACCGGGGGAAGCGCCAGCCTCGGAACCCGCCGCGAAATGCCAATCAACGTCGCGTGATCTCAAGCAACCCGAGTTGATTTCCGGGGATTCCGGCTGTGGCGCCGACCCGGATAGCCTTGCCGATTCCGCCATGGCGCAAAATTCGGACGGTTTGCCGCCGCCGGACTTTACCGAGCCACCCTTTTCGGATTTGGCCGGGGGATCGGGTGCACAGGAAAGTGCGGGAGCCGTGACGGGCGTCTTTACAGTCTCCGATGATACCGAAGCTTCAAGTCCCGGATCGAATGGACCTGACGGATCGCGTGGTCCCAATGGGGATCCCGCTGCCACGCTTGATCCGCCAATTGAACTTCCGGAACCGGTCACATTGGGTATTTTCGCGATGGGCTTGGCCGGGACGTGCCTGACGCGGCGTCGCGCCGGTCACTCGCGATAGGCCGCCAAAGCTTCTTGCGTATCGATGTCCGTCAATGGCGCGTCGTCATCCGCCAGGATCTCGACCACCCGGCCGGCATGCATTTCCATCAGTTTCCGGGCACCTTTGTCTCCGGTAATCGCGGCGATTTGGTCGAAGAACACGCGCGACCACAGCACGGGGTGGCCTTGCCGTTCGCCCGCGCAGGCAACGCAGATGCTGTGGCCCTGCAGCGGATCGAAGGCCGCGACCAGCCGGTCGATCAGCCCGGGAGACGTGCCCGGCATATCCCCCAACAGGATCATCGCGCCATCGCAATCGGACGGCACGGCGGCAATCCCGGCCCGCAGCGAACTGCTCAAGCCGGCGCGGTAATCCGGATTGTGGACGAAAGCCACGGGACTGCCGCTCAATGCAGCTTCAACATTTTCGGCTTCGTGGCCGGTAACGACCAAGACCGGGTCAAGCCGGCTCGCCAGGGCGGCGTCAACGGCGCGGCGCACAAGCGGTTTGCCGCCCACGCTCTCGATCAGTTTGTTGCGGCCCATCCGGCTGGAAGTGCCGGCGGCCAGGACGATACCGGCGATGCGCCGGGAATGTCTTTGGTGGCGCAACTTGACCAATTCGGCCAGGATGGCGATGGCGATTTCGGCAGGCGCCCGCGCCCCGATTGCCAATCCCACCGGACCGTGAATTTTTTCCAGTTCGTAGTGTGAAAGGCCCATGGCTTCCAGCCTCGCCAAACGCCGGGCATGTGTCCGTGTCGAGCCCAGCGCCCCGACATAGAAAGCGGGCGATCGCAGGGCTGCCGCCAATGCCATATCGTCGAGTTTGGGATCATGTGCCAGCGCCACCAAGGCGCTGTGCGCGGTAAGCGGCCGGTTGGCCAGCGCTTCATCCGGCCAGGCATGGTCCAAGGCAATGCCGGGAAAGCGTTCTTGCGTCGCATAGAGCGCGCGGGGATCTATCACGCGAACGCGGTATCCCGCCGGTACCGCCAGTAAAGCCAGCGCCTGGGCGATGTGGACCGCACCCACAATCACGATTTCCCAAGGCACATGATAGGGCGTGAGGAACCAGTCGCTATCGTCTATGGCGACACGGCGGCTGGCGTCTTCGCGCGCGGCCCGCTTGGCGGCCCGCCCCAGCGGCGAAGAATCCACCGCGGGGTCCAGCAGCTTTTCTTCACCGCTGGCGAGGTTGACGGCGCGCACCATGGTGCGTCCTTCGCGCCGTGCCGCCATCAGCCTTTCCAGTGTATCGCGCCGCATGTCAGAAAATCGGTTCGACCAGGATTTCGATCTCGCCGCCGCAAAGCAGGCCGGGAGCAAAGACGCCATCGCTGACGCCGAAACTGGCTGTGCGGTTTTGGCCGTCGGAAAGCGATGCCTGGGCCAGTTCGATCACCGCGTTTTCCACGCACCCGGCCGATACCGAGCCGGCAAAGGCGCCGTCATCGCGCACCACAATGTGGCTGCCGCCCTGGCGGGGTGCCGAGCCGGTGGTTTTGATCACGGTGGCCAGTGCCACGCCATGCCCCTTTGCCAGCCAATCGGCGGCAACGGCAAGCACATCGGCTTCGGCGGCAGGAAAAGGCATGAAACCCCAGCACAAGGACGCTTCACCATAGCGGCATTTGGTTGGCCAGTACGAGAGCCGGAATCCTTCGTGATATAAACAGTTATATCAAGACACATTGATAAGCCATTGAGAATTCGTGGCTTTTATCGGGTGGCGTTCTCCCGTATACTTCGCACATGACCATGGAGTCCTTGCTGGCGCGCAGCCTGACCGACCCGTTCGGCCGGACGGTGACGTATGTCCGCGTATCGGTGACCGACCGCTGCAATCTGCGCTGCACCTACTGCATGAGCGAGGACATGAAGTTCTTGCCCAAGGCGCAATTGCTGAGCCTGGAGGAACTGGACCGCGTCTGCAGCGTCTTTGTTCGCCGCGGCGTGCGCCGGCTGCGCCTGACCGGCGGCGAGCCACTGATGCGGCGCGGGATCATGGACTTGGTGCGCTCACTTTCGCGCCACCTGGACAGCGGCATGCTGGACGAATTGACCATGACCACCAATGGGGTCCGGTTGCGCGAATTTGCAGGACCCCTTCGCGATGCCGGCATGCGGCGCATCAATGTCTCCCTCGACAGCCTGGACCGCGCCACCTTTGCCAGGATCGCCCGCTCCGATTGCCTGGACCAGGTGCTGGACGGGATCGCGGCGGCGCAGGAGGCGGGCCTGAAGGTCAAGATCAATACGGTGGCCTTGAAGCGCGACAATCGCCGTGACATTCCCGACATTATCGGCTGGGCGCATGCGCGCGGCATGGATGTCACCTTGATCGAGACCATGCCATTGGGCGCTGTGGATGAGGACCGCACCGACCAGTTCGTGTCACTGACGGCGCTGCGCCGGGAGATGGAGACCTATTGGACCCTCACGGATCTGGCCGAACGCACGGGCGGCCCGGCCCGCTATGTCCGTATTGCCGAAACGGGCGGCAAGCTGGGATTCATCACCCCGCTCACCCACAATTTCTGCGAGACGTGTCAACGTGTACGCGTCACCTGCACCGGCACTCTGTTCATGTGCCTGGGGCAGGACGGTTCGGTGGATTTGCGCGAGCCCCTGCGGGCGTCCGCGGATGACGGACTGCTCAACGCGGCCATAGACCGGGCGATTGCCGCCAAGCCAAAATCGCACGATTTCCTGCTGCCGGTGCGTGGCGCGGCACCCGCTTTGGGACGTCACATGTCGGTTACCGGCGGCTGACGCGCCGTCTCAAGCCAGGTCGGTCAAGCCCCGGCCCACGGCAATGCGGATCAGGTCCGATGTCTGTCCGACCCCGAGTTTCTCCTTGATGCGGCTCAGGGTGTTGGCCACCGTCTTGTAGGCAATGCCCAGCGTGGCGGCGATTTCCGCCAGGCTGTTTCCGGCCGCCAACAGGCGCAGGATCTCCAGGTCGCGCTCGGTCAGCGGCTTGAGATAGGCGTCCTCGGCCAAATCGCGCATTGCCATGTCGCGCTGCACGCTTTTTTCCACGGCGATGGCGCCGGCCAGCACAGTGTCAACGGCTTCCAGGAATTCCTCGGGCAGGGCGTTCTTGCTGACAAAGCCCCGCGCGCCCGCTTCCAGGGCCTTGGTGGCGTAAATCGCTTCGGCATGCTGCGAGAAAACCAGGATGGGAGTCTTGGGGGCGATGCGGGCCAGGCGCCGCAGCAATTCCAATCCGCCCAATCCCGGCAGGTTGAGGTCCAGCACGACAAGGTTCACCGGACTGGTGGAAATCACGTTGATCGCCTCTTCGCCGCTTGCGGCTTCGACAACCTCGATGTCCTCGCGTTCGCCCAGCAAACGCCGGATACCAGAGCGGACGATGGCATGGTCGTCGACGACCAGAAGGCGGGTCATGCCGGTTCACGCGCGCGCGCGAGGGGGAAGCTTGCCACCAGCCGAACGCCCTGGCCCGGCTCATTGGCGATGTCGAGATCACCTTTCAAGGCAAGGGCGCGTTCGCGCATGCCTGCGACACCTGCCTGTCCCAGGCTGATGGCTTCTTCGGGGCTTCCCTGGATGCCGCCGCCATTGTCTTGCACGCTCACATCGAGGCGTTCCGCATTCGAACGGATGTTGATCTGGATCAGGTCTGGACGGCCGTGGCGCACGGCATTGCTGATGCTTTCCTGCAAGATGCGGTAGGCGGCTTCCTCCTGCGGCCGGTCGGGTGCCACGGGCAAGCGGATGTCGAGCTCGAACCGGATCTGGGGATTGCGACGTGACCAGAAGGCGGCAAGATCACGGACCGCCGCTTCCAGGCCAAACTCCAACTGGGTGATAGGACGAAGCTGCCTCAGAATGTCCCGGACATGTTTCTGGATATGCATGACCGCTTCGCGCACGGAACCACCCAGTCGTGCGGCATCCGGCGTCCCCAATTTGGCGACGGCCTTCGCGTCGACTTGCAGGGCAAACAGATAGGGGCCGACCTCGTCATGCAGGTCGCGCGAGATCTCGGCGCGTTCTTCTTCCTGGGCGGTTTGCAGCTGCAGGTAAAGTTGGCGATTGCTGCGCGACAAATGCGCCAGTTGCGATGCCATATGGTTGAAACCCTGGGCCAGGCGCGCGAATTCCGGCGGGCCTCTGGCGTCCAGGCGCGTGTCGTACCGGCTGCCGGAAATGGCCTGCAATCCCGCCTGAAAGCGGCCCAGGAAGCGCAAGCCTGCGCCCACCGCCAGGAACACGACACCCATGGTCGAAACGCAGAACAGCAGCATGATGAGGAAGGCATCCCGGACGTGACCCCACACTTCGGCCATCTCGCTGCGGGGATCGCTGGTCAGCACCATCACGCAGGGATAGCCGGGCAGGGCAACGGGAATGCGCACGGTCAAGGCCTGGGGTGCGATGACGCGCACGAACCAGGCCGGCGCCGGATCGGCCAAGCGCCCGATTTCCGATTGAACGATGACCTTTCCCGCTTCGTTGACCAGCGCCGCCCGGACGTGACGCTGGCCCTGGAAGCTGGAAACCACCTCCCGCAAGGTCACGGTATGCTCGACGTCGGAGCGCAAGGTGTCACGCACCGACTGTACGGCACCATTGAAGGCAGTATGGACCTCCAGGTCGACCAATGCCCGGGCATGCCAGGACAGCAGAATCGCGCCCGCAAGCAGCGACAGGACAAGCAATGCGGCGATGGAGCCAAGGACACGGAATTTGAGCGGCATGGGCCACCTGAAAATCGCCTCATTTATAGCCCAGGATGAAAAAAGCCGCAGACAGCCCATAACCATTTGATTCTGATGGTTATATTCCTGACCACTGGCGGTACCGGCACCGCCTGGTCTAACCTGCGGGGACTTGGCTTTTCGACTCTTGGGAGTTTTGACATGAAGATCGCGTCTGCCGCCGCTTTGTTTATCGGCGCTGCTATCCTGCTTCCCACCGCGGCCTCGGCCGCCTGTTCGACCTGCACGATTCAATCGAAAAAGGCGGGCAAGGACGGCAAATTCCAATACAAATTGAGCTGCATCCACGACACCAGCGGCGACGAAATCATGTCCACGGTCACCGCGACCAAGGACGCCGATGCCATGAAACTGGCGAAAGGCAAGTGCCCTTAAGCAAACTCAATAAAGTGCCGCCATGACGCGTGATTGCTCCCGCCGGTGCCTCACGCGCCGGGGCCTGTTTGCCTTGTCGGTATTGGCCGCGGGCGGCGCCCAGGCCCAGCAGCGCAAACCGGCGATCAAAAAGGCAAGCAAGAAGGTCGCCGGCTATATCGAGAAGGAAGACGACAGCACGCAAAATTGCTCGCAATGTCATTTCTATCTCAACCCCTTCGAATGCATGATCGTCGAGGGTCCGGTCAGCCCCTGGGGCTATTGCAACTATTACGCCGACTGATCCGGTTTTTCTTCTTCGGGCGCTTCGACCACGAGCGTCTCAAGCCATTTGATGATCGCGCTATGGTCGGCGCCATAACCCAGGCGGGCCTCGGCTTGTGACCATGCGCCGCTGGTCGCTTGCAAAAGCGGCAGTACCAGGCCCGCGCCCGCGGCAAGCTGTGCCGCCAGTTCGACATTTCCGCGCAAGACGCCCAATTGAAGGCCGGTCTTAAACCTGCGGGTCGCCACATCCGAGGTCAGGGTCTTGGCTATCTCCGCCCCGCCCAATGCTTCGCTGACTTGCAGCAGATTGACGGGCTCGAAACCGAAATGCGATCCCAGCCGGATAGCCTCGCTGGCGGCGAGCAAGCGCGCCGCGCGCAAATAGTCGGCGATTGCCCCAGCCGCCTGGGCCGAGCCGGTCGCGCCGGTACGAATCACCTGCGAGCCCAGTTTCTCCAGGACGGGACGGCAGCGTTCGACGCTTTCGTCCGCGCCGCCAACCAGCAGGGTCAGCTTGCCTTCCTTGGCCTCGTCGGGGGTTCCGAAGGCGGGCGCATCCACCAGCTTCACGCCGTGTTTTTCCAGCTCGCCGGCCAGGGCGACCGTCTCCAGGGGATCGGTGACGCCCAGGTCCATCAAGATGCCGCCGTCCTTGAACCCAGCGGCGACGCCCTCCCAGCCAAAGCAGACTTCGCGCAATTCCCGCGCCGAGGGCAGGGCAGTCAGGATGACGTCGCAATTCTGCGCCATCATTTTTGGCGAGCCGACATTGAGCCCGCCATAATTGTTGGCAAAGAAGCGCGGCGTAAGGTCGTCGGAATCGTAAATCTGCAGGGTCGGAAAATCGGTCCAGAGCAGGCGCAGCGCGATCTTGGAGCCGAAAGCTCCGATGCCAATCACGCCGACTTTCAATCCCGCCATAGTGCCGTCCCGAAAAGCCGCGATGGTATCACGCCGGCGTGATCTTGAGCGCCTCGTCCAGCAGGAACAGGTCAGTGAGGAGCGCCCGCAAGTGGATCGAGGCGTTAAGATTGTCGATCAATTGCGAGCCGATGGAAGGTTGCGCCAGCACCAGGCGTATCGCGGCGGAGGCCTTTCCGGCATCCTCCTGTACCACCTTGCGAAAATCGCCGGCCTCCGCCGGCGCCGATTCCGCGATCACGGCGAGCGCGGCGTCAGCGCGCTTCAGCGAAGCGCGGATGCCTCCGGTGGCGTCCTCATCCTCCTTGCGGCGGCCTTGCGCGGCATAGGCCAGCATGTACTCGTATGTCTCTTCCACGGCGTCGATGGCTTCAGCCAGGGTCATGGGCCCGTCCTTTTCGAAGGGAAAAAATATATCTGGGAAAGGCGAGGCGCGTCAGGCCTCGTCCTTGGCCGACCAGCGCCGGGGGTCGTGATGGTCCTGGTATTCCTTACGGGTGATCCAGCCGCGCAGCATGGAGCGCGTCAGGTGCCACTCGTCGGGACGCAGCGCGAAATAGACATGGATGACGATCATGGTCACCAGCGCCATGGCGGCAAGCCCATGCAGGGCATAGACCAGGCCCCAGCTCTCGGTGGAAAGCCAGTAGGGATCGCGCTGCCAGAAGGGCGTATCCACCTTGCGCCACATCAAAAGGCCGCTGCCGATGACGGCCAGGATCAGGACCGAAATCGCCAGGTGATAGAGCTTTTGCGCCAGGTTGTATTTGCCCGGCTTGCCGAAAGGGTCCTTGAGATCGGCGCTGTCGATCATCATCGCCCAGAAATTTTGCCAGAAGCAGGCCCGGACGATGTGGATCAGCACGATGATGGTCAGTACAAGCCCGGTTACCCAGTGGATGCCCACCCACTCGAACTTGACGCCGAGGAGCGGAAGAAATGCCGTCAGCAGCAGGATAAGCACGGCGATTGCCATCACCCAATGGTAGGCGCGATCAATGGCCTTGTGCCGCTGAACACGGTCCGCCGGCGTTGAAGCGAGCGTCATCTCTTACCCCATGCTGCCTGTTATGTTTATCTGTCGCCCACTGTGCCTTATTTGGCGACGGCCTTGAAGACGGCATGGGCGACGGCGAAAGCGATGCCGGCCAGGGCGAACCAGGGCAAAAGCCCGTAATTCGCGCCGATCAACGTGTCACTGCCTCCATAAATGGAGCTGGCATAGCGAAACAGGGACATAGCCTATGCTTTCGCGTCCCGCACCGCGCGCATCACCAGGTTCTCCATCAGCGGGATCTTGAACCCGTTATAGTTCAAGGGCCGCGCCCCGCGGGAAGCAGACTGGCCAGCAACCTTGGCGGTTTGTTCGTTGACCTGCTGGCCCTTGAGGATCTGCTCCACTTGTGTCAGGCGCCGCGGCACGGCGCTGACGCCGCCGCAAGCGATGCGGGAGTCCTGGACCACGCCGTTCTGGACCCGCAAGGCGGCGGCAACATTGACCAGGGGGAAGTCCCAGGTGTTACGGTCGGCGACCTTCTCGAAATAGAAGTTGGCATTGGCCCAGGCCTTGGGCAGCCGGATCGCGGTGAGAATTTCCTCGGGCTTGGTCGATGTCAGGTGGGTGATGTCGACCTTGGGCCCGATGAAGAACTCTTCGCTTCCGATCACGCGCTCTCCGCCGGAGCTCTTCAGCACGAATTTGGCATCCAGCGCCACCAAGGCAGGCGCGCCGTCCGAAGGCGAAACCGCCACGCAGCGGTCGGATTCGAACAAGGCATGCTCGCGATTGATGCCTTCAGGCGTATCGGCAAAGCAGGTATTGCCGCCAGCCCGGTAGCAGGGCAGGCCATAGCGGTAATAGAGGCAGCGCGCATCCTGCGAGGCATTGCCGCCGATGGTGCCGGCATTGCGGATCTGCGGACTGGCGACCTTGGAGACGGCATCCGACAGCAGCCGGTACTTGGCCTTGATGATGGGATTGCGTTCCACATCCGTCAGGTTGGTGAGGGCGCCGATTTCGACGCCATCAGCAGTCTCTTTGATCCCGCGCATCTCCGCGATGCCGCTGAGATCAACCACGGCTTTTGGCCGTTTGATGCGTTCCTTGAACCAGACGAGGCTGTCATAGCCCCCGGCCATCTTCCAGGCGTCCTTGCCGTAGCTGTCCAACAGGCCGAACGCGTCCTTCAGCGTGGCGGGCTGGAACAGATCGAACTGAGGCATCATATCCTTGACGATCATGGCTTTTCCCCTCAGACCGTGTTGACCTGCAAGGGCTTATGCGCCGGTGGCCGCCCCGCCAGATGATTGATGATCATGTCGGGTGTAACCGGCGTGCGGTTGAACAAGTGCCCGCCCAACGCATCGGCGATGGCCGATGTGATGGCGGAAGCACCGGAACCCAGCACGGGTTCGCCGACGCCCTTTACCCCAATCGGGTTTTGCGGATCGGGTTTTTCGACCGCGCCCCAGCCGACTTCCACGGGAACATCGAGATAGGTCGGCAGCTTGCCCTGATGGAAGCCCACCGAAGCAGGGATGCCCAGCTTGGGATCGTAGATATGCCGTTCCATCACCATGCCGATGCCCATCACATTGCCGCCGGAAATCTGGTGGCCCAGGCCAAGGGGATGAAGCACGGTGCCGCAATCGGCCACGCAGATCATATCCTTGATCTCGAACTTCCCGGTTTCCGTATCGAGTTCTATCTCAGCCATGGATACCGAAAGTCCCGGCGTGACGCCCACGCGCGGCAGATTGTCCTTGGCGGCGGCGATGAGTCCCGATCCCGCGATGCCGGCGACCGAGTTCTTGGTGATCGGATTGAGGTCTTCCGGCAACTCCTTGCCGCTATACTTGCCGCCCAGCTCGATGGCCTTCTGCGCCGCCTGCTGGAAGGTCATGGACTTGGAAGCGTCGCTCTTGTGGACGACCTTTTCGGTGCCCAATACATAGTCAGCCGGCTGGCCGCCCAAGGATTTGGCTGCGATGTCGGTGAGCTTGTCCTTCATGTCAACGGCCGCGACATACATGGTGCGCGACTGGGTGGAGGCGGTGAGGCTGCCTGCTTGCGGAGAGTTGAACGGCAGGCCCTTGCGCGTGTCGCCGCGCTCGATGATGACATTGTCCCAGCTGACATTGAGCATGTCGGCGGCCACTCGCGCGGTGGCGGAGTGGGAGTAGGTGCCCAGGTTGCCCACGCCGGTATGGACGTGCAACTTGCCGTCGGGGGTGATCCTCAACAACCCGTCGAAGCCGTTGGTGCCGGCCGAGTGATAGCCCTGCCCGATGCCGATGCCGGTCACCTTGGTGCCGTTCTTCTGGCCCGACAATTTCTTGCGATCGCTCCATTTGAACATCAGCGCCGCCTTGTCCAGCGCTTCTTTCTGGAATGCGCTCGTCAGCGGCCCGCGTTCCTTGCCGATCTTGCCGCTGTTGTCGGGTGCATTGATCCGGCGGATGGCGATACGGTCGATATTCAGCTGGCGGGCAGCCTTGTCGAACATGGGTTCGACCAGGGCCGCGAACTGGTTCTCGCCCGGGCCGCGATGGGCCCCCATCGGAACCGTATTGGTCAACACCGGCACGCTGCGGAATTTGCAGGCATCCGGCTGGTACATCATGGTCAAGGCATTGCCGGCGGCGCGGAAGTCGCCCGCCGTGGCATGGGGTCCGCTCTCCTGCACCAGGTACATGTCGGCGGCGAGCAGCTTGCCGTCGGCGCGGAAGCCCATCTTGATATAGCCCTGGAAGCCGGGCCTGGCGGCGCCGATGCCATATTCGTCGGTGCGCGAAATGCGGTGCATCACCGGCCGGTTGATCTTCTTGGACAGCAAGGCGGCAATGGCCATGTTGGGATAGCCGGGAATCTTGCTGCCGAAACCGCCGCCGCAATATTCGGCGATCAACACCAGGTTTTCGGGCGGGATGCCGATATAGCGGGAGATGTTGGCGATTGCCGCGGTGTGGCTCTGGTTCGAGCCATGCAGGAAGCACTTGCCGCCTTGCCAATAGGCGAAGGTGGAGCGGGTCTCCATGCAGTTGTGGGAATAGGTGCCGGTGACGAAGGTCTCTTCGACCGTCACCTTGGCGTTCTTGAACCCGGCATCCAGATCGCCATAGCTCCATTCTTCCGCCGCGTGCCCCATCGGCATTTTGCTGTCGCCGGCGGAAGCAAAATCTGACGCCTCCCACTTGACGGTCTGCAACTTGATCTGGCCGGCCGCGACATTGCCGGCGGTGCGGGCATTGGGGCCGCCCGGGAACAGGCTTTCCAAGGGGTCCACAACGTGCGGCAGCTGCTCGAAGTCGATTTTGATCGCTTCGATGGCATTGGCGGCGATCTCTTCATTATCCGCCGCGACCGCCAGGATGGGGTCGCCGACATAATAGACCTCGTCCTTGGCCAGGATCGGCAGGGCGGGAGGTGGGAAGTGGGGAACGTCGTCGGCGGTGAGGATGCCAATCACGCCGGGAATTTTCAGGGCTTCGGAGGTATCGATGCTTTTGATCTTGGCATGCGGAATGGGGCTGGTCAGGGTCTTGCAGAACACCATGTTGTCGGCGCGGAAATCTTCC
>Ga0157378_10004236_pt1 | contig 12651 bp, 13 predicted proteins | sample M65metaG_FD_115309 | JGI IMG/M metagenome (GOLD analysis project Ga0157378, IMG submission 115309) | Miscanthus rhizosphere microbial communities from Kellogg Biological Station, Michigan, USA - M6-5 metaG | ecosystem: Host-associated > Plants > Roots > Rhizosphere > Soil | place: USA: Michigan...
ATGTTGTCGCTGCCGCTGCCGATCGATTTGATGGTGAGTGGGTAGCTCGCTGACGACTGGCTCAGCACAGCCTTCGCCACCGGCGGCATCACGCTGCGGAAGTTGTAAGAACGGTACTGGTATTGAGCCGGCAGACCGGCGATGCCCAGATGATCGGCGTACATCGAAACGAGCCAGCCCTTCACGAGCGTATCCACAGTCGCCTTGGTGGCTGTGGTGAAATTCTTGATTCCGGTATCCGGTCCCGCCGCCAGCAGCCGCGTCAGCGCTCGCGGATCGCCATTCGAGAAGTTGTCGGCACCGTAACGCACGAACGCCCACGCCGCGCCGCGCGTCGCCAGACTCGTATCTGCCATCTTGCTCATCGGCGAGAACTTGTCGGGCTCGTTCATCCAATAGGTGAGACGGGCGAGGTTCTGGAAGAAGAAAGCGTTGAAGTCGTTCGCCTCGGCACACGGACTGTTGCAGGGCAGGACATCAGCGAATGTCAGCGGCCTCAAATCGGCGAAGCCGCGCGAAACTCGACCAACCGCGTCCTCCGCAAAATGGGCGAGCGCCTCGTCCAGCCAGGTCGACTCGAAGTCACTCACCGCCGGATTCAGGAACCGGTTTCCGGAGTTGATCATGTGCTGGAACTCGTGGGCGATGGTGCCGCGGGTTCCCTGCCTCACCGAGCTCGCCGAGCGAATGTTGCCGAACTTGAGCCCGGTGGGGTCGGGCGAGAGGAGGTAGAAAATTTCTTCCTGGTTGCTCTGCGCGCAGAATGAGCCAGGACCGCCACCCTGATTCGTGGGCGGGAAGAAATCGCCGGCGAAGAAGAATCCGCCGACAAAACCTCCTGTGGTGTTGGGCGGGGTCAGCTTGTTGACCTGCCCCGTGAACAGAAGGATGACGTGTCCGTTGTTGTCGATGTCCGTCGGATTGTGGAAATACGAGCTGTCCGTCGGGTAGGTGATGTTGTCGAATTCATTGGTGATCGAATCGAGCACTGCCTGCGGGAAAAGCGTCGCGGGCGGCCCATCCAGAGTATCGACGGCGAGGATCGCGCGGCGACTGACGGATGCGACGACGGCCTGTGTCTGGAAATAATTGAGGCAGAGATTATTGGAGTTGGCGTCGGGAATCTTGACGTCGATGACGTCGCCCACGACCGGCACCGCCATGGTGGCGGCAACCGCGCTGCGCTTGATGGAAAAGCGCGAGCCATCGAGCAATCCGCCCCGCGATTTGAACCCGAGGTTTGATCTCTCGAAAGAGCGCACCTTGTTGTCGACCGCCTGCTGCGACGTGCGGGCCAGCGGCATCTCGCCGAGCTGGACGCTGTAGCGCGAGGCGGCCATGTCGGCAGCAGCTTCGAGACCGAACACGCTGGTGGGCGAGCGGTCAGCCTTCACGACGTAGTTGGCGACGGCGTCATGCGTCGAACTGGTATTGCCAACGATGACGATGTAGTCCCGCGCGCCGCTGCCGGCCGGCAGATCGATCCCGTTGGGAATGTCCGTCGGCACGAGGACTCTGACCTCACCGACACCCATCGAGCTGATGTCGCTGAGCGGTTTTTTCGTTCCCGTGCCGTCGCCGCCACCACCACAGGCAGCAGCAACGACTAGTGCTATTGGAGCAAGTCTCTTTATCACGCGATAGTCCTCACCAACGGTCGGGGGAGTTGGGCCAGGGGAGAGTCGGGTCGAACGGGGTCAGGATATGCAAATTCCGGGGTTAATACACGCAAGCCGGAGGAAAGGGCCTTCCCGGGATCAGACAAATCTAAGGCACTGGAGCCTCGTGAAAGCAGCCAAAAAATCGCCGCCTGCACCCTTTTGGCCGCGAGCGTCACCATTTGCTTGCTCAATGTCGGATGGATTAATAGACTCACTCCATGCCTGCGCGTCAGAAGCCGCCCGAGGTGTTCCACTCGCGAGAACAGGAAGCAACTCTCGGGCTTCTCCGCACAGCGGACGCGGTCAAGCGAAGTCTGGCTCAGGTGATTGAACCGCACGGCATCACCCCACAGCAGTACAACGTGCTGCGAATTCTCCGCGGAGCCGGAGCAGAGGGGATACCGACCCTGACCATTGGTGAGCGGATGATCGAGCAGACTCCGGGAGTCACGCGTCTCGTCGATCGACTCGAGCGCAAAGGTCTGGTCGCGCGCACGCCCTGCCCGAAGGACCGGCGACGGGTTTTCTGCATCATCACGCCAAAGGGCCTCGATCTGCTGAAAGAGCTGGACGATCCAATCAATCGCTGGGACGTGCAGGCAGTCTCCATCTTGCCGCCATCGGATCTGGATTCATTGATCACGCTGCTCGACCGGGTGCGCGCGTCGAACTATTAGGAGACACGCGCGGCGAAGGCTGACCCTCCTCACAGTTGGGTGGTACGGTCTTTGATCGATCACCGCCCGACCAGAATCCCCTGAGGATCGCCGTGCTTCGAAAACTGCTGCGCACCCCCGACGACAAAGTCATAGCATTTCTGCGAATCGTTCTCGCCATCGTCGTGTTTCCGCACGGGGCGCAGAAGATGCTCGGCTGGTTCGGCGGCTTCGGGCCGAGTGGAACGCTGGGGTTTCTCACGACACAGATGCACATTCCGGCGCCGATCGCGATGCTGGTGTTCGTCGGTGAGTTTTTTGCCCCAATTGCCCTGTTCTTTGGGTTCCTCGGCAGGCTTTCGGCGCTGGCGATTGCCATCGATTTTCTGGTGGTGGCGTTCAAGGCCCACATCCAGAACGGCTTCTTCATGAACTGGGGTGGTCAGCAGAAGGGCGAAGGCGTGGAGATGTTCATTCTGCTGATTGCGATGGCGATCGCAGTGGTGATCCGCGGGAGCGGAGCCTGGTCTATCGATCGTCTGCTGGTGAAGGACAACCCGCCGTCGCGAGCGCTATGAGCACCGGCTGACGCGCCTGGAGCGGGGTCAGCTAATGGTGCCGATTCTCCGCCCCGCTTCCTCTACCGCCTGAAATAGCTGGTCGAAAGACTCGACCACGAACAGGACATCCTGGAAGTGATCGATCTCGAACGGCTGATTGAACACGGCGTCGAGAGAGAACGGGCGTCGATCACATTTCGGTCCGAGGGCATTGGCGGCGTCGCCATGGGAGGAGATGAGACCGGATCCGTAAACCTTGATCTGTCCTTCTTCGCGAATGAGCCCGAACTCCACCGTGAACCAGAAGAGCCGCGCCATCCGGGTGGTGTCTTCGTCATTTTCCGCGGCGGCGGCAACCTGACCGTAGTGCTGGAGGAAGTCCGCGAAAACCGGATCGGCGTGGAGCGGAACGTGGCCGAAGACGTCGTGAAAGATGTCCGGCTCCGGCAGGTAGTCGAGCTGCTCCCGTTTGCGGATGGTCACGGTGGTGGGAAACTTCCGCAGAGAGAGACACTGGAAAAAAGCCTTGGCCGGTATGTAACCGTTGACCGGCACCGCTTCCCAGCCGGTGGGAGGCGCGAGACGGCGATTCACTTCCGCCAGATCGGGGACGGTTTCCTTTTTCAGCCCGATGGTGTCGGCACCCTTGAGGAAGATCCGACTCCCGTTCGTTCGGAGCTGCTTCATTCGGCGCTCGTAAAGCATACCCCACACCTCATGATCGTCCGCGGTGTAGGCCTTCCAGTCCTGTTTGATAAAGACGGACGGATCGGCGACGAGGTCGTGAAGCGCGGCGGTCGATTGCTCCAAGATCAACTCCTTGAGACGGGGGATTCGCTCACCCCGAAAGCTAAACGGCGGAGTCGGACGCTGAAAGCTTGTTGCCGCTGGCGCGCTTGCGCAGCGGAAGGCGCAGAGTGAACACCGACCCGACGCCGAACGTGCTGGTAGCTGTTACATCGCCTCCCATCGCCCGGGCGAGATCGCGACTGATGGGCAGGCCCAATCCGGTGCCGCCCGTCGGCATGGAACCGTACGCTCTCAGCTGCACGAAGGGCTCGAAGATCCGCTCGACCTTGTCTTCCGGGATTCCGGCGCCGGTGTCTTTCACTCGAACGAGCAGGTTCTCGTCCTCTATTCTCCATTCGAGGTCGACGGATCCGCCGGAGGCGGTGAATTTCACGGCGTTGGCGAGCAGGTTCACGATTATCTGCTGAACCTTTTCGCGGTCGGCGAACACGGTGAGAGATGGATTGCCGGGTCGATGGGTGTAAGTCACGCGCTTCTTGGCGAATTGCGGAGCGACGAGGGCTTCCGCGACGCGGAGCGTCTCCTCGATCGGAATCTCTGCCATCGCCAGCTCGACCGGCCCGCCTTCGAGCTTGGCGAAGTCCAGGATCATGTTCACCAGCGCGAGCAAATGCTCCTGCGCCTGGTGGATGCGATCGACGTCCTTGCGCTGCTCATCGTTCAAGCCGCCGTGAATATTCTGCTGCAGTATTTCGAGATAGCCCGATACGGCGTGCAGCGGGGTGCGAAACTCGTGGCTCAGTCGCGCGAACAGCTCTGACTTGATGCGATTGGCCGTCTCCGCCTCCTTGCGCGCGGTCTGTTCTCCCGAGAGCGCGAGCTCGAGCTCACGTGTGCGCTGCGCGACACGGGCGTTCAGGGAGCGATTGAGCGCGTGCATGCTTTCTTCGGTCTGGCGACGCACGCTGGTGTCGCGGAGCAGCCAGCAGAGGGACTTCTTTCCGTCCTCGCGGCTCTCGAGAGTGGAAACCGTTGCTTCGAGCGGAACGAGACGGCCATCCCTGACTTTGGCCTCGATCATCCATTCGTCGATCCGTTCCGCCGTCAACAAGCCGAGCATGTTTGTGTAGAACTCGGCCTGGGCATCGCGTTCGATGAAGCTGACGATGGACTCCCCGACGAGGAGCCTGGCCGGTGTCGAGAAGAACTCGCACGCCGCGGCGTTGGCTTCCTCGATGACGCCCGCTTCGTCGGTGACCAGATATGGGTTGGGGGCGAGCTCGAAGAGTGTGAGGTAGCGAGTCCGTTGCACTTCGAGCATGCGCTGCGCCTCGACGAGCGCGAAGTGCTGGGCGCGCAGCTGCTCCTCGGCCACGCTCAACTCTTCGTAAGCGGTGAGGAGGTGCTCGTGACTGGCGTGGAGGGATGCGGGACTCGGACCATCGTAGTGCGGTGATTTGCGGCTACGCTGGAGATCTACCGCATCCAGATACTGATCGCTGTTCGAACCGTCTGGGATCGATCCCATCAATTAGTAGGTGCGGTTATCTCGGGCGGTACTGGTAGGAAACAGATGACTTTGCGCCACATCCACTCTAATTGTCAAACAGGATTTCGCAATAGCGAATTGCGCAAACAACGGTAAACTCCCCTCTGCAGCGCGCAATTGCATCTCCGGACGCGTAACCACGCCGAAATCAGTCAACGCCATCGTCCATGTAACGCGGATCCATGTCAATTACACGCGTCAGGTTCGTGATGACTGTGGAACCAATTACAAGCAATGATCGTAATTGCTTACATTCAGCGCAGCGGCATCGCGCGATTCGAAAAGTGAGTCACCAATGACAGTGGGAACCGGGTTGGAGAGTCTGAATATTCAGGGCAGCAACGCGCAGAAGGCGCAGCAGCAGACCGGTACTACACAAAAGCCGACTGCCCAGGAACTGGAAGAGGCGGGGCGCCAGCTCCGCGAGGCGTTCAGGGACAACGCCACCCAGCAACAAATCGCCGCCCGCGCAAGGGCATTGGAAGCTGCCAGAGCTGCGGGAGCTTTCAGTCAGGATGCGGGCGCAACTCCTGTGGTAGTCCCCACGCCTCCGATGCCGCCGTCCCGGGAATTCAGGATTCGTGGTCCGAATGGCGAGCAGACTGTCATCAGCGTTCCGCCGCGACCTTTCGACAACACAATTCCGCCGCAGGCGGTCGATCTCGCCATCGCGTTTTTCGTGACGGTCGCCGTGATCATCATCGGTCTGCCGCTGGCCCGCGCTTTCGCCAGGAGAATGGACAGGCGAAGCGTGGCGCAGGTCTCGCCGGAGGTCACATCACAGCTGGCGCATCTGAATCAGGCGGTCGACGCGATTGCTCTGGAGGTCGAGCGGATCTCGGAAGGCCAGCGGTTCACAACGCGTCTGCTCTCGGAACAGCGAGATGCAGCGCGACAGACGCTGCCGTCAGGCGCCGATCGGTGACGCCGGGAGCACCAGGTTGAAGGTGCTCCCTCCTTTCGGTTTGCTCTGAACGGTCACGTCGCCGCCCAATAGACGCGCCAGGCTCCTGCTCACACTGAGGCCGAGTCCGGTTCCCCCCGCCCGCCTCGTCGAGCGCTGCTCCACCTGCCAGAACGGATCGAAGATGCTCTCCAGATTTTCGGGAGAGATTCCGATCCCGGTATCCACCACCGAGATGGTTACCGTGTCCGCGTCCTGCTTCGACCGCAACACAATCTCCCCGTCATCCGAGAATTTGATGGCGTTCGACAGCAGGTTGAGCAGGATCTGCCGCACCTTCACGCCGTCGGACAGCACTCGGCCATCGGTGGTCTCGTCGCGGAGTTTCAGACCTTTCGCCTCCGCGAGCGGTGTCACCATTGTCACGGCCGCCGCTACGACGGCGTGCAGCTCCAGCTCTTCCCGCTGCACGATTTCCTTGCGCGCTTCGAGCCTGCTGAAAGTCAGGACTTCGTCAATGAGCCCGAGCAAGTGATCCGCGCTGGCGCGAATTCGTGAGAGCTGCGCCACCTGAGAGTCATTGAGCTTGCCGGCGATTTGCTCGGACAAGAGTGACTCATACCCAATGATCGCGTTTAGTGGCGTTCGAAGCTCGTGGCTCATCGTCGCCAGAAACGCCGATTTGGCGTCGCTGGCGGCGAGGGCACCGCGATAGAGCTGGGCGTTGTCGATCGCCATCGCCGCTCTGGTCGCCAGCTCGGTGGTCAACGCCAGATCTGCTTCTCCGTAGAGACGGTCGTCGCGGCTGCTGATAATGGTTAGCGCACCGAGAGTCTTGCCACGGGCAATCATCGGCACGATCAGCGCCGACCGAATCCTCAACTCGCGCATGATCTCCAGGTGCTCCGGGCCGCGAGCTGCCGCGACGATCATCGCATCGGAGATTTCCGGATAGAGCTGGGGCTCGCCAGTGCGTATGACGTTCCCAACACCGGTCGGCGCTTCGTAGTTGGGCGGAAAGCGCTTGTTCAGCTCCTTCGCCCATTTCACCTTCGCTTCGTCCTTGTGGGCGACTACTACTTGTTGAATGGTTCCGGTGTCGTCTACCAGATCGACGCCGCACCAGTCAGCAATCTCACCGACCGCCAACCGGGCGACCGCATTGAGCGTCTTCTCGTAGTCGAGGGTCGAAGCGAGGATCTTGCTCGCATCGCCCAACAGCCTGGAAGCGCTTTGCTCGCGCTCGAGCTGTTGCCGGGATTTCACCGCGGCGTCGCGGGAGTCTTCCGCCAGACGCGTCGTCCGATTCAGCTCTTCGTTGGTCGCCCGCAGATCTTCCGCCGTAACCTCCAGCTCGGCCGCTTGTGACTCCATCTCCGCCGCCTGGAGCTCCAGCTGCTCCGACTGGTGCTCGAGATCTTTGTTGACAGCGTTGAGGTCGGTGATCGCCTGCTCACGCTCACGAACCGTGTGAGAGAAGAACAGGTTGACCAGCACGCTCAGAATCACCGCGATCACGGCGGCTAATCCGACGGCAATCGCCGCCGTGGAAACGCTCCGTCGCTCGGCGATGTGGCGCTGGTCGAGCATTCGTCGCTCCTCGGAGACCACCGCTCCGATGCTCGCGCGCAGCCGGTCCATCGTTTCCTTGCCGTTCCGCAGACGCTCCGCGCTCGCTGCCCCGGGAAGACCCTGTCTCTTCAACGTGATCGCTGTGTCGAGCAGCGCGAATCGCGTGGGTATGATGGCGGCGATGGCGGCGACGCGCTGATTCTGGCTCGGATAACCGTGAACCAAGAGCCGCAACGAGTCCAGCCACAGGGCTATATCGCGGCGGGCGCCGACATATGGCTGGAGGAAAGCTTCGTCGCCGGTAAGAAGGAACGCTCGCTGACCGGTTTCGGCGTCGACCGCCCGGGTCAGGATGGCATCGGTACTTTCGATGATGGCGTGACTGCGCTCGACTTCCCGGACGTCGGCAATGAAACCTCGCGCCCGCTGATAAGCGAACGCACCGACCAACATGACCAGTACTGCCGGGACGACAGCAAGCGACCGGCGCTGCACAGTACTGAGACGACTGAGACCCAAGGGGTCAGTTTCTCCCGTGAGAGTGGTTGAAGAGACGCGACCCGGATCATCGCGCTGCCCATCTCGATAGGGCTACTTTCGGGCCACCGCGACCCGCGCGTTTCCCACGCTCCCTTGAATCTGGCTCGAAGGCCCCGTGCTTGCACGAACGATGGATACCATGAGCATACACCCTCGCACGACTATTACGATGGCCGTCCTCCTCGCGTGCGGACTGGCCGGCTGCGGTACGCGATCGCACATCGTGGCCAGAAACTCCGCGCTGACGCTAGCACCAACCTGCGCCGACGCGGTCCCTGTTTACGCGGATCGGGATCACGTTCCATACGACTATTACGAGGTGGCGGTCATTACCGCCGAGGGCAACTCGGTGTACACCGGCAACGGCGATTTGCTGAAATCCGTGCGCAACGAAGCGGCGGGCGTGGGAGCGAACGGCATCGTCCTCGACGCGCTGGTGGCATCGCACGCGACCGTGAAGGTGCTGGGAGCCGCCGTGGGCTCGAACGACGCAGATCGAAAGGCGCGAGCCATTGCCATCTGGATGCCCAGCGATACTGCCCGCGTGCGCGAAGCGTGCACAGGCAGGTGATCGCGGGGGCATTCCTTTCCATTGCTGTTGCGACGGGATGCAAGGATACCAGCTGGACACCACTCGGAAGCGCCGATCTGATCCTCTCCGAGGTAAAGCTGCGCGGCGCGCCCGCCGTTTCACGCCGGCTCGATTCGGATGAGAATTTTGGTCGGTCGGTAACCAACGGGATCGCGAGCGGCGACAGCATTTGGCTGGAGGTGGCCGACAGGATTGTTCCCGCCTCGGCCTCCGCCGAAGCGAGCCTGTCGATCGCCCTCTCCTCGGCACTTCTCCGCTCGCCGGCAAAGGTCCTTACTCTGCTGGGAGAGAAGTACCCGGTCGAGGAAGTCTGCGGGATGCCATTCCTTAAGGCGGACTCGGCCGCAGTGGTGAGCTACTATGATTCCGCGGCGACGTCGCTGGCGAGGGTGACGTCGGCAACTTTGGCGGGCCGACGCGACTCCTGTCGGACTGCGCTCAACGACGCGCGCGACCGGCGCCTGGAAAGGATCAATCCTGGCTACCTCATCAAGAACAAGCCGGTTCCTACCCGACGGCGGCGGCGGTAACGGCGGCGGGCCGCGCGTTACCCAACCAAATCAGGTTCGTCCTGTCACGCGAAATGTGGCCGCAGGTGCGGCCGCGAGCATGAACAACCGGATCTAGCGTCTGAACGGCTGCCGATCGGCCCGGCACGGGCGCTTCCATCAACAAGGAGTTGTTTTGAAGCGTTCCCTTTTTGCAGCTGCCCTCGTGGGCATGGCGTTTGTCTCGTACGAGGCGAACGCTCAGGTAACCGCAGCGAAGCCGGTTCAAATCGGCATTGCGGCTGGCGCGGCCCTTCCGACCAGCGATCTGTCGGACGGTGCCAACACCGGCTACAACGTCACCGGCACGCTCGCCTGGAACCCTCAGATGGTTCCGCTCGGAATCAGAATCGATGGCGCGTACAATCGGTTCGGGTTCAAGGATGGAGTCGACGGCAACATTTCCTTCACCAGCGTCTCGGGCAACCTTGTTTACAAGGTCCCGTCAGCTTCGGTGTCGCCCTACCTGATCGGTGGCGCCGGCTGGTGCCACTCGAACGCCAGTCTCACAGGCGTCGGCAGCGGATCGTCGAACGACCTCTGCTGGAACGCCGGCGGCGGTCTGAACATGCCGCTGAGCGGCTTCGACACCTTCATCGAGGCGCGCTGGACCCAGATTCAGGGCGACGGCGGCTCGCTGAAGTTCGTTCCGATCACTTTCGGTGTGATGTTCTAATCGAAACGGGATCTGAAAAAGGGAGAGGGCGCAGGCTCTCTCCCTTTTTTTGTGCACTGCAACCTTGTCGGCACGCAAGCGATACTTCTCTCGCACCTGTTGCACTCTTGAAAGCCTGATTAACGGGTACGAATGCGCATTCTGGTAGTCGACGACGATAAATCGATATTGAAGCTCATAGCGCGAGTCCTGCGCGATGAAGCGTACGCGATTGATACCGCCGCCACGGGAGAAGAGGCCCGTACGCTGGCACTGGTGAACGAATACGACGGCATTATCCTCGATCTTCAGCTCGGTGACCGTCACGGGTTCGAGATCCTGCAGGAGCTGCGTCGTCACGGGAGACGTACCCCGATACTTCTCTATTCCGGGCGAAGCGACACCGACTCGATCGTCCGCGGTCTCGATGCCGGAGCCGACGATTACGTCGTCAAACCTGTCTCGAACGAGGAGCTGCGCGCACGGGTTCGCACGCTGATTCGCCGCGGTGCCGGCGGCTCCCGCGTCGGCGAGCAGGTGAGTGTTGGAAACCTCACCCTCAACAGGCTGACACGTCGCGTCACGTCGAACGCCAAAGAGGTCGGTCTTACCTCGATGGAGCTCAAGCTCCTCGAGCATCTCATGTTGCGAGCGGGCGAGACTGTTTCGCGGAGCGAGCTCCACGACAAAGTCTGGGACATGCACTTCGATCCCAGCTCCAATGTCATCGACGCCCACGTCGCCAGACTGAGAAAGAAACTGCAGAAGGCAGGCGCCGGACCCGCCATCACGACTCGACGCGGGATCGGCTTCGTCCTGGCTGAGCCCACCACCGACTCGAGCGCCAGTAACTAAAAGCTTTTTTTCGATTATGACGGGAGCGTCATAGTCGCTTCATAAAGCCGTCACAGAGCAAGGTACACATTGTGCCTCTTCCGATAACGTCACCGTTGAGCTAGCTCACGGTGCTATGGAGGCTCTGCTGATGGTTAATCTGCGCCCCATTTCGCTAGCAGTCGTACTCGCCAGCGCGATCGTCTCGCGTGAGGCTAATGCACAGGGCGCGTCGGTGAGTCTCACTCACACTGTCACGGTGACTGTGCCGCCTCGTGTAAAAGTGCAGGTCGGACCAACTGCTACTGGCATGGTGAGAGTTGCGGATGAGCCGTCGGCAAACGGGCTCTCGCTCAGCATCAAAGCTACGCAGCCGTGGAGTCTTTTCATCGGAGCGCCGCGAAATTCCCGGCTCCAATGGTCGCGTGATGCGCAGTCCGGATTTGCGGCGATCAGACAAGGCGAATCGGCGATCGCGTCGGGAACCAATACGCCAGTCACTACATCGGCGACGGTCTTTGTCCGTTCCTCGGAACTCGAGGCGTCGGTAAACGACGACGATGAAGGTGGCGAGTCCAAGACGATACTACTCACCATCGTAGCCCAATGAACAACAATGGAAGTCGTGCGGGCCAGGCCACGGCACTCTCATGGACGTCGCTCATCCTGCCCGACGGATATCACAAATTCGCTGTCCGTTAAAAAAAGCGCGCCGGAGTGCCCTCACAATCGTTACTGCCCCAGACTCTGGCGCGTCTGATTGTCGGTGAGGGCCGGCAAGCGTCCCTGGCGGCGGTCATATGCGACCCCGCAGAGCGCAAAACCCTCCCGTAAACCAGATCAGCGTCCTACGAGTTCAGCTTCACGGCTTACTTGCGGGCGCATTCTCGAACAAGGAGAAGCTTTGAAGCGTTCACTGTTCCTCGCGATCGCCGCGATCGCCCTGGTTGTTGCTCCGCGCGTTTCCAGCGCTCAGCTCAGCCTCGTCAAGCCGTTTTCGATTGGAGTCGCTGGCGGCGTTACCCAGCCCATGAGCGACCTGTCCGATGCCGCGAAGCTCGGATACAACGGCACTGCGGCGCTGGAGATCCACCTGCCCTTCATCCCGGTCGGTGTGCGGGTTGATGGCGCGTACAACTCGTTCGGTGAGAAGATCACCGGCACGGGAAAGCTCCACGCCATTAGCGCGACTGGTAACCTCGTATGGCGTCTGCCGAGCGTCGGCATCGCGCCTTACCTGATCGGCGGCGCTGGCCTCTACATGGTCGGTTCTGACGCTGCTGGTGCCAGCAATGAGAACCACCTCGGCTACAACGCCGGCGCTGGTATCAACCTGCCGCTGTCGTTTGTACACGCCTTCGTGGAAGCGCGTTACAACCGCATCAACATCGATAACAGCTCGATGCAGTTCGTGCCGGTTACCTTCGGCATCATGTTCTAAGCTTTTCGGCTCTCGGTCTGAGCCGCGAAGTGCAAAAGGGGAGGGCTGAATGCCCTCCCCTTTTTTTGCCCGCGAATCACTGAATCCGGACTCGAGGTTAGTAGAAGTTTCTGAGCTGAACCTGTCCGTTGTTCAGATACGTTCCATAGAAGCGGACGACATCGCCGCTGCGCATGCTGTTGAACCGGTTCACGTCGTTCGTGCTGACATTATAAGGAAGCGTAACGGTCAAGGTGTTGTACCCGTTAGTGTCCATGGTGAACACGCCGTTTCGCTTGTCGATCTGCCTGACGGTGCCCTGCAGCAGCTGCACATTGCCCGACGCGGTTCCGTTGGCCGACCCGCTCACCGATTGATCCACCTGAACGTAATCCGTGTAGTAGCTGTTG